>Ga0209797_10001101_pt1 | contig 13592 bp, 7 predicted proteins | sample DOMMetBare3Fresh_2_FD_187472 | JGI IMG/M metagenome (GOLD analysis project Ga0209797, IMG submission 187472) | Wetland sediment microbial communities from St. Louis River estuary, USA, under dissolved organic matter induced mercury methylation -... | ecosystem: Environmental > Aquatic >... | reverse complement strand
TGTTTGCCGTTTTATATATTTCATTGCTATAGCGTGGTTTACCTAATATTTTTTCAATATCATTTGCAGTAAGTGTTGCTTTCAATTTCCCTTTCATTGCAAACTCCTTTGCCTGTGAACGCATAAGAGACGCAAGCTGCCTGTCTAATTCTCTTACACCGCTTTCACGGGTATAATCTTCAATTACCTTTCTTAAAACATTTTCACTTATTTTAAATGGCAATTTTAAAAGACCGTGTGCTTCTTTTTGCTTTGGCACCAGGTAATTTTTTGCAATCTCAATTTTTTCTTCAACTGCATATCCACTCAGTTCAATAATTTCAAGCCTGTCTCTCAGTGCCGGTTGAATAGTTGAAAGGCTGTTTGCAGTAGCAACAAATAATACTTTGCTGAGATCATATTCCATTTCCAAATAATTATCATAGAATGTATGATTTTGCTCCGGATCTAATAATTCAAGTAAGGCACTAGATGGGTCTCCACGAAAGTCTGTTCCCAGTTTATCAATTTCATCTAAAATCATGACGGGGTTTGATGATTTTACTTTTCTGATAGATTGTAAAATTCTTCCCGGCATTGCACCAATATATGTTTTACGATGACCTCTGATTTCACTTTCATCATGTAACCCACCTAAACTGATACGAACATATTTTCTTCCCAATGCTGATGCAATACTTTTTCCGAGTGATGTTTTTCCTATACCGGGAGGGCCTAATAAACAGAGGATGGGGCTTTTCATGTCCCCTTTTAATTTTAATACAGCCAGGTATTCCAGAATCCGCTCTTTTACTTTATGTATACCATAATGATCATGATCTAAAACTTTCTTTGCTTTTTTTAAATCATACTGGTCAATAGTGAATTCCTCCCAAGGTAAATCAAGCATTAAATCAAGATGATTGTATACCACTGAATAATCGGGAGTTGAGGGATGCATCCGCTCCAGTTTTTCAATTCCTTTTTTAAACAGTTCTTTAGCAGTATTGTTCCACTTTTTAGTTTCTGCTTTTTTCTTCATTTCCTGGATTTCCAGGTCGTTGGCATCACCACCTAATTCTTCCTTAATGCTTTTTAATTGCTGATGAAGAAAATAATCCCGTTGTTGTTTATCTAACTCTGTACGTGTTTTATTGGTTACTTTATTTTTCAGTTCTGTATACTGCAATTCTTTTTGTAACAACGTTAGTAACAATTCTGCCCGTTCTTTAATATTTTCAGTTTCAAGCAGGCGTTGTTTTTCTTTAATTTCACTATTGAGGTTATTACTTACAAAATGAATAAGAAAAGAAGGGTTCTCAATGTTCTTTAGAATGATAGATGCTTCGCTTGGAATATTTGGTGAAAGCTGAATGATGTGTGATGCCAGATCTTTAATTGAACCGGCTAATGCATTAAAATCATCATCTTTTGTTATCAGTTCTTCTTTCAATTCTTCTATCTGAGCTTTAAAGAACGGATCCTCAGAAGTGATAGCTTTAATTTTAAAACGTCTTTTACCCTGGATGATCACAGTTGTGCCACCATCGGGCATTTTAATGAGCTTTACCACTTTTGCAATGGTTCCAATTACTTCAAGATCGGTAACAGCAGGATCTTCAACATTGCTGTCTTTTTGTGCAACTACACCAACCAGTTTATTTAATTTATAGGCTTCATTCACTGCCTGTATACTTTTATCTCTTCCCACAGTTATGGGCAATACAACACCAGGAAACAAAACTGTATTTCTTAATGGCAGAATGGGTAACTCATCAGGAATTACCAATACTTCGTCATCGTCACCATCTCCTTCATTGAGGGGAATAATGGGTAAAAAATCAACGTCGTCATCTGATGGTCTTAAAAATAAATTCTTCTCTTTCATGGTTTTTTTTCTTTAGCCAATTTGACAGATAAGCCCCTTTTGAAGGGGCTATTTATGGAATGGACTATAATGCCAATATTAATGCCACAAGGCTCTTATCTGCAAAATCTTCATATCAAATATAATATTCAACAAATCTTTTCTTCATTTCATTTTGCACAAATACCTTTACTTTTCAATCAACAAATTCTCTTTATTGAAAAATAGAAAGGATTGGTTTTCCTACACATCCATTAGGCATTTGAATTTTTAATAAAGCTGCCAGTGTTGCAGCAATGTCGGTCATATATACTTCCTCAACAGTTTTTCCTTGTTTAATATTCCAACCATACCAGATGAGTGGAATATGACTGTCGTATGGATTCCATAAACCATGAGTTGTACCTGTATTAAGCCCATCAATCCAACCCGGTGCTAATAATATCTGAACATCACCACTGCGTTTTGGATGCCATCCATTTGTAATTCGGTTTTTTATTACAGAAGGTAATGTTTGCTCAGTTAAATGTTGAATATCAAAAGCCCTGTCTACTCCTTTTATCTTACTTACATAACGAATAATATCATCAACAATTCCGCTTCTGTTGAGTTTTGCACTGTCAATTAAATCATGGTTTAAACTAACCTGATAATTATATGAACCCGATACGATATTTGGAGCTCCATATTTTTTGAGTAATAATGTATTGAGATCTTCAATCATTTTATTATCATCTAAAACGCCGGCAGGAATTTTATTTTCATTTGCATATGCGGGAACGGGTGCTACGCCATGATCTGCGGTAAGAAAACAGAGATATTGATTTTTCCCAACTGTTTTATCAAGAAAATCAAAAAGCTCTGCAAGATCTTTATCCAGCCGCAGATAAGTATCTTCTGCTTCAATTGAATTTGGACCAAATGAGTGACCCATATAATCAGGACTGGAAAAACTCAGAGCTAAAAAATCTGTAATAGAATCTTTTCCCATAGCTTCATTACTAATGGCATCTTTTGCCATCATCATTGTCATTGTGTTGCCATAAGGAGTTGATGAAATACTTCCATAATTCTTTCCTGTAAAACGCTTCAGGTCATAGGGAAATCCTTTCTGATCATTTCCAAATGGTTTAGATTCAAATTCATTTTCATCTTTACTGCTTTGTGTATAGGTTGAAAGGGGGTAAAGCGTATTCCATCCGTTCTGATAAAATCCATCAACATATTTTTTCTTATTAAATTCCTGAACCCATTGAGGTAAATCGTTCATATAATAAGTAGATGTAATCCAGTTACCTGTAGTACCATCATACCAATAAGCTGCATTGGCACTATGGCCTGCCGGTAAAATTCCACCTCGATCTTTAATTGCAATACCAATTACTTTGCTTCTGAAATTATTGGCCAGTTTCAACTCATCACAAATAGTTGTTGTTAATAAATTACGTGGACTCATTTCACCCGCTCTTGAAGTACTGCCAACTGTTTTTACTGTTTTATCTTCACTGCAATAAACCATTCTGTTTTTTTCATAATCCCACCAGTTATTTCCTGTAATTCCATTAATTGCCGGAACACTTCCTGTATACACACTTGAATGGCCACATGCAGTAACAGTAGGTATATAGTTAATATATGTATTTTCACAGCTAAACCCATTATTCATTAATCGTTTAAAGCCTCCGTTTGCCGCATAACGATTGCTGTAGCGGTATAAATAATCCCAACGCATCTGGTCTACCATAATGCCAATAACCAGTTTCGGTTTAGCGGAAATTACTACTGGTTTTACAACCGGTTTTGGAGTTACTTTCTGGCTATAGGTTACATTAAAACATAAAAAGAAAGAAAGAAGAACAAATAATCTCATAATGAAAAAATTTGAAGCAAAGATACCAGCTGAAATTGGAGGTAAACTTGTTTTTTATCAGGCTAAAACACTCAGCTTTATGCCTTCAATTTTAGCCCAATACCTTACCTTTGCCGCAATTTTGAATCTTTAAATTCTGATTATGGCAGATATTTTTGAGAAGCTGATTAAGAATCAGGGGCCCCTTGGCCAACACAGAGAAAGAGCCCATGGCTACTTTGCATTTCCGAAACTTGAAGGTGAAATTGGCAGCCGTATGTTCTTTCGTGGAAAAGAGAAAATTGTTTGGAGCCTGAATAATTACCTGGGCCTGGCCAACCATCCGGAAATCAGAAAAGTTGATGCTGATGCTGCAAAAGAATTTGGGCTTGCGTACCCAATGGGTGCACGTATGATGAGTGGCAATTCTAATCAACATGAGCAACTGGAAAAAGAACTCGCTGAGTTTGAACATAAAGAAGATGCTATTTTAATGAACTTCGGTTACCAGGGAATTATGAGCGCCATCGATGCTATTTGCGGCCGCCATGATGTAATTGTTTATGATGCCGAAAGTCATGCCTGTATTATTGATGGTTTGCGATTGCATCCGGGTCACCGATATGTATTTAAACACAACGATGTTGATGATTGTGAAAAGCAATTACAACGGGCAACTGCTCTTGTTGAAAAACAGGGAGCTGGCGGCATATTAGTTATTACTGAAGGTGTTTTTGGAATGGCAGGTGACCAGGGTAAATTGAAAGAAATATGTTTATTAAAAAAGCAATATGATTTCCGTTTACTTGTTGATGATGCTCATGGATTTGGAACACTTGGTAAAACCGGTGCCGGTGCAGGTGAAGAACAAAATTGCCAGGATGATATTGATTTATACTTCAGCACATTTGCAAAATCAATGGCTTCTATTGGTGCATTTTTAGCAGGGCCAAGAATCATAATTGATTTTATACGTTATAACATCCGTTCTCAGATTTTTGCAAAGAGTTTACCAATGCCAATTGTAATTGGTAACCTGAAACGATTGGATATGCTTAAAACTATGCCCGAGTTAAAAGATAAACTTTGGGCTAACGCAAAAAAATTACAAGCAGGCTTAAAAGAAAGAGGGTTTGATATTGGCAAAACTGACAGCCCAGTTACTCCTGTTTATATGAAAGGTGGGGTTGAAGAAGCTACTGCCATGGTGATGGACTTAAGAGAGAACTATAACATTTTTGCATCCATAGTTGTATATCCTGTTATTCCAAAAGGACATATTATTTATCGTTTAATACCTTCTGCAGCTCATACAGATGAGGATATTGAAATTACTTTAAAAGCTTTTACAGAAACAAAAGCAAAATTAGATGCAGGTACATATAAAGTTGAGTCCATTCCAGATATGGCGAATGTATAATTGAATTGAAAAAAAGTGAGAAAGCCACAATCATAATTATTGTGGCTTTTTTTGGGCATATTTTTCAGTGCAATTGCTTTTGCCAATTTATTTCATTTAACTAATTCAATCTGAAGAATTTTTTTGAGGAGAATGATTATTCAAACTGAGGGAATTACGGTAAAATAATAAGGGTTTCCCTCAATTTCATATAACTATTCCCTATCAGGCATACAAACCGGTTGCATTATTCGTTTTAGTTATATAATTTCGGATGTTCTTCTGATCTTTAAAAACGTGTAAAAGAATAACCAATTACTTCATTATTGGAGTAAAGTTAAATACAGTTTTTTGAGAGAGAACAAAAAAATCAATATCCCTGAAATACCCAAATAAGAGCGCATGTCCCGGATTAAAAAAACCTATTTAATACTAACCTGTTTATTTTTTGCAAACTTTACATCTTTTGCTCAGGTTGATACTGAATTCTGGTTTGCTGCACCCGATGTTTCATCGAACAACAACTTTGATATACCTGCTATTCTCAGGATCACTTCATTTAAAGAGCCTTGTACTGTTACCATATCCCAACCTGCAAACGGAGGAGTTCCAACTCAAACTATCACTTTGGCAGCAAGTTCAAGTGCTTCAGTTGATTTATCTGCATGGATAAATTTTATTGAATGCCAACCAGGAAATGTGATTCAAAACAAGGGTATAAAAATCAGTTCTACAGCCCAGATAGCCGTTTATTATGAAGTGAATCATACAAGCCGCAATCCGGAGTTATTTGTTTTAAAGGGGAAAAACGCACTTGGAAATGAATTTTATATTTCTTCACAGAATTTTGGAGCCAATAGTGGTTCGCACACACCTTTGCCTTATTCTTCGTTTAATATAGTTGCTACAGAAGATAATACAGTTGTAACTATCATACCATCAAAAAGTATTATAGGCCATGCGGCCGGTGTTCCTTTCAACATCACATTAAATAAAGGCCAAACTTTTGCAGCCATTGCTTCATCACAAACAGCTGCAGCACATTTGGAAGGTTCAAAAGTATCATCAACAAAACCAATTGCAATTACGCTTGCTGATGATCTGTTAACTGCACCAACTTATGCATGTGCTGATTTAATTGGTGATCAAACTATTCCTATAAACATAACAGGTACAGAATACATTGCAACCAAAGGATATCTTTTAGGTACGCTTGAAAAATTATATATCACTGCAACTGAAAATGGAACATCCGTTTCACAGGATGGTGCTATAGTTACAACATTAAATGCCGGCCAAACATTTCAATTAAATGTTGTCAATGCATCAACGTATATACAATCTTCAAAGCCAGTATATGTTTATCAGGTTTCTGGTATTGGTTGTGAATTAGGCGCTGCCATTTTACCACCAATAAAATGTACCGGAAGTCTTTCAGCAACATTTGCAAAAAGCACAAACCGGCAGATCTATCTGAATGTGATTGTAAAAAACGGAGGCCAATCAGCTTTTAAAGTAAACAACAATAGAAATATCATTACTGCAGATTTATTTACACCCGTTCCCGGAACTTCTAATCAATGGCTATCGGCCAGTGTAGCATTATCTAATTCAATTTCTCCACTTGACTCTCCCATTACAGTTACTAACTCATTAACATTTTTTCATGTTGGTGTACTGATGGGGAATGAAAGAGAAGGAACCAGCTTCGGATTTTTCAGCAGTTTTAATAATAACTATGCAAATGCATCAACGCCTTCGCCTGTTGTTTGTGAAGGAGGTACCATTCGCTTAGTGGCTGATTCATTGCTTACAGCTATTTACCAGTGGAAAGGTCCCAACGGCTATATTAGTAATTTACAGAATCCTGTCATTAGCAATGCAACCTTTCTACATGCTGGCAAGTATGAACTAACAGTAACATTACCCGGCTGCAGCAGCCAGATTGATTCTGTTTTTATTACAATTGGCGGACAGGTTATTACTACAGAAAATAAAACCATTTGTGAAGGAACTTCTTATAATGGACATACAACTACCGGAACATATATCGATCAATTTAAAACTAAAGAAGGCTGTGATAGTATAAGAACACTTTACCTTACAGTAAAACCAAGATCATTTATTCAAATTGCTCAAACCATTTGTGAAGGCGATTCATTTTTACGCTATAGCAGAACAGGAACATATATAGATACATTGGTTGCAGCGAACGGTTGCGACAGTATAAGAACATTGAACCTTACTGTACTGCCAAGATCTACTTCAACCATCATACAAACAATTTGTAAAGGGCAAACATTTCTCGGTTATACAACCGCAGGAACTTTTATTGATACATTAGTTGCTGCAAATGGATGTGACAGCATCAGAACATTAAAATTAAGTGTTGATACACCCCCCCTGCCTGATTTAGGACCCAATAAAGAATTATGCACAGGAGATACATTAGTACTTTATCCGGGTAAGTATGCAGCTTATTTATGGCAGGATAACTCCACAAATGATCGTTTCATCGTTAAGCAACAAGGATTTTACTCTGTAACTGTAACCAATGCATGCGGGTCAGCAACTGATAATGTTTCATTTACAGGAGTTGATTGTGTTATACTGTTCCCTAATGCATTTACACCAAATGGTGATGGCAGAAATGATTTCTTTAAAATACTTAATGCTTTTAATCTCAAAGAATATTCACTTACTATATTTAACCGTTGGGGACAAGAAGTGTTTTCTACTACTGATTTAAGAAAAGGCTGGAATGGTGAACTAAAAGGGCGGCCCCAAGATCCCGGCACATTTGTTTACTATTGTAAATATGTAAAAGATAACAACCCGGTTGTTACAAAAGGAAGTTTCATTTTAATAAGATAATTCTATTTTGAGTTGTTGTTATAATCAACCATAAACAAAGCAAACAAAACCTGAATGAAATAAAAATGCCACAATTTACGATTGTGGCATTTTTTATATAAATCAATTTTCAATTATCTTAAATCAATAACTTCCACATTCGGATACTTCTTCTTATCAAAAACAAATTGTGCATCTGCAACATTTGCGTTCCCATTTAAAGAAGAAACGGTATAGGTATATTTATTGCCACTTTTTTCTAACACTTTTGTACTGTAAATAGTCTGTGTTTTTTTATCAACCCAAATAAGAACTTTAAAGAATGATTTTGTTTTATCAAATGGTGTTAATTCTATTTCCTGCAATATTTTACCGGCTTCCTTTTTTTCACCATTAAGTTTGTAAAGGAAATCCTTGTCATAAAAATTAGTAAATAACTTTTGAGGCGTAATTGAACTTGCAGAAGGATCAAACTTTGAAACAGTTACTTCGTTTGCAGATTTATCATAAGTCCAAGTATTTACTCCATCACAGAAAATTTCCTGTCCACCAGTAATGCTTACACGGTATTTTGTTCCTTTCGTATAAAGTGTTCCTTTTTTTGTACCTAACAATTTGCCTTTAGCATCTTCGGTTTTAAAAACAAAAACAGCCTGTACCGCTTTGTAGGTTTTAAATTTAGCGCTTACAGCATCCAGAATCTTTTTGGCTGCCGGGTCGCTTTGTCCCATATTTTTTGTTTGTGAAAAAACGGTACCTGTTAAAAATACAAATGCGAAAAGAGTAAAAATTGATTTCATTTTATCGGTTTACAATGTCTATTCAAAATTGAAGCCGTAAAGATAAGTAGTAGCGGCTATTGATATGAAAAATGCAAGCATTGGCCAAAATTTAACAGCTTAACCCAAAAGTTGCAAATGCTGATCTAATTCTGCTTCCGTTTTAATATGAACATCCCGGGCTTTGCTCCCCTGGCTGCCACCAACAATTCCTGCTGCTTCCAGTTGATCCATCAATCGGCCGGCACGGTTATAACCCAACTTCATCCTCCTTTGTAATAAAGAAGTGGAACCAACCTGGTTTTGAACAATCAATCTGGCAGCATCTTCAAACAAGGGATCTCGTTCGCTTAAATCAAAATCTCTGCCTTCTGCTTCTTTTTCATCAATATACTCTGGTAACAGGAACGGTTGCGGATACCCTCTTTGTTTGCTGATAAAAGAAACTACTTCATCAACCTCTGGTGTATCAACAAAGGCACATTGCAAACGAGTTAGCTCACCGTTATAACTTATAAGCATATCTCCTTTGCCAATTAATTGCTCTGCACCACCTGTATCAAGAATAGTACGACTGTCAACCTTAGAAGACACTTTAAAAGCAATACGGGCAGGGAAGTTTGCCTTAATAGTACCTGTTATAATATTTACTGATGGGCGCTGTGTAGCTATGATGAGGTGTATACCAACAGCTCTGGCCAGCTGTGCCAAACGGGCAATAGGCATTTCCACTTCTTTACCTGCAGTCATAATTAAATCTGCAAACTCATCAATGACTAAAACAATAAATGGCAGGTATTGATGACCTTTTTGAGGATTTAATTTTCTGCCTACAAATTTTTCATTGTATTCCCTGATATTACGGCAACCGGCTTCTTTCAACAAATCATAACGGTTATCCATTTCAATACACAAAGCATTAAGTGTATTAATTACTTTCTTTGTATCTGTAATAATGGCATCTTCTTCGCCAGGTAGTTTAGCAAGAAAATGTTTTTCAATGTGCCGATACAAGCTCAGCTCAACTTTCTTAGGATCAACCAATACCAGTTTTAGTTGTGATGGATGTTTTTTATACAACAGTGATACAAGAATTGCATTTAACCCTACTGATTTACCCTGTCCTGTTGCTCCTGCCATTAACAAGTGGGGCATGGTTGTAAGATCTACAATGAAATTTTCATTATCAATTCGTTTACCGATTGCAATAGGTAATCCAAAATTATTATGTTGAAATTTTTCTGATGACAGTAAAGTTTTCATACTTACCACTGTCTTTTTTACATTGGGCACTTCAATACCAATGGTTCCCTTTCCGGGTATGGGTGCTATAATACGGATTCCCAATGCCGCAAGGCTCAATGCTATATCATCTTCCAGGTTTTTAATACGTGAAATACGAACCCCGGCGGCAGGCACAATTTCATATAATGTTACAGTGGGCCCAACGGTTGCAAATATTTTTTGTATTTCAATATCATAGTTACGAAGCGTGCTGATGATTTGATTTTTGTAATTCTCCAGCTCATGTGTATCCTGAATAATTTTTTCACTTCCATGATTCTCCAGTAAGCTGAGAGAAGGAAATTTATAATCCTTTAAATCAAGAAACGGATCATAGGGAGGAAGATTTTCAACAACCTGCTTATCAGTTACTGTCTCTTCACTTAAATGATCACTTGCGTTTTTTATTTCTAATGCAAGATCAGAATCTGAAATTTCATCTCGATAATTTTTAGTGTTATTGCCCGGGTTTGAAAGGCTTTGTTCGATAACAGGTTCAGGCATCAACACATCTTTACCACTCGCTTTATTTTCATACAGGTTATTTACTTCAGATGCATCTTCCTTTTCAGTAATTGAAAATTCTGTAAGCGGATTATAAATTTGTTCAATTACGGGAGTATTCAGAATTGCACTTTCTTTTTTTAACTGATTTGATTGTTGTATTTCCCTTTCATTTTCAGTTCCGGTTAAATCAAATATCATCGGACCATCCGTTTTTTCTTCTGAATTCTCAGGAAACTTAGTTTCTGATGTTTTCCTACCTGGCAATTTAAATACAGGATTAAAGCGCCAGATGATATAAGAAATCAAAGCTAACGAAAGTAGAATACCAGTACCTGTTTTACCCATAAACCCCGACAACCAATCAGACGCATAATTACCAAATGCCCCACCCCACGGGAAACCTTCTTGCTGTAGAAAAAAGGAAAAGAAAACAGGCAGTACCAATAAGCCCATCAACACATATTTTAAATTACGGCTGATGGAAAATATTTTTTTACCAAACAGAAAATTAGTACCTGCTATAAAGAAAAAAGTACAGATGAAATACGAAGCAACACCAAATCCTCGGTAAAAAAATAAATGTGAAAGCCAGGCACCAAAACGGCCAAGTAAATTATCTACCTTCATTTCATCATTAAACAAAACCTTAGCTGAGTATTTCAACACCTTATCCTGGTCTTCTTTCCATGTAAATAAATAAGAAGTAAAGGCAATAAATAAGACCAAGGAAATGATCCATAAGGAAGTGCCTATAATTTTATGAGTGCGTTCATCTTGTACCAGGTCTCTTACTGATACGTTTTCTTCTGATTCCTGTTTTAGCTGTTCAGGTTTTGCCTTTTTCTTTTTTTCTTTCAATTGGTTTGCAGCCATAAAACAAAGATAAAGAATGCCAATATCACTTCATCAAACCCCGGAATTACCTTGTGTTAAAGAAAAGCATTATCTTAAAGTTACATTTTCCACTGTATGAACCTGAAATGCTTGCTGATTGCTTTATTGAGCACTACTTTTTTTGCAGCAACTGCCCATGAAGACAGTACACTTTCTGTTCTCAAAACCTCATCTGTTGAAAACAGATATTCTCTTTCGCCAAGTATGCATCTTTTTGTTGACAGTAACAATAATACAGAGTTACAAACCCTTACGGGCAGTAAATTTTTTCATTTAAACGAAATTCCAAATAAAAAAGTAAGAAAAGATTTATTAATTGATTCAAAAATCTATCTGCTATTCTGGATTTTTAACGACGAAGACAAAACAAGGTCTTTTTATATTACTCCGGGAACCTACGCAAAGGAAGTAGTTCTGTATTCCAGAGATTCAACAAATGCAAAGTGGGTTTTAGTTTCCGATCAGGATGTTTCTATTAATAATGAAAAAGCTTACCGGAGGTTTTCTATTTTGCCAGGTAAAGAAATTCAATTGATGGTTGAATGCAGGTTTGCACGTACAAACGTTTCATTTCTTAACCCCTTTCTTATTAATACTGTTTTTTTTAATTACCATTTAACTGAAATAAATACCAATTGGTTTGGTGTAAATATTTTTACTTATATCTTAAGTGGACTTCTATTAATGATGATGCTCTTTGCAGCAGCTAACTATATTCAGAATTTTAAAAGGGAGTTTTTGTATTATTCTATTTACGCCCTGTGTATGGGAGTTCTTATTTTATTTAAAGCTCTTCAATTTAAACGGTCAACAAGTTTTAATTTTTTTTATGAAGAATACCTCGATTATTTTTTACAAATAAGTGGATATGTTTTTTATATAGGTTTTACCAGAATGTTATTGAACACACCTCAGAAATATAAAATACTTAATAAAATCTTTATTGCATCTGAAATTATTTTAGGAGTTTTTCTTTTAATTTTTTCCATTTTCTATTTCTCAGGTTCATCTTATAAATATCTTGCCATTACAGAAAACAGCAGTAAGTTCTTTATGATCTTCCTTGGCCTTGTTTATTTATTTATAGGTGTTGTATACAGAAACAGGTTAATGAATTACCTGCTGGGAGGTAATATTGCTAATCTGTTAATGGGCCTTATTTCACAATACCTTATCATATATCCTTCAACTAAACTTGTCCCTGCAACAGGAATGTTCCGACAATCTTTAATTTATTTTGAAATTGGAATTTTGCTTGAGCTTATTTTATTCCTGCTTGCGTTAACGTATAAAAATAAAGTTGAGCTTATTGAAAAAGTAAAAATGGATGAGGCTTTGAAACTGGAAGATGAAAAGAAGGATTATGAAAAGAAGATTGCTGTATTAAGTGCACAACAAGATGAACGAAGCCGTATATCTGCAGACATGCATGATGAGTTGGGAAGTGGTGTTACTGCTATACGCTTACTCAGCGAAATTGCAATGAAGAAAACACAAGAGGCTCCGGTAACTGAAATTTTAAAAATTTCAAATAATGCAAATGAACTCATGACCAAGATGAACGCTATCATCTGGAGTATGAACCCGGCAAATGACACATTAACAAATCTCATCGCTTACATCAGATCTTATTCATCTACTTACCTTGAGACTTTTGATATAAAATACCAGATTAAAGTTGATGAGCCAATACCTGTAACGGAAATTTCAGGCACTAAAAGAAGAAACATGTTCCTTGTTTTGAAAGAAAGCTTAAATAACCTTGTAAAACATGCACAAGCAAGTGAGGTTAAAATCAATATCCATTTTAATCATCAATTAATTATTGAAATTGCAGATAATGGTAAAGGAATTAATACTGAAAAACTAAACCAGTTTGGAAATGGATTAAATAATATGAAAAACAGAATGACTTCAATTGGTGGAACTTTTCAAATTGCATCAAACAATGGCACAATCATTACCCTGGAAATTCCTATTTAATTTTTTGCAGAGAAAGCAACAGCAGCAAATAAACTTAACCAGCCTGCAATAAAACAAAGTCCGCCAACAGGTGTAATAGCTCCCAGCCAATTCATATTTGTCACTGAAGCTGCTTTAAATAAAGTGAGTGTATATAAAGATCCGCTGAATAGAATAATGCCTGCGAGAAAAAGGTATCCTGCTCTTATATACCATTTT
>Ga0209797_10001100_pt1 | contig 13603 bp, 10 predicted proteins | sample DOMMetBare3Fresh_2_FD_187472 | JGI IMG/M metagenome (GOLD analysis project Ga0209797, IMG submission 187472) | Wetland sediment microbial communities from St. Louis River estuary, USA, under dissolved organic matter induced mercury methylation -... | ecosystem: Environmental > Aquatic >... | reverse complement strand
GGTAAGCCGTGTGCGGGAAATCCGCATGCACGGTTTGAACGGGGGTGTTGGCTTCGTTATCGACCTTCGGGCCTGAAACGGGCCAACATCTACCAATGAGCGCTGCGCCCACCGCACCGACGATCGCCGCCAAGGCTGGCGGTTCGGGCGCGGCGAAAGCGTCGCCGCTGGGCGCGCAGGCCACCAGCGAACTCGTCGGCCTGCTGTGGGACCTGCCGCAGCCGCTGCTGGTGCAGGACGAGAGCTTCGTCACCGTCGCGGCCAACCCGGCCCTGGTCCAGGCCCTCGGCCGGCCGGCATCCCAGGTGCTGGGGCGCGACCCGGTCGAGTTCGTGGTGCCCGAGGACCGGGCCGAGCTGATGGACGCGCGCCTGGCCTTGCTCGACGCCTTGCGCAACGGCGCCGCGCCGCCGCTGCAGCAGGAGCGCAGGTTGCGCGACGCCCGCGGCGGGGAGCGGCGCTACCGCTTCACGCCGCGCTGGGTGAGCGCCGACGACGGCCGGCCGCTGGTGTTGTCGGTGCTGGCCGACGTGACGCCCGAGCACTGGGCACGCGAGCAGGTCGACCGCTCGGTGCACGAACTCGAGCACTGGTTCGACTTGAGCCCGGTGGGCATGCTGGTGTACGACCAGACCGGGCTGGTGCTGCGCAGCAATGCGAGCTTCGAGGCGCTGGTCGGCAGCACGCCGGTGATGCTGGAGCAGGCCGCCGCGGATCTGTGTCAGCTGCTGGCCTGGGAGGACGGGCGGCCGCATCCCGACCTGCGGGTGGACGCGCCGATGCTGGAGGTCTGGACCACCGTGCGTGCCGGCGACGGCCGCCATCCGCGCCTGCGGGCGCGGCTGCGGGCCTACCGCACCGAGGACCTGCAGCTGCGCGTGATGGCGGTGGTCGAGGACCGCAGCGTCGAGGACGAGCGCGACCTGGCGCAGCTCGAGATCGGCGCGCTGATCGACACCGCCGGTGTCGGCGTGGCGACTTACGAGGCCTCGCGGGGATGGCTGCACAGCCGCGCCTCGGCCGCTGGGGGTGGTTCCCCGGGCTTGCAGTCGGGACTGCAGTCGATCCGCCGTGACCAGGTCGAGCCGGTGTCGTTGCCCGAGTTCGAGCGCCTGCAGCGCGCACTGCAGCAGGGCGAACGGGTGCAGGTGCGCTACCAGGTGCGGGTGCCCGAGCTGGGCCGCCGCTGGCTGCTCACCCGGGTCGAGCCCGGCCGGCTGACCGGTGGCCGCGCGGCGCTGTCGGTGGTCACCCTCGACATCACCGAACAGGAAGAGGCGCACCGGCGGGGCGAGCAGCTGCTGCGCGAGCTGTCGGCGATCCTCGACGGCACCAGCGCCGGCATGGCCTACCTGCGCGGCGAGCGGCTTGTGCGCTGCAACCAGCGCTTCGAGGCGATGCTGGGCCGCACGCCGGGCGCCACGGCGGGCGCGACGCTGGACGACTTGCTCGCCGGGCACGAGGCGGTGCTGGTGCAGGCCCGCCAGGAGCTGGCCGGCCGGGGCCGCTTCGAGACCGAGCTGCAGCTGGGCGGCCGCTGGTACGCGATGTCGATGCGCCGCGCCGCGTCGCACGCCGAGTACGAGGGCGAGGCGGGCGACGCGCAGGCCGGGTTGATCTGCTCCTGGGTCGACATCGACGAGCTGCGCAACGCCCGCGAGGCGCTGCGCCTGCAGGCCGAACGCACGCGGGCGATCCTCGACTCGGTGCTGGTGGGCATCGTCACCCTCGGCGACCACGGCATCGAATGGATGAACCGATCGGCGCGCCGCATGTTTGCCGGCGAGCTCAACGACTTCGTCGGCCGGCCGATCGCCACCGTGGCCACCGACGAAGCCGACCATCCGCTGCGCGCCACCCACTACCGGCAGGCCCTGGCCGAGGGCCAGGCCGAGACCTTCGAATGCCGCCTGCGCGCGCGCGACGGGCGCGAGTTCTGGGTGGTGGGCAACGCGGTCGTCACCGGCCGCGATTCCGCCGGCAGCCAGATCACCTTCGCGCTGCTCGACATCGAGCGGCGGCGGCAGGCGGAGGTCAGGATCGCCCAGGCGCAGGACTCGCTGCAACGGATCATCGAGACCGCGCCGCTGGCAATCGCCCTGCTCGACGCCGCCAGCGGGCGCGTGCTGCGGCTCAATGCGATGGCCAGCCAGTACTTCGGCCAACCGATCGAGGCCATGCTGGACCGTCTCCCCGAGCAGTGGTTCGACGCTGATTCGGCGCGCGCCCTGCGCAGCGACATGCAGCGCGCACGCGACGGCGGCGAAGTGCTGCGCCGCGAGCAGCGCCGCCCCTCGGCCACCGGGACGCCGCCTGGCGAGCGTGTCTGGGACACCCGCATCGTCGCCATCGGCGCCCCGGCCGAGCCCCAGCTGCTGCTGGTGGCCAGCGACGTGACCGAGCAGCGGCAGGCCGAACAGGCGCGCTTCGATGCCGCGGTGTCGCAGCGCGAGATGCTGATCAAGGAGGTGCACCACCGGATCAAGAACAACCTCCAGGGTGTGGCGGGGTTGCTCCAGCAAAGCGCCGCCCGGCGGCCGGAAGTGGCCGCACAGATCGGCGAAGTGGTCGGCCAGGTGCAGGCCATCGCCCAGGTGCACGGCCTGCAGGTGGGCCAGAGCGGGCCGTTGCGGGTGCAACCGCTGCTCGAAGCGATCACCGGATCGGTGCAGCGCACGTTCGGCCGCGACATCGCCATCGGCGTGCAGGGACGTCCGGCGCACCGCTACGCGTTGCCGGAAGCCGAGTCGATCCCGATCGCGCTGACGGTCAACGAGCTGCTGACCAACGCCATCAAGCACAGCACCCCCGGCGAGCTGCGCTGCGACCTGCGCTGCGACGACGATGAAGTGGTGATCACCGTGACCAGCCCGGGCCGCCTGCGCGAAGGCTTCAGCCTGGTGCAGGTGCCGCCGGGCGTCTCCGGGCTGGGACTGGTGCGCGCGCTGTTGCCGCGGCGCAGCGCGTCGCTCACGCTCGAACAGCGCGGCGCCGCCGTGCAGGCCGAAGTGCGCCTGCGGCCGCCGAGCTTCACCGTGCTCGAGGCCTTGTAGCAGGGGCTTGGGCGACAATCGCCGCGACGATCACAGCGCAAGGACGGCGGTGGGCAAGGGCAAGATCCTGGTGGTGGACGACGACCGGCTGGTGCTGGCCACGCTGACCCATGGCCTGGCGCAGGCCGGCTACGAGATCATCGATGCCGACAACGGCGACGACGCCATCCTGCTCGCCCGCGAACACCACCCCGACCTGGCGCTGCTCGACATCCGCATGGAGGGCAAGAGCGGCTTCGACGTCGCGGCCTACCTGCGCGAGGTGCTGCAGATTCCGTTCATGTTCCTGTCGGCCTTCGCCGACGAGGCCACGGTGCAGCAGGTGCGCGCGCTGGGGGCGGTGGCCTACCTCGTCAAACCGCTGGACATCGGCCAGATCGTGCCAGCGGTCGACACCGCCTTCGCCAAGTTGCAGCCCGCGACGCCCGCGACCGCGCCGCCGCTGGCGGCCGCGCCGGCCTTGCAGATGGTCTCGCTGGCGGTGGGCGTGCTGATGCACCGTTATTCGCTGCCGCGCGGCGAGGCGATGGCGCGGCTGCAGCGGCTGGCGAAGGACGAAGGCCGAGCGCTGGACGACCAGGCGGCAAGGTTGGTCGAGGCGGTGGAGTTGCTCGCCCGCCCTGGGCAGGCCTGATCACGCCGCCAGCGTGAAGTAGAAACGCGCGCCCTGGCCGACCGCCGATTCGGCCCAGATCTCGCCGCCATGGCGCCGCACGATGCGGCGCACCGAGGCCAGGCCGATGCCGGTGCCTTGGAACTCGCTGCTGCTGTGCAGGCGCTGGAAGACGCCGAACAGGCGGTCGGCAAAGCGCATGTCGAACCCGGCACCGTTGTCGCTGACCACGAACACCGCGCGGCCGTCACGCTCGACCTTGCCGAAGCCGACCTCGGCGTCGGCGCGCCGCGCGGTGTACTTCCAGGCGTTGCCGAGCAGGTTGTCCAGCGTCGTGCGCAGCAGGGTCGGATCGCCCACGGCGGTGAGACCGGGTTCGATGGCCACCGTGACCTGGCGTTCGGGGTGGGCGTGGCGCAGGTCGTCGACGATGTACTGGGCCAGCTGCGACAGGTTGACCGGCTGGCGCACCAGCGGCTGCAACGACAGCTGCGACAGCGCCAGCAAAGCGTCGATCATATGGTTCATGCGCGCCGCGGCGGCGATCATGCGGTCGAGGTGGTCGTTGCCGATGCGGTCGAGCACGCCGCCGTAGTCCTCCTTCAGGATGCGGCCGAATCCCTCGACGACGCGCAGGGGAGCGCGCAGATCGTGCGATATGGTGTAGCTCAGGGCTGCATGGTCGGTGGCCTGGGCCTGCCCGCCGGCATCGCCCGTCGGCGCCGGCTCCGGTGCTGGAGGCGCTTCGTCGGCGGCCGCGGGAGGCGAGGGCGCGGCGGTGGCCTTGGGCCGTGCCGTGCCCAGATAGCCCGAGAAGCGCCCCCGGCTGTCATGGCAGGGCAGGCCACGCAGGCGAAAGGCCTGGCCCTGGCCGGCCGGGCCGCTGTGCACCGTGGTCTCGGGCAGCGGTGATTGCGCCTGCATGCGCGGCGCGAGCGCGGACTCAGGATCGTCGAACCGGTCCCACAACAGTTGCCCGCCGAAGGCGCCCTGGGCCCACGACGAGGCGGGTGCACCCTGCGGCGGCTGCAGGCGGACGAGCCGGTGGTCGACATCGGTCTGCCAGACCCAGGCGTCGGTCAGCTGCAGCAGCAGGTGCTGCTGCTGGCGCAGTTCGGTCAGGCGGTCCTGCACCTTCTGCCGGTGCCACAAGGCACCGGCGGCGGTGCAGGCCAGGGCGGTCAGCACCACCGCCAATGCCGCCAGCAGCCCGGTGAAGACCGCCTGCGTGGCCAGGATCGCCGCCACGATGGCGGCAGCGGCCAGGGCCAGCGGCACCAAGGGCAGGGCGGGGCCCGGCAGGGCGGCGCCGGCATCACGGTCGCGTGACATGCGGGGCATTGTATGTAGAGGGTGCGGCGCAGCCGATGCCGCTCAAGTTGCCGGGTGGGCGACCGAAATCGTCGCATGAGCGATGCCATCGCGACCCTCGGTCCGGCCGGAGGGCGTCGACCCGGCACGATGGCCGTGGGCCGATGGCCGCGCTGCGCAGGCTCGACGCGTGACACAACACCGTCGCGGCACAATCGGCTGCATGGCCCTGGCGGCACATCCGGCCCGATTCACGGGACAATCCAACCCTTGGTGGGACCCATGACCCCAGAGCACCCAACTCACGAGTTGATCATGCCCGAGGCAATCGATGCACAGGCCCTGGCCAAGCTCGACCAACTGGATCCGAGCGGCGCCAACGGACTCGTGCGGCGCGTGCTCACGACTTACCGCGGCTCGCTGGCCCGGCTGCGCCAGCAGATCGTCGACGGCGTGGCCACCCGGAACAGTGCCGGCCTGCGGCTGGGCGCGCACACCTTGAAGTCCTCCTCGGCCAGCGTCGGCGCCTTGCAGCTGTCGCGGCTGTGCGAAGCGGTCGAACAGGCCTGCCGCGACGAGCAGTTGGCCGGCGCGGCCGAACTGGTGGCACAACTGCAGCGCGAACTCGAACGTGTCGACGAGGCGGTGGGTCGCCTGCTCGAACGCTGAGCGCGTTCCTCGATGATCCTGCCGCACGCCTTCGACACCGACGACATGCCCCAGCGTCCGCGGGTGCTGCTGGTCGACGACGACGAAGTCAACCTGATGCTCACCGCGGCGGCCCTGCGCGACCGCGGCTTCGACATCACCGAGACCGCCAGCGGCGAGCGTGCGCTGGCCCTGCTGGGCAACTGGACCCCCGACATCATCGTGCTCGATGCCCTGATGCCCGGGCTCGACGGTTTCGAGACCTGCCATCTGCTGCGCACGCAGGCCAGTTTCGAGAACGTCCCGGTGCTGATGCTCACCGGCCTCGACGACGACGCCTCGATCACCCGCGCCTACCAGGTCGGCGCCACCGACTTCTTCGTCAAGAGCCCGCAGTGGAGCCTGTTGGCCGGGCGCTTGCGATACCTGTTGCGTTCGTCGGCCACCCGGCTTGAGCTCGAGCGCAGCAAGGCCAAGCTCGCCCGCGCGCAGGACCTGGCGCGCATGGGCAGCTTCGATTGGCGGATCGGCAACGACAAGCAGGCCGGCGGACTGAGCCTGGCCGCCGAGGGCCTGCGTGTGTTCGGCTTCTCTCAAGGCGAGCAGGTGTCGCTGCGGCGGCTGCTGCGCATGGTGCCGATGCCCGAGCGGAGGGGCATGCTGCGCATACTGCACGAAGTGCTCGTCCAGGGGGCGGTGCTGGCCATCGACGTGCCAGTCCACATGGGCCAGGGGCGGCAGCGCATCGTGCACGTCGAGGCGGAGCCCGAGTTCAGCGAGCAGGGCGTCGGCATCGGCTACACCGGCATCGTCCAGGACGTGACCGACCGCCGTGCGGCCGAGGACCGGATCCGCCACCTGGCCAACTTCGATGTGCTGACCGGCCTGCCCAACCGCCGGCAGCTGATCTGGCGCACCGAACGCGCGCTCGACCACGCGCGCCGGATGGGCCACAAGGCGGCGCTGCTGCTGATCGACCTGGACCGCTTCAAGGTCATCAACGACACCCTCGGCCACGCCTCGGGCGACGAGCTGCTGGTGGAAGTGGCGCGGCGGCTGCGCAACTGCGTGCGGCATACCGACCAGGCGCTCGATGGTGCGCTGGACTCGGCGGGCGCGCGATCGCACCGGTCGCTCGAAGCGGTGGGGCGCCTGGGCGGGGACGAGTTCGTCGCCCTGCTGCCCGAGGTGGCCGACGCCAGCGATGCCGAGCGGGTGTCGATGCGCGTGCTCGAGGCCCTGCGCGAGCCGATCTTCGTCGGCGGGCAGGAGTGCTTCGTCACCGCCAGCGTCGGCATCGCGCTTTTCCCCCGCGACGGCGATTCGGTGGCCGACCTGATGCGCAACTCGGACGTGGCGATGTACTCGGTCAAGTCGGCGGGGCGCAATTCGGCGGCGATCTACGATTCGCACCTCGCCGGCCGCGGGCGCGAGAAGCTCGAACTCGAGAGCGCCCTGCACAAGGCCATCGAGCGCAACGAGATCGTGCTGCATTACCAGCCCAAGATCGATGTGCGCTCGGCCCGCATGGTGGGCGCCGAGGCGCTGATGCGCTGGCAGCGCGGCAACAGCCTGGTGCCGCCGGGCGACTTCATCCCCCTGGCCGAGGAGTCGGGGCTGATCGTGCCGCTGTCCGAGTGGGCACTGCGCGAGGCCGCCCGCCAGGCCAAGGCCTGGGGCGTGAGCTTCGGCTTCTCGGACTCGATTGCCGTCAACCTGCCCAACCGGATGTTCGAGCGCAGCGACCTCGTCGAGCACATCCACCAGGCGGCATCGACCTACGGCGTGCCCCACCGGGCGATCCAGCTCGAGATCACCGAGACCGGGCTGATGAAGGATCTGCACAACGTCATTCCTTCGCTGCATCGGCTCAACGAGATCGGCGTCGAGATCTCGATCGACGACTTCGGCACCGGCTACTCGTCGCTGGCCTACCTGACCACGCTGCCGATCTCGGAGCTCAAGATCGACCGCAGCTTCGTGCGCGACCTCGGCATCACGCCGCAGAGCTCGGCGGTGGTCACGGCGATCATTGCGCTGGCCCGGTCGCTGGGCCTGCGGGTGATCGCCGAAGGCGTCGAGAACCTGCGCCAGATGGAGGTGCTGCACCGGCTGGGCTGCGTGGTGATGCAGGGCTTCCTGTTCTGCCGCGCGATCTCTGCCGACGAGCTCGAGGGTTGGCTGCAGCAGACCGTGCTGCCGCGCAAGGCGCCGTGGATCGAGAACGCCGAGGCGGTGCCGATGCCCGACGTCAAGTGGCAGGGCGCCCGCCGGCGCTGACCTCGGGACCCCGGATTGGCCGAAGCCACCGCTCCCGCCGCCGCCACGGCTGCCCTGCTGGCCAAGGGTGCGCTGCGGCGTCTCGCACAGGCCAAGCTCGAACCCACGCCGGCGAACTTCGCGCGTGCCTACGCCGAGGAAGCCGGCCAGCCGCCACCGACTGCGGAGGGCATGTCGCCCAAGCTCAAGCCGCTGGTCGAACGACTGGTCTCCCGTGCCAGCGAGGACCCGGTGCGGCGCACCGAGCTGGTCGCCGCGCTGATGGACGGTCGCCACGACGACCTGCAACGTGCGCTCGACGATGGCGCCGATGACGCCGCGCAGCATGCCCAGGCCTGGGCAGCGCTGATCGAGCGCCTGGCACGCGCGCTCGAGCGTGGCAGCCGCAACTGGACGCCCGGTCGCAAGAAGGAAAGCCTGCAGCGCGTGCTCGACGGCAGCCGCAGCGACTCGCAGCGCCTGCAGCAGCGCCTGCGCCAGCTGGTCGCGTCCTGGGAGGATGGTGCGCAGGCCGCTGGCGTCGAGGTCGGCGCAGCGCCCGAGCCGATCATTTCGGCGGCCATGCAGGCCACCGCGCCGCCAGCCGATGAGGCCGCCGCGACCGGCGAGGCGCAGCGGCAGGTGGTCGATGCGATGGGGCGCGCGCTTCTCGCTGGACTGCCGGCCGACGAGCCGCGCGCCGCCGACCTCGCCGACGAGCTCGGCGCGCTGGCCCAGCGCATCCACGCCGAGGGTGCCACCGGCGAGCTGGCCGCCCGGGTGGCCGAGGCCTGCCATCGCGCCGAGCGGTTGTTCGCCCATCGCCACCACCTGGTCGACGAGCTGCTGCGACTGTGCCGCTCGCTGACCGAGGGCCTGGGCGAGCTGGCCGAGGACGGCAGCTGGGCCCGGGGCCAGAGCCAGAGCCTTCGCGCCCGGCTCGACGATGCCTCCAGCGCGCGCGCGGTGCGCGCCGCGCATGAGCTGCTCACACACACCCGCAAGGAGCAGCAGCAGCTGCGCACCGCCCGCGACACCGCGCGCGATGCGCTCAAGGCCATGATGCAGCACATGCTGGCCGAACTGGCCGAGCTGGGCAGCGTGACCGGCCGCTTCAACGAGAACATCGCCGGCTACGCCGATGTCATCGAGCGCGCCGATACGCTCGACGGACTTGCCGGCGTGGTGCGCGAGATGGTCGGCGAGACGCGTGCGGTGCACGACCTGGTCGCCGGCGCCCGTGATCGCCTGGCCGCCGAGCACGCGCGCGCCGGTGAACTCGAGTCGAGGGTGCGCGAACTCGAAGGCGAGTTGCGCCGGCTGTCGGACGAGGTTTCGACCGACGCGCTGACGCAGGTCGCCAACCGGCGCGGGATGGCCAGCGCCTTCGAGGCCGAGCGCGCACGCGTCGAACGCGGCGCCGCGCCGATGGCGATCGGCCTGATCGACATCGACAACTTCAAGCGCCTGAACGACAGCCTGGGCCATGCGGTCGGCGACGTGGCCCTGAAGTCGCTCGCCGCGCGGGTGAAGGACTGGCTGCGTCCGGTCGATCACGTGGCGCGTTATGGCGGCGAGGAGTTCGTCGTCCTGCTGCCCGCGACCCCGGTCGACGAGGCGCAGCAGGTGCTGACGCGACTGCAGCGCCAGCTCAGCGCCAGCCTGTTCATGCACGAGGGCCGCGAGGTGTTCATCACCTTCTCCGCCGGCGTCACCCTGCACCGCGCGGGCGAGGCCCTGGACACCGCGCTCGAACGCGCCGACGAGGCCCTGTACGAGGCCAAGCGCACCGGCAAGAACAAGACCTGCGTGGCCTGATCCGATGAATCCGACCTCCCGACGACGGCGCATCGCCATCGCGCTGCTGGCGTTGGGCGGCGTGGTCGTCGGCAGTGGATGCGGCACGCCCGCTGGCGGTGGCGGCGAGCTGATCATCGAGGTGGCCTCCGGGCGTCGCGTCGATCGGGACCAATTGCTGCGGGCGTTGGCGCGCAGCGACTACGTGCTGCTCGGCGAGTTGCACGACAACCCCGCGCACCATGCGCGACGCGGCGAGCTGATCGAGGCCCTGCAGCCGGCCGCCGTGGTGGCCGAACAGCTCAACGCCGGCGCGGTGGTGCGCTTCGGAGCCGATCTGCTTGCCAGCCTGTCCGAGGCCGGTTTCGATGCCAAGGCCTGGGGCTGGCCGATGCACCAACCGGTGTTCGCCGCCGCCGCCGTCGCTGGGGTGCCGGTGCTCGGCGGCAACCTCTCGCGCGAACGGGCGCGCTCGGTGGCGCGCGAAGGCGAGGCGGCCTGGACAATGCCCCAGCGCGAACTGCTACAGCGTGCGCCGCTGGGCGACGGCGCGCGCGAACTGCTCGATGCCGATCTGGTGCGCGGGCACTGCGGCCAGCTCAGCGCGGAGCGCCTGCCGGGCATCCGCGCGGCCCAGCGGGCCCGCGATGCCACCATGGCGCAGGCGATGGTCGAGGCTTCGTCGCGACCGGTGGTCCTGGTGGCCGGCAACGGTCATGTGCGACTGGACTACGGCGTCGGCCAGTTGCTCGCCCGACTCGAGCCCGGCGCGCGCACCACCAGCGTGGGCTTCGTCGAACCCGACCAGGCCATGCCGCGCGGCCAGCCCTACACCTACCTCTGGGTCACCGCGAAGGCCGAGCGCAAGGACCCCTGCGCCGGCTTCTCGGCGCCGTCGATGCGCTGAGAGGCCGTGGGCAATTCCGACGCGGCCGCTCGTGCGTCCCAAACGATGCCAGTCGTCGTTGCAGGTGCTCGCTGCAAGCGATGGGCTCAATGTGTGCCGCGAAACGACCGATAGCACGGCTGTCGACACTCCATCCGACCCCGGGAGAACCCACCGTGTCCATCGAAGCGCTGTTCATGCGGTCGGCGGCCCTGCCGGTGGTGCCCAAGGTGGTCCATCGGCTGATCCTGGGTTTCAGGCGCGACGAGGTGGCCATCGGCGAGATCGCCGCGCTGCTGGCCGCCGACCCGGTGCTCGGCGCGAAGACGCTGCGCCTGGCCAACTCGGCCTATTTCCACTCCTCGCGCCGCATCGCCACCATCGACGAGGCACTGCAGATGCTGGGCTTCGTGATGGTGCGCAACATGGTGCTGGGGCTGGGCATTGCCGGCAGCTTCAAGGCCGTGCCGGGCATGGACATGGTCCAGTTCTGGCGCTACAGCCTGCACACCGCCAGCGCGGCCCGCTGGCTCGCCCAGCAGCTGTCCGATCGCAACGCCGATCTGGCGTTCACGATCGGGCTGGTCCACGGCCTGGGGCAGCTGGTGATGCATGCGGCGGCCGCCGACCTGATGGCGCCGCTGGACCGCAGATGCCACCCGTTGGCCGCCGAGCGTGCCGCGCTGGAGTTCGCGCAGCTGGGCTACCAGTATGGCGAAGTGAGTGCCGAGCTCGCGCTGCGGTGGAACTTCCCCGCCGAGATCACCCATGCGCTGCGCGCGGTGCCCGACCCCTTGAGCATCGATCCGCCGATGACGATGTCGGCGCTGGTCCACATCGCCGCCTGGCGGGCACGGGTCGAGGCCTTCGGAGGGGACGCCGCGCGGGCGCAGGCCTGCTGTCCAACCCGGGTCGGCCAGGCGATCGGCCTGCCGATCCGATGGCTGCCCGAGCAAGCCACGGTGGCCGGTGCAAGCCCCGGCGGCATGCCACCGATGCCTGCACTCAGCGAGCTGAGCAAGGGCATGGAGGCGATGTTCGACTGAGCGGCGGCAGCTGTTTGGGCTTGCTCGACAGCCCTCGCGCGGCAACCCTTCAGACCCGCTGCAGGATCGCGACCGGCTCGCCCCGCGAGAAGGTGTCGCCGGTCGCAACCATGATCTTCTCGATGCGGCCGGCGACCGGCGCCTCGATCTCGAGGCTCGATTTCACCAGCACCACCTGGGCCAGCGGCTGGCCGGCGCGTACCGTGTCGCCCTCGGCAACCAGCCACCGGTCCAGCAACGCCTCGACGCCGGCGTCGACGCCGGTCCAGGCGGCAGCCGCCAGCGTTACCTCGATGCTCATCACTCCACGGCCGCCGCGAGGCGCGCCTGCATCATTGCCCGCGCTGCGTCGACAATGTGGTCGACCTGCGGGATCACGAACTGCTCGAGCGGACGGCTGTACGGGATCGGCACATTCGGCACGGCGAGGCGCTTGACCGGCGCCTTGAGTGCAATGCGGTCCAGGTTCTCGGCGACGATCGCGGTGATCTCGCCGCTCAGGCCGAAGCCGAGGTAGTCCTCGTCGGCCACCAGCAGGCGGCCGGTCTTGGCCACCGACGCGACGACCGCCTCGCGATCCAGCGGCACCAGCGTGCGCAGGTCGATCACCTCGGCGTTCACGCCCTGCTGCGCCAGCTGGTCGGCAGCCAGCAACGCCTTGTGCACCATCTGGCTCAGGGTCACGATCGTCAGGTCCTTGCCCTCGCGCACGACCTTGGCCTGGCCGAACGGCAGCGTGTAGGGGTCTTCCGGTACCTCGTTGCTGCTGCCCTCGAAGTAGGCCATCCACGGCAGGCCCATGATGCCCTTGTGGTACATGAACAGCACCGGGTTGTCGTCACGAATCGACTGGGTCATCAGGCCCTTGGCGTCGTAGGCGTTGGACGGTACGACGACCTTCAAGCCCGGCATGTGGGCAAAGGTCGCGTACAGGCACTGCGAATGCTGCGCCGCGTCGTTGTAGCCGCCGCCGATCGCGGTCGTCAGCACCACCGGCAGCCTGATGCGGCCGCCGGCCATGTAGGTGTTCTTGGCCAAGTGGTTGTAGATCTGGTCCATGCATACGCCGAAGAAGTCGACGAACATCAGCTCGACGATCGGGCGCATTCCGGCCGCGGCCGCGCCGGTGGCCGCACCGATGAACGCGGTCTCGGAGATCGGCGTGTCCATGATGCGGTCGCGGCCGAACTTCTCCAGCAGGCCGCCGGTGGCGCCGAAGATGCCGCCGTAAGTGCCGATGTCCTCGCCCATCACGAAGACTCCCGGGTCGCGTGCCATCTCCTGACCGATGGCCTCGGCAATGGCCTGGGCCATCGTCAGTTTGCGGGTCTTGCTCATCTTGTGCTCCTCGGGTCTCAGGCGGAGACGAAGACGTCGGCGAGCGCATCCTGCGCTGCCGGGTACGGGCTCTTGCGCGCGAAGTCGTAGGCGTCGGCCACGCGCTGCTTGGCGCGCGCGACGAGCTTGGCTTCTTCCGCATCGGTCAAGTGACCGACGCGTTTGAGCGTGCTGGCGAGTTTGGGTATGGGGTCGTTCTTGCGCAGGTTGGCGACCTCGTCCTTCGGGCGGTACGCCTCCGGGTCACCCTGGAAGTGGCCGAGGTAGCGGTCGGTCTTCACTTCGATCAGGCTCGGCCCCTCGCCACGGCGCGCGCGCGCGACGGCCTCGCCGGCGGCCTCGAACACCGCGACCGCGTCGTTGTCGGCCACGCGGGCACCCGGGATACCGTAGCTCGAAGCACGATCGGCCACCGAACCGATCGACGTCGACTCGGACTTCGGCACCGAGATCGCCCATGCGTTGTCCTCGCAGACGAACAGCACAGGTAGGTTCCACAGCGCCGCCAAGTTCAGCGACTCGTGGAACGAGCCCTGGTTGGCTGCGCCTTCGCCGAAGAAGGCGACCGCCACCCAGTCCTTGCCGAGCTTCTTGGCCGCCAGCGCCGCGCCGCAGGCCGGCGGCAGGCTCGCGCCGATGATGCCGCTGCAGC
>Ga0209797_10001098_pt1 | contig 13605 bp, 10 predicted proteins | sample DOMMetBare3Fresh_2_FD_187472 | JGI IMG/M metagenome (GOLD analysis project Ga0209797, IMG submission 187472) | Wetland sediment microbial communities from St. Louis River estuary, USA, under dissolved organic matter induced mercury methylation -... | ecosystem: Environmental > Aquatic >... | reverse complement strand
CGCGCACCTACGGCCCACCCCGCTGCACTCCCACGCCGGCCTGACGGAGCTCGTGGGCACGGACACGCGCGTCAAGCACGAGAACCACCTGCCGACCGGAGCCTTCAAGGTGCGGGGCGGCATCAACCTCGTCGCCCACCTCGCACAGGATGAGCGCGACCGTGGCCTGATCGCCGTCTCCACCGGGAACCACGGCCAGTCCGTCGCCTACGCCGCGCGCCTCTTCGGCGCCCGCGCGATCGTCTGCGTCCCCGAGCGCGCCAACCCCGCCAAGCTGCACGCGATGCGGGCACTCGGCGCCGAGATCGTCGAGCACGGGCGGGACTTCGACGAGGCACGCGAGCACTGCGAGCGGCTCGCGGCCGCCCACGGCTACCGCTACGTCCACTCCGGCAACGAGCCCTTGCTGATCGCGGGCGTCGGGACGCACACGCTCGAGATCCTGGAGGAGCAGCCCGAGACGGATGTCGTCGTCGTGCCCGTCGGTGGCGGCAGCGGCGCGGCAGGAGCGTGCATCGTGGCCAAGACGCTCGATCCGCAGTGCGAGGTGATCGGCGTGCAGGCCGAGGCCGCACCCGCCGCATTCCACTCGTGGCGCACGCGCTCGCTGCAGGAGGACACGATGGGCACGGCGGCGGAGGGGCTGGCCACCAGGGTCGGCTTCGAGCTCCCGCAGCAGATCCTCTGGCGGCACCTCGACGACTTCGTGCTCGTCGGCGAGGACGAGCTCCGCTCGGCCACGCGGGTGATGATCGAGCACACGCGCAACCTCGTGGAGGCCGCGGGTGCGGCGCCGCTGGCAGCAGCGGTGAAGCTCCGCCGGCAGCTCGAAGGGAAGCGCGTCGTCCTCGTGTGCAGCGGCGGCAACCTGGCGATCGGCCAGCTGCGCGAGCTGCTCGCGGCCCCGGCGGGGCGTTAACCCTGACCTCCCCGTGACCGGGTTCGGCCCGACGTGCGGCCTCTAGGATGGGGGCATGCTCTCGAACGTCCCCGACAACGATCCCGTCGAGACCCAGGAGTGGCTCGACTCGGTCGACGCAGTCGTCGAGTCCGACGGGCGGGAGCGCATGGGGTTCCTGCTCGACCAGGCGATCGACCACGCCCAGGAGTACGGCGTCAAGGTCTCCGCCGGGCTCAGCACCCCGTACGTGAACACGATCCCGGTCGACGAGGAGGAGCCGCTGCCCGGCGATCCCGAGCTGGAGCGCCTCGCGACCGCGCTCGTGCGCTGGAACGCGATCGCGATCGTGCTGCAGGCGAACGCCGAGTCGTCGGAGCTCGGCGGTCACATCGCCAGCTACCAGTCGGCCGAGACCCTGTACGAGGTCGGCTTCAACCACTTCTGGAGGGCCCGCTCGGAGGAGCACGGCGGCGACCTCGTCTACCTGCAGGGGCACTCGTCCCCCGGCATCTACGCGCGCGCGTTCCTCGAGGGCAGGCTCAGCGAGGAGCAGCTGCGCCGGTTCCGGCAGGAGGTGGACGGGGGCGGCCTCTCCTCGTACCCGCATCCCTGGCTGATGCCCGACTTCTGGCAGTTCCCGACCGTCTCCATGGGGCTCGGCCCCCTGATGGCCATCTACCAGGCCCGCTTCATGAAGTACCTGGCGGCGCGCGAGGTGCTGGAGCCGTCCGACCGGCGGGTCTGGGCGTTCATGGGCGACGGCGAGATGGACGAGCCGGAGTCGATGGGGGCGATCTCGCTCGCCGGCCGGGAGAAGCTCGACAACCTCGTCTTCGTCATCAACTGCAACCTGCAGCGTCTCGACGGGCCCGTGCGCGGGAACGGGAAGATCATCCAGGAGCTGGAGACGAACTTCCGCGGCGCCGGCTGGAACGTGATCAAGGTGATCTGGGGCTCGAACTGGGATCCGCTCCTCGAGGCGGACGCGGAGGGCTGGCTCCACTTCCGCATGGAGGAGGCGGTCGACGGGGAGTACCAGACCTTCAAGGCGAACGACGGCGCCTACGTGCGCGAGCACTTCTTCGGCAAGTACCCGGAGACGCGCGCGATGGTGGCGGACTGGAGCGACGAGCAGATCTGGCAGCTCCGCCGCGGCGGCCACGACCCGCAGAAGGTCTACGCGGCCTACGCTGCCGCCGTCGCGCACACCGGGCAGCCGACCGTGATCCTCGCGAAGACGATCAAGGGCTTCGGCATGGGCGAGGCCGGCGAGGGCCGCAACATCACCCACCAGCAGAAGGCGATGAACGAGGAAGCCCGGCTCGCGATCCGCGACCGCCTGGGGCTGCCGCTGACGGACGAGCAGGCGACCGGCGCCTTCTTCCACCGGCCCCCCGAAGACAGCCCCGAGCTCCGCTACCTGCTCGAGCGCCGCGCGGCCCTCGGGGGAAGCCTTCCGGCCAGGAACCGCACGTCGGACCGGCTGCCGACCCCGGCCCCGTTCGACAGCGTGCTCGAGGGCAGCGGCGAACGCGAGAACTCGACCACGATGGCCTTCGTGCGGATCCTCAACGCGCTCGTGCGCGACGAGGCGATCGGCCCGCGGGTGGTGCCGATCGTGCCCGACGAGTCACGCACGTTCGGGATGGAGGGGATGTTCCGCCAGCTCGGCATCTTCTCCCAGGTGGGGCAGCTCTACCAGCCGGAGGACTCCGGGGACTTCATGTTCTACCGGGAGGACGAGCACGGCCAGATCCTGCAGGAAGGGATCAACGAGGCGGGCGCGTTCTCGTCCTGGATCGCCGCCGCCACCTCGTACGCGAACCACGGCGTCACGATGGTGCCCTTCTACATCTTCTACTCCATGTTCGGCTTCCAGCGCGTCGGCGACCTCGCCTGGGCGGCCGGCGACAGCCGCGCGCGCGGCTTCCTGATCGGCGGCACCTCGGGGCGCACGACCCTGAACGGCGAGGGGCTGCAGCACGAGGACGGGCACTCCCACCTGCTCGCCGCGACGATCCCCAACTGCCGTGCCTACGACCCGACCTACGGGTACGAGCTGGCCGTGATCATCCGCGACGGCATGCGCCGCATGTGCGACGAGCAGGAGGACGTCTTCTACTACCTCACCGTGATGAACGAGAACTACCCGCAGCCGGCGCTGCCGCAGGGCGCCGAGGAAGGCATCCTGCGCGGGCTCTACCTCCTGCGGGAGGGCGCCGCGGACGCGACGCTGCGCGTGCAGCTGCTCGGCTCCGGCGCCATCCTGCGCGAGGTGCTCGCCGCCGCCGACCTGCTCGAGAGCGACTTCCAGGTCGCCGCTGACGTATGGAGCGTGACGAGCTTCACCGAGCTCCGGCGCGACGGGCTCGAGAGCGAGCGCTGGAACCGGCTGCACCCCGTCGAGCAGCCGCGCCAGGCATATGTGCAGGCGGCTCTGCAGGGACGCGCAGGCCCCTTCGTCGCCGCCACCGACTACATGCGCGCCTTTGCCGATCAGATCCGGCCCTTCGTCCCGGGCAGCTACACGGTGCTCGGAACCGACGGCTTCGGGCGCAGCGACTACCGCGTCAAGCTGCGCAGCTTCTTCGAGGTCGACCGCCACCACGTCGCCGTGGCAGCGCTGAAGGCGCTCGCCGACGAGGGCGCGATCGAGCCGGCCGTCGTCCAGGCGGCGATCGAGCGCTACGGCATCGACGCCGATTCCGCGGCGCCGTGGCAGCGCTGAACGTCTCTGCCGGCAGACGGCGCCCGCGCACGATCTGACGTCGGTCGTTCGCGTCCGCGACTCTGCGGCGGGGTCTCGTAGCGTTGCACCCGAAAAACCCCGGGCGCGCGAAGCACGCCGGGCAGGCCGATTCAGTAGTAGGCCGAACCGGGATCGGTGCCTGGAACGATGCCGGCGCAGTGAGCGCGCGGCACCATCGCGGTGGGCCCAGGAAGGGAGGTGCACCATGCCCGTCCTCGAGAAATGGACGCCGTTCCGCGAGCTCGACCTGTTCGACCGGCGGATGCGGCGCTTCTTCTCCGATCTCGGCGTGGCGCCGGCGATCGCGCCGGCAGCGGACATCTACGAGAGCGGCGGCGAGTACGTCGTCGAGCTCGAGGTGCCCGGCTACGACGAGCAGGACCTCGACATCGAGCTCACCGATCACACGCTCACGATCAAGGGCGAGCGGATGGAGGAGAAGGAGAAGAAGGACAAGGACATCCGCCTGCACGAGCGGCTGGAGAGCTCGTTCCAGCGGAGCTTCGAGCTGCCGGCCGAGGTCGACAGCTCGCACGTGAAGGCAGAGTACGGCAAGGGCGTGCTGACGCTGCATCTGCCGAAGGCGGCAGAGGCGAAGCCGACGAAGATCGAGATCGGCAAGCCCTGAGCACGGTGGAGTAGGGCGGCGGCGCACGCGCCGCCGCCTCTCTTTTCGTGCCGAGAGCGCAACTTCTCGTTCACAGGCCCGCCTGAACAGGCGCTTCGCTGCCCGGCTGGCCGAAACGGCCACTGGGCGGCGTCGCAGCAGATCGCTACTTCTCACGTCCCACCCCGACGAAAAGGAGACGGATGTGAGACCACACAGGATCGTTGCCGGCGCGGTGCTCGTCGCCGTCCTGGGCGGCGCGGCCGCCATGGCAACCGCGGCAGGTGAGGACGAGACGGTGCGCGGGTGCCGGAACCTGCGTCACGGGCTCGTGCGCATCGTCCTCGACGGCCGCCCCTGCAAGCGCAACGAGGCCGCCATCTCGTGGAACAAGCAGGGCCCGGCCGGCCCTGCGGGCGAGACGGGGCCGCCCGGCCCCGCGGGCGCCGCGGGGCCGAAAGGCGACACGGGGGCAAAGGGCGACACGGGCCCGAAGGGGCCGGCCGGCCCGCAGGGCGAGCCGGGCACGTCGGTCGCCTCCGTGGCCGGGTTCGCGGGCACCGCCTGCACGACCTTCGACGGCGAGCCCGGGCGGGTCGAGGTCGGCGCCACCGCCACCGACCTGATCACCTTCACGTGCGAGACGGGCGGGCCTCCGCCGCCGCCCGCGGGTACTGCCAGGCTCGTCCTCAACGAGGTCGACTACGACCAGGTGGGCGCAGACACCGCCGGGTTCGTCGAGCTCGCGAACACCGGCGACGCTCCTGCCGCGCTCGACGGGATCGCGCTCGTGCTCGTGAACGGGGGCGACGGCGCCGAGTACGGCCGCAAGCCGCTGACGGGCACGCTCGCGGCGGGCGCCTACCTGAAGCTCGACGTCGACCCGCAGAACGGCGCTCCGGACGGCCTCGCGCTCGTCGACACGGGCTCGGGTGCCCTGCTCGACGCGCTCTCCTACGAGGGCGCCGTCACGACGGCGACGATCGGCGGCGCGACCTTCAACCTCGTCGAGGGCACCATGCTGCCCGTCGAGGTGGCCGACTCGAACACCGCCGAGGGGACACTGGCGCGCCTCCCGGACGGGCGCGATACGAACGACGCTGCCGCCGACTGGGCGTTCACGACGACGCCCACGCCGGGGGCGGCCAACGTGAAGACACCGTCGTAGGGGCTGTGCATCCCCGGCTTCAGGCGAGCCGAAGGGGCGGCGCTACAGGCGCCGCCCCTTCAACCGCATCGCCTCGCGGGCGGCGGCGCCGAGCGTCTTCCACTGCTTTCGTGCCTCCGAGGCGGCGCGCTTGTCGAGCTTGCGCTCCAGATGCGCGAGCTCCCCCTGCAGCTTCAGGTAGCTGTCCCAGCGCTCCGGTGCGAGCCTGCCCTCGTCGAGCGCCGCCCGCACGGCGCAGTCCGGCTCGGTGTCGTGCGCGCAGTTGGAGAAGCGGCACAGCACGAAAAGCTCCGTGACGTCCTCGAACGCCTCCTCGAGGCCGTCGTCCGCCGCCCACAGCTGCAGCTCGCGCATGCCGGGTGTGTCGATCACGAGCGAGCCGTCGGGCAGCTGCACGAGCTCCCGGCGCGTGGTCGTGTGGCGTCCCCTGCCGTCGTCGCGGATCTCCTGCGTGGCGAGCAGCTCCGCACCGGCGAGGGTGTTGACGAGCGTCGACTTGCCGACGCCCGACGAGCCGAGCAGGGCCGCCGTGACGCCGGGCCCGAGATGCGAGCGGATCTCGTCCAGGCCGGAGCCCGTGCGGTTCGAGACGGCGTGCACAGGCACGCCGTACGCGATCACGCCGACGTCGGCGACCGCCGCCTCCGGAGCGGGGTGGAGGTCGCTCTTCGTCAACACGATCACGGGCTGGGCCCCGCTCTCCCAGCCGAGCGTGAGGTAGCGCTCCAGGCGGCGCAGGTTGAGGTCCTCGTTGAGCGAGGTGACGAGGAAGACGACGTCGACGTTGGCGGCGAGCACCTGCTCCTCGGCCGCCTGCCAGGCGGTCTTGCGCGAGAACTTCGTCCGGCGCGGCAACACCGCCTGGATCGTGCCGGAGCCCTCGCCGGGACGGGCCGCGACGGCCACCCAGTCGCCGACGACCGGCAGCTCGGCGGGCGAGGCGGCCTCGTGGACGAGGCGGCCAGTCACGTCGCAGCGCAGCTCGCCGCCCTCCACGAGGACGTCGTAGGCGCCACGATGCTGCACGGCGACGCGGCCCGCGATCAGGCCGTCCGCCAGATGGGGTTCGAACTGCTCGCTCAGCCGGTCGTTCCAGCCGAGCGCGTCGAGATCGGTCAAGTGCGTCTCCCTGTGGTCTCGGGTACATGAAAGCGGCGCGCAGGAGAGCGCGCCAGCCGCGAGACCCAGTCGGACGTGCGTTCGGCCGAAGCCCTAACCGACGAGCCGCGCGGCGCGCGGGGCGGAGGCAGCGATGTCTGTCATCTGAACGGACCTCCTTCGTCGGGAACGAGCCCAGTATGCCTGACGATCGGGCCGGCAGCCACGGGGCGATGCCGCTGCGGGCGCTCCACGGCGGCGCCCGCGCCCAGTTCCTGCGTGTCGCCGCCCGGGCCGGGCAGCAGCCCGGTCACGCCAGGTCGGCGAGCACGGCTTCTGCTGCCCGGCGCCCCGACGCGAGCGCGCCGTTCAGCGACGGGTGCTCGCGGTGGTCGCCGCACGCGTACAGGCCGTCCGCGAGCCGGGCCGGTCGCTGCGGCGAGGCGCCGACCGGGTACGCCGGCAGCGCGCGCGGGAGGCGGTACGAGCGCAGGTGCCGCCAGCCGTCCACGGCACCTCCGAACCAGGAGCGAAGCTGTGCACGCAGCGCTTCCAGGTCAGCCTCGGCGGCGCCCAGGGTGGAGACGGAGACGAGCGCCCGGCCGGGGGGCGCATACGCAGGCGCGACCTCGCTCGGCACGCAGAGGTTGTTGATCGGGCCGGCCTCGCCGCTCAGCGCGAGCCAGGGGCCCGGCAGCGGTGCAGCCGGCGCGTCGAAGTACGTGCAGGTGACCCCGTTCCACCCGTGCTCGGGCTCGTCGAGCAGGCCTGCCGTGGCGACGACGACGGCGGTGGCCCGGAGCTGCTCGCCGCTCTCGAGCGACACCGCGTGCGGCCCTGCCGTCGCAACCGCGGCGCCGGTGCGCACGTCCAGCCCGTCCGTGAGCTGCGCGGGGATCGCTCCCATGCCCCGGGCAGGCAGCGCCGCCGGTCCCGTCGCGAATGCGTCGAGCACGAAGTCGAGGAACCTGCTCGACGTTTCCAGCCCCGGCTCCAGGAAGATGCCGCGCAGGAAAGGCGCGAAGAAGGCTTCGAGAGCCTGCCGCGAGACGCCGGCGGCACGCAGGGCGTCGAGCGCGGTCGTCTCGTCGGCGCGCCCCCGCAGCAGCCTCAGCACGGCGGCGCCGTCCTTCAGCCCGACCACTCCTCCTGCGAGCGTCCGCAGGCCGCGCAGCGGCGACTCCCGCGGGTCGGAGACGCGTCGGAAGCGCCCGGCGGTCCGCACGATCGCACCACGGGCGAAGTCGTGCAGCTCGAGGCGATCGAGGTCGAGCAGGCGGCGCGCCTCCGGGTAGGCCCGCGGCAGCACCTGGAACCCGTGGTCGAGCAGAAAGCCGTCGACCTCGTCCGTGCGCACCCGGCCGCCCGGCGTCGTGTCCCGTTCGAGCACCGTCGGTGTCAGGCCGGCCGCTGCCAGCGTGCGTGCGCAGGCCAGGCCGGCCACGCCGGCTCCGACCACGATCACGCTGTGCTCGACGCTCACCGCGCGAGCCTACCGCGGCCCGCTGCTCTCAGCTGCGGAGGGCCTGCTCGAGCGCGGCGTCGAGCTCCGGGCGGCCGAACGCGAATCCGGCTGCGGTCAGGGCTGCCGGCTGGACGCGCTGGCCGCCGAGCAGCATCTCCTCTCCCATCTGCCCGAACAGCGCCTTCACGGCGAAGGCGGGGAGGGGGAAGACGGTCGGCCGGTGCAGCGCGCGCCCCAGCGCCTTCGTGAAATCCCGGTTCGTGACGGCACCCGGCGCGGTCACGTTGACGGCACCCGTGAGGGGCTGCTCGAGGGCGAACAGGTACGCGGCGACGACATCGTCGAGGCCGACCCAGCTCCACCACTGCCGGCCGCTGCCCACGCGGCCTCCGGCACCGAGCCTGAACGGGGTCAGCAGCTTCGCGAGGGCACCGCCCTGCCGCGAGAGCACGATCCCCTGTCGCAGGTGCACGGTGCGGATGCCGGCCGCCCTCGCCGGCTCGGCGGCGTGCTCCCAGGCATCGACGACGTCGGCGAGGAAGCCGCTGCCGCGCGGCGACGCCTCCGTCAGCACCTCGTCGCCCCGGTCGCCGTAGTAGCCGGTGGCCGAGGCGCAGAGGAGGACGGACGGCCGGCGCTCGAGGTGAGCGGCCGTCTCGGCGAGGAGCCTCGTGCCCTGCACGCGGGATGCGAGCACGCGCTCCCGCGTCTTCTCGGTCCAGCGCTTGCCGATGTTCTCGCCCGCGAGATGGACGATCGCGTCGACGCCCTCCACCGCTCCGGAGTCGATCGAGCCCCCGTCCGGGTCCCAGCCCACCTCGCCCGGGCCGGCCGGCTCGCGGCGGACGAGCGCGATCACGTCGTGGCCGGCGGCCCGCAGCGCGGGCAGGAGCGCCGATCCGATCAGGCCGGAAGCGCCGGAGACGACCACCTTCATGGACAAAATCTATACAACAGAGCGGGAGCAGCGCAAGCGCGGGCGTCAGTGCAGGCGGCGTGAGAGGATCTGCGCGTGGACGTCGACGCGATCGTTGCGCGTGTGTGGCCCGGCCGCAGGGCAACGGTCGAAGTCCTCGGCGGCGGCATCACGAACCACAACTTCAAGGTGACGCTGGACGACGGCGTGTACGTCCTCAGGATCGCGGGGCGCGACACCACGCTGCTCGGGATCGACCGGAACGTCGAGCACGAAGCCTCGCTTGCCGCAGCCGCGGTCGGCGTCGGCCCGGAAGTGGTCGCGTTCGTCGAGCCCGAGGGCTACCTGGTGACGCGCTTCATCGACGGCGAGATCGTCCCGCTCGAGCGCATGCGCGAGCCCGAGACGATCAGGCGGGTCGCACAGTCGCTGCGGGCCATCCACGCCGGCCCGTCGCTGCCCGCGCGCTTCAGCTCCTTCCGCGTCGTCGAGGACTACCGGACGACGGCGTTTGCGCACGGCACGGAGGTTCCACCCGCATACGCGTGGGCGAGGCAGATCGCCCGCCGTATCGAGCGCGCGCGCGGCGCGTACCCCGAGCGACCGTGCCACAACGACCTGCTCAACGCGAACTTCATCGACGACCACACCGGCAGGATCCGGATCGTCGACTGGGAGTACGCCGGCATGGGCGATCCGTTCTTCGACCTCGCCAACTTCTCGATCAACCACGAGCTCGATGCCGATGGACGGCGGCTGCTGCTGGAGGCGTATTCCGGGTCGCTGCGCGCCGGAGACGAGCGTGCGCTCGACCTGATGCGCTTCATGTCCGACTTCCGCGAGGCCATGTGGGGCGTGGTGCAGAGCGCCGTCTCCGCGATCGACTTCGACTTCGGCGCCTACACCGGAGAGCACTTCGAGCGCATGCAGGCGACGGCCACCGAGCCGGGGTTCGTCGCAGCGCTCGGCTAGCGCGCCGTCTCGAAACGTTCGACCCGAAACGGGCGCGCGAAGCGCGCTAGCGCGAGTGCCAGAACACCGCCGCGGCCGCGGTTGCCTCTGCCGCGAGGCTCACGAGCGCGACGAGCTTCAGCCAACGTGGTACGTGCCGCATGAGACGAATATCGGCCGGGCGGGCGCGATCCTGAAGGGGCGCTCTTCGCACGCCCGGGTAACGGGCGGAAGCTCTAGCCGATCCAGGATTGGCCGTTCCAGAACGCCTGCAGCCTGCCTCGACGCGACAGCTCGAGCTGGATCTCGTCGGGGCGGGCGAGGCTCGGCGTCGCGTGCACGGTGATGCCGGCCTCGTCGTGGACGACCTCGAAGACACGCGCAGGTGGGGTCAGCGCGGCTTCGAGCACGTGCATGCGGCCGCCGCAACAGCGGATCGTGCGCGGCCACACGTACACGGTGCCGCCGGCGGCGGCGATGTGGCGCAGCGTCCGCTCCTCGGCGACGAGCCGCATGGCCGAACGCTACCCGACCCGTAACGGTCTAGACATTTCGGGGCGGAGTGCGTAGGCTCCTGCCGTGCTGCCGGCTCTCGAGCTCGACGTCGATCGTCAGGGCCCTCCCCTACACGCCCAGATCACGGCGCAGATCGCCGCCTCGATCCGCGACGGCAGGCTGCAGGCGGGCGCGCGGCTGCCGGGCGAGCGCGAGCTCGCCGAGGTGTTGGGGGTCAGCCGCATGACCGTCCGCCAGGCGCTCGGCGCGCTCGAACGGGACGGGCTCGTACGTCGCGCCGTCGGTCGCTCGGGGGGAACGTTCGTGCAGGAGCCCAAGGTGGAGCGGCACCCGGCGAGCACGGACGGGCTCTCGGCCGAGCTCCGCCGGCAGGGGCTCGCGGCCGGAGCCGAGCTGATCTCCGCCCGCGTCGAGCCGGCGCCACTCCGCACGGCCGCGGCGCTCGGCCTCGAGCCGGGCGAGCCGGTGGCGGTCGTCGTGCGGCTTCGCCTCGCATCCGGGAAGCCGCTCGCACTCGAGCGCTCCTCGTTGCCGCAGCAGCTCTATCCGGGTATCGAGGCGCTCGATCTCGGAGGCTCGCTGTACGAGCTGATGCACGCCGTCTACGGTCGCCGCCCCACCCGGGTGGTGGAGCGGCTGGAGACGGTGGCGGCCCGGCCGGCCGACGCGCGAGCGCTCGGCGTCCGCCCGGGTGCGCCGCTGCTGCTCGTCGAGCGTGTCGGCTACGGGGCCGACGGCACACCGCTCGAGTTCGCGCGCGACCGCTTTCGCGGTGACCGGACGCGCATCGTGATCGAATCGACGGAGGCACTGGGATGAAGACACGCGCGCGTGCGGTCGTGATCGGCGGCGGCGTCGGCGGCTGCTCGATCCTCTACTGGCTCGCCCGGCTCGGGTGGGAGGACGTCGTGCTGGTGGAGCGCGCCGACCTGACGAGCGGCTCCACATTCCACTCGGCCGGCCTCGTCGGGCAGCTGCGCAGCTCGCTGGCGCTGACGAAGATGATGATGAACTCGGTCGACCTGTACCGCTCGCTCGAGGAGGAGGTCGGGCTCGAGACCGGCTGGCGTGAGGTGGGCTCGCTGCGGCTCGCGTCCTCGCCGGAGCGGATGGCGGAGATCGCGCGCCAGGCCGGGTGGGCGAAGACGTTCGGGCTGCCGCTCGAGCTCGTCTCCCCGGACGAGGCGCAGCGCCTGTTCCCGCCCATGAGCGTCGAGGGCGTGCTGGGCGCGGCCTACCTGCCGACCGACGGCTACATCGACCCGAGCCAGCTGACGTACGCCCTCGCGGAGGGGGCTCGCCGGCGCGGCGCCGAGATCCACACGAGCACGCGCGTCACAGCCGTGACGACGCAGCGTGGCCGGGTCACCGGGATCGTCACCGACAAGGGCGAGATCGAGACGGAGATCGTCGTCAATGCCGGCGGCATGTTCGCCCAGGAGCTCGGCGCGCTCGCCGGCGTCAACGTGCCGATCGTGCCGATGGCGCACGAATACCTCGTGCTGAAGCCCTCCGGGCTGCCGACGGACATGCCGACGATGCGCGACCCGTCGCTGCTCGTCTACTACCGGCCCGAGTCGGGCGGGCTGATCATGGGCGGGTACGAGCGGAACTGCGCACCCTGGGCACTCGACGGGATCCCGGCCGACTTCAACGGGAAGCTGCTCGAGGAGGACTGGCCCCGCTTCGAGGAGCTGATGGAGAACGCAGTCGTGCGCGTCCCGTCGCTCGCGGAGATGGAGGTCGTCAAGCTGATCAACGGCCCCGAGGCCTTCACGCCCGACGGCGAGTTCATCCTCGGGCCCTCCGACGTTCACGGCTTCTGGGTTGCTGCGGGCTTCTGCGCGCACGGGCTCGCCGGTGCGGGCGGCATGGGCCGTCTCATCGCCGAGTGGATCATGGACGGCACGCCGTCGCTCGACGTCTGGCACATGGACTCCCGCCGCTTCGGCGCCGCCTACCGGTCGCGCGAGTACACGCTCGCGCGGACGGCCGAGATCTACGAGACGTACTACGACGTCAAGTACCCGGGCCACGAGCGCCAGGCGGGACGCCCTCTGCGAGTCTCGCCCGCGTACGCGCGCCTCGAGGCGCTGGGTGCCGCGTTCGGCGAGAAGTCCGGCTGGGAGCGCGCGAACTGGTTCGAGCCGAACGGCGTGCTCGGTGACGAGTCGCTGCGCCCGCGCGGCTGGGCGGGGAAGCTGTGGTCGCCCGCGATCGGCGCCGAGCACGCCGCCTGCCGGGAGTCGGCGGCGCTGTTCGACGAGTCGTCGTTCGCCAAGATCGACGTGTCCGGCGCCGGAGCGGCCGCCTTCCTCGAGCGGCTCTGCGCGAACCGGGTCGACCGCGACGTCGGAGCGGTCACCTACACGCAGATGCTGAACCCCCACGGCGGGATCGAGTGTGACTTCACGGTCACCCGGCTGGCGGCGGATCGCTTCCGCATCGTCACCGGCACGGCCTTCGGCCAGCACGACATCGCCTGGATCCGCCAGCACGCCCCGGCGGACGGATCGGTGCACGTTGCGGACGTGACCTCGGCGTACGCCTGCTACGGCCTGTGGGGCCCGACCGCCAGGGAGATCCTGCAGCCGCTCACGGTCAGCGACCTCTCGAGCGAGGCGTTCCTGTACCTGCGCGCCCGTGAGATCTCCGTGGGCCCCGTGCCGTGCCTCGCGCTCCGGGTGACGTATGTGGGCGAGCTCGGCTGGGAGCTGTACTGCCCGGCCGAGTTCGGCGCCCGGCTCTGGGACACGCTCTGGCAGGGCGGCCGCGAGCACGGCCTCGTCGCCGCGGGCTACAAGGCGATCGACTCGCTGCGGCTCGAGAAGGGCTACCGGGTCTGGGGGGCCGACATCACGCCCGAGGAGACGCCGTTCGAGGCGGGCCTCGGCTTCGCGGTCAAGCTCGACAAGGACGAGTTCATCGGGCGGGCAGCCCTGCTGGAGCGGCAGCAGCCCGAGGTTCGCCTCTGCTGCCTGACGCTCGGCGACCCTCGCTCGGTCGCGCTCGGCTCCGAGCCGGTGCGCGTGGGGGAGAGGCTCGTGGGGCGGGTCACGAGCGGCGGCTACGGCTACACGATCGGCAAGTCGATCGCGTACGCCTACCTGCCGGTGGCGGACGCCGAGGTGGGAAACCGCGTCGCCGTCGAGATCTTCGGCGAGTGGGTCGAGGGGGAGGTCACCGCCGAGCCGCTGTACGACCCGGCCGGGGAGCGCTTGCGCTCGTAGTTCT
>Ga0209797_10001097_pt1 | contig 13611 bp, 16 predicted proteins | sample DOMMetBare3Fresh_2_FD_187472 | JGI IMG/M metagenome (GOLD analysis project Ga0209797, IMG submission 187472) | Wetland sediment microbial communities from St. Louis River estuary, USA, under dissolved organic matter induced mercury methylation -... | ecosystem: Environmental > Aquatic >... | reverse complement strand
AGGATATTGGTCTGAAAGTTTACGTCCTCGGCTATGGTGAGCCGTCGAACCTCGACCAGATCAAGAAGATTAGGTAGGCTGCGGCGGCGCACGCGGCCGACGGCTCCCTTCGTGCTGGCGCTTCCCCACCGCGGGGCGGCCTGGTCCGGTGCCACGGCGGACGAGGTGGCCGTCGCCGCGATGCGCGGGCGCCAGGCGAAGCTCGCCGAGGTGCTGGCGCGGATGGACTCCGCCTGCTGGCGGGGAAAGCTCGGGCGCAGGGAGCTCTGGCGCATGCAGGAGCTGCGGGTGGCCTTCGCGGCGCTGGCCAAAGAGATCGAGAAGCGGGCGCGGGCCGCCGGACGAGCGGCGCCGTGATCCTGGCCATCTCCTTCCCCGAGGACGACCACGCCATCGCCGTCGGCCGGGCGCTGCGCGCCCTGGGGGCCGAGTGGAGGCTGTTCGATCTCGCCTCCTTCCCGCTCCAGGCCTCGCTGGCGCTCGAGTACGGCAGGGGCGGAGCGAGGAGCTTCCGCCTCCGGCTTCCCGGAAGCACCGCGCTGCGCCTCGACCGCGTCGCGGCCGTCTGGTGGCGGCGGCCCGGCCGCTTCCTCCTCGACCCCATCCTCGAGGACGCCCATCGCCACTTCGCCCACCTCGAGTGCCTCCATGCGGTGCAGGGCCTGTGGCAGGCCCTGCGGGCGCGCTGGGTCAACCCTCCCGCCCAGGAACAAGCCGCCTCCCGCAAGACCTGGCAGCTCGCCGTGGCCCAGGAGGTCGGCTTCACCGTCCCGCGGACGCTCGTCACCAACGATCCGGCCCGCGCCCGCGCCTTCCTCGCGGAGCGGGGGCGGCGGCCGACGGTGTACAAGGCGTTCGGCGCCACCGAGTCGGCGTGGTGCTTCACGCGCCTCGTCGGACGGGAGGAGCGCCGCCTGCTCGACGCCGTGCGCCACGCGCCGGTCATCTTCCAGGAGTACGTCCCGGCCGAGCGGGACGTCCGGGTGACGGTGGTGGGCGGCCGGATCTTCACCACCGCCATCGACGCGCGCCGTACCTCCTACCCGCTGGACTTTCGCGCCGACCTGGCGCGAGCGCAGGTCGAGCCCTGCCGTCTTCCGCCGGAGGTGGAGCACCTGGTGCGGCGGCTGGTGCGGCGACTCGGCCTGGTCTACGCAGCCATCGACCTGCGGCGCAGGCGCGGCGGCGAGCACGTCTTCCTCGAAGTGAACCCATCCGGCCAGTGGCTGGGCTTCGAGGAGCGCACCGGCCAGCCCATCACCCGGGCGATGGCGCGCCTCCTCGCCGGCGGGCGGTGATTGGGGGTCACTCCTCGCGCCTCCCCCGTCGAATGGGCGTACGTCGCCGGGGTCGCTTCCATCCCCCCGAGGCTACCCGCTCCGCCAGGGCTCGCTCGCGCGCAGCGCCGCCAGGATGGCGCGCGACGAGGGCGAGCGGTTCAGCGTGTAGAAGTGGATGCCGGGGGCGCCGCGCCGGAGGAGGTCCGAGCACTGGAGGCTGGCGTAGGCGACGCCGAGCTGCAGCGCCGCCTCGGGATCGTCGCGCCGCACCTGCATCGCCGCCCGCAGCTTCGGCGGGATCTCGGCGCCGCACAGGGCCGTGAAGCGCTCGATCTGCTCCACGTTGGTCATGGGCATGACGCCGGGGAGGATGGGCACCCGGATGCCCGCCGCCCGGGCCCGCTCCACGAAGCGCCAGTAATGGCCGTTCTCGAAGAAGATCTGGGTCACGAGGAAGTCCACGCCCGCGTCGACCTTCTCGCGGGTGTGGGCGAGGTCGAGCGCGAGGTCGCGCGTCTCCACGTGCCCCTCGGGATAGGCGGCGGCGCCCACGCAGAAGCCCCAGCGCCCGGCCTGGGAGCGGATGAAGGCGACGAGCTCGCTCGCGTACCGGAAGCCCTCCGGGTGTGGAGTGAAGACCTGCTCGCCCTTCGGCGGGTCGCCGCGCAACGCCAGCACGTTCTGCACGCCGGCCGCGGCCACCTCGTCGAGCACCGCCGCGATCTCGTCGCGCGAGGCGCCGACGCAGGTCACGTGGGCCACCGCCTCGACCTCGGTCTCCCGCTTGAGCCGCTTCACCAGCTCCACGGTGCGCGCCCGCGTCGAGCCGCCGGCGCCGTAGGTGACCGACACGAACGAGGGGGCGAGGGGCCGCAGCGCCTCCACCGTCCCGAAGAGCTGGCGCACGCCCTCGTCGGTCTTCGGCGGGAAGAACTCGAAGGAGAAGACGGGCTCGCCCCGCTCCCGAGCGAAGCGCAGGATGTCGGTGACCTTCACTCGGGCCGAGAGTAGCGAGAACCCGCCCGCCGCGCTACACCTTGGCCGATGCCCGCGCCCAGGCCGACGAGGCCGCCTCGCTACATCACGCCGGAGGGGTTCCGGAGGATCGCGCTGGAGCACGCGCGCATCTGGACCGAGCTGCGCCCGCGCGTCGTCGCCGAGGTGGAGGCGGCCGCCGCGCTCGGCGACCGCAGCGAGAACGCCGAGTACATCTACGGGAAGAAGAAGCTCCGGGAGCTGGACCGCCGGCTGCGCTTCCTGTCCGAGAGGATGGACGCGCTCACGGTGGTGGACCCGAAGCCCCACCCGTCCGGCCGCGCCTACTTCGGCGCCTGGGTCACGGTGGAGCAGGAGGACGGCGCCGAGCGGACCTACCGCCTCGTCGGTCCCGACGAGTTCGATGCCGCGGCGGGGCTCGTCAGCGTCGAGGCCCCGCTCGGCCGGGCGCTGCTCGGCAAGCAGGAGGGCGACACCGCCATCGTCCATCGCCCGATCGGCCCGGCGGAGCTGACGGTGGTCGAGATCCGCTGGGAGCCGCCCGAGCGGACGTGAAGGGTCAGGGCCCGGCTGGAGGAGCGGGCTCGGCTCCGGCGCGCGCGATCTCGAGGATGCGCGCCCAGAGCGCGTCCGTCCCCGTGCCCTCTACGGCGGAGAACGGGACGGCGCCGCCCGCCGCGAGGCCGAGGCCGCGCTCGACCTCGCGGACCGCGGTCGCGCGGCGGGTCCTCGCGAGCTTGTCGAGCTTCGTCGCGGCGACGACCACCGGCCGCCCGGCCTGCTCGAGGAAGGCGAGCGCGTCGCGGTCCGACTCGGCCGGCGCGTGCCGGCCGTCCACGATGAGCACCACCGCCCGGAGGTCGGCGCGGACGCGCAGGTAGTCCTCGATCATCCGCGCCCAGCGGTCCCGCTCCTCGTGCGACACCTTGGCGTACCCGTAGCCCGGCAGGTCGCAGAAGCGGAGGGCGACCGGGCGCGCCGCCGGCGACGGCTCCACGCTCACGGCGAAGAACTGCAGGGCGCGCGTGCGGCCGGGCGTGTTGGAGACGCGGGCGAGCTTCGTCCGCCGGGTCAGGGCGTTCAGCATGGAGGACTTGCCGACGTTGCTGCGCCCGACGAAGGCCAGCTCCGGCAGGGCGCCCGCCGGCCACTCCTCCCGCCGCGTCGCGGTCTTCACGAACTCGGCCGAGAGGACCTTGACCGGCATGCTCGAGGGGGAGCGCTCCACCCGCTAGGGCTGCGGCTTCCTCGCCGCCTCCCCATGCGCGATGAGCGCGAGCTTCTTCTGGTAGTCGAAGCGGCCCAGGCTGGGCGTGGACTCGGTGTGGCACGCGAGGCACGTCTTCTCGCCGGGGTCGGCGAGCCCGACCGCCCGCGACAGCTCCTTGTCGCGCATGACGTAGCGCGCGGCGTAGTACTGGCCGGGGCCGTGGCAGGTCTCGCAGGAGACTCCGGCGACGCCCCTGTCCTGGTCCGGTGCGTGGCAGCCGGTGCATCGCGGGTCCTTGCGGCTCCGCTGCGGCAGGCTCTCGTGGGCCCGGGCGTGCGGACCCTCCCGCCAGGATTCGTAGGCGGTGGGGTGGCAGGCCTTGCAGGTCTCCGGGCCGATGAGATCGGCGGCCAGGGCCGCCAGCGGGAGGACCGTGAATACGAGGACCAGGCGGCGCGTCACGGGTGACAAGGTATAATGCGCCATGCGCCTCCGTCACCTGGCATTCGCGCTCCTCCTGCCGCTCCTGCCCTGCCTCGCCCACGCCAAGGCGTGGCAGGGCATCACGCCCGGCGCCTCCAGCCAGGCCGACGTCGTGAACCGCTTCGGCGAGCCCTCCACGCGAGGCAAGCTCGAGGGGCGAACGGCCGTCGTCTACAAGGGCGACCAGGCCATCGCCGGCACCAAGCAGGCCCAGTTCCTCGTGGGCGAGGACGGCATCGTCGCCGAGATCAACGTCTTCCCCGCGAGCCAGCTCGACAAGGACGCGGTCGAGGGCACCTACGGAAAGTCGGTGCAGAAGACCTTCACCGACGACTTCCGTCCGGTGTGGATGTACCGGTCCATCGGCGTCATGGTGTTCTTCGGCAAGGAGGGCTTCGTCGAGGCCATTCGCTTCAAGGCCATCGAGCCCGGCAGTCCCGCGGCGGCGCCCGCCCAGGCCGCGCCCCGGGCCGCTGTCCCCGCTGCGCCCGCGCGCCCCGCCGCCCAGGCGGCCACCGGCCCCGCGGCCCCGGCCGCCCGGACCGCCGGCGGGACGCCCTAGCTCCCGGATGCGCCTCGTCGGGCTCACCGGGGGGATCGCCACCGGCAAGAGCACCTTTGCCGCCGCGCTGCGCGAGGCCGGGGCGCCGGTCATCGACGCCGACCTGCTCGCCCGCGAGGCCGTGCGAAAGGGCTCGCCCGCGCTCGTCGAGATCGCGCGGGCCTTCGGGCCGGAGGTGATCGCGCCGGACGGCGAGCTGGACCGCGGGCGCATGGCGGAGCTGGCCTTCGCCGACCCCGAGGCCCGCGCCCGGCTCGAGGCCATCACCCACCCCGCCGTGCGCCGGGCCATGGAGGAGGAGACGCGGCGCCTCGCCGCGGAGGGCCACGACCTCGCCTTCTACGACGTCCCCCTGCTCTACGAGGTCGGCCTCGACCGGGAGGTGGATTGCGTGGTGGTGGTGTGGGCGCCCCGCGAGCTGCAGCTCGCCCGGGTCCGGGCGCGCGACGGCCTGACCGCCCCCCACGCCAGGATGCGCCTCGCCGCCCAGCTGTCCATCGACGACAAGGCCGCCCGGGCCGACGTGGTGGTGCGGAACGACGGGGACCTCGAGGCGCTGCGCCGCAAGGCGGCCCCCCTCCTCGCCGCCCTCCGCGCCGGACTCGGGCGAAGGCTTCCCAACGCGCCTCCGGCGCGCTATTGACGGGACGTCATGGCGGAACGTCAGGAGGTCGTCTTCGTCACCGGCTACCCGGGCTTCATCGGGAAGCGGCTGGTGCGCCGGCTCGTCGAGGAGGCGCGCCGGCGCGAGGCCCGGCTGGTGCTGCTGGTGCAGCCCCGCTTCGCCGCGGCCGCGGCCGCCGATCTCACGGCGCTCGGGTCCGTGGACCACGAGGTCATCGAGGGCGACGTGGTGCAGATGCACCTCGGCCTCTCCGGGACCGAGTTCAAGCGGCTCCGCTCCGAGGTCACGGAGATCTGGCACCTCGCGGCCATCTTCTACGTGGGGGCGGAGCGCGACCTCCTGAAGCGGGTCAACGTGGACGGGACCCGCAACGTGGTGGAGCTGGCGCGGACGTCGCCGGGCCTGACGCGTCTCAACCACTTCTCCACCACGCTGGTCTCCGGCGACCGCGTCGGCGTCATCCTGGAGGACGAGCTGGAGATGGGCCAGCGCTTCCACAACCCGTACGAGGAGACGAAGTTCAAGGCCGAGGTGATCGTGCGGCGCGCCCAGGCGGACCTGCCCGTCACCATCTACCGCCCGAGCATCGTGGTGGGCGACTCCCGGACCGGCGAGATCGACCGCTTCGAGGGCCCCTACTACCTCGCCATCCTGCTCGTGACCTCGCCGCTGGTCGTCCCGCTGCCGCTGCCGGGGAACGGCGTGGCGCCCCTCAACGTGGTCCCGGTGGACTTCGTCGTCGAGGCGGCCCTGTCACTGTCCCGGAACCCCGCCGCGATCGGAAAGACCGTCCATGTGGTGGACCCCTCGCCGCTCTCGGCGCGCAAGGTGTACGAGATGATCGCCGAGCGGGCCCACCGGAAGCTGCCCCCGATCTCCCTGCCCCACCGGGCGGTCCAGGCGCTGCTCTCCCTGCCGTTCCTGGAGCGGCTCTCGCGCCCGCAGCGGGCCGCCATCGAGTACGTGAACCACCTCGCCATGTACAACTGCAGCAACCTCCTGTCGCTCCTCGAGGGCACGGGCCTGCGCTGCCCGCCCATCACCAGCTACCTGGACCGCCTCATCGAATTCGTGAAGACCGAGTCCGAGCGCCGACGCCGGGCCGAGGCCGAGGCCGCGGTGGAGGACCCGCTCGACGCCCCTCCCGCCACCGAAGGGAGCGCCACGTGAAGGCCCTCCGCGACTTCCGCGTCGGCGACACCTTCGCCCTGGAGCGCACCTGCGACCGCTACCGCCCCGTCTACTACGCGGCGGCCTCGGGCGACTTCAACCCCATCCACATCGACCCCGAGGTGGGGCGCAAGGCGGGGCTGCCCGGCGCCATCCTCCAGGGCATGTGCACCATGGCCTGGCTGGCGGACGCCTGCGCCCGCTACTTCGAGGACCCGGGGCGAATCCGCAAGCTCAAGGTCCGGTTCTCGAAGCCGGTGAACGTGGGCGACGTGGTGACCTTCCAGGGACGGTGCGTGGCGGTGGAGGGGCCGGTGGTGCGGGTCGAGGTGACGGCCCGCAACCAGGCCGGCGACGAGGTGCTGAAGGGCGCGGTCGCCGAAGGGCTGGTGGTGTGACCATGGCCCTCGACCCGATCCACGTCGGCAGGAAGTACGGCCCGTACCGGTACGCCGTGGGCCAGGAGAAGATCTCGGACTTCGCCATCGCCGTGGGCGGCGGCGTCCCCGGGCGCGTCTTCGGCGGATGGCTGCCGGAGGACCTGCACCCGTGGTTCGTGGACGAGGCGGCCGGCAAGGCCTCCCCGCACGGCTCGACCATCGCGCCGCCGACGTTCTGCGTGAACTTCGCGATGCAGCCGTTCGCCCTCGCCTGCTCCGACCCGGAGCTCGGGATCGACCTCGTCCGGCTGCTCCACGGGGAACAGCAGTTCGAGTACTTCGACGTGGTCCGGCCGGGCGACGTCCTCGAGACGGTGGGGGAGATCGTCCGCATCGAGTCGAAGGGGGCCCTCGACTTCATGACGGTGCGGACCATCAGCCGCAACCAGACGGGCAAGGTGATCCTCGAGGGGCTCTGGACGGCCGTCGTCCGCGGCTGACGGAGCCGCGGGCCGTCGCTGCGTGCACGGGTGCGCCGGTGCGGGGCTCGGCTCCGGCCGCTCTGTCCTCGCCGCGACGCGGAGCCCGTGGCCGCATTGCGCACCATCTCGCCCGGTGCGCGACGGCGAGGGGCGGGCGGCGTACCGTGCTTCGGGCTGCAGAACTGGCGCGTGCTCGCCGCCGCGGCGTGTGGACCCCTTGCGCGCTGCGGCGCTCGTGACCACCGTTGCGCGGCTGCGGATGCGGCCTTCGCCGAGCCCCGCACCGGCGCCCCCCGTCCGGGCTCTGGCCGCGGCTACTTCCGGCCGAGCCTGCGATCGCGGTTCACGCGGACGCGGAGCCGCAGGGCGTGGAGCTTGATGAAGCCCTCGGCGTCGTTCTGCTTGTAGACGCTCTCCGCCTCGAAGGTGGCGAGCTTCGGGTCGAAGAGGCTCCGGTCGCTCTTGCGGCCGACCACGAGGCAGTTGCCCTTGTGGAGCTTCACGCGGACGGTGCCGCTGACGTCCTTCTGGGCCTCGTCCACGAGCGCCTGCATGGCGAGCCGCTCCGGGGCGTACCAGAAGCCGTTGTAGACGAGCTGGGCGTAGCGCGGGATGAGCGTGTCGCGGGTGATGAGGACCTCGCGGTCCATGGTGAGGGTCTCGAGCGCCCGGTGGGCGGCGTGGAGCACGGTGCCGCCCGGCGTCTCGTAGACGCCCCGCACCTTCATGCCGACGAACCGGTCCTCGACCATGTCGAGGCGCCCCACGCCGTGCTCGCCGGCCACCCGGTTGAGGTGGGCGATGAGCGTGGCCGGGGACATCCTCTTGCCGTCCACCGCGACGGGGTCGCCGCCCTCGTACTCCACCTCGACGTAGCGGGCCCTGTCTGGCGCCTTCGCCGGGTTGCGGGTCATCAGATACACGTGCTCGGGGCACTCGGCCCACGGGTCCTCGAGGATGCCGCCCTCGTGCGAGCAGTGGAAGAGGTTGCGGTCGGTGGAGTACGGCTTGTCGAGCGTCGCCGTCACCGGGATCTTGAACTTCTTGCAGTAGGCGATGAGGTCGGAACGCCCCTTCAGGTCCCACTCCCGCCACGGCACGATGATGTGGATGTTGGGCTCGAAGTGGTAGGCGGTCAGCTCGAAGCGGACCTGGTCGTTGCCCTTGCCGGTCGCGCCGTGGCTGATGGAGTCCGCCCGCTCCTTCCGGGCGACGTCCACCATGTGCTTGGCGATGATCGGCCGCGCGATCGAGGTGCCGAGCATGTAGAGCCCCTCGTAGACCGCGTTGGCGCGCAGCATGGGGAAGACGAAGTCCTTCGCGAACTCCTCGCGGAGGTCGCGCTGGACGTACTTCGAGGCGCCGGTCTTCCTCGCCTTCTCGTCGAGGCCGCCCATCTCCTCGCCCTGCCCGAGGTCGGCGCAGAAGGCGATGACCTCCGCGTGGTAGTTCTCCTTCAGCCAGCGGAGGATCACGCTGGTGTCGAGGCCGCCGGAGTAGGCGAGGACGATCTTCTTCACGCTCTTGGCCAAGGAGTGGCTCCTCTTCGCTCGAAAGGGGGCGGCGACGCTGCCGCGCGGCGGCGTTCTTACCACAGTCGCGCGGGCTTGTGGGAAGCCGCGGCGCGCGCGCAGTCAGCGAATCACGCCGTCGTTGAGCAGCGTGGCGAGGATCTTGGCGGTGTCGAGGCGGGGCAGGCCGGAGAGGGCGAAGAGGTCCTCGAAGTTCACCGTCCCGTCGATCTGCGCGAGCAGGAACCCCGACCGGTGGTCGAGGTTCAGCCACATCACCTCTTCGGGCTTGATGGCGAGGCGGGGGACGTTGGAGAGCGAGCCCAGCTTCGACTCGTACATGGCGATGAGCGTGGACTCGTTCTGCCGGAGGTAGGCCCAGGCCTCCGCGTGGTTGGCGTCCACCTTGAGGATCTTCTCGATCATCTCCAGCGACCCGGAGAAGTCGCCGAGGGCGAAGAGCTCCCGCGCCCCCTCCATCCACACGTCCACGTCCGTCTTCGGCGCGGGCGGCGACGCGGGCCCGTCGGACTTCCTCTCCGGCACGAGAGGTCGCAGGTCGGACTTCTCGGCGATGGCGTCGAAGTCGAGGCCGCCGCCCGGATCGAGCACGATGGTCGCCGCCAGGGCCGGCCCCTGATCCCAGGGAGAGGGCGCGAAGTCCTCGCCCTTCGGCGGGGCCTTCGCCGTCGCGGCCCGCGCCGGTGCTCCCTGCGCCGGTGCAGCCTGGGCCGGTGCGGCGACCGGCGGCGGATCTCCCGCGTCCTTGAGCTGCCTCAGGTATGCGCGGGCCCGCTCGTTGCCCGGGTCGAGCTCCAGGGCCTCGCGCCAGCAGCGCTCGGCCTCTGCCTTGAGACCACGCGTGAAGGCCTTGATGCCCTGGTCGATGAGCTCGGCCAGCGTCGCCACTACGCCTCCCCGCCCGCGGACGGCTTCCCGCCCGCGGCCAGCCCCTTGAACAGCTGGAGGGTGCGGTCGAGCTGCTCCTCGGCGGTGGCGAGCTGGGCCAGGTCGTGGGCCTCGATGGCCTGGCGCGTGCGCGCCACCACCCCCTCGGCCTTCTGCACGGCGTCCTTGCCGAACTTGCTCTTGGCGAGCGCCGCCGTGACGGTGGGCACGAGCGCCTCGATCTCGGCGATGGTGGCCTGCACCCGGTCGCGGCGCCGCTCGAACTCGCCCGACTGCTTCTTCTCCAGCAGGTCGTCCAGGTTCTCGTCCAGGATGCGGCGGAGCTCGTCCTCCGTCAGGCCCGAGGTGGCGGTGACGGTGATGGACTGGCGCTGGCCGGTGTCCACGTCCTTGGCCGACACGCCGACGATGCCGTCGGCGCTGATGTCGAAGGTGACCTCGATCTCCACCTCGCCGCGCGGTGCGGCGCGGATCCCGTCCAGGATGAACTCGCCGAGCAGCTCGTTCTCGATGGCCTTCTCGCTCTCGCCCTGCAGGACCGCGATGCGGACCGAGGTCTGGCTGTCCTGGACGGTGTTGAAGGTGTGGGTCTCGCTGGTCGGCACGGTGGTGTTCTTCGGGATCACGGTGGCGAAGTAGCCGCCCACCACCAGGATGCCGAGGTTCTGCGGCGTGACGTCGAGCAGCAGGACCTCGCGGTCCTTCTGCGGGTAGAGGAGGGAATGGGCCTGGATGGCCGCGCCGAGCGCCACCACCTCCTCCGGGTGGACGCCGCGCGAGGGCTCGCGCCCGAAGAACTGCCGCACCGCGTTCTGGACCCGCGGCATGCGGGTCATGCCGCCGACCAGGAGCACGTCCCCGATCTGGTTGGGGCGGACGCCCGCGTCCTTGAGCGTCCGCTCCGCCACCGCGATGCAGCGGTCGACGAGCTCCTGGGTGAGCTCCTCGAGCTTCTCGCGGGTGAGCTGCTTCTCGAGGTGCAGGGCCGACTTGCCGTCGCCCGCGCTCGCCAGGAACGGGAGGTGGATGCCGGAGGCGGTTCCGGCGGAGAGCTCGATCTTGGCCTTCTCCGCCGCGTCCTTGAGCCGCTGCAGCGCCATCTTGTCCTGGCGCAGGTCGATGCCCCCGTTCTCCTTGGCGAAGGAGAAGGTGAGCCAGTCCATGACGCGGCGGTCGAAGTCCTCGCCGCCGAGGTAGGTGTCGCCGCCGACGGCCACCACGTCGTAGACGCTCTTGCCGATGTCGAGGATGGAGACGTCGAAGGTGCCGCCGCCGAGGTCGAAGACCACGACCTTCTTCTCCATCTGCTTGCCGAAGCCGTAGGCGAGCGCGGCGCTGGTGGGCTCGTTGATGATGCGAAGCACCTCGAGCCCGGCGATGCGCCCCGCGTCCTTGGTGGCCTGCCGCTGGCCGTCGTTGAAGTAGGCGGGAACGGTGACGACCGCCTTCGTCACCCGCCTTCCGAAGAAGGCCTCGGCGTCGGCCTTGAGCTCGGCGAGCACCATCGCCGAGACTTCCGGCACCGCGAAGGTCCGCCCGCCGATCACCACGCGGACGTCGTGCCCCTCGGGCCCGGCCACGAGCGAGTAGGGCAGGACCTGGCGGGCGTCCTCCACCTCCTTGGAGCCCCAGCGCCGGCCGATGAGCCTCTTCGCGGCGTAGACCGTGTTCTCGGCGTTGGTGATGGCCTGCCGCTTGGCGATGTGGCCGACCAGCCTCTTGCCGTTCCTGGCGACGGCCACGATGGAGGGCGTGAGCAGCTGCCCGGAGCGGCCGGCGATCACCCGCGGCACGCCGTCGATGACGGTGGCCACCACCGAGTTGGTCGTGCCGAGGTCGATGCCGACGAAGGGTTCGACTTCGTTCATCCGAGGATGCTCCAGCGCAGCTTCTTCAGCTGGGCGCGTGCGGTTTCCAGGCCCGGGTCGATCTCCAGCGCCTTCTCCAGGGCCGCCCTCGCCTCCTTGGCGAGCCCCTCCGCCAGCAGGACCTCGCCCAGGACCTCGTGCGCAGGGGCGTGGCGGGGCCCGACGCGGGCGGCGGTCTCGGCGAGCGTCCGGGCGGACTGGAGGTCCCCGACGCGCAACGAGACCCGGGCCGCGTGCACGGCGTACTTGGGGTTGCCCGGGTCGGCCGCGACGGCCTCGAGGAAGAAGGCGAGCGCCACCGGCGCGTTGTTGACGGCCTCGGCGGCGAGGCCGCGGTCGAAGGCCTCCCTGGCCCGCTCGGCGTTGGCCCGCTTCTTCGCCTCGACGGCGAGCTGCTTCGACTCGAAGTTGCGCGGGTCGAGGCCGGAGGCGGTCATGAAGTCGTTGGCCGCCTGGGAGAAGCGCGACTCCTCCATCGCCTTCTTTCCGCGCTGGATGAGGTCGGCGACCTGCGCGGCGCGGGCCACGAGCGGGTTCGCCCGCACCAGCCGGGCGCGCCGCTCCTTGGACCGCTCCTCGTCCTGGAGCCGCCGCGCCTCGATGCGGGCGAACTCGTCGGGCGCGGCGGTCTTGGTGGCGTAGGCGGTGCGGCGAGCCTCGTCGGCGAGCACGTCCTTGGCCTCGGTGAGCCGGCGGAAGATCTGCTCCAGGCGCGTCCGGTAGCTGCCGAGCCGCTTGCCCGGGTAGCGGTCCGGGTGGAACACCTTCACCCGCTCGCGGTACGCGGCGCGGGCCTCCTCGGCCCCCGCGTTCCAGGGGATGTCGAGCAGCTTCCAGTGGTCCCAAACCCCGAGGTGCGCCTGGACGAAGAGGATCTCCTTCCGGCGAGCGACGTCGATGTCGACGTCCTCCGTCAAGTCCATGGGGTTGAAAGCGAAATTCTCGATGTGATCGACCGCCACGCTCGCCATCCCCCGGACCGGCCGCCCCCCGGTCGGACCCGCTCCGAACGCGAGCTTAGCGGGCGGTCCCCCGGGGGGTCAACGAAGCTCGCCCCTCGAGGGTACCATGAGCCGGGGATGGCGCCGCCTTCGTCACCGCGGCGCGAGGAGCAGCTCGAGCAGGGCCTTCTGGGCGTGCAGCCGGTTCTCGGCCTCGTCGAACACCGCGGAGCGCGGCCCCTCCAGCACTTCCTCGGCGATCTCCTCGCCCCGGTGGGCCGGGAGGCAGTGCAGCACGATGGCCTTCGGGTCTGCGGCGGCGACGAGCGCGCCGTCGAGCTGGAACCCCCGGAAGCGCCGGCTGCGCTCCTCCGCCTCCTCCTCCTGCCCCATGCTCGCCCACACGTCGGTGTTGAGGACCTGGGCCCCCGCCGCCGCCTCGCGCGGCGAGCGCACCAGCCGCGCCCGCTTGCCGGCCAGGGCGAGCAGCTGCGGGTCGGGGTCGTACCCCTCGGGGCAGGCGAGCCGGAGCTGGAAGCCGAGGACGGCGCAGGCCTCGAGCCAGCTGTTGGCCATGTTGTTGCCGTCGCCGATCCAGGCGACCGCGAGGTCTCCGCGCCCGAGCGCGCCGTGGCCGAATCGCTCGGCGACGGTGAGCAAGTCGGCGAGGAGCTGGCAGGGGTGGGACGCGTCGGTCAGCGCGTTCACGACCGGCACGTCGGCGTAGCGGGCCATCTCCTCGATCTTGGAGTGCTCGAAGGTCCGCACCACGAGCGCGTCGAGGTAGCGCGACAGGACGCGCGCCGTGTCCTTGATGGGCTCGCCGCGGCCGAGCTGCGTGTCGCGCGGCGAGAGCATCATCTCGTAGGCGCCGAGCTGGTAGCAGGCCACGGCGAAGGAGACGCGCGTGCGGGTGGAGGCCTTCTCGAAGACGAGCCCCAGGGTCATTCCCTGGAGCGGGCGCGGGCCGCTCTTGCCGAGCAGCTTCCACTCCGCCGCGCGCTCGAGGAGGGCCAGGAGCTCGCCCCGGTCGAGGTCGGTGAGCCTGAGGAAGTCGCGCTTGCCGCGTGGGGTGCGGGCCACGTCGGTCACCCGCGCGCTGGAGCGGCGGCGATGGCCGCCGCGAGGGTGGAGACGGCCCGGTCGGCCTCCGCCTCGGAGAGCGTGAGCGCCGGCGCGAGCCGGACCACCTCG
>Ga0209797_10001096_pt1 | contig 13614 bp, 10 predicted proteins | sample DOMMetBare3Fresh_2_FD_187472 | JGI IMG/M metagenome (GOLD analysis project Ga0209797, IMG submission 187472) | Wetland sediment microbial communities from St. Louis River estuary, USA, under dissolved organic matter induced mercury methylation -... | ecosystem: Environmental > Aquatic >... | reverse complement strand
AACAATAAAACAAGGCGCAGGGAAGTCGGGGCTTTCCTACGCCGGTATTAACCGGGGTCAGGTTCAAAGGGTTTCTCTCAGCCTCTTGTTACCTGCGCAATGCGCAGGTAACAAGAAGCACCCCTAGCCTTTACGGATGTAGTACTAAGTTAAAGGATAATGCCAAGGATTGCAAGCATAGATAGCATCATTAAGTACAATAAACGCCTTATAAAACAAATGGTTTTACTAATGCAGAGTAACACCTATTTGGTCTAAGTCAAACTTAATAATCAATAATTTACAATCAGTTAGGGCAATACTTTTAGGACTTTTGCGGCATTTTTTATATGATATGGGGTGAAGAGCAGTTGAATAGGGGGCCTTAAAAAGATGACAAGCTCGTTTTTTTCCTGTTCATACGCTGTAAGTAAATTTTTTAAATTTAGGATGGTCTGTGAAAATTTCTGTTGTTGTTCCGGTTCATAATGAAGCCGACAATCTTGTCTCATTGATACAAGAGATTGTAAATGCCATGAGTAGCGCTGAAGCCTACGAAATAATTTATGTTGATGACGGGAGTAACGACCAGACAGCGGCAGTATTAACACAGGCACTTCGAGATTTTAAGGCACTGAGAGTCATACGGCATCAGCAAAGTTGCGGACAAAGTACCGCTATTCATACGGGTGTAAAAGCCGCAAACTATCCCTGGATTGCTACGCTGGATGGCGATGGGCAAAATGATCCTGCTGATATTCCTCATTTGTATGAGGTATTAATGCGCGAAAGAGAAACGACAAGCAATTTATGGATGGTGGCCGGGTGGCGAAATAAACGTTATGATTCTGCCTGGCGGCTTTTTTCATCCAAAGTGGCTAATGGCGTTCGTTCCCGTTTGCTGGGAGATAATACGCCTGATACCGGGTGCGGCTTAAAAATATTTTCAAGAGATCGTTTTCTGGAATTGCCTTATTTCGACCACATGCATCGCTTTTTACCCGCCTTGATTTTAAGAGCAGGAGGACATGTGGTTTCTGAACCGGTTAATCATAGATCCAGAACTAACGGTTATTCAAAATACGGAACTTTAGATCGCCTTTGGGCTGGACTTATTGATTTATCAGGTGTTATTTGGTTACAGAAACGTGCAAAGCTGCCTGTTATAAAAGAGATTGAAGGTGATTAAGAGGCTCTGTATCAACTAGAGGAATAAAACAACGAAGTATACAACTACGAAAACTCGTGTTCTTCGTGGGAGCGGCTTTAGCGGCGATTTTCGCGGCTAAAGTCGCTCCCACGATAGATCTTTAAGTTTATGTATGTAGTAATTGTTCCCTCAAATTTTATGATTTTTGGTTAACTCTTTCAGGTAAGCTAAAAAGTCATCTTTCAGCTCTTTGTGTAATAATGCTTGTTCTACAGTCGCAATTAAAAACCCCAGTTTAGAGCCGCAATCATAGCGTTTACCTTCAAATTCGTAAGCCAGCACCTGCTCATCATTTAATAAATCAGCAATGGCATCGGTCAGTTGAATTTCACCCCCGGCGCCTCTTCCAGTTTTTTTGATTTTGTCAAAAATAGCGGGCGTCAGAATATAACGGCCAACTACCGCTAAATTTGAGGGTGCAACTTCTGGTTTGGGTTTTTCAACAATCAATTCGACCGGGGCTGATGAACCTGATGACTGACCGGTTTTCACAATTCCGTAACTTGCCGTTTCCGATGGGTTAATCCGTTCAACACCCAATATGGAAGTGTGTTTTTGCTCATACAATTTAACCATCTGGGCCATACAACCTCGACCGGTATCTTCGATCAAGTCATCAGCCAGTATCACCGCAAAAGGTTCATCACCGATGACTGGTCTGGCGCAATAAACCGCATGGCCAAGACCCAATGCTTCGGCTTGCCGAATAAAAATACACGATACGTGTGGCGGCAGAATATCCTGAATCAACTTCAGCATTTCAGTCTTGCCTTTTGCCTCCAGCTCTTTTTCCAGTTCGTAGGCCTTGTCAAAATGATCGGGTATGGCGTTTTTACTACGCCCGGTAATAAAAACCATGGTATCAATACCCGCTGCAACTGCTTCTTCCACAGCGTATTGAATCAGAGGCTTATCAACAATAGGCAACATCTCTTTGGGGCTAGCCTTGGTTGCCGGCAAAAAACGCGTTCCTAAACCGGCAACGGGGAAAACTGCTTTGGTTATTTTTTTACTCATTAACTATATTTCCTTTTTAATTAAAAAATAAGGACCAAGAGGAAGATTAGACTGCTTCTGCATCTTGTGCCTTAACAACATTAAGTACGCCCGTATTGATCGCCAAAACGGACGATATCATCTTCTCCTAAATAACTTCCTGACTGAACCTCAACGATTTCCAGAGGAATGACACCTGGATTTTCGAGACAATGCACAATACCTAAGGGAATATAGGTGGATTCATTTTCGGTAATCAACATCTTTTCATCTCCCTTGGTAACCAAGGCCGTGCCTTTAACAACAACCCAATGTTCGGCGCGATGATGATGTTTCTGTACGGATAACTTCCCCCCCGGTTTAACCACAATTCGTTTGGTCTGGTGGCGCTCACCAGTATCAACTAAATCATAATGTCCCCAGGGCCGGTATGCTTTCCGGTGCACTTCTGCTTCGCTACGTCCACTTTCCTTTAAGCGGGTAACAATTTCTTTGACTTCCTGAACTCTGTCTTTAGGTGCAATCATCACCGCATCATCAGTTTCTACAACGACCAGGTCATGAACACCTATCACAGCAACCAGTTTACTTTGTGCGTGTATAAATGAATTTCGGGTATCCACTGTCAATACATCCCCGCAAATGGCATTGCCGAACGAATCTTTATCGGTAACATCCCATAAGGCCGACCATGATCCTAAATCATTCCAGCCAGCATCCAGGGGAATTACAACGGCCTTGTCAGTTTTTTCCATGACCGCATAATCGATTGAATCCGCAGGACATGTGGAAAATTTGTCTTTATCCAAGCGCACAAAATCCAGATCAATTTTTGCGGCATCAAGCGCTTGCCGGCAACAAGCCAACATTTGCGGATTGAATTTTTCCAATTCAGTCAGAAAACTTCCGGCCTTAAAGGCAAACATACCGCTATTCCAATAGTAGTCACCGCTTTGCAGATATTGTTTTGCCGTCTCTGCATCGGGTTTTTCAACAAAAGCAGCTACATTAAAAGCGCCCCCCTGATGCAAAGCATCGCGTTTGATATAGCCATATCCGGTTTCAGGCTCTGTAGGCACGATACCAAAGGTAACCAAAAACCCCTGCTCTGCCAACGTTTTTGCCTGAACTATTGCGTCATGAAAAGCAGCCAAATTTGAAATGACATGATCGGCCGGCAGCACCAGCAATATATCATCCTCGGATGCTGCTGTTAATGCTGCCATAGCCACTGCGGGCGCAGTGTTCTTACCCACAGGTTCGAGAATAATGGCGGCGGGTTTTACGCCAATTTCCCATAACTGTTCCGCCATCATAAAACGATGATCTTCATTGCACACCGCAATCGGCGCCTTTAATCCTTCAAGCCCATCCAACCTGAGCATTGTTTCCTGAATCATGGTATGACTGGAAACCAGCGGCAGAAATTGTTTTGGATATTGTCCGCGAGAAAGTGGCCATAGTCGTGTTCCTGAGCCACCCGATAAAATAACGGGAATCATAATGTTCTTTTCCTTAGCTTGTAATAGTGGTATCGAAATACGCGAAATTAATTATTTTTATTCTAACACTTCATAGTAATGGGTATGAAATGACTTGGGCGATTGGTTTAGTATTTTTGTGCCTATTCAACGACACTAAGCATGCTGGCTATTGCACTGCATGGAGCAGTTGTCAAGGCGCGTAAACTTGACTCTAGCGAGCTATGTGACTGATTATACAGCGCAGAAAACGGACAAAAATACAACGTGATAAAATACACGTTCCTTACTCAATGGCTGGTATTTTTGCTTTAGCAGGCAGCACCGTTAATAATTCCTCGCTGCATCAGCAGGTTTAATACCTTTTGTACACTCTCATCCAGGGTGAGTTCGTGAGTATTGACAATTAGCTCAGGACGCTCCGGTACTTCGTAAGGAGAGTTGATGCCGGTGAAAAAAGGGATTTCTCCCGCCCTGGCTTTTTTATATAGGCCTTTTACATCTCTTTTTTCGCACGTTTCGATCGGACATTGGCAATATATTTCCAGAAAATCACCATGCGGCACCAGTTTTCTGGCGTCATCACGATCGGATTTAAAAGGCGAAATAAAGGCGGTTAAGGTGATAATACCCGCCTCAGTCATTAACTTCGCTAACTCACCAATTCGCCTGATATTTTCAACACGATCATTATCACTAAATCCCAAATCACTGCATAGCCCGTGTCGAATGTTATCGCCATCAAGAACAAAAGTGGAAATGCCGGTTTTATGTAGATGATCTTCTACAGCGTGAGCCAAAGTAGATTTGCCAGACCCGGATAACCCGGTAAACCAAAGGATAACACTTTTGTGTTTATGCAGCCCTTCCCTGTCCGCGCGGCTTATGGTTGCATGGTGCCAGACTGTATTTGTGCTTTTTTTTATCATTTTGTTGAGTGTTACCTATTAAATAAATTAGCTGGTCTTAGCGGGGTATTTTTTTGCAAATGCTGCTGTAAATAATGATAGTTCATCCAGTGGCAGATGATTAATACCAGCAGCATTTTTTCTCCCTCCCCCTGTTGTAAATAACGAACACAATTCATCGGCTCCCGTTTTATTGGTCAAGGGAGCACGGACACTGATTTGATAGCCGCCTTGAGCATTGTAACTTAAAATAGCATGAGCGCGTGCCGGGTTTTGATTGGCAAGTTCATTGCCGAATACACCGCTAATTCGTCTTGCCCAAGCCTTATCTGGCAAAATATAGATGCCAATTGCATCAGTCTGGTATTCAGGTTTGATGGATTGAGCCTGGGCCATGTCATCTGCATAACCCGTTAATAGCTGTTGATAAATGGTTGAATTGTCGGCCATAAAGTCAAAAGGCGAGGCATAGGGCACTAATTCGCGGTAAAGGGTATCTGGCGCAAAATGCAAATCATTGATACTGCTTCCATAGCCGTTATAATTGATGCAAACGCCTAAGTCTTTGAGTTGTTTAAGCTGATATGAAGATAACGACAGAATTTGGGCTGCCTGTTCTGCACTGTCAATCAAATTGTCTCCAAACGCTGCGGCAACCGCCCATGCACGGTATTTTCCTCCCAGATACTGATCTACCAACAGGCTTGTGCAAGTGTTTGCCGCAGTATTGATGATCACAATAAGATTGGGATGTTGAGGTATATCTCCAGATTCGTGATGATCGACATAAAACACAGTTGCGCCTTGATTGAGGACCCTATCCAGAGCCGTGCGGTTTTTTTTTAAGGAAATGTCCAGTACCGTTACAGAATCATCTTTTTGAACGGATAGGTGCTCCAATAGCTGGATGTCCCTTTTTACACCGGTAACCAGCGTTGATTGAGCAGGCTGCGTCAAACGCAACTGCACCAGCGCACAAATACCATCCGCATCGCCGTTAAATACATCTATTTGCATCGCTCACCTCTGTTTTTTAGCGTTGAGTTTTATTTTACGCGATGAAGTCTGCAATTAAAAAACATCATGGATGGAAAAACTTCATTGGATGTAAAATGCCATCAATAAATAAAAACTATTCTGTTATTAATGACAACTCAAGCCCCATTTATCAATTTGCGTTTTTTTTCTGACTCCATTAAGCGTTTTTTGCCCAACTCCCAAGCCGTTGCTCTGGCCATTATTTTAATTGTCAGTTTTGTGCTGATATATTCATTGTCCAATTTATTGATGCCCGTTTTTGCATCAATCGTCTTGGCCTATTTACTGGAAGGTTTAGTGGACAAGGCAGTAAAAAAAGGAATGCTGCGCTTGCCAGCTGTATTTATGGTGTTTTCTGGTTTTATGGCCTGTCTGGGATTTTTTCTGTTTTATTTGATGCCGCTGGTTTCTCAACAGGCTGTAGAACTTGTGCAACAGGTTCCCGATATTATTAACAGAGCGCAAAGTGAAATCATGCGCCTCCCTAAAACGTATCCGAAATTATTTTCAGAAAGTAAAATTCAACAGATGATGTTTGCAGTTCAGAAGGAATTGTTAACTTATGGTCAAAATGTGTTGTCGCTTTCAGCCGCTTCAGTAGTGGGTATAGTGAGTGCCATGATTTATCTGTTTCTGGTTCCCATGATGGTTTTTTTCTTTTTAAAAGATAAAGAATTGTTAATTTCCTGGTTTTTGCAGTTTATGCCCAGAGACAGACATTTAACCGAGCGGGTATGGGAAGAGGTCGATATTCAGCTTGGCAATTATGTCCGCGGAAAGTTTGCTGAAATATTTATTCTCTGGTTTGTCAGTTACGCAACCTTCGCAACGATGGGCTTAAATTACGCCATGCTATTGGCCGTATTGATGGGAGTGCAGGTAATTATTCCCTACATAGGCGCAACGTTGGTCACTTTTCCTGTGCTGGGTGTCGCTTATTTTCAGTGGGGATTAAGTGGTGATGATTTCATGTACATTGTTATTGCCTACTCAATTATTCAAGCATTAGACGGCGTTGTTCTGGTGCCGGTGTTATTTTCTGAAGCGGTTAATTTACATGCCATCGCGATTATCGTCGCTATTTTGTTTTTTGGTGGAATGTGGGGCTTTTGGGGCGTGTTTTTTGCTATTCCATTAGCCACTGTTGTTAAAGCGGTTTTGACGGCATGGCCACGACTTGGTGATAAAAATCCAGATACTTATTGATGTTATTTGAATAGCACGTGCTAAACCAAACCCCTCTCAAAGTGGGTTGATATTTTTTAGATAAAATTATAAACTTAGGAAGGAATTTCCGCTTTCATCAAGAAATGACCGTGGGTGAGCGTCTGGCAACGGTCATTATGACAAGTGTCCTTTTATGCACAGTGGCCTGGTGGTGAATGGCTTTTAGCTTATATTACAAGGCTTTGGCATGGCACCTCGATTGGAAGACTGGATATAATTTTTATAGTCGTCTGGATCTGACATCCCTTGATCCATTTCTGGAAACAGACATAATCTCAAAAATTCTTCTTGCCATAACCCTCAGCGTTGGCTACGTGACAGCCCAGGCTTTACGTCATGGTCTATTTCGACCATCTGATCCACCGCCGATATGCTGAAAACCACGTATTTGTATGTCGAAGCCGAATTGGCGATGTAAGAACGAACACTGGTCAGACTTCAGGAAGTCGGTATAGGGCATTCCGGTATCATGCTCCAGTTTTTGAAAGCGCTGTAATTATGCAAAGCTCGCGAGGGAAATAGATGCTTCTAACCCAGGCTGCATCTAGTCCGCGACAAAGCACTGAACATCAAAAGACACTTGTCATAATGGCCGTAATGCAAAGCTTTGCATAACGGCCATTTAGAGACAGATGCCGGTTTTCAATCAACGGCGGGTTAGTCTTGAAAAGCTGTCATTCAGAGACTGCCAGTGATGGGCATCCATATGCCCATTGCAGTCATTCGAGTTTATATTTTGAAACAAGGTGGCACGGCCAGCATGACGGCAGGAACCTACCAGAACTTCTTCGAGGAGAACGGCCAAGCCTAGTCTCAGATCCTGAACCCCAAAACTGGACGACCGATAACCCACCATCTGCGCTCGGTGACTGTGGTGCATAACGATCCGACTTGGGCCGGTCCTTTTCGTCCAATATTTACTTTCAACATTCATTCCAACAGCTTATGAATTGAATGTAAGGTTATTAAGAAACAAAGCAATAGTAAATTTTCTTGGTCAACTTATCGAGTAGATCGGTTTCTCTCAACAGCCGCTGATTAACGCATGTTTAAAACAACTTTCCTTGAACCAGTAATATCATAACCCTCCAATTCTCTGGCCCGTTCAACAAAAGCGGCTGAACGAATAACCGCTAAAAATTTCTGAATCGGCGGCTCAAAGTAATCGTATCGACGCATAACCAGATCAAACCTTTCTTTCACTAATGGAATGAAGCCAAGATGCAATTGCCTAGCAACAGACGCAACGGCAATCCCCACATCAGCTTTACCATTGGAAATAGTCAACCCCACGTCCATTTCAGTTCGGGCAGGCTTATCCGCAATGCTGATTTGCTCTTTATTTATATCCGCTTTTTCCAGCAAATAATCTAGCAATATCTTGCTACCCGCACCGCTTTGCCTGTCTATTAGTTTGGCTTTTTTAGCCACCACATCGGGCAGCGCTTGAATTCCCAAGGGGTTGCCTTGCGCAACTATCAGCCCTTGTTCACGCCATGCCCATTCCAGCACAACAATGTCCTGGCCTTGCAAGGTACTTTTAATAATCGGCACATTATATTCACCACTGGCTACATCCAATACATGTAGTCCGCACATAATTGCTTCACCGGCAGCAAAACGGCTCAGCCCTTCCAGACTGCCTGTTGTTTGCATGGCCAGAGGAAAACTGCTTTCTCTTAAAGCCCATTCCAGCAACGGGTCATGACTGCCGACGACAATTTCAGGAATATTCGCAGGGTACGAATCCTTTAGATTGGATTCACTGTTCTGCATTAACCAGAGATCAATCAAGTATTTGGAAAACAACCATTTTCCTGTAACGCGCGTACAGGGAATTTGCTTTTGAGTAATCAAATCGTAAATTTTGCGATCTTTAACGCGCAAATATTCCGCGACTTCGTGTACAACCATCATTTCAGACAAGGATAAAACCTCTTACACGCAATATTAGAAACGCCAATATAGCGATCTTGGTGATGAACTGCAATTAGACTGAATAAACACGTTTATGCCATAAATATTATTTTATTGCCATAAATGTGTTTATTTTTACATAAAATATTTCTTGTTTCCAGGCTACTACTTAATAAATATAACAATACATACCTATATAGTCTTTGGTAAAAACTTACATTTTATGTCTTTTTTATGTCTTTTTTACACAGAAAATTTCTTGTGCTATGCTATCGCCACTTTTAAAGACACTATGTAAGGATGTGTGTTGTTCTTAATGAATGGACTCGCCACAGAGAGCTGACCATGACCGAATCAAGCAGTACGCAAGCGACCGTACAGGAAATAATATCCAACCTAAAAAATAAACCCGGCGCACTTTTACCTATTTTGCATGGCGTACAAAATGCCTTGGGTTATGTCCCTCCTGAAAGTGTTCCGGCTATTGCCAAGGGGCTGAATCTTTCTCGCGCTGAGGTTCATGGTGTCATCAGTTTTTACCATTACTTCCGGGATACCCCGCCCGGCAAACACACGATTCATCTTTGCCGCGCAGAATCCTGCCTGTCTATGGGTGGAAAGCAATTGGAAAATCATGTAAAAGCCCGTCTAGGCATCGATTTTCATGAAACCACAGCCGATGGCAAATTCACACTGGAGCCTGTCTATTGCTTGGGCAACTGCGCCTGTTCACCCGCCATGCAAATCGGTGAGGACATTTATGGCCGGGTATCAGCAAACAGTTTTGACGCTGCCATCAATGAAACAGAGGAACTGGCATGAGTATCACTATTTATGTTCCATGCGATTCCAGCGCCATTTCACTCGGTGCTGATCGGGTTGCTGCTGCGATTGCCAAAGAAGCTGAAAAACGTAGCATTGATATTCAGTTAATTCGCAACGGTTCAAGAGGCCTGTTCTGGCTGGAGCCACTGGTTGAAGTGGTCACGCAAGAAGGTCGCTTGGCTTATGGCCCTGTACAGGTCAGTGATGTATCAAGCCTGTTTGATGCGAACTTTCATCAAGGCGGCATGCATTCTTTGTCTTTAGGTTTAATAGAAGAACTGGATTACCTAAAAAAACAACAACGTTTAACCTTTGCCCGTATTGGTAAAACCGATCCCGTCAGTCTGGATGATTATCTTAATAATGATGGCTATCGTGGCTTGAACAATGCCTTAAACCTGTCACAAGCAGATATTGTTAAAGCAGTCACTGATTCGGGCTTGCGCGGCCGCGGTGGCGCGGCTTTCCCTACGGGTATTAAATGGAATACGGTACTCAATACAGTCTCGGATCAAAAATACATTATCTGTAACGCCGACGAAGGTGATTCCGGTACTTTTTCTGACCGCATGGTCATGGAGGGAGATCCCTTCGTATTAATTGAAGGCATGACTATCGCCGGTTTGGCGGTTGGCGCCACACAAGGCTATATCTATTTGCGCGTAGAATATCCGCACGCGCACAGAGCGCTAAATACAGCTATTGAAAAAGCCTATCAAGCAGGTTTCTTGGGTGATGATATTCGAAGCAGCGGCAAAGCCTTTCACCTTGAGGTCCGCTTAGGCGCTGGCGCCTATATTTGCGGCGAAGAAACCTCTTTAATGGAGAGTTTGGAAGGCAAACGCGGCTTGGTTCGCTTCAAGCCGCCGTTACCTGCCATTAGCGGTTTGTTTGGCAAACCCACCGTCGTTAATAACGTCATTTCCCTGGCATCAGTGCCGATTATTCTGGATAAAGGCGGCGATTATTACCGTGATTTCGGCATGGGACGTTCGCGCGGCACCTTGCCGTTGCAATTAGCGGGAAATATTAAGCATACAGGTTTAGTCGAGCTTGCCTTTGGTCTGACTTTGCGTGAACTACTTTATGACTTTGGCGGTGGATCGGCATCAGGAAGACCAATTAGAGCTGTACAAGTCGGCGGACCTTTAGGCGCTTATTTGCCTGAATCACAATTTGACACCCCCCTGGATTATGAAGCCTTCGCCGCAATCTGGGCGGTATTGGGACATGGCGGCGTTGTAGCTTTTGATGACACTGTTGATATGGCTGAAATGGCCAGATACAGCATGGAATTTTGCGCCATTGAATCCTGCGGCAAATGCACACCCTGCCGTATTGGCTCCACCCGTGGCAAAGAAGTCATGGATGAGATTATCAAAGGGCGCGACCTTAATAAAAACATTCCCCTGTTACGCGACCTTTGCAATACCTTACTTAACGGCTCGCTTTGCGCATTAGGCGGCATGACTCCCTATCCTGTACTGAGTGCTTTAAATCATTTCCCTGAAGATTTCGGCATCAATGACAAAGCCAACGCAGCCTGATAATGACACGAGGAATCCATCATGAGCATCAATAAAGAACACGATTTCGGCACACCTGCCAGCACAGCAAGTCAGTTAGTCACTTTAGAAATTGATGGCTTTCAGGTCACTGTACCCGCAGGCACCTCCGTCATGCGAGCGGCTTCAAGTATCGGCATAGACATTCCCAAGTTATGCGCCACCGATAGCATCGAACCATTTGGCTCCTGCCGGCTTTGCGTTGTACAGATTGAAGGCGGTCGAGGAATGCCTGCCTCCTGTACGACACCGGTTTCTGAAGGCTTGAAAGTCATTACCCAAAACCAAAAACTGGCCGAAGTCCGTCGTGGGGTTATGGAGCTATATATCTCCGATCACCCGCTCGATTGCTTAACCTGTTCGTCTAATGGTGATTGCGAGTTGCAGGATATGGCGGGCGCCGTGGGTTTACGCGAAGTCCGCTACAATCCAGTTGAAACGCATCTAAATGTCGTCAAGGATGAAAGTAACCCTTACTTTAGTTTTGACCCCAGTAAATGTATTGTCTGTTCGCGTTGCGTAAGGGCCTGCGAGGAAACCCAAGGTACCTTTGCCCTAACCATTGATGGTCGCGGCTTTGATTCCAAAGTATCGCCCAGTCAAAATCAAGCCTTCATGGATTCCGAATGCGTATCCTGCGGCGCTTGCGTACAGGCCTGTCCAACGGCAACCTTAATCGAAAAATCGGTGATCGACCACGGACAACCGGAACATGCGATTGTAACTACTTGCGCCTATTGTGGTGTCGGCTGCTCATTTCGAGCAGAAATGAAAGGCGAACAAGTCATTCGCATGGTGCCGCACAAAGACGGTAAAGCCAATCATGGCCATTCCTGCGTAAAAGGCCGTTTTGCATTTGGCTATGCGACACATAAAGATCGCATGACCAAACCGATGATTCGCGCCAGCATTAAAGATGCATGGCAGGAAGTCAGCTGGGACGAGGCCATCAATTACGCAGCTTCCGAATTAAAACGCATCCAGCAAAAATACGGCAAAGACTCTATCGGCGGCATTACTTCTTCCCGTTGTACCAACGAAGAAGTCTATATTATGCAAAAACTGATTCGTGCCGGCTTTGGCAACAATAATGTCGATACCTGCGCGCGGGTTTGTCATTCCCCTACCGGTTATGGACTCAAACAAACCTTTGGGGAATCATCAGGCACCCAGGATTTTGACTCGGTCATGAAAGCGGATGTCATTTTGATTATCGGCGCCAATCCAACGGATGGGCATCCGGTATTTGCGTCCCTTATGAAAAAACGGTTGCGTGAAGGCGCAAAACTCATTATTGCAGACCCACGCGAGATTGATCTGGTCAAAACACCTCATGTCAAGGCCGATTACCATTTGAAATTGCGTCCCGGCACTAATGTGGCATTTATCAACGCCTTCGCCCATGTCATCGTAACAGAAAAATTAATGGATGAAGACTTTGTCAATGCGCGTTGCGATGTCGCATCATTTCTAAAATGGGAAACATTTATTGCCCAGGAGCACAACTCACCCGAAGCGACCGAAGCCATAACCGGCATTGCCGCCACGGAAATTAGAGCGGCGGCAAGGCTCTATGCCTCCGCCAACAATGCAGCCATTTACTATGGTTTGGGCGTAACTGAGCATAGCCAGGGCTCTACCATGGTCATTGGCATTGCTAATCTGGCGATGGCAACGGGTAATTTGGGTCGCGTAGGTGTGGGCGTAAACCCCTTACGCGGGCAAAATAACGTTCAAGGTTCCTGCGACATGGGTTCATTTCCACACGAGTTCCCCGGTTATCGCCATGTCTCTGATGGTGAAACCCACCAACTTTTTGAAAACGCATGGCAGGCTGAGTTAAGTGCGGAACCCGGTTTGCGTATTCCCAATATGTTTGAAGCGGCATTGGATGGCAGCTTTATGGGATTGTATTGCGAAGGTGAAGATATTGCCCAATCCGACCCCGATATTCAACACGTACATGCCGCATTACGCGCAATGGAGTGTGTAATTGTGCAGGATATATTTCTCAACGAAACAGCTAAATTCGCACATGTATTCCTGCCCGGCTCCTCCTTTTTAGAAAAAAACGGCACATTTACCAATGCCGAACGGCGTATTTCTCCGGTACGAAAGGTCATGTCGCCGCTGGCGGGGTATCAGGATTGGGAAGTGACCCAAATGCTGGCCAATGCAATGGGCTATCCGATGAATTACAGCCATCCATCAGAAATCATGGCTGAAATCGCGAGTCTTACGCCTACTTTTGCAGGCGTCAGTTATGAAAAAATTGACCGGCTGGGTAGCATACAATGGCCGTGCTATGATGAAGAATCTGAAGGTACGCCTATCATGCATGAAGAAACTTTTATGCGTGACAACGGCAAAGGTTTGTTTATGCTCACCGAATATGTCGCTACGCACGAACGCGTCACCCGCAAATTCCCATTAATTCTGACTACAGGACGCATATTATCGCAATACAA
>Ga0209797_10001095_pt1 | contig 13616 bp, 26 predicted proteins | sample DOMMetBare3Fresh_2_FD_187472 | JGI IMG/M metagenome (GOLD analysis project Ga0209797, IMG submission 187472) | Wetland sediment microbial communities from St. Louis River estuary, USA, under dissolved organic matter induced mercury methylation -... | ecosystem: Environmental > Aquatic >... | reverse complement strand
CGACAGGCTTGGCGGACATTGAAACCAACTTCTTTCGGGAGATCGTGCGGGACCGGGTCGGAAGGACGCGGGTCGAACTACGTTCACCCTATCATGGCGAACCGGACAAATCGGGACATCGGCCCTACTTTTTAGGTCACGGTTTGGTAACGGTGTGGATCTCCTTTGTTTGCAACGGTTTTCACAACTTCTGTGGGTGAATCTGTGCTCACTTTGGGTGCTGTGGTGGGTGCTGTGGTGGGTGCTGTGGGTGGTGTGTCAGAACGTGCTCCGTGGCGGCCCCTATGTAACGGAGTCGAATCTGTGCTCGCTGTGCTCGCTGTGGTGGGTGCTGTGGTGGGTGCTGTGGTGGTGGGTGCTGTGGTGGTGGGTGGTGCGCTCGCATATTGGCAGTAAGCGCACCATCCTATATTGGCAATACTATTGCGCCATTAATGCCATTCTTAATTCTCTCACCATTTTGCGTATTAAAACCTTCGTGGAATTGATCTCGCCTATTGATGCTATTTCTTCCCATGAATCCGCCACAGCATTAGCGCGTTCAATTGCGTTCATTCTTTCCGTGGCAAGAATGAGATACTTTGCCGCTCTCAATTCTGCACTATCTTCGGGCATTACTTTAGCCCTTTCCATAGGTGCTGCTTTTGTGTATCTTGATAAGCGAAGAACATTCCTTGCAAGATACGCTGAATTCTTTCCCATGAATACAGCGAGCATATTTCTTTGCAATTCCGTAATAACGATTTCCACTAATCTTGGATACCATTTTAGCGCATTTGTCACAGGGAACTTTATTAGATATTCCATGAATACATTTTGTTGTTAGATTCTTCAAGGTTTCACCGTTTCGACGTGTTCTTTAATTGCTTGTGTAAGAAGGTATTCTTTATTCCACCATGAAAGTGCGACAAGAATGTCAGCAACAATGATGAATATGATGAACCATTTCTTTTTCATTAGTGACCTCACCTTTAATCGTAACCTAACTTAGTGATCATGTAATATTTTTTCAGATTTTTAGTTGTCTCGTAATTTATTTTGAGAATTATAGTTTTCACCTAATCTTTTTCTTAATGTTGGTCTTTTAATTACTGTTCGAGCAGCGGCGCATTTGAAACACCAAAGTCTTTGACCAATTTTAGGTAGAATGGAATCTCGGAAATACAGAACATGGTAGCAGTTGAGCAAGACCTCACTTCTTTTATTATTATACATTTTTCATTCCCCTCTATGAATTAGATTCCAAAGTCTGGTCCATAAACTGTGAAAGAAGTTTCGTTACCATCGTCGTTATCTAGGTCTTCTTTGAATAGGTTTTTCTTTTTGTCTATCCAAGGAAGTTTGTATTTGTGAGAATGAATGTCATACAAACCGTCTTTTACTTCGTCATCCCAATCATTCAGACCACCTTCAGGATTAAAGATAGCCATTGTGTGCATTGGAATTTTAGCGTTACTTTTCTCATCGTCGTCGGGATATTGCAAATTACATTTAGGACAACTAAATCTAATATGTTGTCTCTTTTGACCTAATCCCCATTTGGCAACATGAGGTGAATCTTTCCAACTTCTCCAATGTTCCCAATAGTTATCTTGTTCAAGAGTTCTGTATCTTGTGAAAGATAAGAAACGAACCGTATTACCGCCTTCGATATCTTTTAATTTGTTTGAGGCTTTGAGAATTGTTTGTGGTGCTAATGATCCTCTATTAAATCCTCGAGATTTTACTTGACTACTTGACCATTTACCTTTTGTTTTGAAACAGTAGAGACCACTTTGCACATAAGCAATTCCCTGATATTCTGTTTCTTCCCATTGTCCTAACTCTGTACCTATTGAAAGATTTAGTTTTTCAGTTACAAAGATACCATCTGTTTCAATCGCAATAACTCTATCTGGAAATTGAATAGCGGCAGCATATATCATTGAACGACAATAGGCTGTAATAAATCCTGCCCATTCAAGTTGGTGCCATTTAGGTGGTAACTTCTTTTGTTCATTCCAACCTATATGTTGAGCAGTCTTTCCATAGATAGAATTCATGGCTAACTTTAGAACTATCTGTGCTCGATTATTAACTTCAGGCGATTTCCATTTAGCACGCAAAGCATAAGTTGTTTCAATGAAATTTTTGAAAGGTCGTTCACCTGTATCTTCTAATTCCCACCCTTCTGTAATTGTAATACTTTTGCGATTATGTTCTACTAACATAGCCGCTTTTAATTCTACTCCCCAAACCCAGTTAGTAACGAGACCAGGATATTCAATAACATCTAATTTATTTCTCCAAAAGAATGGCATCGCTCTAAAAGTAATATCAGGATGATCTTCTGAAGTATCAATACCAATATCTCTAAATTGAACATGATATAGTGCAAAATCTTTTAGGGGGTATATTCCCCTAGTATCATTAAAGGTACTGGCACCACGGAATAACCATTTGGAATTAGTAAGAGAAGGTAGATGCGTGATTGCGTAGGGATAAGCAGACCTAATATCATACTGGAATATCCGTCCGACATATCTACCACAATAGAACTGCTCAAATCGTCCTCCTGCGAAAGCATATTGAGAAGCCTCGATAATGTCATTAGGAAGATCTCGATTCATATGATCGGCTATATTGTTTTCACGCATGATGTAATCTGCGATTGCGCCCGGTCCGTGCCATTTTGAAAGATTGTATCCTGCCTCCAAACAATACAATCTAAGTTGATTAGCAAGGTCAACCATAAGTTCTAGTTCACCTTTCCAATAACGGATAATATCTTTGATGTTCTTATATTCCAAACCTTTTCTTTTATCTTTGTCTACTTGCATTTGTACAAGAATTGGTTTTAATTCTGGACGATCAGGTAACAGATAATCTTCAAGGGCTTTGACAAAAGAAGTTCCGAAGAAAGTCATAATGTCATAGATCACAATATTGCGATTATCTTTTTTCGTTACGCCTCGTTTGGAAAGTTCAAACCATTTGTGAGGAATATATTTGATACGGTAACCTCGCCAATAGATAATGTTATCACTGTTGTCTTTTAGTTCAATAAGAATTTCGTGGTCAACATCCCTTAGTATCATATTAACATCGTAATTGAATCCGAAGCCAACATGAATGGCAGGTTTGTTTTCTGTAGCGACTCTTAACATTAGTTCAAAGATTTGTTCTGTACCTAGTTCGTCACCTTTTTTACTTAGAAGATAATCTCCAGTTGACGCGCCAAAGAGAACGTAAGATTGTGGATTACCTTTGCCGTGGTAATTGATTCCTTCTCCGTCCCATGAAATAAACTGGCGAGTTTTCCTATTAATAGGATCACATCGTAACGCTCTTTTGTCACCATTTTGTGCAAGGTATTCTTTTCCAGCAACAGACTTTCTAAATTCAACAGTAGAGGCTGTAGTTATTTTATTATGCTTAAGTGATCTTAGTTTGCGGGTCGCTGGATACTTTGGAATTTCTGGAGGATTATCTATTCTAGTAATTTTCATATAACCATATTCCATTCTTGCTTAAGCGTTACCAACAAATCTGTTATACCCATCCTCTCTTCTTCTGCTTCAATTTGTTTAAGATAATCAAGAACGAACTTTAGTTTTGTTTGGTAGGTCAATATTTGTAGTTGAAGATCGCGTGCTAATACTTCTGGCGGATTATCTATTCTTCTAATATCCATCTGTTTCTTCCTTTATATCTGGCGGCTCATCATATTCAGAAGGATCGTCATAATATTTTTTGGGAAGATACTCGACTACTTCTTCTCTAATAACGGCCAATTCTTTTTGTAGAATTTGAAGACGAGATTTACGAGGCATTAACGATAGTCAATTCTGTATTGTTTCCAGTAAGCGTTAAGACCTTTAGGATTCCAACCATATTTCAAATCAACAAGTTTGCGAAGTTTTCTCATAGCATTTCCTCGAACTTTCCAAGAAAGATTTTTGTTCATACCTTTCGCATAAAGATTGACATATTCTGATTTATGCTTTGCTACTATAAGTGGTTTAGTTCTACCGAACCTTTTGTCGATTTGTTTGAACGCTCGTTCTGTTTGTATTACTGCGCCTTTTGGAACTCCCTTTTGTATCTTAAGAATAGGTACTTTCTTTGCCACAATTTCTTCGCCTCCCAACTCCCTAGATGCTTACATAAGTTCTAAACGAAAAGATACCCCTAACCAAAACGTATAAAGAAATCAGAGTTGGTTAGGAGTATCTTCGCTGGGAGATCAAACTTATTTAGTTTTAAGTAGGGCACAAACTTTAGGTGGGGGGCATCTAAAGTTATTGTCGTTTAAGATACGCTGTGCGAATCCCCTGGTAAAAGAAGAGCCTACGCTTCTTTTGCTTTGCGACCCTTCTTTGTGGTTTTAACAGGAGCAACAACTTCAGCCTCAACTTCTGGTTCTGGAGCAGTAACTCTTTGTGCAGCAATGATTTTCACAGCACGGAACTTCAAAGAAGCACCAACTTCGTCAACGTTCATTTCAAACGTAACGTGCTTTTCGCCATTCTTACTTTCCCATTTGGTTTGACGAAGAGTGCCATGAGCAACAACGCGCGAACCTTTGACCAAAGAATCTGCCATGTTTTCTGCCATTGTGTTCCAGACGTGGCATCGAAGAAACATTGTTTCTCCGTCGGCCCATTCCTCTTTGACCTTATCGTAAACGCGAAGAGTTGAAGCAACAGTGAAATTGCAAACCGCTGTGCCATTCTCCAAGAACTTTAGTTCTGGATCGTCGCAGAGATTTCCTGTTACTGTCGTTTGCATATCATTTGCCATAACAAACTTTTCCTTTGATAGATCAAATGCCACTAGTAGAATTACTAGTAGTTATTAGTAGAGATATTTTAATGATGCTGTTTAATGCGGTCTTGCAACATTCAGTCTACCATAGTTTGACCCGATATCAAAGTTGAAAAATACAATCTTTAATAATGTAAGGAGTTTTGGAAACAATGCCAAACCCTAACGATAACCTGAACGATTTGCCTTTTCCGCCTTTTGTAGTTCCAGAACTTGATGCGCCTATTATTGCAGGAAATGTTGATGTTGATGAGGGCGCGTTGCAGGAATTTAGTACGAGAGATAACGCTGAGCCTCCAACTGTAGATCAGAAAGAAAAATTCGCTTCTCAGTATATTCCTGATAAGCAACCGTATAAGCCTATTACAAGACTTATGACATACAATCTTGAAATGCAGAGTACCTGGCAATCTATGCTTTTGATTCCAGCGGACCCGAATAGAATCTCTCTCACACTTTATGCTTTTTCTGAAACGGCTACTAATTGGATTAGGTTTAGCGACGATTCAGGTAAGGTGCAGGTTCTAAGCGCTTGCGCGAAACTTTACTCTGGACAACTCTTGCAGTTTCCTGAATCAACACATACAGGACCAATTTGGGTTTATGCGCCTGACATTGTAACTTCACCATGTAATGTTGTTGCGATTGCGATTACTTGCTAATGGATACCTTTACTTGGAACGGTGGTGTAATTCAAGTGCCAAATGTCCCTAACGATACTTTGTGCATTTCGGGTCAATATATTTCTGGTTCTTCTAGTGGTGTTCCCGGAACTATTTTGGCGCCCGAAGGTGTTCTACATTATGTGCCTATTGTTCCTGGAAGAAACATTACTATTAATCAACTTGCTGTGAATGTTGAAGTTGCTGGTAGTGCAGGAAGCATTGTCCGTTTGGGAATCTATGACAACATTACTGCAACCGATTTGCCTGATGGAATTATTGTCGATGCTGGAACAGTAGCAACTGATACTGCCGGTCTTAAAACTATTGCTATTGCTAAGAGTCTTAGTGGTGGCGACAGATATTGGCTTGCCGCCGTTCAACAGGGTGGCGCTACTTTGGCCGCTACTTACACTAGTTTTACTTTGGCCACTGGAACTGTTCCTGCTGTAAACCCTAACGCTTCATTTAATGGTCTTCTTCAATTGGGAGTTAGTGGTGCGCTTCCAATTAGTAGCCCTGTAACTCCTATTGGTTCTCAGATTATGATTCGTATTTTGGCGAGGGTAGCATGACTAACTTTATTTGGAATGGTGGTTCTTTTGGAGGAGTAACTACAACTCAACTTAATACTGCTATTGCAGCGAATAATGTTGCGACTGCTCCAAACATTCAAGTCTTTACTTCTAATGGTACTTGGACTAAACCTACTGCTGCTGCGAAAGTTGTTGTAGTTATTGGAGGCGCTGGTGGTGGTGGCGGTTCTGGTGCAAGACAAGTTTCTGGATCAGCAGCGTCTGGTGGTGGTGGTGGTGGCGGAGGTGCTATTAATTGCTTAACTTTTGATGCAGTAGATCTCACTCCTACTGTCGCTGTTACTGTTCCTATTGGTGGTATTGGCGGTATCGCTCAAACGTCAGATACTACTGCTGGTGTTGCTGGTGCTAACCCTACAGACCAAACACGTTTTGGTACTTTTGGTATTGCTTTTCGCGGTAATGGTGGTTCTGCTGGTGGGCTTGCTGCTGCCGCTACAGGTGGTGTTGGCGGTAGCGGTCAATCTGTTGGTGCTACTGGCGGTTCATCTCCCATTGCTGGCGGTGCTGGAGTTGCTGGTGTAACAGGTGTTGGTGCTGCTGCTGGTGGTGGTGGTGGTGGAATTTCTACTGTACCTGCTGCTGCTGCTGGCGGTAATGGTGGTATTAGTACCATCTCCGCTATTACTGCTGTTACTGGCGGCGCTATTGATAACCCTGGAAATCCTGGTACTTCTACTGTTGTTGATCAGGGAGGAACTGGAGGTTCTGGAGGAGGTAGTTCTATTACTACTTTAGGCGGTACTGGTGGTGTTGGAGGATCTTATTCTGCTGGTGGTGGTGGCGGTGGCGCCTCATTGAATGGTAATAATTCTGGCGCTGGCGGTAACGGCGCTTCAGGGTTTTGTATTGTTACTACTTACTTCTAAGGAGAATAATGATTATTAAAGATGAGATAGGAGAGATTGTGTATGACGACACTCCTGTAACAGTAGAAATTTTGGCAGCAAGAATTGATAAGATGCAAGCAACGATGGATCAGATTCTTACGCTAGTAGCAGTTGTCAAAGAAGAAGTAACGCCTTTCCTTGATAGTCTTGGCAAATCGCCGATTGTAAAGATGCTAGGGATTAAGATGTAACATGGCTGATACTATTGATAACGATAAAGACCTAGAAGCAAACTCAGTTCCAGAAGGTGTTACTAGTGCTCCTGTAACTTTGGCAGCAACTAGAACTAGTTCTAATATTGATACTCATACGCCTTCTACAGATAATGTTGCGCCTCCAAGGTCGGATACTTCGGATCCAACTACTGCTGATAAAGGTATGGATCAAGTAAATGCAACTTTGGCTACTATGGGTGCTGCTCTTACTGCACTTACTGAAACTGTTGCAAGTTTGTTGCCTAAAGATTCTAACCCTGTTATGAAACCGCCGTGGACTCATTTTGGTTCTAAGCGTAAGGGAGAGGAAGATGCCGGATACTGAGAAACGATGCGCTAAACAAAATGGTGACGCCTTTTGTTATGAAAGGCTAAATCATATTGGTCCGCATCATGGTGTAGAACCGGACGGTCATTTTATTCAATGGGAAGACGGTTCAGAAGAACATCAAGAAGAATCTCCAACAAGAAAGCCTTGGACTCATTACAGTAGGCGTAAGGATTAGTTATGACTAAATATGTTGTGACTAGCAAGTTTGGTGTAACTATAGATACAGTTAGATCATTAGAAGAAGCACGTTCTTTGAAAGATAGAAATCCTGGTTCTACCGTTAAAGAGATTGAGAAGAAACGCGCTCCGCGTTCTTCTAAACCTTGGACTCACTTTGGGAGCAAGTAATAATGTCTGTCGATACTCTGGAATTTTCTAACGTAACTCGTGATGAAACTCCACCACAGGAATTTGAATATGCTTGTGTAGTTTGTGGTAGAGAAATTTTCTACGGAGGTCGTGGAAGAAAGCCTAAGTATTGTGACGAACATCGTACAGGTAACTCTCCTAATAAAGATTCTGTAAGAAGTAAAACAAAGATCACTGGCGGCACAGCACAATTGGCAGCACAAGCAACAGAAGCATTGATCCAAGTAAATGGATTAATTGCAATCCTTCTAATGGTATTCAAAATGCCTATGACTGCTTCTGCTATTGAAGCGGCCAAAGATGGATTTAGAGAATCAACTTATGCTGCGCTTCTAACTGATCCTGAATTGTGCAGAACAATTCTTAAGGCTGGAACAACTAGTGGCAAGATCGCTTTGTTGATTAGTTATGCAATGTTGGCTGCTGCTGTAGTTCCTGTTGGCATTCTTGAATTCAAAGAAAACCAAAAAGATAAGGAGGTTCCTGATGAGAATTGGAGTCCAGTCAAGGAACCAACTATCGCGTCTTAAAACGGTTTGGAAGCAAGGCGATCATATTTTGATTACAGGAGGTACAGGCTCCGGTAAGACTTTACTTGCACGTCAACTTGATGAGATTAGATTGAGTAATGGTGGCGCAGTTATTGTATTCGTTTGTAAGTTGCGTCCAGATCAAACCATTAAAGAAAATTATAAAGGTTGGACTAGATGGACGACCTGGAAGAAGAATCCAAACATCCATGAAAACAAAGTTCTCTTTTGGCCTAAAGTTGAAGGGTTACCTTTGAAGGCTGCTGTCGAATTAATGAAAGCAGAATTTGAAAAGGCTTTGGATGAGATTGGTAAAGTAGGAAAGTGGACAGTACATTTAGACGAAGGATTGTTCATTGCATCTCCACAATATTTGGGAATGGCAGGAACAATAGGAATGCTCTATCAAATGATGCGTTCTTCTAAAGGAACAATGATTACTCTGGCGCAACGTCCAGCACATTTACCTGTAGCAATTTATCCTAATCTTTCACACGCTTTCGTAGGACGCGCATCTGAATTGCCTGATCTGAAAAGATTAGCAGACATGGATTCAATTGTTAATAGTAGGGTACTTCAAAGAATGATAAATGAAAATGGCAAACATGACTTCCTTTGGATTTCAGTAAATAGTGACTGGCCTCCTGAAAGAATTAACCTAATGAATTGAAACAATCGCTTTGTTCTCAGATAGTACCGTGGAACAATTGTTAGATAGCAGGAATCTCAAATGCTACGGAAAGGATAGGCGCAAATGAATGCTCACGTTCATATGAGTCCTACTCATGGAATCGCTATGATCGCTCTTATTGTTGCAGTATTTGGTACTGCTCACCTTCTGGCTCTTTCACATGACAACCGCGCAAGTCGCGCACTTGTCTCGCTCGGTTTCTAGTTAAGAAAGAAAGGACAATATAAAATGGCATCTGCCGGTGTTACTACTATTACTCCTGCTGGTCCAGATTCTGGAATTCGTTTCACTGTAGCGTCTAGGCCGCAGCGTAGATTCTCTGCTACTCAGACTGTTAGCAATCTTGTTGCTAACTCTTTCCAGCCAATTTCTCTCCCCGCCACTGGATTCGTTCGCAAGGTTTCAATGTTCTTCCAGTGTGTTTCTACTTCTGCTAGTGCTGGCGCTCTCGTCGCTGGTGATGCTCCTTTTAACCTCATCTCTGGTATCACTCTTTCAGACGCAACTGGTCAGCCAATTTATCAGCCTATTAGCGGATACAATCTGTTCCTTCTTAACAAGTGGCTTCCTGCTGGAACTGCTACTACCCACGATCCCATTTTCAAAACTGATCCAGAACTTGGACCAGAATATGCTTATGCCACTACTGCAACTACTGGCACCGCTACTTTCCGTCTTGAACTTTCACTTGAACAGGATTCTTCTACCGGCTACGGTTGTATTCCAAACTTGGACGCAAATGCCAGTCTCCAGTTGAAAATTGATCTCGCTGCCGTTACTGTTGCTTTTACTGGTACAACTCAGTCCGCTTCTACTATGAGCGTTCGTGTTACGCAGTGGTATTGGGCACCTGTAGGTGCTACTACTGGCGGAGTTCCTAACTCGACTGCTCCTACAGGTTTTGGCGATTTTCTTGAGACTCGTTATGAGACGCAGACTGTCACCGCTTCTGCTGAAAATACTGTGAGTGTTACTAACCGCGGCGGTCTTATTAAGGGTATTATCGCTGTTAGTCGCGCGGCAGGAACTCGTGTCGCTTTCACTGCTGCTACCAATGTTGGCACCATTTACGATAACAACGCTATTGATGAAGGTGTTACTCTTGAAGAGCATCAGGATCTTCTGAGAAAGAACTACGGATATATTGGCACTGCTCATGGTGTATCAAACTATCCTCCACTTGCAGCAGGCACTCTTCCCGGTCTTGATGCTGGAGTTCTTATCTGGCCCTTCTGTGATTATTCAATGGGAGGCGGTAGGGACACTTGGTTGTCTACGCGAGTTGGTACTCTTCTCCAGTTGAAAGTTACTCCTGGTGCTGCTGCAACTCAGTTGGAACTTATTACTCAGTTGATGCAGGTAAAGGATGCCGCAGCGTTCTATGAGAAGTGGTAGACAAATGGCTATTGAAAATGAAATGCCTACGGGCAGACCAAATCTTACGGTATCTCGTGAGCCTGTTGGTTCCAACAAAAGTAGCATGGCAACTAAATCTATTGGAGATCAGGCTCTTATGGATGCTGTTGTTATCGTTGCAATTGCTTGGCTCATTCTGTTCTCGTTCTCGTTCTCACTTCGTCACCACAACATCTAAGGAGATTTGACTAATGAATAAAGTTGTGAATTGGCTGAACAACCGTTTCCTTATCGCTATCGTCGTTGGTCTTTTCGTCCTTAGCGTCATTAGGTCTTTCGCAAAGCGTTGACATGGCTAACCCAGAAATGCCTTTTCTTGCCGCTGGAACTATTGCTATAATCGGTGGTATCAAAAAGGAAGGTCATTTTCCTGCTAATGGTGTAACTGCTGTGGCCGGTACTGTTGTTCTAGTTATTGCAGCGTCGGCCACAGCGGACACTAAAGCCGCACCATTAGTTCATGCCATTGGTTTGTTATTCTTGCTTACAGTTATCATGGCAACTACTCAAACATTCAGAACGGCTAATGCAGAAAAGAAAGCGGTGAAGAAATGATTGATAAGTCAATCGGCGTTCTTATTGCTATTGTTGGTTTGGCTTCTCTTGCAGTTGTTGTTTCAAAGCGAACCCAAACTGCCAATGTTCTTAACGCCCTTCTTAAGGGATTCTCTGGCGCTATTACTGCCGCTGTATCCCCGGTGACCCAGAAGTCTAACAAGTAACTTTAGATAGGAGTTCAAATGTCTACTCTCCTATTCGCTCAACATCGTGGGCCAGTTGATTCTGAAAAAGAAAGTCCGCGTACTCCCTTTGAATCAGTAGAGCCTACTATTGTTTCTTCTACTGTTACAACTGTAGATCAGGATTCTTCTACTGCTGTTTGGGATAGTTCTCCAGACTTCAATGAGTTTGGTAATGATCCTGTAACAGAAGGAGGACTTACTAGTACTACTCTTGCTTCTGCTGTTATTGATCGCGTTAAGACTCCACCCGTTGCAGGTAATTTTAATGAACAAGATTATCTCTTTGGTATCGTGAATCGTGGTCAATCAACACTAGGCACTGCCGCTAGTAGAGAAATGAATGGAGAACAGGGTCACGGTACTCTTTTCATTACAGAAGGAATTGAACCTACAATTGTAGACGGCCACGAATTCAACGAATCTTATTTCGCTGCTGGTCGTTCTCCAGTTCAATTTACTGCCGGACAATATATGACGTCAACTCCTAATCCAGATTCAGGGTCGCGTCACGCTACACAAAATCAGGCAACTGTTAATTCTCGTCGCGCGGTTTCTGCTAGTCAATATGCAGAATACTATAAGGCGGTTACTTCCTAATGGCTGATGTTCCTAACCCTGCTGCTCCTCCTATGGGAGCACCAAAGTCTCCTGTACCCAATCAGAACTCTTTTATGCAACGAAAAGTATTCGGCGTAAGAGTTCTATATCTTGTTGCTGGTGCTGTTGTAATCCTTGCTGTCTGGGCATGGAGAATGAGAACCACCAATGTTACTGCGACTCTTGATACTGGGGTAGGAACTGATACTACAGAAACTACAAGCGACACTCTACCTATTCTTCCTACTGGAACGGTTATTGCAGAATCTCCTGCCGCTGTTGTTAGTCCTTCTGGTGGGATTCAAAGTAACGACGATTGGCTTAGAGCCGCTGTCGCATATCTAATTACTCATGGTTCTAATCCTGGTAGTGCACAAAGGGCCATGCAAAACTATCTTGCTGGTGAGGATCTTACTTACGCAGAAGGAGTAATGCGGGATAGTGTAATTAGAGAATACGGTTTGCCTCCAGATATTGGAAACGCTGGTAGTGGAACTACAGGTACTGTTCCTAAGCCTGCTCCTAAGATTCCGCCGCCTCCTGTCACTCCACCTAAGAAACCTCCTGTTATTGTTAAGCCTCCTCCTAAGCCTGCTCCTAAGCCTGCTCCTTATCACCGCCCATATCCCGGCCACTATATTCAAAGCGGTTCTCGTGGCGCTGATGTTGTTGCTGTTCAAAGAATCGTTCATGTTACCCCAGATGGTAAGTTCGGTCCTATTACACGCGCGGCTGTAATTCGTTATCAGCGATCTCACGGCTTGCAGGCTGATGGTATTGTTGGTCCACTTACCTGGAAGAAGATGTTTGGGTAATGCCTACCAATAAGCAGAACGCTATTAACGCCGCATCTTTTGCGGGGTTTACAGGAGACCAATTAAATACCATCGTTGCTATTGGAGAAAGAGAGAGCGGCTTTAATCCTCGCGCTCATAATTCGGTTCCTCCTGACAATTCATATGGTATTTGGCAAATCAATATGATTGGTAATTTGGGTCCAGCACGTCGAGCGCAATTTGGAATCACAAAGAATGAAGAATTGTTTGATCCTATTGTTAACGCTCGTGCTGCATGGGAAATTAGTTCTCATGGTTCAGACTTCACTCCTTGGTCAACATTTAAACCAGGCGATGTATCTAAAGGCGGTAATCCTAAAGTTACACCTCCTAATAGTGTAGATGTTCCTAATCCCATTGATGCTGCTAAAGCCGCTGTTAATGCTGTCCCTAATGCTATTAGTGGTGCTGCTAATGCGATTAGTTCTGCATTTACTAAGAGCATTGATATAGGCTTTACAGTAATTCTTGCTGTTGTTCTTCTTTTCATAGGTGTTGCTCTTATTAGAAGTAAAGATACTAAGGCTGCCGCTAAAGCAGTAGTTGGCATCGCTTCTCCTATCAAAAAGGTTCAAGGTGTTCACGGACAATCAGCGAGAGGAACTTATCCAACTAAAGCGGGTTTGACTGCTCCAGCAAATGTGCCTAGTATTACGAGCGTGAAATAATGCAAACCATAGGTTGGATTCTTATTCTTATCGCTATACTTCTTGTTCGTGGAGCGAGTAGAGGTAGAAGTATTCTACAGTTGCCTAGCGATCTTATGGATCTTACTAACGCTCTTATTGCCAGTGATTCTACAGCGATGAAAGATGTTCTTCTTAGAACGGGAGATGTTCTTAAACCTGCTGTTGCTGTTACTGTTGATCTTCCTCCTGGTGGTGCTACAGGCGGAAGCCCTCTTGATACTGGTATGCCTACTGTTGGAAACACT
>Ga0209797_10001094_pt1 | contig 13616 bp, 12 predicted proteins | sample DOMMetBare3Fresh_2_FD_187472 | JGI IMG/M metagenome (GOLD analysis project Ga0209797, IMG submission 187472) | Wetland sediment microbial communities from St. Louis River estuary, USA, under dissolved organic matter induced mercury methylation -... | ecosystem: Environmental > Aquatic >... | reverse complement strand
CCCAAATACCCATTGCGCCGCGTCTCTGCGAGCGCTTGACGCCTGATGTTTTTGTAGTTACAATAACTCGATGGCCATAACCTACGATCCAGACAAGCGCGACAAGACGCGCAAGGATCGAGGGCTCGACTTCGAAGATGCGGCAGTGGTCTTTGCGGGTGTCACGCTGGAAATGGAGGACACGCGTAAGGACTATGGTGAGACCCGAATGATTTGTTACGGGCATCTTGCAGGTCGGCTGGTGGTCATCGGCTACTCCCCGCGAGGGGACGACAGCACACGTATTTAGTATGAGGAAAGCCAATGCCCGTGAAACGAAGCGCACAACGGCGTATTTTGAAATCAAACCTGCGACGAGTTGACGCACACGTCACGAAGCCACACGAGTATCGGGAGCTCCCGGAGCTCACCGATCAAATGCTTGCACGTGCCGTAGTGAAGAAGGGCGGTCGCCCTGTTTCGGCAAATCCCAGGCAGCTGATTACTATTCGGTTGCCTGCCGATGTCATAGCGCGGTGGCGTTCGACAGGCGCAGGTTGGCAGACGCGAATGGCGGAGCGATTGAGCCGAGTCCGATGAGTGGCCGGTCTAACAATCCGCAGCAGGCGACGCGCCGACACGCGCTTCGCGTGCCGGCGTTCCCTCGTTCGCTGCGCTCACTCGGCGCGCCTGAGCTCAGTCGTTCGGCAGCATCGTCTGGCATAAACGCATGAATCCTTCCCCGATCCTTCTTACCATTATCGGCGTATGCTTGGCGACGGGCTGCGCAACGCCTCCCCAGGATCAGACCGCGCGCGAAGCGCCGCCACCGATAGAAGCCGCAACCAGTCTTTGGGCCGAGGAACTCACGTGGATGGAGATTCGTGACCTCGTGCACGCCGGCACGACCACGATTATCATAGGCACCGGTGGCGTTGAACAGAACGGCCCGTATGTCGCCGTCGGCAAGCATAATTACGTGTTGCAAACCGTGCTCCCCTACATTGCTCGCGCGATCCCCAAGTCACTGATTGCGCCGATCGTGAAGTTCGTCCCAGAAGGTCGGATTGAGCCGACGCCGAGCGACCACATGAGGTTTTGGGGAACGATCAGCGTCGAGGAATCGACCTTCGAAGCATTGCTCACTGACATTTGCCGGAGCTACAAGACGCACGGTTTCACCGACATTATCCTGCTGGGCGACAGCGGCGACAATCAGATTGGGATGCGTAACGTCGCCGACGTCTTGAACAAGCGGTGGGCGAGAGCTGGTGACCCGGCTCGCGTCCACTTTCTGCAGGAGTACTACGAGGAGGACCAGTGGAGCTATTCATACCTGAAGTCTTTAGGAATCACGCAGATCGACAAGACTCCCGGCGCTCCGGCAGATGCCCGCACGCACACCCGAAATGGGATTCACGATGACATCTACTACGAAGCGCAGGTCGCGGTTGTAGATCCAAGGCTGATTCGTGCGGAGGAGCGCGCGAAGGCCGGGCTACTCGAATTGCACGGCGTGAGCCTAGCACCGATGAGTCAGACCATCGAGATCGGGAGAAAGCTCGCGGCGTATCGCGCCCAAATTACGGCCAGAGCGTTTGAAGCATCGAAAAAGCGGCTGCGAAGCAAGAGAGTTCCATGATTCTTCATGATCCATCGGCGAGGTCAGCCGCGGAATTCGCGGCGGCGTTTTCCAAGGATGCCGAACAAGGCGCTCGACCCAACAGCCGGGAGTGTCTCGATTTTGATGTTCCCTGTTTTCATGACGGCTCTCTGGATTCTTAGCCGCGCTTACCCGGCTGTGGGTCAGCTTGGTCGTTGGGCATCGCTGAGACAGGAGTTACTGCCATGAAGCTGAGCGTAGGATTCCTCAGCGGAGCGCTAATGCTATCCGCCTGTACGTCGGAGGAAAGGCCGATGATTCGCGACCTCACTGACTTTGGCACACGCTACGCAGCCGCTTGGAGCAGCCAGAATGGCGCGCAACTGGCCGCGTTCTATGCGACAGACGGCTCCCTCATCGTTAATGGCGGACCGCCATCCGCAGGTAGGACTGCTATCGCCGCCAAGGCGCAGTCATTCATGACGGCATTCCCGGACATGGCAGTAAAGCTGGAGCGAATGGAACAACACGGGGATCATCCGGTCTTCCGCTGGATTTGGACCGGCACCAATTCGGGACCTGGAGGCACTGGCAAGTTTGTTCGCATTACCGGGTACGAAGAGTGGACTATGGATGCGAACGACCTCATCGCGAAGTCGGACGGTCACTACGATGAAGCGGAATACGAGCGTCAGTTGAAAGGCGGCGCTCCACCGCAGCCGTGAATCACGAGCTAGAGATGCCCAACAAGGTGTTCCAGGTGACGCCCTCGCCCTGTGGGCTCGGGTTCCCTCACTCGCGCGGCGCACCTGAACGCCAACGTTAGGCCGACATGACCGCTCCGCTTGCAACTGGAAACATCGCGCGACGGCGAATGCGCGTCGCCGGCCAGATGCTCGGCTCACTGCTGCTGGGTGGGGTGGCGATTCTTGGCTCGATTCTGATCTTTCGACAGGGCCTGCTGCCGCTGATCGAAGCGGCGTTCCATCCCGGGCCCGAACTACTCAGTGTCTTCAGACGCGTCGGCATCCTTTTAACGGCGGTGACGGGCTACTGGGCTTTCGTGCACTGGCATGAAAAACGCGAAGCGACCGAGCTGCATCTGCGGCCGATTCACCTGATGCTTGGCGGCGCGAGCGGCGCTGCCCTGGTGGCGCTGCCGATGGCCGTGCTATTCGCTCTGGGCGTCTACGAACCGGTGCTGTTTCGCGATGCCTCGTCGGCGCTGCTCGGCGTGGCAGCCCTTATCGGCATCGCGGCTATCCTGGAAGAGCTGACTTACCGCTGCCTGCTATTCCGGGTCGTAGAACGGGCCTGGGGAACGAAGGTGGCGTTGGCGGTGCAAGCGGTGGTGTTCGCCCTAGTGCACTTGGAAAACGTCGAACAAGGTGGGATCAGCGATGTGGTGACAATGCTGATCGCAGTGACGTTGGCGGGCCTGCTCTGGGCCGCGGTGTTCGTCCTGACGCGCAACCTGTGGGCGGCGGCCGCCAATCACGCGGCATGGAACTTCACCATTCTGCTCGCTGGCGTGCCGCTTTCCGGCATTGAAGACTGGCGCAAGTTGGCACCGCTCGAAAGCCGCTTTGCCGGGCCCGACTGGCTGACCGGCGGGATGTTCGGTCCAGAGAGTTCGTTGCTGGTGATCGCGTCGACCACGGTCGCGGTTGTGCTGCTGCTGCGCGCGGCGCGGCGACGTGGGGGCTTCTTCGTGCCGGTGGCCTAGCCCGATGCGATGCCACCCCCATCGGCCTAACAACGGCATGCAGCGGACGCGCTTCGCGCGCCGCTGATGCCGAGCGTTAGGCATTGGATTCAAGCCAAATGATCGACTCGAAGGTTATGCGCAGAGTTCTGTGGGTTGGCTCTGTCTTCAACGCACTCGTAGCACTAATGCTCATGTTTCCTTCAACGCTAGGCGCCCTAGCAGCTCTTCCGTCGGTAAGTTCCAACTACTATCGTTTGATGCTTACATTCTTCGTAGTGCTATTTAGCGCAACCTATGCATGGCTAGCCCTTGCGCCGACAATATCTCGACCCATTGTCGTACTTTCCGCCGTAGGCAAAACTGGCGCTTTCATCATCGCACTAGTGTGCCTGGCGCGGGGAGAAATTCTTCTCCGAACCTTCGCTGTATCAATTGGAGACTTGGCGTTCGCCATTTACTTCTTTCTGTGGTTGCGTTTCACAGCGGCATTACCGTCCAATGCCTAACAATTCGTTCACGCCGACCCCGCAGCGGGGCGGCTTAACTCAGGCGTTAGGCCGCTGACGACGCACACTGGAGCTCTCTCCACCATGACGACACCGATTGCCGATGGCCAGTCTCGACCCCTTCCGCATCATGTGGCGGTCATCGGCGCGGCCGGTGGTCTCGGTCAGGGAATCCTCGGCGTGTGCAGGGCAGCAGGAGTCGACTTCACTGCCATCGTCCGTTCCCGGCCGGAACGCATAACCGAAATTCCAGGGGGATCTCGCGTTGTCGTCGTCCAGTCGCTCGGCGATCGCCCCGCCCTCAGGGCGGCATTCGCGGGCGCAGATGCCGTTCTGACGGCGCTCGGGGTTACGGCAACGACCCGCGAGCAATCTGCCTTGCTCTCCGCGAACATGGACGTGGTTGAGGAATCGATGTTGTCCGCAGGCGTCGACCGCATTGTCATGATCAATACGTTGCTCGCTTCAGAACCCGGGCAACCTGCAGGCCGGATCATGCGCTTCTTTACATGGATGCCCGGGACCATCGGCCGCGGAGCGCGTGAACAGCAGGCGTTAGTGGATGCGCTCTGCAACGGGGCATTCACATCGCTTCGTTGGACTCTGGCGCGCGGCGGCCTGAACTCCCGCGGCAGGAATGAACGCCCCGTGGCCTCCGCAAACTGGAAGGGCGCGCTGAACTCCTGGTCACCCGTTTCGTACGAGGCCATGGGCCGATGGATGCTCGAGGAAGCAGTGGCCAATGAGTTCGTCCGCGCAGCACCGCTGGTGTCGCGGCGGCGCACCGTCTTGATCCAGGAGGAGAGATGACATGACAACCCCGGAAAAAAATACGATTTGCCTTTGGTATGACCGCGACGCTGAGGACGCGGCGCGCTTTTACGCGGCCACGTTTCCGAACTCATCCGTCAACGCAATTCTCCGCGCACCCGGGGACTATCCGTCTGGGAAGAAAGGAGACGTCTTGACCGTCGAGTTCAGGGTGATGGGTATTCCGTGCCTCGGGATCAACGGCGGGCCTGCGTTCAGGCACAGCGAAGCATTCTCGTTTCAGGTTGCAACCACTGACCAGGCCGAAACGGATCGCTACTGGAATGCAATCGTCGGCAATGGCGGTCAAGAGAGTGAGTGCGGCTGGTGCAAGGACAAATGGGGATTGTCGTGGCAGATCACGCCTCGGGCGCTGACCGAAGCGATTGCTGATTCGGATCCCGCTGCCGCAAGGCGCGCATTCGACGCGATGATGACAATGCGCAAGATTGACATCGCAACGATCGTGGCAGCGCGCCGCGGCTGAGTTGCGGAGATCTAACACCAGGAAGCATTGTTGACTCTGTTCGAAAGTCCCTGGCAGGTTGTATTGGCTTGCACTGTCGCGCTGGCTGCTTCAACTTTGGGTGGGCTCTCTGGTTTCGGAACCGGGCTCATACTTCCCGTCTTCCTGGTCCCGCTGGTTGGTGTAGCCAACGTCATCCCGGTCATGGCGGTCGCCATGCTGTTGAACAACGGTAGCCGCGTCATCGCCTTCTGGCGGGAGATTCAGTGGATACATGTGCTGAGGATGCTGGCTTTTGGGCTGCCCGCTTGCGTCGCCGGCGCCTACAGCTATACGTTGCTGAGTTCCAGGTGGATTGGCTTCCTGCTTGGCGGGTTTCTGCTCGTCAGTGTTCCGCTTCGGCGGCTGCTGCGTCGGGCGCACCTCGCGATCTCGCCCGCGGTGGAGTTCGGGGCGGGCGGCTGTTTCGGCTTTGTCAACGGCGGCATGACCGGTACCGGTGTCATCCTGATCTCCATACTCATGTCCGTCGGAGTTGCCGGCAGCGCACTCGTCGCCACGGACGCGGTCGTATCGGTAATCATGGGTCTGGCCAAAGTAGCGCTGTTCGGCAAGCTCGCATCACTGAATCTCGACCTTGCGCTGGTCGGGCTGCTGGTCGGAGTTTTTACGGCGCCGGGAGCGTTCCTGGCGCGCGCATTGCTCAAGCGTATCCCTGCCGGAGTCCATGCCTGGTTCATGGAAACGATCGTCGTCGCCGGCGCGGTTGCGCTACTCTGGCACGCGACGGAATGATCGTGCGCGCGCTTGAGCCTGGTTGTTAGGCGGCAGGATTAACCCGCTCCCCACCGGAAAGCAGCCACATGGAACCAGTCGACGTACGTTCGGACACGCGCAGCTCGTTCATTGAGGCAAGCCCGATGGAAGTGTTTGCCGCCATGAGCGACCCGGCCCGGATAGCGCGCTGGTGGGGACCTGATGGCTTCACGAACACCATCCACCAATTCGACTTCCGGCCAGGCGGCACCTGGCTACTCACGATGCGCGGGCCCGACGGCAAGGAATATGCTAACGAAAGCCGCTTTCTGCGCATCGCACCAGGAGAGGTCTTCGAGATCGAACACTTCTCGGGCCACCACTTCATTCTCGCCATCGAGTTGCTTGCGTCTGGCCAGGGCACCCGGGTTCACTGGCGCCAGACCTTCGACACAGTTGAGCACTACGCAAGAATCGCGGCCTTCGTGGCGGGTGCTAACGAGCAGAACCTGCGGCGCCTGGCAGCCGAGGTCGCGCGTTCGCGCGACGCCGCCCGGCGCGGGCGTTAGGACCTAACAAATAAAAAAACCCCGCCTGGTTGCCCAGGCGGGGTTCTAATACAAGTAACGCGGCAGCAGAGCCCTCGGTGTCAGCCGAACGAGTGACGGGAAACCGGATCGCACCAGAGTACCGTTCCATCTCGTCTCATCCGTCACACAGACAAAGTCATTGCCCGCGGCTGAAGCGTTGGAGCTTTCGCTCCGGCCAACATTGAGGCCCGCGTGTTGAATCACGCATTCGTCGCTTCGGGTAGCGCACAAATGGCAGCCACCTTTCCGTGCCTGTGTTCGAAAGTCTCCAAATCGCCGTTGTCCGTTTCTTGCATCACCGTTGTTTTTCAGGCACTCGGCAATCCAGACAAGCCGGGCGCCACAAGTGAAAATCGCCTGAAAAACCAATACTTACAAGGTCGGCCAAACTCTCAACGCCTTGAGATTCTATACAATTTCGATGCAGGCACAATGTCTCATTTTCGCGACGACAGTCACGGGCCGCGGCGCAGCGTGATTCGAAAGCGCACGCCGTCCATGCCTGGCAGGTTCTGCGCCCGGATGACGCCGCCGTGAAATTCAGCGATCAGGCGCGCGATATACAGGCCCAGCCCGAAGTGCGGTTTGCCATCCCGATCGGAGCGCGACTGCCACAGCGATTCAAAAATCAGCTGCTCTGCGCCCTCGGGCAGCGCCGGTCCCACGTTGTCGACGTCGAGGATTACCTGCTCCGGCGACGCTTCAAGGCTGATCGTAATCAGCGAGTCAGCGGGACTGAAGTCCACGGCGTTGTCGATCAGCTTGTCCATCATCTGCAGGATCAGGTCCGGAGCGCCGTGCAGGTGGACTGCGGTCTCTGGCGCCCGCAAGCTGAACCGCCGTTCAGGAAACGCGTGCGAATAGGCCTGGCAGGCGCTGGCCAGTAACTCGCGCAGGTCAAAGGGACTGCGTTCAGCCTGCGATATCGCTTCTTCGACCCGCGTCGCAGCGCCCATCGCGACCACGATATTGCCGAGCCGTTCCGACCCGGCGCGGGCGCGCGCCGCATATTCCCGCGCCGCCGGCGTCAAAGGCTCACGGTCCAGGTTGTCGAGCGAGGAACGGACGATGGTCAATGGCGTGCGAATCTCGTGCGCAAGCTTGCCGGCCAGCGTGCGCAGGTAATTCGTATAGCCGCCCAGGCGGCCGAGTAGCGCCGAGAAGCTGCGCGCCACATCGCCAAGCTCATCCGGCGCATCCACGCCCGGGAAATCGCCGCGGATCGTGCCTTCGCTGGACACCGCAGTGGCCGCCGCATCGCGCAGTCCGAGCAACCTGCGCGCCAGCCAGGACGCGAAGGCCAGGCACACCAGGAAAGCGATCAGCGTCACTAACAAAGTCAGGTTGAGGAGCCGGGTCAGCGCGCGATCGCGCAGCGACAGCCAGCGATCGGAGGTCTGCGCCACCTGCAGCACGCCCAGCACCGCGCCCGATGCGCGCGCCTTGATCGGCGCCGCCACCGCGATGATCAGCCGGCGCTCGTCCGCGGTTGCGAGCAGCGCCGAACCGATCTGTCCGCTGGCGGCTTTGGCCGCGAGCGCCGCGTCCAGTTGAAACGGCCGCGCATCCAGCACGCGCTCGGCCAGAGCGCTGCGCTCCAGGAAGCGCCGGTAGACGCGCGACAACAGGCTCTGCAGCGGATTCACGGCCGCCGGTACCGGCAGCGCATCGACCTGCGAGAGGGTGCGGCCCTGCGGCGTGCCAACCGCAATTCGCACGCCGGGCTGGCGAAAATTCTCCAGGTACTCACGCAGCTGCGGCGCTGCTGTGACCAGCGGCGCGCCGCCGCTCAGGTTTTCCGTATTCAGGCTGCCGTAGCTGTTAGCCGGCTGGCCGCGGCGATCACGATCATCCATGACCAGGCCGAAATTTCCGGCCAGCATCGAGAGTGGTATCCGCACTTCCATGCGCCAGCCTGCGGCGCTGCGTGCCCAGGCTGCGGCGATGCGCGGTTCGCTGACAGGGCGCGTCTGGCCGTAGTCGCCGGGCTGCGTACTCCGCCCGCGCAGGTTCCCGGTGCGATCGCCGGATAGAAAATACTCCGAGCGCCCGCCCTCCGGCCGATCAAACGCTATCCAAAGCCGATCACCTGAGGCCGCTGGATCCAGCGCCGCCGCATCATCGGCATCAAAGACCCAGTTGCCGTCTTTGACCTCGACCCGCAGGTAGAGATAGCGATCAAAGCTGCCGGTGAGCACCCGGAACTGGTCTCCCTGCCGCGATTCGAAGCTGCGCCAGGATTGCGGCGCGTCCGGCCATTCGTCGACCCGCCCGTCGAGGTTCGGCTCCGTCAGCAGCGGAATCGCCAGAAAACTCTGCGTACCGCTGGCGGGCGCTACTTGGCCACGATACAGGAGATCGCTTCGGTCCTGCAGCGAGGTCGCCAGCGTATTGGCGACGGCTAACAAGGCCTGCTGTTCGGCATCGCGCAGCGAGGATTCCATCTCGCGTGCGTACTGGCAGCCGGCCCAGGGCAACGCCAGCGTTGCGAGACTCAACAGCAGCAGTTTGGTGCGGATGCTCAAGTCGGTTCTGGCGGTACCCAGCGATAGCCCATGCCGTAGACGGTTTGGATGCAATCAAACGCGGGTTCCAGCACCTGGAATTTGCGCCGGATCCGCTTGATGTGCGACGTAATGGTGTTGTCATCGAGCACGACATTGGCCGCGTCCATCAGCTGCTGCCGGTTCTTGACATGCCCCGGATGCCGCGCCAGCGCATGCACGATCCAGAACTCGGTCAGCGACAGCAGCACCACTTCGCCGTTCCAGGTGGCCTGCAGGCGTTCCGCGTCCATGCTGAGCGCGCCGCGGCGCAGCACCTGCTCCTCCGCCGGCGGCCGGCGCAGCGCGTCGATGCGGCGAAACAAGGCGTTTACGCGTGCTAACAAATGCGGCAGGCTGAGGTCCTTGGTCAGGAAATCGTCGGCGCCGAGGCGCAGCCCCGACACCGCGTCCAGCTCGGAATCGCGGGCGGTGAGAAAAATGATCGGCAGCTCGGCCGACAGGCCGCGCAGCTCGCGGCACAGTTCAAAGCCGCCTTCCGGCTCGTCCTGCAGCGAAATGTCGATGACGACCAGGTCGGGAAGGCGCGCATGGAACGCCGCCAGCGCGGTCTTGCGATTGCCGTAGGTCTGTACCGCGTAGCCTTCGCGGGTAAATGCGGCGGCGTAGTTGTCGCGGATCGCGGGCTCGTCTTCGACAATGGCAATGGCGCGTTTCATGACGCCATTATCCGGGATTGCCTAGGGATTGCTCCAATGCGGTCCGCGCGACAATTCGACCAGTTCGTAATAGGTCTGCATGTAGCCCGCGACCTGTCCCTTCAGGAACAGGTAGTCGCCGTCCGCCGTGCACCAGACGTCGTAGGGCGGATGCTCCTGCGGCAGTTCCGGGTTGGTGACGAACTGGTAGTGCAGGGCGTCAAAGGTGCCCGCGCCCACGGTCACTTTGTCCGGGCCGACGAATACCAGATTGAGACCGATCGAAAACAGCATCGGCCCGGTCGCGCCGCGATGGTCCGGGGACGACAGCAGCATCTGGTTGATGCGCTGGACCTGGCCGGGCTTTTTCTGGTCGATCAGCCGCAGGTGCCAGGCGTCGCAGGCGATTGCATGGTTCTGGAAGGTCTTGAGCGGCGTTGCCAGGTCCATCCGCTGCGAGACGCGGCCTTCGAGCGAGGTGTTAGCCTCGCACTCGGCGTATCCAGGGTGAAATCGAAACCATCCTGAGCCCATGAACTTGCTGCCGACAGACAGGCGTACGAAGCAGTCGGTCGGCATCCAGTCGCGGTCCAGCGAGTAGGTGATGTCGCGCATCACCGAGGGGCGATCATCGATCTCGCAATGCGCGGTGCAGGTGCGCGTGCCATCGGCATGCACATCCATGCGGAAGTACTCCCGGCCGCGTTCCTGGTTGAGCCGCTCGGGCTTCTTGCTGGTGTAGAGAATCTTGCCCATGACACTGCGGTGATCGCGTTGCAGGATGGGGAGTCCGCCCTTGGAATCTGTGCTCATAGTTTCAAATCCAAACTAAGTAGTACGGAAAAATGCGTTAATTGTTTCACTAAAGGTTTAAAAAGACCCGCAGGGCCCGCTACGACCAGGCTTTCGCTTCTTCCATGCCAGTCCGGAAATGACGCCGGTTGTAGAGCAGCAAGGCCATGCCGATTATCGAGAAGAATATCGCGACCACGGTAATCGAATAGCGCAACTGCGACTCGTCATGGAAGTAGAAGTCCGTCATCGCGCCGACTGCCGGCGGCCCGACGGTCAGGCCCACCACGTTGAGTACGAAGTAGTAGAACGCCGTGATCTGCGAGCGCATGTGCGGCGGTGAAATCGCCAGCACCGCGGCTGCCCCGGCAGCGGTCGGAGCCGCCGCGCCGATCGATGCCGGTATCAGCATCAGGAGCGCCAGCTCGGGAGTTGGCATCAGCGCAAAGGTGCCGTAGCCGATCGCCATCAGGACATATGCCGCGATGCAGATTCGCACGTAACTGTCCTGATACTTGTCCTTCAGCAGGTCGCAGGCCCAGCCGCCCGCGATGACACCGACAAGACCCGCGAGCACCGTGACGACACCGCGCCACGCGACATACATGCCCCAGGTCTTGTCGTCGAGCGCATAGGTGCGGCGCAGGAATTCCGGAATCCAGAACCCGACGCCGTAAGCCATGATGGCGAGCACCGACAGTGCCAGGAACAGCACGATGTACGTGCGCCAACGCTTGAAGAGAAAGGCCAGGGTCTCCCACAACGGTGCCGCGAGCGGTTTCTTTCCGGTACGCAGAAACTCGCGCCTGACCGGCTCCTTGATGGTCAGGACCAGGAGGGCGATCAGAAAGCCCGGCATTCCCACGTACAGGAACATCTGCTGCCAGGGTTCGACGTGCCCGACGATCGGCCAGACCTGTGGTCCCGCGGCCAGCAAAGCCGGATAGATCAGGCCGCCGCCGATGATGAAGGCCACGCCGCTGCCACTGGATACGCCGGCGGTATAGAAGCCGGTGGCGCGGCCGACTTTCTCCGGCGGGAAATAATCCTTGATCATCGGCAGCGCGGCCGGATTCAGGGCGCCCTCGCCGGCGCCGACCCCGACGCGGGCCGCGAACAGCCCCGGATACGTGGTGGCCATGCCGCAGGCGCAGGTCATGAAGCTCCACACCGTGACGCCCGCAAACAGCAGCCAGCGCCGATTGCCCCAATCGGCGAGCCAGCCCAGGAAAATACCGATGAACGTGTAGAAAAATGCGAACGCGAATCCTAACAGCCAGCTGATCTCCCAGTCGGACAGGCGCAGTGAGATCTTGATGTCCTTGACCATCAGCGCGATGATTTCGCGGTCGACGAAGGCCAGCACGTAGGCGCACCACAGCACGAACACGACGTACCAGGCGTAGGCCGGGCGCGGATACGGGAAATCTGTGTCGGCGGCGCGTACGTTCATGGTCCCTTCTTTTTCAGCCAGCGAACGTGTGTTGGGCTTTGAGGTTGCTGGCCAGGTCATCGAACATGATCATCTGCGCACGCGCATCGGATTTGATCTGCGCGCCCGCACTCCGGTCAATAATCACATTGACCACGCTTGGCCCGTTATAGGCGAATGCCCGGTCGAGGGCCGGCTGGAGCTCGGCGGGCGTAGCGACATGTTCGCCGTGACAGCCGAAACCCACGCCCACAAGGTCGTAGCGCTGGTAGCCAAGCTCGGTATTGATGGTGCGCTTGATGGCTTTCACCTGCCCATGCAGCTCGGTGCCCCAGGCGCCGTCGTTGCCGACCACGCAGATGAGCTTCAGGCCCGCCATCGCGGCGGCATGCAGTTCCGCCGGGTAGAAACCGAAGGAACCGTCGCCGGTGGTCAGCAGCGTGGGCGGCACATCGGTGCCCGTGGCCAGCGCCATCTCGCGCGCCGCCGCGGCTGCGCCGACGGCGAGCGGCGTGCCCACGCCCATCGCGCCCATGGGGTAATGATCGAGAAAACCCGGCGCGCGCCGCACTTTCAGCGCGCCATACATCCAGTTCTGCACGTCGGCGCCGTCGCCGACAATCACCGCATCCGCCGGCAGGCGTTGCGCCAGTTGCCGACCTAACACCAAAGGGTGGATTGCCTGGTGCACGCCGCTTTCGACCTGGTCCAGGTACTCCAGGCGCTCGCGCAGCGCGTGCAGCACCCAGTCGGCGCGCGCGGCAATCATCGCCGGATTGCCACGCAAGCCAGCGAGTGCATCGCGCAGTTGTCCCGCGGCGAGCCCGGCATCGGCGGCAATCGGCACGTCGATGCGGCGGTTGCGCGACAGTTCTTCGGCTTCTACATCGATCTGGATGAATTTGGCGTTAGGCGAAAAACGCGGCGATAAGCCGTAGCCCAGGCGCTGCTTGAGGCGCGCACCGACGACGCAGACGACGTCAGCCTCTTTGGCCGCGATCTGCATGATCGGCCAGTTGAACGAGCGCTGCCAGTCCTCGGCCACGATGCCGCGACCCAGGCCATTGCCCGCGATCGGGATGTGATGGTCCGCGACGATCGCCGCGAGCGCCGTGCTGGCCGCCTGCGTAGCCGGCCCGGAGCCGCCGTTGCCAGCCGGCGCATTGCCCCAGGCCGCGCCGGCGCCGGTGATGATCAGCGGGCGCCGCGCGCTGGCTAACAACTCCGCGGCCGCTGCGATCTGTACCGGATCCGCGGCGGCCCGCGACAGCTGTGCCGCCGGCTGGGTGGCGGCGCCGTAGTCACTCATCGTCGCCTGCAGATACTCCTGTTGAATCTGCAGCACCACGGGGCCGCGCCGGCCGCTGAGCGCACGTTTGGCCGCGACGTCGACATACTCGGCGAGCCGCTCGGCCGCCGGCACCGAGCGCGCCCATTTGGTAATTGTCCCGACCAGCGGGTGCTTGATGTTGTCGTACTCGGACTCGGCTTCGGTCCAGGAATTCGGCAGCCGCGCGATCAGCACCAGCACCGGCGAGCAGGCATGGAACGCGGTGGCGATGCCGTTGATCGCGTTAGGCGTGCCCTGGTCGGCAATGATCAGCGCGACGCCCAGTTTTCCGCTGGCGCGCGCATAGCCATCCGCGGCGCCGACGCAGCCGGATTCGTGGCGGTTGGAAATGACCCGAAAGCCGTCGCGGTCCAGCGCATCCAGCAGGTAGGTGTGCGAGGCGCCGGCCACGGAAAACACGGTGCTGATGCCATAGCGCGCC
>Ga0209797_10001093_pt1 | contig 13635 bp, 8 predicted proteins | sample DOMMetBare3Fresh_2_FD_187472 | JGI IMG/M metagenome (GOLD analysis project Ga0209797, IMG submission 187472) | Wetland sediment microbial communities from St. Louis River estuary, USA, under dissolved organic matter induced mercury methylation -... | ecosystem: Environmental > Aquatic >... | reverse complement strand
CGTCGTCGAGGCCACGGCCGCCGAGCTGCAGGTGAAGATCGTGCTGGAGGGCTACCCGCCGCCGCGCGACCCGCGCCTGAAGGTGTTGCAGGTCACGCCCGACCCGGGGGTGATCGAGGTCAACATTCATCCGGCGCACGACTGGGCCGAGCTGGTCGACCACACCGAGTTCCTCTACGACGCGGCCTGGCAGTCGCGCCTGTCGAGCGAGAAGTTCATGCTCGACGGACGCCACACAGGCACCGGCGGCGGCAACCACTTCGTGCTCGGCGGGGCGACGCCGGCCGACAGCCCGTTCCTGCGTCGCCCTGACCTGCTGGCCAGCCTGCTGGCCTATTGGCACAACCATCCGAGCCTGAGCTATCTGTTCTCGGGCCTGTTCATCGGCCCGACCAGCCAGGCGCCGCGCATCGACGAAGCGCGCAACGACCAGCTCTACGAGCTGGAGATCGCGCTCGGCGAGATCGCGCGCAGCAAGGCCGTCCATGGCGAGCACCTGCCGCCCTGGCTGGTGGACCGCACGCTGCGCAACATACTGGTCGACGTGACCGGCAACACCCATCGCAGCGAGTTCTGCATCGACAAGCTGTACTCGCCCGATTCGGCCACCGGTCGCCTCGGCCTGCTCGAGCTGCGCGCGTTCGAGATGCCGCCGCATGCGCGCATGAGCATCGTGCAGCAGCTGTTGCTGCGCGCGCTGGTGGCGCGTTTCTGGCACCAGCCGTACCGTGCCGAGCTGGTGCGCTGGGGCACCGAGCTGCACGACCGCTTCCTGCTGCCGACCTTCGTGTGGATGGATTTCGAAGACGTGCTGGAGGAGATGTCACGCGCGGGCTCGACATTCGACGCCGCCTGGTTCGCGCCGCACTTCGAGTTCCGCTTTCCCAAGATCGGCGAGCTGAGCGCGCGCGGCGTGCAGCTGGTGTTGCGACACGCGCTCGAGCCGTGGCACGTGATGGGCGAGGAGGGCGCGGCCGGCACCACGGTGCGCTACGTCGACTCGTCGCTCGAACGGCTCGAGGTTCACGCCACCGGGCTGGTCGATCCGCGGCATGTCGTCACCGTCAATGGCCAGGCCCTGGCGCTGCAGCCCACCGGGCGCGCCGGCGAGTTCGTCGGCGGCGTGCGCTACCGCGCCTGGCGTCCGGCGTCGGCGTTGCACCCGACGATCGGCGTGCATGCGCCGCTGACGATCGACCTGGTCGATCGCTGGCTGCAGCGATCGCTCGGCGGCGGCCAGTACCATGTGGCGCATCCCGGCGGGCGCAACTACGACACCTTCCCGGTCAATGCCTATGAGGCCGAGAGCCGGCGCCTGGCCCGCTTCTTCCCGATCGGGCATACGCCGGGCGGGCTGAACGCCGACCCGCCGAGGCGCGGGGTCGAATTCCCGTTCTCGCTCGACCTGCGCCGCCGCTGACCCCATGCTCGAGCGGCCCGGGCCAACGCCGCCACTGCCACCGCCGAGGCATGATGCGCAGATGGCGGCTTCTCATGACGACGCACCCGCCGGCGAATCCGACGCGCTGAGTCTGGCTCGGTCGATCGGCGCCGCAACACCCGGGCGCTACGACGAGCTGCGCGGCGCCCTGGCGGAGCCGGGCGCGCCGCAGCGGCCAGTGTCCGCGCCGTGGCAGGCGTTCCTGCGCGCGCTGCGCCCCGGCGCGCCGCTCGACGGCGCCGAACTCGCTTCGCGCGCGGCACGCGTGCAGCGCCGTGTGCGCGAAGACGGCGCGACCTACAACGTGCACGCCGAAGGCGTCGATGCCACGCACACCTGGCCGTTGCAGCTGCTGCCGTTCATCGTGCCCGCGGACGAGTGGCTGGCCATCGAGGCCGGGGTGGCGCAGCGCGCGCGGCTGTTCAACGCCACGTTGGCCGACATCTATGGTGCACAGACGCTGCTGCGAGAGGCCGTGCTGCCGCCTTCACTGGTGTTTGCGCATCCACAGTACCTGCGGCCGGTGCACGCCCTGGTGCCGCCCGGGGGCATCTTCCTGCATGTGGCCGCGTTCGACCTGGCGCGCGGCCCGGAGGGCCGCTGGTGGGTGCTGGCGCAGCGCCTGCAGGCCCCGTCGGGCCTGGGCTACCTGCTGGAAAACCGGCTGATCGTCGCGCAGGAGCTGCATGAGGCTTTCTCCGCCTTGAACGTGCAGCATGTGGGTGCGTCGTTCGAGGCGCTGCTCGACGGCCTGCGCGCGCTGAGCCCGGCCGGCCAGCGGGCGCGCATCGTGCTGCTGACGCCCGGTCCCCTGCATGAAACCTACTTCGAGCAGGTGTTCCTGGCGCGGCATCTGGGCATCACGTTGGTCGAAGGTGGCGACCTCACCGTGCGCGGCCGACGGTTGTTCCTGAAGACGATGCAGGGCCTGGAACCCGTGCACGTGGTGCTGCGCCGCGTCGACGACGAATGGCTCGATCCGCTGGAACTGCGCGCCGACTCCGCGCTCGGGGTTCCTGGCCTGCTGCAAGCCCTGCGCGCCGGCGAGGTGGTGCTGGCCAACGTGCCCGGCGCCGGTGTGCTCGAAAGCCCCGGTCTGGCCGCGTTCTGGCCCGGCGTGGCGCGCCGACTGCTCGACGAGCAGCTGCTGCTGCCGGCTTCCACGCACTGGTGGTGCGGCGAGGATTCGGTGTGGCAGGCGCAGCGCGCGCGGCTGGCCGACTTCGTGGTGGCACCAACGTTTCCGGCCAGCCCCACCACGCAGAGCTTCCAGCCGGCGGTGGCGGCCTACCTCGACGCCAGCGCGCAGGCCAGGTTGGCCGCCCGGATGGACGCCGAGCCTGCGGCGTTCACGTTGCAGGCACGCGTGCGGCCTTCGGAGACGCCAGTATGGGATGCGGGCGCGATCGAGCCGCGCCCCGCCGTGCTGCGAGTGTTTGCGCTGGCCGACGGACGCGGCGGGTGGCATGTGCTGCCCGGGGGAATGGCGCGGGTGGCGACGCGCCGCGACCGCACGCTCGACCCGTGGTTGTCGATGCAACACGGCAGCGCGAGCGCCGACACCTGGGTCATCGCGCATGCGGCGGTGAACCCGGTCCCGTTGCACGGCGCACCGCTGTCGGCGAGTGATCTGCAGGGCCAGCAACACACGGTCACCAGCCGCGCGGCAGAAAACCTCTTCTGGCTCGGCCGCTACACCGAGCGCACCGAGTTCATCGTCGCGCTGGCGCGGCTGGCACTCGAGTCGCTGCGCTCGGCCAGCGAGCCGGTGCGCATGTTGCTGGGCGAGTTGGCCGAGTGGCACGCGCTGGTGCCTGAAGGCACGCCCACGCCGTCGCAATCGCTGCGCGTGTTCGAGCGCGCGCTGGTGCACGCGCTGCCGGGCACCTCGGGCAATACCAGCGTCGGCTTCAATCTGCGCGCGCTGGTCTCCTGTGCCCAGGCGTTGCGCGAGCGGCTCTCGCCCGACCACTGGCGCCTGATCCAGGAACTGGACAACCACTTCGAGCAGCACGTGGCGTCGGCATTGGGCGGCACGGCGCAGGACGGCGGCGCCGCGCCGGTGGCGGACGTGGTCGGTGTGCTCGGCCGCACCGCCACGCATCTGAGCGCGCTGACCGGTGCGCAGACCGATCGCATGGTGCGCGACCACGGCTGGCGGCTGCTGTCCGTCGGCCGGCAGATCGAACGCCTGGACACGCTGTGCCACGCGCTGGCGCGTGGCGTCGAGCTGCGGCTGCACGAGTCCGAGGACGGCTTCAACCTGCTGTTGTCGTTGTTCGACAGCGTCATCACCTATCGCGCGCGCTTCCAGGCCCGGCGCGAACTGATGCCGCTGCTGCATCTGCTGGTGTTCGACACCGACAACCCGCGCTCGCTGGCCTGGGTGGCACGCACCATGCGCGATCGCCTGCGCAAGTTGGCGCGTCACGACACGCTCTGGGCCGCCGAAGTGACGACCGGGCTGCCGGTGCCCGAGCAATGGTCGATCGAGTCGCTGTGTGCTGCCGACTCGCAGGGCCGACCGGCGGCGTTGACAGAAGCGCTGCACGGCTGCGTCGCCACGGTGCGCTCGCTGTCCGACACCATCGGCCACCGCCTGTTCGCCCATGTGGCCGGTGCCGACCACAACGTGTGGCAATGACGCGAAGGCATCGGCTGACGACCCACGGTCATGAACCCCGCACCGCCACTTTCGTCCTGCACCGCGCCGGATCGTCGCGCCGCGACGCTGCGGGTGCGCCACGAGACGCGCTACGAGCATGGCGCTCCGGTGGCGTTGGCGCATCACCTCGCGCACCTGCGGCCGCGCGAAACGCCACAGCAGTCGGTGACCGACTGGCAGTTGCTGATCGCGCCGGAACCCGATGGCGGCGAAGTCGCGATCGAAGCCGGGCTTGACGTCTTCGGCAACTGGCGACACAGCTTCAGTCACACGCGAGTGCACGACCGACTGAGCGTCGTCTCGTCATTCGTGGCCAGCCTACGCCGCGACGACGCTCCGGGCCCCGGCCTGCCCTGGGAGCAGGTCGCCGCTCGATTGCGCTACCGGGCCGGTGCCTCGATGCCCGAGGCGAGCGAGTTCGCGCTGGGCTCGCCGTACGCACCTCGCGCGGCCCAGTTCGCGCAGTTTGCCGGTGACCTGTTCGCACCGAATCGGCCGGTGCTGGATGCCGCCGCCGCACTGATGCACCGCATCCACGCCGGATTCGAGTACCGCGCGCACAGCACCGACGTGGCCACCGATGCCGCCCAGGCCCTGCGCCTGCGTCGCGGCGTGTGTCAGGATTTCGCGCACGTGATGATTGCCGCGTTGCGTTCGATCGGCCTGGCCGCGCGTTACGTCAGCGGCTACCTGCTGACGCAGCCGCCGTCGGGGCAGCCGCGCCTGGTGGGCGGCGACGCGTCGCACGCCTGGGTCTCGGTGTGGTGCCCGCAAGCGGGCTGGGTCGATCTGGACCCGACGAACGACGTGGCGACCGACTGCGACCACATCACGTTGGGCTGGGGACGCGACTACGCCGACGTGGCGCCACTGCGCGGCGTGATCACCGGCGGTTCGAGCGCGCGGCCGATGGTCGCCGTGACGGTGCTGCCCTTCGGCGACGGCCCGGCCACCCGGGCGCAGTCAGCTCCGTAGTGTGAACAGCTAGACGCGCGCCGCGACAACCGCACGGCCGAGCTCGATCACCGCCAGCGCGTAGTAGCTCGACGCGTTGTAGCGTGTCAGCGCATAGAAGTTCTGCGTGCCGGCCACGTAGCTCGGCGCGGCGTCGCCGTTGTAGAGCTGCACCAGCGCCAGCAAGCCAGTGTGCTGCATGGCCGGTTCGCCCAGCAGCGCGCCGCGCTCGACCATCTGGGCCGCACTGAAGGTCGGCACGATGTCGGGCACCAGCAGCAGCGCGCGGTCGAGCGTCGCGCTCGGCGGCTGCACGGCATAGTGGGTGGTCATCTCGCGCTGCCAGCCGTGCTCGGCCAGGAAGTTCGCCACGCTGCCGACCACGTCGGCGCCGCTGACGTTCAGGTCGACGCGGCCGTCTCCATCGAAGTCGACGCCGTAGTTCAACACGCTGCTCGGCATGAACTGCGGCAGGCCCATCGCGCCGGCGAACGATCCCTTCACGGCCGTCGGGTCCCAGCCTTCGCGCTGCGCCAGCAGAAGAAAGTGACCGAGCTCGGAGCGGAAGAAGCCCGACCGATCGCTGCGTCCGCTGGGGAAGTCGAAGGTCAACGTCGCCAGCGCGTCGAGCACGCGGAAGTTTCCGGTGATGCGCCCGTAGTAGGTCTCGACGCCGACGATGCCGACGACGATGTCGGCCGGCACGCCCCAGCGTTGTTCGGCCTGCTGCAGCCACGACTCCTGCAGGCTCCACCATGCGCGGCCGGCCTCGATGCGCCGGGGTTCGACGAAGCGCGCCCGATAGGCGGCCCAGTTGCGGGCCGACACCGTCGCGGCCGGCATCATCAGCTGAGCCACCTGCGGCACGAATCGCGCCTGCGCGAGGACGGATTCGACCCAGCCCGGCTCCAGCGCGTGCAACTGCGCGAAGCCCTGCGCGGCGTCGACGACATCGCTGCGGCGCCCGTAGGCCGATCCCGAGCCAGCCGAGGCGTCGGCGACGCGGCGGCGCTGGGCCCAGGAGTCGTGCGCCGTCGCCAGCAGCACGGCGGCAACAGCGGCAGTGCGTCGATGCATGCCCGAATTATCGGCCCGCCCGACGTCGGGCCTGGCCGCTCAACTTAAGCGACGCAAGCGGGCGGCCTCGAACGAGAAGCGCTGCCACCACGCCGGGTCGGGCCGGCGACGCGCCTGCCGGCCATACCGTTGGCGTTCCAGCGCCTCGAGCTCGTAGGCCAGCAGATCACTGCGGTCGCCCAACCGGTCGCGCACCAGTTGCGCCAGCCGGCGCGGCGGATGGTGCGGCATGGCATCGATGCCCAGTGGTGCCAGTGCGGCGCGCACGTGCGCTTGCAGCTTGTGCCAGGGGTCCTGGCGGTGCCGATCCCAGAACGCCCAGCCGGCGCCGGCCAGTGCCGTCGCGGTCAGCAGGCCCACCAGCACGAGGCCGAGGTCCTGCCAGTCGGGGGCACGGATGCCCAGACGCTGCAGCAGGTCGAACTGCTGGGTGCGCGAGTAGTTGAGCACCCACTGGTTCCAGCGGTTGTTGACGGCCTCCCAGCCGGCTCGCAGGTTCGACAGCAGCTCCGGATTGACGCTGCGCAGCGCACCCGCCACCAGTCCCACCGTCGGCTGCAGGCTGCGGCCGGTGCTGACCCGCTCCGGCAGCACCGCAGCCGTGGGGTCGGCACGAACCCAGCCGCGGCCCGGTTGCCAGTACTCGGCCCAGGCATGGGCGTTGCTCTGGCGCACGACGTAGTAGCCATCGATCGGACGCGGGTCGGCACCCTGGTAGCCGGTGACCACGCGCGCCGGCACCCCCATTGCGCGCATCACGACGACGAACGCGGTGGCGAAGTGCTCGCAGAAGCCGTAGCGTCGATCGAGCCAGAACTCGTCGACCTGGTCGCGGCCATAGGTGCCGGGTGCCAGCGTGTAGCTGAACTCGGCCTTGCGGATATGGTTCAGCACCGCTTCGGTCAGCGTGCGCGCGTCGGCGCCTTGCAACTCGGGGCTGCGCTGGAGGTTCTCGGCCCATTCGCGAACGCGCGGGTTGTAGCCTGGTGGCAGCTGGATGAACTCGCGCTGCTCCAATTCGCTCATGGTCGCGCCATATTCGAAGCGGGGCCAGGCGCGCGCCGTGAAGCGCAGTCGCTCGGTCACCAGACGATCGGTCTGCCACTGCAGGTCGCGGCGCAGGGTGATCGACCAGCCGTCGATGCGCGGTGCCGCATTGGGCAGATCCGGCGTGATTTCGAGCAGCGGCAGCATCGGCAGGCGGCTGGCCTCGAGGGTCATCTCGTAGCCGAATCCGGGACCGGTCGTTCGCACGCCTTCGCCGGCGCGCGGTGACGGCACCGGAAGGCTGAACGGCCGGCGCCGCCATTCCACGCCATCGAAGATCGACAGCACGGGGCCACGGAAATAGAGCGACGCGGGTGGCAGCTCCTGTCCCTCGTCGAAGCGCACGCGAAACGCGATCGACTCGTCGTTGGCCACCTCGGCCACGCCGCCGAGCCGCAGCGTGCCCGACAGGCCGGTGCGACCGAGGGCGTCCTGCGGCACGCCCCACAGCGGCCCGACTCGCGGGAACAGCACGAACAGCATCAGCATCAGCGGCGCGCCGAGCAACGCGCTGCGGGCGGCCAGCCGACCAGCCTGCCGCAGCGGCGGCATGCCAACCGGCATGTGGGCCAGCACCAGCGCTGTCATCAGGCCCCACACCGACAGCAGCATCGCCAGCGCCGTCAGCAAGGACTGCGAGTACAGGAAGTGCGTCAGCACGAGAAAGAAGCCGAGGAAGAACACCACCAGCGCGTCGCGTCGCGCACGCAGCTCCAGGGTCTTCAACGACATCAGCACCACCAGCATCGTGACGCCGGCCTCCTTGCCGAACAGCGTCTGCTCGGTCCAGAAGGTGAGCACGATCGCGGCGATGAGCAGCACGCCGATCGCCCAGCGCCCCGGCATGCGCAGGCTGCCGATCGCCAGGTGGGCGCGCCAGATCAGCACCAATGCCGTCAACGCGCCGCACCACCACGGCAGGTGGTTCAGATGCGGCAATATCGTCCAGCCGATCACCGCCAGCAGAAACAGGGTGTCGCGCGTGTCGCGCGGCAGGTTGCGCCAACCCGGCCAGCGCGGCAGCGTGGTCTGGATCAGTGCCATCGGCGTGCGTCGGTCACCACAGTGCCAGCGCCTCGAGCGTGGCACGCCGTTGCGGGTCGCCCTGGCCGGGCGGCAGCTCGACGCCGGGTATGCGCAGGCCGAAGGCCAGACCCCGGCGTTCCGCCGCGAGCGTCCAGGCGGTCAGGCGCGACAGGCGTGCCTCGGTATCGGGCAGCGCCGCGTTTTCGAAGCTCAGCCACAGCTCGCGGTTGTTGCTCTCGGTGGTCTCACGGCTCACCAGCTCGCCGGTCCGCGCGGCCTTCTTCCAGACGACGCGGCGCAGCGCGTCGCCGCGGCGATAGCTGCGCACGCCGTCGAACTCGCCGCCATCGGACGTGCGCGCGGCCTGCGACGCGCCGGGAACCGGTTGGGTCGTCGGCAGTGGCGCAGCCGGATCCTCAGGGCGCGGGTAGGTCAGCACCATGGCCGAGGGCCGCCAGATCGTCCAGGCGCGAAACAGCCCGAGCGGGAAGCGGGTCTCGGCCATCAGCGTGGGCAGTCGCGACATGCCGCGTCGCGGCGGCACGAAGCTGACTCGCGCCGTCGCGCTACCTTGGGCCGGCACGTCGCACCAGGCGAACGAGAACGGCCGGGCGTGGCGCACCGCCAGGCCGATGCCGTGGCGTGCGGCGCCCGGGTTGTTGAGCACGATGTCGAGTTCGGCGCTGTCGCCGAGGAACACCGGCACGGGCGGCTTCACGCGCAGCGTCAGGCCGCGCAAGGTGGCGTGCGTGAGGTGGATCGACACCAGCGCGCTGCCGGCGAGCAGAAAGGTCAGCAGGTAGCCCAGGTTGAGCTGGTAGTTGATCGATGCCACCAGCATCAGCAACAACGTCAACGCGAAGGCCAGGCCGGCCTTGGTGGGCACGATGTAGATGTTGTTCTGCGTCAGCGTGTGGCTGTCGCTGAGCGGCAGGCGGTTCTCCAGCCAGTGGCGAATCCGTCCGGCGATCACGGCAACGCAACCGACTCCAGCATCGCGCGCACCTGCTCGCGTCGCCCGCGGCCGGCACCGGCCACCGGCACCAGCCGGTGCGCGATCGTCTGCGGTGCGATGGCCTGGATGTCGTCGGGCGCGACATAGTCGCGCTGCGCCATCAGCGCCCGCGCCCGCGCGGCGCGCAGCCAGGCGATGCCGGCGCGCGGGCTCAGCCCTTCGACGAACCACTGCCCGGAGCGCGTGGCGGCAATCAGCGCCTGCAGGTAGTCCAGCAGCGCCGGCGAGGCGTGCACGCCATGCACCTCCTTCTGCGCGACGACCAGCGACTCGGGCGACATCAACGGCGACAGCCGCTCGATCGCACCGCGGCGGTCTTCACCCGACAACAAGGCGCGTTCGGACGCCCGGTCAGGGTATCCGAGCGTGATGCACATCAAGAACCGGTCGAGCTGCGACTCGGGCAGCGGGTAGGTGCCCAGCTGGTCGGTGGGGTTCTGCGTCGCGATCACGAAGAAAGGGCGGGGCAGCGCGCGGGTTTCATTCTCCACCGTCACCTGCTGTTCTTCCATCGCCTCGAGCAGCGCGCTCTGCGTCTTCGGGCCGGCGCGGTTGATCTCATCGGCCAGCAGCACCTGGGCAAATACCGGGCCCCGGTGGAACACGAAGGCCTCCTTGCTGCGCTCGTAGACGCTGACGCCAACCAGGTCCGACGGCATCAGGTCGGCCGTGAACTGCACGCGCGAGAACTTCAGCCCCAGCGACACCGCCAATGCGTGCGCGAGGGTGGTCTTGCCGACGCCAGGCACGTCTTCGATCAGCAGATGTCCACCGGCCAACAGGCAGGCCACGCAGTCCTCGATCTGGGAGCGTTTGCCGACGATGATCGTGCTAATCTGATCCACCAGCAGGGCGAGCTGGCGAGGGAGTTCGTTGGACGCCATGCGCGGCACCTTACCCGAAAAGCACACCCGACCAGAATGACCACCGCGCTGTTCACTCATCCCGAGTGTCGTTTGCACGATATGGGTCGAGGCCACCCGGAGTGCGGGCACCGGCTCGATGCGATCGCCGACCACCTGCGCGCCACCGGGCTGGACATGGCCTTGTCCTACCACGATGCGCCGCTGGCCGACGCCGACGCGCTGCGCCGCGCCCACACGGCGGGCTACGTCAGCGAACTCGACGACCGCCTGATGCAGGTGGAGACGACCGGCCAGACGCAGGCCTTCGACCCCGACACGATCGCCTGCCCGTACACGCGCCGCGCCGCATTGCGCGCCGCCGGCGCTGCGGTGGCCGCGACCGAAGCCGTGTTCAACGGCGAGTTCAGGAACGCGTTCTGCGCGGTGCGACCGCCGGGGCACCACGCGACGCGCGACGCCGCGATGGGCTTCTGCTTCTACAACAATGTCGCCATCGCGGCCCGCCACGCGCTGGACGTGCTCGGCGTGAAACGGGTGGCGATCATCGACTTCGACGTGCACCACGGCAACGGCACCGAAGACATCATCGCCGGTGACGAACGCGTGTTGATGGCCAGCTTCTTCCAGCACCCGCTGTATCCGGGCAGCGGTACCGTGCCCAAGGGCACCAACATGGTCAACCTGCCGGTGGCGCCGTACACGCGCGGGCCGGAGCTGCGCGAACTCATCGAGGCGATGTGGATGCCGCGGCTGGACGAATTTGCGCCGGAGATGATCTTCGTCTCCGCCGGGTTCGATGCGCACCGCGAGGACGAACTCGGCCAGCTCGGCCTCGTCGAGGCCGACTACGAGTGGATCACGCGGCGGATCGTGCAGCTTGCCGACCGGCATGCCCAGGGGCGCATCGTCTCGTGCCTGGAGGGTGGCTACAACCTGAGCGCGCTGGCACGCAGCGTGGCGGCTCACCTGCGCGTGCTGGCAGACGTCTGAGCGATGCCGGCCAGCGAGTCGTTTGCCGATCTGCTGGCAGCGCTGCTGCGGCCGGCCGCTCTGGCCGAACTGGCCGTGCTGACGGCTTGCGTGCTGCTGGCCTGGGGCCTGGTGCGCCTGATGCGCAAGCGCACCGCCGGCAGCATCTGGTTCGGCAACCGCGGCATCGATGGCGTGCTGTTTCCGCTGCTGGCGCTCAGCCTGGCCTGGCTGGCCCGGCTGGTGCTGACCGGGCATCTACCGATCGCGGTATTCAAGCTCGCGATCCCCATCCTTGCCAGCCTGGCAGTGGTCCGCACGATGGCGCGGGTGCTGCACGTGGCGTTCCCCAAATCGGCCTTCATGCGCAGCATGGAGCGCACAGCGTCGTGGCTGGTCTGGCTGGCGCTGGTGCTGTGGATCACCGATCTATGGCCGGCGGTCCTGACGGAGCTCGAGTCGGTGCACTGGAAGATCGGCGGCAGCGACGTGTCGCTGCGCAGCCTGCTCGAAGGCACGTTGACGGCCCTGGCGGCGCTGCTGCTGGTGCTGTGGCTGTCGGCGGCGATCGAGGCGCGCCTGCTCGCAGCCAGTGGCGTGAACCTGTCGCTGCGCAAGATCGCCGCCAACGCCACGCGCGCCGTGCTGCTGCTGATTGGCTTGTTGGTGGCCTTGTCGGCCGCGGGCATCCCGATCGGGGCACTGGGCGTGCTTGGCGGAGCGGTCGGCGTGGGAATCGGGTTCGGCCTGCAGAAGCTGGCCGCCAACTACGTATCGGGTTTCGTGATCCTGGCGGAGCGGTCGCTGCGCATCGGCGACGTGGTGAAGGTCGACAACTTCGAAGGGCGCATCAGCGACATCACCACGCGCTATACGGTGATTCGTGCCATGAACGGGCGCGAGTCGATCGTGCCCAACGAACTGCTGATCACCCAGCGGGTCGAGAACTTCTCGTTCGCCGACACCAAGGTCGCACTGACGACGGTCGTGCAGGTGGCCTATGGCAGCGACCTCGATCGGGTGCTCCCGGCCTTGAGATCGGCTGTCGAAGCGGTGCCGCGTGTGCTGGCCGACCCGGCGCCCGCGGCACAACTGTCCAGCTTTGCCGCCGACGGGTTGGAATTGACCATCGTGTTCTGGATCGGCGACATGGAAAACGGGCAGGGCAACGTGCGCAGCGACGTCAACCTGGCCGTGCTGCGCTGTCTGAACCAACTGCAGGTCGAGATTCCGTTTCCGCAGCGGGTGATCCACCAGGCCTAAGGCCGAAGGCGGCGAAACGTCCTCGGCGCCCGACGCCGTGGACGGCGTGGGATCAGGCAGTCGTGACGGCGATCTTGCCGATGCGGGCCTGCCACTCGCGCGGCCCGGTGTTGTGCACGCTGGTGCCCCCGGCGTCCACCGCGACCGTCACCGGCATGTCCCGGACGTCGAATTCGTAGATCGCCTCCATGCCAAGGTCGGCGAAGCCCACCACCCCGGCAGCCTTGATGGCCTTGGCCACCAGGTAGGCGGCACCGCCAACGGCCATCAGGTAGGCGCTGTGGTGCTTCTTGATGGCCTCGATCGCCACCGGCCCGCGCTCGGCCTTGCCGATCATCGCGATCAGGCCTGTTTGCGCCAGCATCATCTCGGTGAACTTGTCCATGCGCGTGGCCGTGGTCGGGCCGGCCGGGCCCATGACCTCGTCGCGCACCGGGTCGACCGGGCCGACGTAGTAGATCACCCGGTTGGTGAAGTCCACCGGCAGCGTCTCGCCCTTGGCCAACAAGTCCTGGATGCGCTTGTGCGCGGCGTCGCGGCCGGTGAGCATCTTGCCCGACAGCAGCAGCGTGTCGCCGGGCTTCCAGCTCGCGACCTCGGCCTTGCTGAGCGTGTCGAGGTTGACTCGTCTGCTCTTCTGGTAGTCGGGCTGCCAGTTCACGTCGGGCCACAGGTCCAGGCTCGGCGGATCCAGATAGGCCGGGCCCGAGCCGTCGAGCACGAAGTGGGCATGGCGCGTGGCGGCACAGTTCGGGATCATCGCCACCGGCTTGCTGGCCGCATGCGTGGGGTAGGTGGCGATCTTCACGTCGAGCACGGTCGACAATCCGCCCAGGCCCTGCGCGCCGATGCCCAGCGCGTTGACCTTGTCGTACAGCTCGATGCGCAGCGCCTCGAGCTTGCTGTTCGGCCCGCGCTGGAGCAGCTCGTACATGTCGATCGGCTCCATCAGCACTTCCTTGGCCAGCAGCATGGCCTTCTCGGCGGTGCCGCCGATGCCGATGCCGAGCATGCCCGGCGGGCACCAGCCGGCGCCCATCGTCGGCACGGTCTTCAACACCCAGTCGACCAGGTTGTCGCTGGGATTCATCATGATGAACTTGCTTTTGTTCTCGCTGCCGCCACCCTTGGCGGCGACCTGCACATCCACGGTGTTGCCGGGCACCAGCTCCATGTGGATCACCGCCGGGGTGTTGTCCAACGTGTTCTTGCGTTCGAACTGCGGATCGGCCAGCACCGAGCCGCGCAGCTTGTTGTCGGGGTTCAGGTAGGCGCGGCGCACGCCTTCGTTCACCGCGTCGGCCACCGAGCC
>Ga0209797_10001092_pt1 | contig 13639 bp, 9 predicted proteins | sample DOMMetBare3Fresh_2_FD_187472 | JGI IMG/M metagenome (GOLD analysis project Ga0209797, IMG submission 187472) | Wetland sediment microbial communities from St. Louis River estuary, USA, under dissolved organic matter induced mercury methylation -... | ecosystem: Environmental > Aquatic >... | reverse complement strand
TTAACAAAAAAAATAGTAACAGAAATTTTATAAAAATCCGCTTCATCGGGCTCAAAACTAACGAATATGTTCGTATCACTATAAGGTTCTGTGGCAAGAAGTTGTTAATTTTGCACTCTTTAAAACAGGGAAATTTATTCATGATCAACATCACTTTACCAGACGGAGCAGTAAGGCAGTACGAGAAAGGAACTTCTGCACTTGATATAGCTAAATCCATTTCTGAAGGTTTGGCCAGAAAAGTATTAGCTGCAAGTGTAAACGGAGAGATTTGGGATGCAACAAGACCGATCTATTCTGATGCAGCATTAAAATTGCTGATGTGGAATGATACAGAAGGAAAAAATACATTTTGGCATTCCTCGGCTCACCTGATGGCCGAAGCAGTAGAAAGCATATATCCCGGTGTAAAATTCTGGGTAGGGCCCCCGGTTGAAAATGGATTTTATTATGATATGGATCTTGGGGATAAAAAAATGAGTGAGGAAGATTTGGTTGTATTGGAAAAAAAGATGAATGAATTAGCTAAAAAGAACAGTGCCTATGTGAGGAAAGAAATGCCAAAAGCGGAAGCTGTAAAATATTTTTCAGAAAAAGGAGATGAGTATAAATTGGATCTGCTCAGTGGATTAAATGATGGTGAAATAACTTTCTATACCCAGGGAAATTTTACCGACCTGTGTCGCGGGCCTCATATTCCAAATACTTCTTTTATCAAGGCCATAAAACTTACGAGCATAGCAGGAGCTTATTGGAAAGGAGATGAAAAGAATAAAATGCTGACCAGAGTTTATGGTATTACATATCCCACGCAGAAAGAACTTGATGAGTACCTGCTGATGCTTGAAGAAGCAAAAAAAAGAGATCATCGCAAGCTGGGTAAGGAATTAGGCATTTATACAATGGATGATGATGTAGGCCCGGGACTTCCTCTCTGGATGCCTAACGGTACTGTAATTATTGAAGAACTGGAAAAACTGGCTAAAGAAACTGAATTAGCCGCCGGATATAAAAGAGTTGTAACACCGCATATTGCTAAAGAAAGCATGTACCTCACCAGCGGTCACCTGCCGTATTACAAGGATAGCATGTTTCCACCTATGGAATTAGATGGAACAAAATATTATCTGAAGGCAATGAACTGTCCGCATCATCATAAAATTTTTGCAGCTGAGCAAAAAAGTTATAAAGATTTGCCCTATCGTCTTGCAGAATATGGCACCTGTTACCGGTATGAGCAAAGTGGCGAATTATTTGGATTAATGAGAGTTCGTTGCCTGCACATGAATGATGCTCATATCTATTGTACAAAAGAACAATTCTATGATGAGTTCAGAGCAGTTAATGAAATGTATCTAAAATATTTTAAGATATTCGGAATTGATAAATATGTCATGCGGCTTTCCCTGCATGACCCTAAAAAACTTGGTCAGAAATATGTAGATGAACCTGAATTATGGAAAGAAACCGAAGAATTGGTCCGGGATGTGTTGATTAAAACAAATACACCTTACGTTGAAGTTCAGGATGAAGCGGCTTTTTACGGCCCAAAAATTGATGTTCAGATCTGGAGCATTATTGGCCGTGAATTTACATTAGCAACAAACCAGGTAGATTTTGCACAAGGCAGAAGATTTAAGTTAGAGTATACGAACCAGGATAATAAAGCTGAAACACCCTTAATTATCCACCGTGCACCATTAGGAACTCACGAACGGTTTATTGGATTCCTGTTGGAACATTATGCAGGCAAATTCCCTCTTTGGCTGGCACCTGTTCAGGTAAAAGTGCTTCCAATAAGCGATAAGTTTACAGACTATGCAAAATCTGTTTCAGATAAACTGAAAAAATCTGATATTCGTTGTGAAGTTGATGACCGTAATGAAAAGATTGGCAAAAAAATCCGTGATACTGAGCTGATGAGAGTTCCTTATATGCTGGTAGTCGGAGAAAAAGAAATGAATGAAAATAAAGTGGCAGTCAGAAGGCAAGGGAAAGGTGATTTGGGAGTAAAGCTGGTAGATGAATTTATTAACGAATCGCTGGAAGAAATAATAAATCGCAGAGAAGAATAAGATGTATTTTAGTAACCTCAAATCCTGTATGAGGAATTTATAATTTTAAAAAAACAATACCCCCCTTCAGGGGCCGGGGGTTTCACTTAAAAAAAGTAAATGGCAGTACCACAAAAACCCGGAGGCGGGTTCAACAGGCCGGCAGGCGGAGGCGGATTTAAACCCGCAGGCGGCGGATTTAACAAAGGCGGTTTCAGAGGCAGATTTGCTCCCCGCAAAGAAGCAGAACATCGCATAAATCATTTTATCAGAGTACCACAGGTTCGCTTAGTTGGTGAAAATGTAGAAGTAGGAATTTATGATACTTCTGTAGCTCTTAAAATGGCACAGGAGCAGGAACTGGATCTGGTAGAAATTTCTCCAACAGTCGACCCACCTGTTTGTAAAATTATTGATTACAACAAATTCCTTTACGATAAAAAGAAAAAGGAAAAGGAGATGAAAGCTAAAAGCAAAGTCTCCGAAGTAAAAGAAATCCGGTTTACTCCAAATACGGATGATCATGATTTTGACTTTAAAGCAAAACATGCAATTGAATTTTTAAAAGATGGCAATAAAGTAAAGGCATACGTTCAATTCAAAGGCCGTGCAATCCAGTTCCAGGACAGGGGCCAATTATTGTTATTAAAATTTGCAGAGCGTCTGGCAGAAATAGGAATACTTGAAAGTATGCCGAAGATGGAAGGAAGAAGAATGCTTGCAATGTTTGCCCCAAAAGGGAAAAAGAAAAATTAAAAGGACTAAAAAATATAAAACCCGACCGGATGAATCCGATCGGGTTTTTTGTTTTAAATCAATTGATCTGCTGCTCATCATCAGATCTATACCGTTTGTATAAAATTCTGAAGCTGCCAGTATTAAATTGGTTCATTACGTATCTTGTCGGTTCATAAATATTTATTCTGATGCTTTCAATTTTTCAAAAAACGCTGGCGTTATTTTTTACACTTTTTTTATCGATTGCAGTTTTTTCACAACCCAATAATGGATCGAAACCGGATACCACACGCAGACCATCTGCGCCATCCGTTCAGCAGGGCCCCAGGCCTTATAAAGAAATCATTACTTCTAAAGCAGTTTCAGATGCAGGATTGTTTACTGTGCACAAAGTAGAAGAAAAATATTTTTTCGAAATACCCGATTCATTATTTAACCGTGAAATACTTGTTGTAAACCGTATTTCCAAAGCAGCTGCGGGAATGAGGATTGGGGGATTTTTTGGATATGCGGGTGATGATATTGGCCGAAACGTTATTCGTTTTGAAAAAGGGCCGAATAATAAAGTATTCCTGCGGAATATTTCTTTTACAGAGTATGCTAAAGATTCTGCTTCGCCAATGTATACAACTGTTACCAATTCCAATATACAGGCTATAGCAGCTTCATTCGATATCAAAGCATTTGGTAAAGATTCAGCAGGCATCGTAATTGACATAACTGATTATATAAGCGGTGATAATGAAATACTTCATTTTGCTTCAGCTTTTAAAACAGCATTACGATTATCTTCTGTTCAATCCGATAAATCTTATGTAGTAAGTGTTAAATCATTCCCCATCAATATTGAAATTAAGTCTGTAAAAACATATGGACGTACACCTGCTCAGGCGTCATCCGGACAAATGACTTCAACTTCATCTGGTAACCTGACAATGGAATTAAATAGTTCAATGGTTCTATTGCCAAAAGTGCCAATGCAGGCAAGATATTATGACCCCCGTGTTGGATTCTTTACAGAAAGATATACTGATTATGATGCAAACCCGCAGGGAGTTCAGTTAATTACATTAATCAAAAGATGGAGATTAGAGCCTAAAGACGAAGATTTAGAAAAATATAAAAGAGGTGAACTTGTAGAACCCAAAAAACCAATTATTTTTTATATCGATCCTGCAACTCCGAAAAAATGGGTTCCCTACCTTATTGCAGGCGTAAATGACTGGAAAGTTGCTTTTGAAAAAGCTGGTTTCAAAAATGCAATTATGGCAAAAATACCACCAACAAAAGAAGAAGACAGCACCTGGAGTATTGATGATGCCAGAAATTCAGCCATTGTTTATAAGCCATCAGATATTGCAAATGCCAGCGGCCCCAGCATTGCGGACCCAAGAAGCGGAGAAATAATGGAAAGCCACATCAACTGGTATCATAATGTAATGGAACTAATCCGTGACTGGTATTTTGTTCAGACAGCAGCGGTTGATAAAGATGCCAGGAAAATGCTTTTTGATGATCAGCTTATGGGTGAACTTATTCAATTTGTTTCCTCGCATGAAGTGGGACATACGCTTGGTCTTCGACATAATTATGGTTCCAGTTCTTCGGTACCTGTCGAAAAATTAAGAGATAAAACCTGGGTAGAAGCCAATGGACATACTCCGTCAATTATGGATTATGCACGGTTTAATTATGTGGCGCAACCGGAAGACAATATCAGCCGGAAAGGATTAATGGCTCGGATTGGTGATTATGATAAGTGGGCAATTGAATGGGGCTATAAATTATTTCCTGAATTCAAATCTTCTGATGCAGAAAAGCCGTTCCTTAATAAATGGGTGATTGAAAAATTAAAAGACAAACGCTTATGGTTCGGACAGGAAAGCAATCCGGATGATCCAAGAAGTCAGAGCGAACAAGTAGGAGATGATGCCATGAAAGGAAGTGCTTATGGAATAAAAAACCTGCAACGTATTGTTCCAAATCTTACGGGATGGACAATGGAGCCCAATAAAGGATTTGATAATCTAAAACATATGTATGAGCAGGTTACATTCCAATATTCAAGATATATGGGGCATGTTGCCAAATATGTTGGTGGCATCATGGAGACACCTAAAATGGTAGAAGAACAAGGACCTGTGTATGAAATTGTTTCAAAAGAAAAACAAAAAGAAGCCGTGGAGTTTTTAAATAAAAATTTATTTCTTACACCAACATGGCTATTGAACAATGATATTTTCGGAAAAACAGGTCTAACAGGACTTACAGTTGTTGGAAACATTCAGGATAACATACTGGGCAGAATTATCAATACCCGAAATCTGAATAAGCTATTAGATGCTGAAGCGGCCCTGGGCAATAATTCATACCAGTTAATTGAATTGCTGAATGACCTTAAAAAAGGTATCTGGTCGGAATTAACATCCCGCAAATCAATTGATATTTATCGGCGCAATCTTCAGAAATCTTATATTATTACTTTAATAAATATTTTAAATCCGCCAGTTGTATCCATAGGAGGTATTTCCATCGGCAGTTCAGGATCAAGCGACAAAACCGATATTAAAAGTGTAATAAGAGCACACCTGGTTCTCTTGAGAAATGAGAGTCTGGTATCTTCTTCAGTTATTGGAGATAAAATGAGTAAGTATCATCTTCAGGACATCGTAAAAAGAATTGATAACGCATTGAATCCTAAATAATAAGAGAATTTACATAATATAATGATACAATTAGAGGTTCTGTGATAAAGACCTTTAATAATTAGTTTTAAGTCTTTGCCAGTAAGCTTTTCAGCCCTATCTTTGCACTCCGTTTGAAAAAACGGTAGTTCTTTTGAAGTTTTGGAAAAATCCAAAACAAAGTATTGCCTAAAGAGGTTCGAAAAAGGTCCCCCTGTGGGGAATGCCTCAAGGGTATAATTTTAAATATTGGGTAACATGCCTAAAGTAAAAACAAATTCCAGCGCCAAAAAACGCTTTAAAGTGACGGCCACTGGAAAGATCATGCATCAGAAAGCTTTCAAACGTCACATCCTGACAAAGAAATCCAAAAAACGTAAGCGTAACATGAGACTTGACGGAACAGTTGCAAAATCACATGTGGATTTTGTAAAACGTTTATTACGTCTGAAGTAAGATTTATTCTTGCTGGTTAAATTTCATCAATTAATTCTAAACTAATTTAAATATGCCTCGTTCAAAAAATGCTGTAGCCTCAAAGGCACGCCGCAAAAAAATATTAAAACAAGCCAAAGGATTCTATGGCAAACGTAAAAATGTATTAACGGTTGCTAAAAACGTTGTAGAAAAAGGAATGACCTACATGTTTGTAGGCCGTAAATTAAAGAAAAGAGAATATCGCACCTTATGGATTGCCCGTATTAATGCTGCAGTCAGAGCAGAAGGATTGACGTATTCTGAGTTCATTAATAAACTGCATAAAAAAGGAATCGAACTGGATCGTAAGGTATTAGCAGATTTAGCAATGAACAACCCGGAAACTTTTAAAAGTCTGGTTGATTCAGTAAAATAATCAAACTACTTAATTTAATAAAAAAGTCTCTCATAATGAGAGACTTTTTTTATTTATAAGATAACAGTAAATTGAAATAATAACTTAAGCAGGAAAAAAGCATAATTACATAATATCCATTGCTTTTACAAAAGCTGTAAGTTGGAAGGGTAAAATAAGCGTTAACCATTCCCAGTGGGTCATAATTGCAAATATCAATGCAGCAGTCGAAACCAGGAATACCAACCACCAGAGACCTTTGTATTTTTTTACTTGTTCCATTTTTAAAAAAGTTTATTTTAAAAAATGCCGTTTTAAGGCAGTGCAAAAGTAAGGGAGCGGAACTAAATGGAAAAATGGTATTTATGCTTTATTTCTCCGGAGTGCCAAAGGTATTGCCAGTATTGCACCAGACAAGGCTATTATCCATTTTGCAAAAACAACAGAATGGTAAAGTTCAAAATGATTAATTCCTGATGGAACTTCTAACCAGTTGAGCAGGTAACAGTTTTCAATAATATCACAACCCCATGCGATAAACTGAAAAAAAGCAAATCCCAAAAGGATTTTTTGAAGTGTTTTATTTGAAGTTTTTTGATATGCAATCATATTCAAAGAAGCAATACCGGGGTAGACTCCCGCCATAAATGCAAAATCAAATACCAGGTGATATTTTAATATGGCTTTTACATGAATATCAATAGCCGAAAATATTTCCGCAATTTTTGTCTTTGAATAAGAAATCTCAAGTCCGATAATTGTAAATTTTTCCCCTTTTACTAAAAAATCATTTTCCATCCATTTCATACAAAAGGCGGTACCTGCAAACAATCCGAGGCAGAATAAAAAAAGCTTTTGCCAGCCTTTGACTTTATTTTTCATCAATTAAAAGTGATTTAAAGGATATTTCCTGCAAATAAATGTACGAACCTAATATGTTTTTTTTACTTTCGTTTACAATGTGTTCCTACAACACAAAAAGACCATTATTTGCCAACTGATTAATTGACTGTATGAAGCTTCATTTCTATTTAAGATTCCATACCAGTTATGGACAAAGTTTATCGATCAAAATTGATAAAAATGAACCAGGAGAACAGTACCTGGTAAAATCTATTCCAATGGAATACCTGAATGACCAATTTTGGTATGGTTCTATTGAAATAAAGCGGAAAGAACTGCAAAAAAAAATCTTCTACAATTATGAACTTAAAAATGAACTCACTGAAATTATTAATGAATGGGGAAATGACAGATCTATTTCAGAATTTAAAAAAGATGTAAATGAAATCTGGCTGGTTGATACCTGGAACCATGCAGGTGAATATGAAAATGTATTTTTTTCTGACCCATTTAACAACATCCTTCTCAAACCCTTTCACACAAAATCAAAAGCAACAAATGATAAAGATTTTACTCACATCTTCAAAGTAAAAGCTCCCTTGTTAAAAAAGAATGAAGCAGTATGCTTAGGTGGTGCAGGAACTAAATTGGGCGAATGGACTGAAATCAACCCTTTAATTATGAGTAAAGAGGATGACTGGTGGACAATAAATATAAATCTGTCAGATAATGATTTTCCATTGGCTTATAAGTATGGCGTCTATAATATAAAAACGAAAAAATTTGTCAGGTTTGAAGATGGAGATAACAGGTTTCTGTACAGCGATGATTCAAAGAAAAAAGTAACTGTGATTCATGATGGCTTTATTCATTTACCAAATAATACATGGAAAGGATCTGGAGTTGCAATACCTGTTTTTAGTCTTCGTAGTAAAAACAGTTTTGGGGTAGGTGAGTTTACAGATATAAAATTACTGGTAGATTGGGCAAAAGATACAGGTCTCAAATTAATTCAACTGCTTCCGATTAACGATACCATTTCTACAAAAACATGGATGGACTCATACCCATATTCCGCCATTTCTGCTTTTGCGCTTCATCCGCTTTACATAAACCTGAATAAAGTAGCAGGTAAAGAAAATGCCGCAAGACTTGCGCCGTTAAAAGCAAAACAAAAACAGTTGAATGAACTTAACACAGTTGATTATGAAGAAGTGATTAAGAACAAGCTTTCGGTTTTGAAAGAACTGTATGCTGATATCAGTGAAAAATGCTTTGAACAGGAAGAATATAAAAAGTTTTTCAGGGAGAATAAACATTGGCTTGAACCTTATGCAGCTTTTTGTTATTTCAGAGATAAATATGGAACAGCTAAATATGAAGAATGGAAGACAAATAATATTTATAATAAAGAGGAGATTGCAAAGTTGTGTTCACATAAATCATCTTCTCATAATGAAATAGCGTTTTATTATTTTACGCAGTATCATCTTCATTTACAATTAACGGATGCTGTCGATTATGCTCACAAAAAAGGTATTGTATTAAAAGGTGATATTCCAATCGGAATTTCACGCAACAGCAGTGATGCATGGATGGCTCCTGATATGTATAATATGGACTGGCAGGCAGGTGCACCCCCTGACGATTTTACGGCTGTTGGGCAAAACTGGGAATTCCCAACATATAATTGGAAAAAGATGCAGGAAGATGGTTTTACCTGGTGGAAACAGCGTTTCTCACAAATGAGAAGTTATTTTGATGCTTTCAGAATAGATCATATTCTTGGCTTTTTCCGCATTTGGAGTATACCGCTTCATGCAGTACAGGGGATAATGGGTCGTTTCGTTCCCTGTATACCCGTTCATGTAAATGAATTCGGCGAAAAAGGTATTTGGTTTGATTATCAGCGTTATTGTCTTCCATACATTACAGATGATATTCTTTATAAAAGATTCGGTGATTTAACACAAAAGGTTAAAGATGAATTTCTTATTGCAAATAATTTCGGAGGGTATGACTTAAAGATTAAATACAGGTCACAAAGACAAGTGGAAGAACATTTTTCTATGTTAGAAAAAACAGAAGAGAATGAAACTATTAAACTTGGATTATTTGACCTTATCTCAAATGTGATTTTATTTGAAGAAAGCGGATCACAGGGAGAGGAGTTTCATTTCCGCATTTCGATGGAAAAAACAGAATCATTCAGGCATCTTGAATTACACGTACAGGAAAAACTTAAAGAAATCTATATCAATTATTTCTTTAAAAGACAGGATGATTTTTGGCACAAAGAAGCAATGCATAAACTACCGCAGTTAAAAGCGTCGACCAATATGCTTATTTGTGGTGAAGATTTGGGTATGGTACCTGATTGTGTACCAGATTCCATGAAGCAGTTAGGCATTCTAAGTCTCGAAATACAGCGAATGCCAAAAGACCCCAAGAAAGAATTTTTCCATCCAAATGATGCACCTTATATGTCCGTAATAACTCCTTCCACACATGATATGAGTACTATCAGAGGTTGGTGGGAAGAAAACAGAGAAAAAACACAGAAGTTTTATAATCATGAAATGGGGCAATGGGGTACAGCACCACACTATTGCGAACCATGGATAAACAGGGCAATTATTTTACAACATCTGTATTCGCCTGCTATGTGGTCGATATTTCAACTTCAGGATATATTAGGTATGAGTGATACATTGAGAAGAGAAAATCCAAATGAAGAACGGATAAATAATCCTGCTAATCCTAAACATTACTGGTGTTACAGAATGCACCTGTCGTTAGAAGAACTGATACAACAAAAAGATTTTAACGAAGAACTGAAAGGATATGTTGAAAACAGCGGAAGAGGACAAAGTAACTTTGCCACATGAGAATTAATTACTGGTCATATAATTTAAAATTTCGCTATCCTTTTACGATATCAAAAGGTACAAAAACACACCAACCCACACTTATAGTTGAATTGGAACATTTCGGAATTAAAGGTTATGGTGAAGCACCGGCTATTGCTTATTATAATATCCCGGTGGAGAAAATGATAGAAGACCTGGAAAAAAAGAAACCGTTTATTGAAAAATTCGCTTTTACTGATCCTGAACGTTACTGGCATTACCTGCATCATTTATTTCCTCAAAATTCATTTTTGGTTTGTGCTTTAGATATTGCTGCCTGGGACATTTATGGAAAAATTAAACGAAAAAAACTATATGAACTTTGGAATGGTAATATTTCAAAGAATCCCGTAAGCGATTATACTATTGGTATTGATTCGATTGAAAAAATGGTGGAAAAAATGAATGAAAAACCTTGGCCGGTTTATAAAATAAAAGTCGGAACTCCTGATGATATTGCTATTGTTACTGCATTAAGAAAAAATACAAATGCAATTCTGAGGGTGGATGCAAACGCTGCCTGGGATTTGGAAACCGCCATGAAACTTATTCCACAATTAAAAGAACTGGGTGTAGAGTTTGTTGAACAGCCGCTTGCAAAAGATAATTGGGAGGGTATGAAGATATTATTTAAAGAATCTTTGCTTCCATTGTATGCAGATGAATCATGTGTTGTTGAACAGGATATAGAAAAATGCCACAACCATTTTCATGGCATTAATATCAAGTTGACAAAATGCAGTGGCATAACACCGGCAAGAAGAATGATTGAAAAAGCAAGACAACTTAAGATGCATGTAATGATAGGATGCATGAATGAATCCACAGTAGGATCAGCAGCAGTAGCACATTTGCTACCTTTCATCGATCATGTTGACATGGACGGGCCATTGTTACTGGAAGAAGATGTAGCTACTGGAATCGGATATGATTATGGTAAAATAATCTACTCCGGCGAACCAGGCCTTGGGATTAACTACACTGGGTTATTTAAAAAATAAACCCTGCTTCAAACAGGGTTTACAATTAATGTATAATTCAAAAAAATAATTACCAGATTCTGACTCTCAAACTATCCGGCCTGTACATTGGATCACCTTGCTTTATATTGAATGTGGTATAGAATTCATCCACATCTGCAAATGGTCCGTTCACACGATATTTGGCAGGAGAATGTACATCGGTTAATAAACGGTTTTTCAATTGCTCTTCCCGGGTATGTCCAAGCCATCCCAACGCATAACCACAGAAATATCGTTGCATAGGAGTCAGGCCATCTATAGTTTTGTTCTGTTTATACTGTTCTGTCTTTTTAAAGGCTTCTATACCTAAAAGAATGCCTCCGAGATCAGCTATGTTTTCACCAAGAGTTGCTTTACCGTTTATACGATAACCCGGAACTGGTTCGTACTCATTAAACTGTTTTACCATCACATCAGCTCTTTTTTTAAATTCTTCTTCATCCTTTGATGTCCACCAGCTTACAAGGTTCCCTTTTGCATCAAACTGGCGGCCTTCATCATCAAAGCCATGTGTAATTTCATGACCAATTGTGGAAGCTCCTGCATAGCCGTATACAGTTGCATCGTCCAGTTCTTCATCCCTGTAGCCCGGCACAGTAAAGATGCCGGCCGGCAATACAATTTCATTATTAGATGGATTATAATATGCATTATATGTCTGTGGAAACATCTCCCAATCATCCCTGTTTACCGGCTTTCCCAGTTTATTAATCTCATAATTATGCCACCATAAATTTGCATTAACCTGGTTTTGAAGATAGCTTTCCCGGCCTATTTCCATCGTACTGAAATCTTTCCATTTTTCCGGATATCCTACTTTCTTTTTTATTGCTGCCAGCTTTATATACGCTTTTTCTTTTGTACTGTCACCCATCCAGGCAAGCTTACCAATACGATCTTTCAAAGCACCCCGTATAGCTTCCACCATATCTTCATATCTCTTTTTTGCAGTTTCATTAAAAAATTCTTTTACATATAACTGGCCAAGCATTTCACCCATTACATTCTCAGAACTTTGAATCGATCTTTTCCACCGTGGTCTTCTTTCTTTGGCACCACTGAATAATTTATTAAAATTAAATGATGCTACACCGTATTTGTCAGGTAAAGTACTTGAAAAATCACTTATAAGATTAAATCGGATATAACTTTTCCAGACATTAATCGGAACGGTTTTCAATACATTATCCAACGCTTTGAAAAACTCAGGCTGACCTACAATTACAGAATCGATTCCTTTTACACCGCTCAGGTTAAGAAAATTTATCCAATCAATATTTGCATTCATCTTTTTCAGATCTGTAAAAGCCATTTTATTATAATTCTTATAAGGATCCCTGAGATCTTCAAGCTTACGACTTGCCTGGGCCAGCTTAGTCTCAAGTGCCAGTATATTATTTGCAGCGTTAAAAGATGTAATTGAATCATCACCTGACATTGTCAATACATTGGTGATATATTTTACATATTCATTCCGGATATTTACGGTTGTGCTATCTTTTTTAAAATAATATTCTCTTTCCGGCAATCCTATTCCACCTTGCCATAACTTATATGACATCAAATCACTGTTCTTATCGTCTTGTGTTATAAAATTGCTGAAAAGGGTAGAAGAACCAACTTTCTTTAATTCTGCAACAGTTGCTATTAAAGATTTAACATCAGATATAGAATTTGCTTTATCAAGCAAAGGTTGCAGTGGTTTCAATCCGTCTGTTTCAATTTTAGTGCTGTCCATTGCCATGGTCCAGAAGTCACCAATTTTTTGTTCAGCTGTTCCTTTTGCAGCATTTGATTTAGCTGCTTTCTCAGATATTTCTCTGAGCCGCTTCAGGTTCTCTTCAATTACAAGATTGCCAATTCCCCACGATGATTGTTCATTTGGAATTGGATTTTTATTAATCCATCCGCCATTTGCATATTGAAAAAAATCTAACCCGGGACTTACAGCAGTATCAAGGTTTACTGCTAAAGCATCTGGTTTATTAAGGTCAGTTTTTGCTTTGGTTTTGCAAGAAACGGAAGACAAGGAAATAACAATAACAGAAGTGATAATTAAGAAAAATTTCATAGTTGAATGATTTACAAGCAATAAAAATAACCAAAACACCTATTTACCTAAAATAAATTTGATAAACGGATACGATTCGAAGTTTTTTATCGTTACTAATTCAAGGTTTTTAAACTTATCCTAAAATCCAGTATCCAATGAAAACCCTGAAAACTACATTATCTGTCGTATTAATCTGCATTTGTCAGTATACCTTTTCCCAGGAACTTGATAAATCATCATCAATTGCACTCTTTACCGGTACGATTAATTACCAGGGCGACCTTAATCCAAATAGCTTTAGTTTCAAGCATTCAAATTTTGCTACAGGCATTATTTTTCGCAAGCCATTAAACAGATGGTTTACACTCAGAGCCGGAATGAACATCGGAAAAATTGAAGCAGATGATAATTGGAACAGAGATTACCTAAAGCCACGAAATCTAAACTTTACTACCACCATCAAAGAAATATATACAGGATTGGAAATTTCAATTCTTGATATAG
>Ga0209797_10001091_pt1 | contig 13643 bp, 13 predicted proteins | sample DOMMetBare3Fresh_2_FD_187472 | JGI IMG/M metagenome (GOLD analysis project Ga0209797, IMG submission 187472) | Wetland sediment microbial communities from St. Louis River estuary, USA, under dissolved organic matter induced mercury methylation -... | ecosystem: Environmental > Aquatic >... | reverse complement strand
GGTATCGTTGGGCGCGAGCCGCTCGCCGCTGCGCACGCGCGCCGTGAGCGCCTGGGCCTCCACGCGCGGGATCGCGAGCGCCGAGTGCGTCGCCGGCCCGAGGCGCACGGCCCGGCCGCCAAGCGCGGCGGCGACGTCGAAGCGCGCGTTGGAGAGCCCGAGGAATCCGGCCGCCGACGTCCGGAAGAAACGCGTCCGCTCCGCGCCGAGGTCGAGCACGGGACGGAAGTCGGAGTTCGCCTCCGGGAACGAATCGAGCAGCGGCGCGAGCTCGGCGCGCGTGAGCAGCAGCGTCGCGTCGAGCGCCTCGGGCGTGATCCGCGTCACGCGCTTGCCGCAGCGCTCGCCGGCACGGCGCACGCCCCACGCCAGCGCATTCACGATGATGACGATTGCGATCAGCACCAGCCCGAGCCCCATCGCCAGCGGGAGATCGCCCTTCGAGGTCTCGAGCGCGATCGCTGTCGTCATGGTGCGGGTGAAGCCGTCGATATTGCCGCCCACGATGATCACCGCGCCGACTTCGGCGGCGGCGCGGCCGAAGCCGGCGAGCAATGCGGTCATCAGGCTGAAGCGCGCGTCCCAGATGAGCGTCGCAACGCGGCCCGCGAGGCCGACATCCATGGCGGCGAGCTCATCGCGGTATTCGACCCACAGGTCCTCGATGGTCTGGCGCGCGAGCGCCGCGATGATCGGCGCAATGAGGATGGTCTGGGCGATGATCATCGCCTGCGGGGTGAACAGCAGGCCCCATGATCCGAGCGGGCCGGAGCGCGAGAGCAGGAGATAGACCGCGAGCCCGACCACCACCGGCGGCAGCCCCATCAGGGCGTTCAACACTACGATTGTCAGCTCGCGCCCGGGAAAGCGCGCAAGCGCGATGAGCGCGCCGCAGGGAAGCCCGATCAGCGCCGCGCCCGCTACCGCCGAAAGGCTGACGATGAGCGACAGGCGGACGATCGCTATGAGTGCCGGGTCGCCCGAGAGGATGAGCTCAAGCGCTGAAGCATCATGCGGCATTGGCGGCCTCCGCCCCGCGTGCTTGTTGCATTCGATCCGAGAACGGTCAAATATTGTAACAGGTTCATCTGGATGCAGGGTAATGCAGGCTCCTGAGCTGCTCACGACGGAGGAAGCGGCAGCCTATCTCCGGCTGTCGGAGCGCAAGCTCTACGAGCTGGTGGCGAGGAGCGAGGTGCCCTGCACCAAGGTCACCGGCAAGTGGCTGTTTCCGAGGGCGGCGCTCAGCCGCTGGCTGGCCGCCGGCCTCATCGCGCCGGCCGCGCTGGCGCGGCCCGCGCCGCCGCCGATCGTCGGCGGCAGCCATGATCCCCTGCTGGAATGGGCGCTGCGCGAGAGCGGCTCGCAGCTCGCCAGCCTGCCCGAAGGCAGCGAAGCGGGTCTGTCACGGCTCGGGCGCGGCGAGGTCTTGGCCGCCGCCCTCCATCTGCACCGGCTCGACGGCGACGACGAGCGCGCCGCCGAGCTTGGTGGCTATGATGTGGGCGAGGCCGGCACCGTGCGCCGGGTAAACTGAAGGGTCGCGGATCGCGTCACGCCTTCGCGGCGAACGGGTTGCCACCCCGCCGCCCACGACTATAGTGCGCGCCACCCTAGTGCCCCGCTTCCGAAGTTTCCTCACCGAGTTTGCTGCAACTGTTGTAGGAAACTTCAAATCCGCGGCGCTAGCGGAGGGATGGCCGAGTGGCTGAAGGCGCACGCTTGGAAAGCGTGTATACGGGAAACCGTATCGTGGGTTCGAATCCCACTCCCTCCGCCATACTCACACGAGCAACATTCTTCCTTGGCTTCTGGCAGACGCCATGACGGCCGCGGCTATCCCGCGTTCCGCTGGATCACAATGTCCACCCCGGACTGCTCGAGCGGCGTGGCGCCGAGCTTGAGCAGCAGGTTGGCGGTATCCTTGCGCAAGATGCGCGGGATCTGGAGGGTCGCGGCCTCAACGTCGCGGACGAGGACCGACAGGGCAATGCTCAAGGGCGTCTGTCCGAATCCATCCTTGGCGTCGAGCTTGGCGCCCTTTGCGACCAGGAATTCGATGACGTCGTTCAATCCTTGATAGGTTGCCGCGTGCAGCGGGGTCCAACCGAACTGTCCGACGTCGTTGACGCCGGCGCCGCGTTCCACCAGGAACTTGACGGTCTGGATCGCGGTCTGACGCTCCCTCGCGCCTCGTGGCCTCACCACGTCGGTCCCAGCCCCGGCTGCCAGCATCAGCGGCGTGGTCTTGCTCTCGGTGGCAATCAGCGGATCGGCGCCGCCCTCAACCAGGGCTTTCACGGCATCGAAATTGTTGATCTCCGCAGCCAAGGCGAGCGGCGTCGCGCCCCGCAGGAAAATGCCGGTGGTCGTGGTCGAGACCGGCTTCTCCTGCACGATGCGGGCGTTCGGCTTGGCGCCGTGCGCCAGCAGCGCCTTGACGGTTCGCAGCGCGCTCCGGTCGCGCGCCGCATGATGCAGGGAGCTGTAGCCGTTCGCGTCGGTCGCATTGGGGTCGGCCTTCTTGTCGAGCAGCAGCGCCGCGACGTCCGGGTGGCCCATGGCGCTCGCGATGATCAGGGGCGTCTGCCCGGTGCGCGGCATGGTGTCGTTCGGGTTGGCGCCGGCATCGAGCAGAATGCGGGCGTAGCCGGCATCCTTCTGCTGGGCGGCGAACATCAAGGCGGTGGAGCCTCGCTTCGAGCGCACATGAACGTCGGCGCCGCCGCGCACCAGCTCTTCCGTGACGGCCGCCTGACGGTCCGAGATCGCCCACATCAAGGCGGTCTGGCCGCCGTTGCTCTCCTGGGCGTTGGCATTGGCGCCGCCTTGCAGCAGCGCCCTTACGGTGGCCACGTTGCCGCGACGTGCCGCTTCCATGAGCGGCGTTTCGCCCGACAACAGCGCGGCGTTGGCATTGGCGCCGGCTGCCAAGAGCTTCACGGTCATCGCCGGATCGGCATTCCCGGCGGCCGCATAGAGCGCGGTGGCGCCGTAGTCGTTGGCGCCCTTCGCATCCGCGCCTGCGCGCAACAGCAGGTCGGTAAGCTCGAGATCGTTGTGCGAGGCCGCCCAGATCAGCGCGTTCGTGCCTTCCGCTCCGGCGAGATCCGCTTCTCGGGCCAAGAGTGACTGTATGGCCTGGCGCTGCGCTTTCTTCGCCGCATCGATCAGAATGAGCTGGCCCGGCTCGGCCGCAAGCGCCGCGCTCGCGCAGAGCGGGAGGCCCAGCAGCCCCGCCAACATCATCGCCCGCACTGTCATCGCCGTTTTCTCCCTCGGATCATGATCCGACTCTTTCGGCACCACGCTTTAAGCGGCCGGCAGATCGAGCCGTCCGGTGCTGTCGCCCAGCGTCTCCACATTGGGGACGTTGGCCTTGTCCAGCATCGTCAGGAAGAGATTGTTCATCGGCGTGCCGCGCGGATAGCGGACATGCCGGCCGCCCTTGATCCCGGACACGCCGCCCGCAAACAGCAGTGTCGGCAGGTCGGTGTACAGGTGCAGATTGCCGTCGCTGATCGCGCTGCCGTAGAGAATCATCGAATGGTCGAGCAGCGAGCCGTCGCCGTCCGGCGTCGCGCGCAGCTTGTCGAGGTAATAGGCCAGCAGCTTGGAATGGAAGATGTTGATCTGAACCACCTTCGCGATCTTCTCGGCGTCGCCCTGATGGTGCGTCACGGAATGGTGCGCGTCGCCGAAGCCAACCTCGGGATAGGCGCGGCCGCCCATCTCATGGCCAATCTGATAGGCGCAGACCCGCGTCATGTCGGTTTGCCAGGCGAGCACCATGAGGTCGGTCATCAGCTTGTAGAAGTCCGAGAACATCGAAGGGGCGCCCGCCGGGCCGGTCATCTGCGGCAGGTCGCGATTGTCCTGCGCCTCGGCGAGCTGGATGCGGCGCTCGACGTCGCGAACGGCGTCGAGATACTGATCGATCTTGCCGCGATCCGAGCCGGCGAGCTTGCCGCGCAGCCGTTTGACATCCTCGGTCACCGCATCGAGGATGCTGCGGAACCGCTGCCGTGCCGCCAGCCGCCCTTTGGCGTCGTTGCTTCCGGTGTCGCCGAACAGGCGCTCGAAGATGGCGCGTGGACGGTTCTCCATCGGCAGCGGCGTGGTCTCGTTGCGCCACGAGATCGTGTTGTAGTAGGCGCAGCTATAGGCCGACTCGCAGGCACCCACGATGTCCGGCGGGTCGAGACCAACCTCCAGCGAGGCGAGCTGGGTGTATTTGCCGAATTCCCTGGCGGCGACCTGATCAACGGAAATCCCGGCGCGCAGGTCGGCGCCCGACGTCATCTTGGCGTGCGCTCCCGTCAGCCAGGCCGTGCAGGCGCGCGGATGATCGCCGCCGATCTCGGCGCCCAGCGCTGCGGCCTGACGTTGGTCGAGCCCGCTCAGCACCAGCATGCGGTCGCGGAAGTCGGCGAGCGGCTCAAGGGTCGGCGTGAGCGCGAAGCCCGCTCCCTCGGTCGCGGGCGTCCACTTGTCCATCATGATCCCGTTCGGAACCTCGATGAAAGCGAGGCGGATCGGCCGCGACGGCTCGGCCGAAAGGGCCGGCGTCATGGCGTCAAGGACCGGCAAGGCAAGTGCCGCGCCCGCCCCCCGCAGGAAGGCCCGACGAGGTATCGATTTCCTAGTGATGAACATCGCTCGCGCTCCTCATCTGGAATGGGGTGCTCTTGACAATGCCGAGAATGATCGATGACCAGCGGTTGTTGTCCGCGCCCGCCTGGCGCGTGATCTTGCGGATCGCCGGCCAATCGTACTCTTCCACGCCGCGGCCCAGGGCGTAGGTCAGGAGCCGCTCGGTGAAGGTTTGCACGAACAGGTCCTTCTTGTTCAGCAAGACCTCGCGCAAGCCTTCCGGCCCGTCGAACCGAGTGCCATCCGGGAGCACGCCGGAGGCATCGATGGGGCCCGTCCCGGGCCTCGCCGTGTCGCGCCACCGGCCAAGCCCGTCGAAGTTTTCGAGCGAAAAGCCGAGCGGATCCATGGTGCGATGGCAGACCGCGCATGCGGGGCGCGACCGGTGCAGCTCCATGCGCTGACGCATGGTCATGGTGGCCATGCTGGCATCGTCCTTCAGCGAGGGAACATTGGCGGGAGGCGGCGGTGGCGGGATGCCTAAGAGCTGCTCCAGCACCCACTTGCCGCGGATCGTGGGCGCCGTCCGGTTGGGATAGGAGGTCACCGCCAGGATGCTGGCTTGCCCGAGCAGACCCTTGCGTCTGGGGTCGGTGATGGCGACGCGTCGAAACTCGCTGCCGTAGATCCCCTCGATGCCGTAATGAGTGGCCAAGCGTTGGTTGACGAAGGTGTAATCGGTATTGAGCAGATCGACGACGTTGCGGTCCTCGCGCAGCGTGCTTTCGATCAGCAGCTCCGTCTCCTGCTGCAGCGCGTGACGCAGGTTCTCGTCGAAGCTCGGGAATGCGGCCGGATCGGGCTGGATCCGCTCGATGTTGCGCAAGAACAGCCATTGGCCGGCGAAGTTCGTCACCAGCGCCCGCGAGCGCGGATCGCGCAGCATGCGCCTCACCTGCGCCTCCTGAACGGCGGTGTCGCTGAGCCGGCCGCTCTCGGCAACCGCCATCAGCTCGTCGTCGGGAATGCTGCTCCAGAGGAAGAACGACAGCCGCGATGCCAGCTCGATGTCGCTGACCCGGTAGGCGCTGCCGGGCTTCGCGTCGGGCGGATCGAACTCCATGCGGAAAATGAATTCAGGCGAGATCAGAATCTTCTGCAGCGCCAGGGTCACGCCGGCTTCGAAACCGTCGCTTTCGGCGCCTTTGCGGTAGAGTGCCAGCAGCTGCCGCAGGTCGTCGGCGGTCACCGGCCGCCGATAGGCGCGATGCGCGAGGTTGGCGATGATCTTCTCGGCGCAAGCCTGCTCATCAACGTCCTGCGCCGGATGGCAGATGAAAATCTTGTTGCGACTGGCGGTCGTCCCCGGCCCTTGCACGTTGTAGGGGCCTGCAACCGTGATGTTGCCGACGCCTTCGAAGAAGGCCCGCTCACGCCCTCGGGGCAGGATGCCCTCCGGCCGCAGGGTGTCTTTCACGAAAGTCGCGACGATGGTTCGCGCGCCCGCCTTCACCGGGAGACGGATCTTGAGATGCGCGCTGGGATCCTTTTCTGCGCCAAGTCCGCCCCCGCGCGGATCGGCCGCGATTGTGAACAGCTCGAGCCGTCGGCCGTCGAGCCTGAGATCGAGCTTGCGTTCCCGCCCGAGACCGAGGGTCTCGTTGAATCGACCCCGTTGCAGACCGATCGAAATCTCATAGTCGCCGTCGACGGGGAAAAGATGCTTGATGGAGGTGCCGCCGCGCGAGCCGAGCGGCAGCTCCTCGCTCATGCGATCGTCCTGCACCAGGCCGTGCGAGAGCTCATAGCTCTGATAGGACGACGGCAGCGTGACGTCGCCCACGGCCACGCGGCTGATCTTGTAGGCGGCCGAGAGATAGCGCTCCAGCAACACCGGCGAAACGCTCAGCACGTCGCCGATGTTGTCGAACCCGTATCCGATATCGTCCGCCGGCAGCAGATCGGCAACGTCGACCTCCACCGCCAAGAGATCGCGAATGGCATTGGCGTATTCGGTCCGGTTGAGGCGATGCAGCGTGGAGCGCCCGGGATTGGGCTTGATCTCGGCCACGCGGTCACGGCCGCTCTCCACGTAATTGACGAAAGCGTCATAGGTGGCGGGGTCTGGTCGCCAACGGCCGGGCGGCGGCATCTCGCGGCTGCGCAACTCGCGCAACAGCTTTTCCCAGGTGGCGCCATTGTGCTCGAAATTGGCGAGGTCCAGGGACCGCAGGTTCACGCCAGCCCGCGGCGCACTGCTGCTGTGGCAGCGAACGCAATATTCATCCAGGATTGCGCTATATTCGGCTGCGGGCGTCGAACCGTAGTTTTTGGTAACGACCGTCGCTGCCAGAGCCGCGCCCGCAAGGACCACTCCCAGCGCGGCCAGTATCGGTGCCCGAGCCATCCGTCCTCCCATGACCCACGACCAGTCGCATCAAGACCAGCCGCATGGCGCTTTTTGGGGTGCAGGGTAGCTGAAGCTTACTTCCGAAACAAGAAATCCTGTGCATCCCGGCGGACCGTCCTGCTCAATTCGCGGCCGCGATCCAGGCCTTGTAGTCCGCATCCGACACCGTTGGCAGCGCCTTCAGGAAAGCCACGATCGACCACAGCTCCTCGTCGGGCGCCTCGCCGAAATTCGGCATGCCGGTCATATTGATACCGTGCTTGATGACCCAGAAGAGCTGCGCAGGCGTGCGATCCTTCACAACCTCCTTCAGATCGGGTGGGTCGGGCCGCAGGCCTTCCGAGAACTTGGCCCATTCGACGCCCGGGGCGCCGTGGCAGTTGGTGCATCCGCGTTCCGCATAGGCTCGTGCGCCGGCGCGCTGGAAGTCCGGACTGTCCAGCGTCTTAGGCGGCTGATCCGCCGCGTGGCGCTCGACCGATGCCATCCGCACCTTTGCCAGCGCCCATTGCACCACCCGCGGCTCCTTGGCGGTGGTGGCGACACTGTAGTAGCCGCCGAAGAAGAACACCGTGGCCGCAATGCCGGTCAGGATGGCGAGCAGCCCGATCAACGCCAGGAGCTTGACCACGGGGACAGTTCTCCGCCTGCTGTGGGCGTGACTTAGGCAGCACCCATGTCGCCACAGCGATCGGACAACGGTGGTCGAGCCGCGCGTGTGGCCCGATCGATCAACCGTGGCATTCGCCGCCACGTAAGCCGCCGTCCTTGGGCCGGTCAAGGCGCGAGTTCCGTTGTGTGTCGTCAGCGCGGTTGCCGCGGGTCGAGATCCCGCGATGCCCGGTAGGACACCGGCCATCGCAGGTCTGCTGGATCAGGGTACGCACTGTGCTCGGCGCTTCCCTGGGGTCAGAGGCCGGCAAACGGCCTTAGCGGCGTCCCTGCCATTCGGCGCCCTCGTTGCGACCATTGCGATCGCCGCGGCGGCCGCGATTGTCGACGCGGCCTTGATCGTTATGTCCGTCGCGACGGCCGTGCCAGCCCTGTCCGTGTCGGTGGCGATAGCCGCAATCATATAAACCCGGCCCGTTCCAGCCATCGAGGTAGAAACAAATCGCGACATTCTCGACTGGGTCCATGGCGTCGATCACGAGCCGCAGGCCCGTCGGTGCGCTCAGCGGCGTCGCCGAAGCGCCGTTCGGCACCAGCGCGCCTGCCGTCAGGACAGCCGCCGCCGCGCTTAGAGAGAGAAGAAAACGACGCATATTCAGTACTCCTTGAATGAAAACGGCGCTGGGATCGCGCCCTATTATCACAACTCATGGGTGCGTAATTTGTTCCACTAGCGCTGCTGTGGAGACTGAGCTGATGGGCCAGCACCAGCGGGCCGGCAGGGTCAGCGGAGCGCACTGTCACTGGCGCGCACTGTCACTGGCGCGGGAAGGAGGGCGCCGCTCTCTGCTTTCAATCTTTGCTCTCAATCTTTGCTCTCAATCCTTTCTTGGCCGAGACGGGCGGTGAGCTCCTTTACGGCCCCGGTCAGATACAAGACCTCTGTCTCGCGAAGCTCATCAATCTTCTGATGGAGCAGCTCAATCTCAAGCTCCGCCTTGACGTTGATCTGGTGGTCGTTCTTGAGTCGCGCGAAGTCCCCGGCGCGGCCTATTTTCAGACCACCGTACCGAAAAGCTTGCCGATGCCGGCGGTGAGAGCCATTGCCAACGCCCCCCAGAAAGTAACCCGGGCGGTGGCACGCAGAATGTTTGCGCCACCTGCCTTTGCCCCGACTGCACCCAGGAGGGCCAGAAAGCCCAATGACGCCGCGAACACGACAGCAACCAGGGCACTGGCGGGCGATACGACCACCATGAGCAAGGGCATGGCGGCCCCTACGGAGAACGTGACTGCCGACGTCAATGCGGCTTGCACGGGCCGCGCGGTCGTGATTTCCGAAATCCCCAGCTCATCGCGCGCATGTGCGCTGAGGGCATCCTTCGCCATCAGCTGCTGCGCGACCTGTCGCGCCAGCGTCTGATCGACGCCGCGCTTGACGTAGATGCCGGCAAGCTCATCGAGCTCAAATTCAACATTCTCGCTTAGCTCCTTGCGCTCGCGCGCGAGATCGGCCCGTTCGGTGTCGGATTGTGAGCTGACCGACACATACTCGCCGGCGGCCATCGACATGGCGCCAGCCACCAGTCCCGCGACGCCGGCTATCAAGACATCGCTCGGCTTCGCGGCCGCCGCCGCAACGCCGACGATCAGGCTTGCGGTCGAGATGATGCCATCATTGGCCCCGAGCACGGCTGCCCTCAACCACCCGATGCGGTCGACAAGGTGGCTCTCCGGGTGCAGTCGAAGACGGCTCATGAATTGTCCCCCATCACGCTCGTTCGCTCATTCATGCGTTGACGATCCGACCAATCCCTTCCGGACGCGCCACGAGCCCCAAACAGCCGTGCAACGCTATCTGTCCATCGCCTATGACTTCTGTGGCTGCATCAGATCCTTCGCCTTGAAGTATTTTCTGGCATAGGCGACGAGCTGTCCGTCGCTTGGATGGTCGACAGTTTCCACTCCGACGATGACGTTCATCAGCTTGGGATCGTGGTGGTGAATGTGCTTGACCAGTTCGGTCTTCGCGTTGGCTGGTCCTGTAATGAGAACCGCACCGGCGTCTGCAATTGATTCAGCGGCGGCGTGAAGATAGTCGTGATTCTCCGCGGCGTGCCCGCTCCCGATGGAGTTTGCTTTGTGATGGATGTGCCTGGTCGGATGATCCGGGTGCAAGACGAGCCGTTCGACATCCGTCGGGCTGAAATGGAACACACGCGCCTCATGGTGATCGATCCAGATAACGGCATGGTAGTGATGCGTGACCATGGCGCAGGTCCTTTGCTGGCAGTCCTTGGGATGTGAGAACGAGTGAGTGTGCACCGACCGGAAGCTCGTCTGAAGGAAGACGCTTTCCTGACGAGCGCGATCAAATCTTCATGCCAGCGTCATCATCTTTGTGCTTATGCAGGAAGCGGGCCATCTGCTGCTTGAATGCGCCGGTCTCCAAAAGCTCTCCGACCGAGCTGGCATTGTCGAAAAGCTCCCTTTGGAGCTTCGTCGGAAGAGTGTTCCACTGCATAATCACCGAGGCACCAAGGCACCTGAGAATCCGCCCTTCTTCCTCGGTCAGGGTGACGGCGCTTGTCGCGTCCTCGCTATGAACCGTCTTGTTCACATTGTTCGCCATCCAATCCTCGTTCTCGGCGAGATCAGTGAAGCTGTGCTCCAATTTTTGAAGCTCCCGGATTTCATCCGGCTTGTCCGTGCCTTTGATCAATTCTGAGTATTTATCTGCGTGTGCTCGGTATTGGCTGGGCGTAGTCATCTGCTGACTCCATGTCGCTGGCCGGGAGATCAAGGGAACTGTCGCTATTCTTCTGAGGTATATATGGGTCTGGTCGGTCGAAATAACGAGGTGTCACCAGGTTTCAGCAAGCTTTTTCGGATCCTCGTCGTCGCAACGGGCTGAACGCGATGGACGAACTGTTCAAAACTGCTCATAGTGCTGCCATGCAGATCTTGCGATGACGATTCGTCAGCGCTGCAGAGCCCGCATTTCATAGAAAGTCGCCCATGGCGAAGAAACGTCGACCGTCATTCGATCCGAAGTCTTTTCTCGCCAAGGTCGGCGAGGGGCGGAGCATTGGCAAATACCGCAAGGATCAGATGGTGTTCTCTCAGGGAGAGCCCGCGGATGCGGTCTTCTACATCCAGCGAGGAAAGGCCAAGGTCACCGTTGTTTCCGAGCAAGGCAAGGAAGCCGTTGTCGCGATTCTGGGGCCCAACGAATTCATCGGCGAAGCATGCCTTGCCGGTCAGGCCCAGCGTATCGCCACGGTCACGACGATCGTGGACTCCGTCATCCTGAGACTGGAAAAAGCGGCGATCGTCCGCGTTATCCATCAGGAACCGGCATTCTCAGAGATGTTCATTGCCCATCTGCTGGGGCGGACGATCCGCGTTGAAGCAGATCTCGTCGATCAGTTGTTCAATTCGAGTGAGAAACGGCTCGCCCGGATGCTCCTGCTGTTGGCGAACTTTGGGAAGGAAGGTAAGCCCGAGGCCATCATCGCGAAAATCAGCCAGGAGACGCTTGCAGAGATGATTGGAACAACCAGGTCCCGCGTCAGTTTCTTCATGAATAAATTTCGAAAGCTGGGGTTCATCGACTACAACGGCGGCATCGAGGTCCACAGTTCGCTGCTAAATGTCGTGTTGCATGACCAGCCGCAAGTCCAGTTGCATGACCAGCCGCACATCGAGGATTGAGCGGGTCTCCTGGTCATATTCGAGCACCACTGAAATGTGAGCAATATTATACAGTTTTCTGCCGCCGGCAGGTGCAGGCTAGCAACTGAAGGCGCCGCGACAAGGCGACCCCCGTTTCAAGCAAACCGCTGACAGACCCGTTGAGGGTAGCCACGCCGTCTTGGTGACGGGCCTTGCGGTTTCCGAGCCTTTCGGGGTTCCGTCGGCGCTGTGTCGAATGGAGATAGGAACATGCACATGTCAAGTGAAAGCATCCTGATCATATTGGCGGTCGGCCTCATTTCCGGATGGCTGGCCGGCCAGATCGCGCAAGGCACCGGGTTTGGGATCGTGGGCGATATCGTCATTGGAATTGCCGGCGCCTTCATCGGCAGCTGGCTGCTTCCGCAACTCGGTATCCACCTTGGCGTGGGCCTTGTTGCGGCAATCGTCAACGCCACCATCGGCGCGCTGATACTGCTCTTGATCATCAGGCTCGTTCGCGGCGGAGGCGGATCGCGATGGGGTTGGGGGCGACGTGGGTAGGGCAACTGGGTGCGTGTGAGGTAAGTATGGCAACTCCGAACTGGCTGGCACGATCATTCCCGGCGACATTGACCGCGGGCAATGGTCAGGCATTTGCCGACATCGACGAGGGGCGTGCGCTCGCTCAGGCGATCGTGGATACTATTCGCGAGCCACTCCTGGTCCTTGATAAAGACCTGCGTGTCGTCACCGCGAGCCGCGCTTTCTATTCGACGTTCGGTATGAAATGCCAGGATGTCCAAGGTCGTGCCATTTATGCGCTCGGCGAAGGCCAGTGGGACATTCCCGAGCTTCGGTATCTGCTTGAGAACATCGCGCCACACCATGCGGTGATGGAAGCATTCGAAGTCGAGCAAGACTTTCCCGCTCTTGGGCGACGCACGATGCTTCTGAATGCCCGAAAGGTGTTCTACGAAAGAAGCGGTCACACCACGATATTGCTGAGCATCGAGGATATCACCGGGCGGCGCGCAAAAGAACGGGAGTTGAGTGATCTCCTGCAGCAAAAGGAAATGTTGCTGCAGGAAATGCAGCATCGGGTCGCAAACAGCCTGCAGATCATTGCAAGCATTCTCCTCCTCAAGGCTCGGACCGTACGCTCGGAAGAGACGCGGCTGCATCTTCAGGACGCCCATCAGCGGGTCCTGTCGGTTGCCGCCATCCAGCAGCAGCTCCAGACCTCGGACTCTGGCGCGATGATCGAGCTCGGTTCCTATCTGTCCCGGCTGTGTCAGACTCTGGCGGCCTCGATGATCGGCGACCGTCGACCGATCGCATTGAAAGTCGATGTCCAAGGCGGCACCGCCTCCTCCAGCCAGGCGGTCAGCATCGGTCTCATTGTAACGGAGCTGGTCATCAACGCGATCAAGCATGCCTTCCCCGACGACCGGAAGGACGGCGCCGTGGTCGTTGCTTATGAGCTGGCCGCACCCAACTGGCGGCTTTCGGTTTCCGACAACGGGATTGGCAGACCGGAAGGCGATTCGGAGCCGACAGCTCCTGGGCTCGGTACGACCATTGTCGAAGCGCTGGCAAAGCAGCTTGAGGCCCGGACAGAAATCGTGGCGAACGCGCACGGCAGGACGGTGTCGATCATCCACGTGGCCGCGGCTAATACTCCCGAATGCGGTCATCCCGAGGAGACGTCGGCGCGCGCCCAGTGACCACGATTGCCCGATTGCTCCGGGCAGGGCGCCGCGCTCATCCTTGCGCGTGCGGTGAAAGCGTTTCCTGCTCGATGCGCTCGCGGATCGTTGCCAGCATGCGATGCGCCGCCTCGATATCGCGGGCAGCAAGCCCCTTGGCGATGGCGTTGGCCCACGGCACTTGCCTCTTGTAAGCAGCCGCAAACGCGCGCTTGCCGGCCTCGGTCAGCAGCACCAGCTTGGCGCGCGCGTGATGGGGGTTCGGCGCCAGCCGCACCAGCCCGTCCCGAGCCATTTCGTCGACCAGGCGTCGAACGGACTGCCGCGTGAGCCCCATGTTGCGCGCGATATGCGCGATCGGAAGCGGCTCGGGCGCCGCCGCCATCGCGCCCAGAACCTGCCAACGGGCGCTGGTGAGGCCAATCTCGAGCACCAACCGATCGCCCGCTGTCAGCAGGCGGCCATTGAGCCGGAACGTCTCCAAAATGAGCGCGGTCAGGGCTTCGGCGGCGGGAGTGTGGGATGCGGCGGCCATGATTGACAGCTATATGTCAAGATGACAGTATACTGTCAATATGGTTCATTCCGGAGGGTCGTTGTCATGTTGGTCGGTCAGATTGCGTTAGCGGTTGCGGCGGCGTTCG
>Ga0209797_10001089_pt1 | contig 13649 bp, 23 predicted proteins | sample DOMMetBare3Fresh_2_FD_187472 | JGI IMG/M metagenome (GOLD analysis project Ga0209797, IMG submission 187472) | Wetland sediment microbial communities from St. Louis River estuary, USA, under dissolved organic matter induced mercury methylation -... | ecosystem: Environmental > Aquatic >... | reverse complement strand
TTATTGAGGAATTTTGGTTGCGGGGGCAAGATTTGAACTTGCGACCTTTGGGTTATGAGCCCAACGAGCTACCAGACTGCTCCACCCCGCGACTGGAATTCGAATTGTACCCGTTTCCCATTCGCTTGGTGCTCAGAGCCCCGCGGCTTTGAGCACATCGGCGAATCGCGCTGCGGGCAGGAAGCCGATCACGCGCGTGCCAGCGATCTCGCGCCCGCCGGTGCCGAAGAACACGGTGCCGGGCGGGCCGAAGAGCTTGAATCGGCGCAGCAACTCGCGGTCCTGCGCATTGTTCTCGGTGACATCGGCCTTGAGCAGGATCGCGCGCGACATCCTCGCAGCGATCTCCGGGCGGCTGAAGGTGAAGCGTTCCATCTCCTTGCACGAGACGCACCAGTCGGCATAGAAGTCGAGCATCACCGTCCGGTCGGCGCGGGCCAGGACGTCGTCGAGTTCGCTGACACTGCGCACCCGTTGGAAGGCCGGCGCGGCTGCGCCGGTGGCAGCGGTGGCGCTGGCCGCCATGCCGCCCAAGTGCTCGAGAGGTTGCAGCGGGTCGCGGCCCCCCGAAGCAGCGCCGACGATCTGTGCCACGCCCATCGTCAGGGCGGCGACGCCGAGCGCTCGCTGGGCCCAGGTCCGGGCCGCGTGGTGATGGTGTGCATGGGTGCTGAACGGATCGAGCATGAAGCCCACCATCAGCAGCAGCAGGCCCCACATCGCCAGCGCCAGCGGCGGGGGCAGCACGGGCTGCACGATCCAGATCGCCACCCCGATCATCAGCACGCCGAACAGGCGTTTGACTGCATGCATCCAAGGCCCCGACTTGGGCAGCCACTGGCCTGAGGAGGCACCCAGCAGCAGCAGCGGCACGCTCATTCCGGCGGCCATCGTGAACAGCGCCGTGCCGCCGAGGCCGACGTTGCCACTCTGACTGATGTAGAGCAGCGCGCCGGCCAGCGGCGCGCTCACGCAGGGGCTGACGATCAATGCCGACAGCGCGCCCATGGCGAACACGCCCGCCAGGCGACCCGCGGGCAGCCGCTGGCTGTGGGCGGCCATGCTCGACGTGAAGCGGGCGGGAAGCCGCAACTCGTAGACATCGAACATCGACAGTGCGAAAAACACGAGCAGTGCGGCGAAGGTTCCAAGTGCCCAGGGCGTTTGCAGGGTCGCGGCCAGTCCCTCGCCGGCCAGGCCGGCGGCCACGCCCAGCGCGGTGTAGACCAAGGCCATGCCCAGCGCGTAGCTGCCGGCCAGGGCGAGACCGCGCAGGCGGCCAGGCGTCTGCGAGGAACCGGCGATGATCGACGACAGGATGGGCAGCATCGGCAGCACACAGGGTGTGAACGACAGCAGCAATCCCATCACGAAGAACACGCCCACCACGCGCCAGAAACGGCCCGAGCGCAGGACTTCGTCGACGACCGCGCCATCGGTCCAACTGCCCGCTCCCGCCGGCACCGCCGGCGCGGCGGCCACGATGCGGGTCGGATCGAGCGTGGTGGTGCTGGTCATCGGCGGGTAGCACAGGCCCGCGTCGGCGCAGCCCTGCGAGACCACCTTCAGCGTGAACGGCCCCTGGGCGGCCACCAGCGGCACGCCGATGCGGATCTCGTCACGGTAGGTCTCGACGTTCTTCTGGAAGTTCTCGTCGAACTTCACCTTGCCTGGCGGAATCGCTGCGGGGCCGAGGCTGGCGCCCTCGGCGTCGAAGCGGAACTGCTCGCGGTAGAGGTAGTAGCCCTTGTGGATCGCGAAGCGGACCTCGATGCGGTCGGGGGCGACCACTTGCGCCGAGAACTGGTAGGCCTTCTCGGGCTCGAGGAATTCATCCGCCGCCTGCACGCCACCGACCAGGGCGAGCCACACGCCGACGCAGGCGACGAGGGTTCGAAGCAGGCGGGGCAGCGGCGGAATGACGGTCATCATGCTCAAGACCCTGGCGCCGGGCGATGGTTCCAGCACAGCATGGCACACCACACATTCAAAGGCCAGTCCGCAGGCTGGCCGTTGCTGCGGGCGGCGCCGTAGCGGGCCCCGGTCTACTCGGGCCTGGCCTCGGCCGCGGCCTCGGTCACCGTCGTCGGTTCGGGGCGGTCGACCAGTTCGACGAAGGCCAGTGGCGCATTGTCGCCGACCCGGAATCCCATCTTCAGGATCCGCGTGTAGCCGCCCGGGCGGGTCTGGTACCGGGGTCCCAGCTGATCGAACAGCTTGGTCACGATGTCGCGGTCACGCAGGCGCGCGAAGGCCAGGCGGCGATTGGCCACGCTCGACACCTTGCCCAGCGTGATCAGCGGCTCGACGACGCGGCGCAACTCCTTGGCCTTGGGCAGCGTGGTCTTGATGGCTTCGTGCCGCAGCAGCGAGACGCACATGTTGCGCAGCATCGCCAGGCGATGCTCGCTGGTGCGGTTGAGTTTGCGTAGTCCTTGACGGTGGCGCATGGTGCTTCCTTTCGTTATCGAACCCCGGCCGGATCAGGTACCGGGGCGTGCGCTGCGGGCCTGTTGCGGCCCTTGGTCGTTGCGCGCTGGCAGCGTGTGTCAGCGCTTGTCGAGCCCTTGGGGAGGCCAGTTCTCCAGCCGCGCGCCGAGCGTGAGCCCGCGCGAGGCCAGCACTTCCTTGATCTCGTTGAGCGATTTGCGGCCCAGGTTCGGCGTCTTGAGCAGTTCGGTCTCGGTGCGCTGGATCAGGTCGCCGATGTAATAGATGTTCTCGGCCTTCAGGCAGTTGGCCGAACGCACGGTCAGCTCGAGCTCGTCGACCGGGCGCAGCAGGATCGGATCGAAGGTCTCCTTGCCGCGGGCAGTAGGCTCGCGCTCGCCGTAGCCATGCATCTCGCTGCCCTCGAGACCGGTGAAAACGACGAGCTGGTCGACCAGGATCTTGGCCGAGGAGCGGATCGCCTCCTCGGGCGAGATCGCGCCATTGGTCTCGATTTCCATGACCAGCTTGTCGAGGTCGGTGCGCTGTTCGACGCGGGCGTTCTCGACCGCATAACTGACACGGCGCACGGGCGAGAACGAGGCATCGAGCACGATGCGGCCGATCGACTTGGTGGGCTCGTCGCCGAAGCGGCGCAGGTTGCCCGGCACGTAACCGCGGCCCTTCTCGACCTTGATCTGCATGTCGAGCTTGCCGCCCTGCGCCAGGTGGGCGATGACGTGGTCGGGGTTGATCACCTCGACGTCGTGCGGCACCTGGATGTCAGCCGCGGTCACCGGCCCTTCGCCGTCCTTGCGGACCACCAGCGTCACCTCGTCGCGGTTGTGCAGGCGGAACACCACGCCCTTGAGGTTGAGCATGATGTGGACCACGTCCTCGGCAACGCCGTCGATCGTGGAGTACTCATGAAGCACGCCGGCGATCGTCACTTCGGTTGGCGCGTAACCCACCATCGACGACAGCAGCACGCGCCGCAGCGCATTGCCCAGCGTGTGGCCGTACCCGCGCTCGAAGGGCTCGAGCGTGACCTTGGCACGGTGGCCGCCGAGCGGCTCCACGTTGATGGCTTTGGGTTTCAGCAGATTGGTTTGCATCGGGTCTTTGTTCCTCTCAATACCCTCGGCTCGTTACACCGATAAGGCTGACGGACCATGCCGGGCTGGATTCGGTTCCTCGCTTCGTGCCCGGCACTCGAAGCGAACGCGCAGGCAGGGCGACCGAGCGATCGGTCGCAACCCTGCCCGACCTGCTTACCTCGAATACAACTCGACGATCAGCGATTCGTTGATCTCGGCGCCGAATTCGTCCCGGTCGGGCAACTTCTTGAACACACCTTCGAACTTGGCGGCGTCGACCTGCACCCAGGCCGGCATGCCCACCGACTCGGCCAGCTTGATCGAATCGGCCACCCGCAGCTGCTTCTTCGCCTTCTCGCGCAACGAGATCGTGTCACCCGCCTTGACCAGATAGGACGCGATGTCCACCGTCTTGCCGTTGACCATCACCGCCTGGTGCGAGACCAGCTGGCGGGCCTCGGCGCGCGTCGAGCCGAAGCCCATGCGGTAGACCACGTTGTCCAGCCGCGACTCGAGGATGAACAGCAGGTTGGCGCCGGTGTTGCCCTTGCGGCGCTCGGCCTCGGCGAAGTAGCGGCGAAACTGGCGCTCGAGCACGCCGTACATGCGCTTGACCTTCTGCTTCTCGCGCAGCTGCAGGCCGAAGTCGGAGGTGCGTGCACCCGAGGTGCGACCATGCTGACCGGGCTTGGTTTCGAATTTGGCCTTGTCGCTGATCGCGCGGCGGGCGCTCTTGAGGTAGAGATCGGTGCCTTCACGGCGGGCCAGCTTGGCCTTGGGTCCGAGATAACGTGCCACTTATGCTTCCTCTGTTGATAGCTGACGCGAGGCTACAGTCGCGCGAGTCTGGCGGATGTTGTTGAGAACGCTCAGACGGTGGGCTTGGTCGTTGCGGGCTGACCCTTCAACGAAATCGCCGGCAGATGCGAAACGCATCCGCCGGACAATGGAAAACTCTTCATTATAGCGGCCCAAGGGCCGCCGCGGGTCAGATGCGGCGGCGCTTCTGCGGGCGGCAACCGTTGTGGGGCACCGGGGTCACGTCGCTGATCGAGTTGATGCGGATGCCCAGCGCCGCCAGCGCGCGCACCGACGACTCGCGTCCCGGACCCGGGCCCTTGATGCGCACGTCCAGGTTCTTGATTCCCTGCTCCTGGGCAGCCCGGCCGGCGACTTCGGCGGCCACCTGGGCGGCAAAGGGGGTCGACTTGCGCGAGCCCTTGAAGCCCTGTCCGCCCGACGATGCCCAGGCCAGCGACGCGCCTTGGCGGTCGGTGATCGTGATGATGGTGTTGTTGAACGACGCATGCACGTGGGCAACGCCGTCCGCGATGTTCTTGCGGATCTTCTTGCTCACGCGGCGCGCCGCGGTATTGGCAGGTGCTTTGGCCATGTCGTTTCCGATCTGGAGACTACTTTTGAGAGGGCTTACTTCTTCAGGGCGGCGGCGCCCTTGCGCGGGCCCTTGCGCGTGCGCGCATTGGTGCGCGTGCGCTGGCCCCGCACCGGCAGGCCGCGGCGGTGGCGCACCCCGCGATAGCAGCCCAGGTCCATCAGCCGCTTGATGCTCATCGACAACTCGCGGCGCAGGTCACCTTCGATCGTCAGCTTGTTGACCTCCTCGCGGATCTTCTCGAGATCGGTGTCGGACAGGTCCTTGATCTTCTTCGAATAGGCGATGCCCACCGCTTCGCAGATCTTCTGCGCGGTGCTGCGGCCGACGCCGTAGATGGAGGTCAGGCCGATCTCGGCGTGCTTGTGCGGCGGAATGTTGATGCCAGCGATACGTGCCATTTGAAATCCTATCTTGCGCTGTTCCGTACTGAGCGCCCGCCTGTCTGCGCGCGATCGTCATTGCCCTTCCCAGCCCGCGCGCTTGCAAGCGCGCGGTCGTTCGCCCGGCATTCGCAAGTCTGCAGGGACTTGCTCATGTCCGGGCTCACCCCTGCCGTTGCTTGTGGCGCGGGTCGGTGCAGATCACCCGCACCACGCCGTTGCGGCGGATGATCTTGCAGTTGCGACACATCTTCTTGACCGATGCAGAGACTTTCATCGACTTCTCCTGACTTTCACTCACTTGGCGCGGAACACGATCCGTGCGCGACTCAAATCGTAGGGCGTCAGCTCGACCGTGACCTTGTCGCCCGGCAGGATGCGGATGTAGTGCATACGCATCTTGCCGGAGATGTGTCCGAGCACGACGTGGCCGTTTTCAAGTTTGACGCGAAAGGTGGCGTTGGGCAGGTTCTCCAGAATCTCGCCCTGCATCTGGATGACATCGTCCTTCGACACGTCAGCTCGCCTTGAAATTGGCCTTTTTCAGCAGCGACTCGTACTGCTGGCTCATGACATAGCTTTGGACTTGCGCCCAGAAATCCATCGTCACGACGACGATGATCAGCAACGAGGTTCCACCGAAATAGAACGGCACGTTGTACTTCAACACCAGGAATTCGGGCAGCAGGCAGACCGCTGTGACATACGCGGCGCCCGCCAAGGTCAGCCGCGAGAGGATCTTGTCGATATGCTTGGCGGTCTGCTCGCCGGGACGGATGCCGGGAATGAACGCGCCGCTCTTCTTCAGGTTGTCCGCGGTCTCGCGGCTGTTGAACACCAGCGCGGTGTAGAAGAAGCAGAAGAACACGATCATCGCCGCGTACAGGATGACGTAGATCGGCTGTCCCGGCGACAGCGCCGCGGACGCGTCCTTGAGTACGCGCATGACGATGCTCTCGCCCTGGCCGGTGGCGATCCAGCCCACCACGGTGGCCGGCAGCAGGATGATCGACGAGGCGAAGATCGGCGGAATCACGCCCGACATGTTCAGCTTCAGCGGCAGGTGCGAGGACTGGCCGCCGTAGACCTTGTTGCCGACCTGGCGCTTGGCATAGTTGACGAGTATCTTGCGCTGGCCGCGCTCGACGAACACGACAGCGAAGGTCACCAGCAGCACCACCGTGATGATGAACAGCGAGGCGACGATGCTCATCGCGCCGGTGCGCACGAGTTCGAAGAGGCCGCCGATGGCACTCGGCAGGCCGGCAGCGATGCCGGCGAAGATCAGGATCGAGATGCCGTTGCCCAGCCCGCGCTCGGTGATCTGCTCGCCGAGCCACATCAGGAACATCGTGCCTGCGGTCAGGCTCACCACGGCCGTCATCCGGAAGCCGAACCCGGGCGCCAGAACCAGGCCGGGCGATCCTTCGAGCGCCAGCGCGATGCCGAGCGACTGGAAAAGCGCCAGGCCCAGGGTGCCGTAACGCGTGTACTGGGTGATTTTGCGTCGGCCGGCCTCGCCTTCCTTCTTCAAGGACTCGAGCGAGGGGATCACGTAGGTCATCAACTGCATGATGATCGACGACGAGATGTAGGGCATGATGCCCAGCGCGAAGACGGTGAAGCGCGACAGGGCGCCTCCCGAGAACATGTTGAACAGGCTCAGGATGCCGCCCTGCTGCCCCTTGAACAGTTGCTGCAGCTGGTTGGGATCGATCCCCGGCACGGGGATGTGTGCGCCGAGCCGGTAGACGACCAAGGCGAGCAGCAGAAAGACCAGCCGGCGACGCAGGTCACCGAACTTGCCGCTCTTGGCGAGCTGGTTCGCGGAGGTTGCCAAAGCGTGTGCCTTCCTCGACCGCTCAGGCCACCGAGCCGCCGGCGGCTTCGATCGCCGCCTTGGCGCCGGCGGTGGCGCCGACGCCGGTGAGCGCGACCTTGCGCGAGATGGCGCCGGTCTTGATGACCTTGACACTGCGGATCGAGTCGCCGACCAGGCCCGCAGCCTTCAGTGTCAGCAGATCGACCTCATCCTTGTCCAGGCGCTGCAGGTCGGCCAGCGTGATCTGGCCGGAGAACTTCAGCGTCTTGGACTTGAATCCGCGCTTGGGCAGCCGGCGCTGCAGCGGCATCTGGCCGCCTTCGAAGCCCACCTTGTGGTAGCCGCCGGCGCGCGAGTGCTGGCCCTTGTGGCCGCGGCCGGCCGTCTTGCCCAGCCCCGAGCCCATGCCCCGCCCGACACGGCGTCGTGCGGTCTTGGATCCCGCGGCGGGCTTGATGGTGTTGAGTTGCATGATGGACTGTCCTTGCGTACGAGGGCGCCGGCGACCTAGAGCACCTGCACCAGGTAGGCGATCTTGTTGATCATGCCGCGCACCGCCGGCGTGTCCTCGAGCACGCGCTCGCCATTCAGGCGGCGCAGCCCGAGGCCGCGCACCGTGTCGCGGTGGGCCTGCTTGCATCCGATCGGGCTCCTGACGAGCTTGACCGTGAGGGTTTTCTTGTCCGACATGGGGATCTCCGTGGACGCGGGGGAATCAGTTGAAGATCTCTTCGACCGTCTTGCCGCGCTTGGCCGCGACTTCGGCGGCGGTGGTCGACCGGCGCAGCGCATCGAGCGTGGCGCGCACCATGTTGTAGGGGTTGGTCGAGCCCAGGCTCTTGGCGACGATGTCGGTCACGCCCATCACCTCGAACACCGCGCGCATCGGGCCGCCGGCGATGATGCCGGTGCCGGCTGGCGCCGGGGCCAGCAGCACCTTGGCCGCGCCATGCTCGCCGCGCACGTTGTGGTGGACGGTGCCGTTCTTGAGGGCGACCTTGAACATGCCGCGGCGCGCGCCTTCCATGGCCTTCTGCACCGACACCGGCACTTCCTTGGCCTTGCCCTTGCCCATCCCGATGCGGCCGTCGCCGTCGCCGACGACCGTCAACGCGGCAAAACTCAGCGTGCGGCCACCCTTGACGACCTTGGTCACGCGGTTGACCGCGATCATCTTCTCCTTCAAGCCGTCGTCGTTGGCTTCGGTCTGGGCACGGGGTTGGAACTTTGCCATCTTGTCTTCCTATGGGTGCTCAGAATTGCAGGCCGGCTTCGCGCGCGGCTTCTGCGAGTGCCTTGACACGGCCGTGGTACGCGAAACCCGCGCGATCGAAGGCCACCTTCTCGACGCCGGCGGCCCGTGCCCTCTCGGCGATGCGCTTGCCCACCAGGGCCGCCGCGGCGGCGTTGCCACCCTTGCCAGCCGCACCGAGCTGCTCGCGCACTTCCTTTTCCAGCGTCGAGGCCGACGCCAGCACGCGCACGCCATCGTCGGAGATGACGTTGGCGTAGATGTGCAGGTTGGAGCGGAAGACCGCCAGTCGTACCGCGCCTTGCTGGGCGATGCGGGCGCGGGTCTGGCGGGAGCGACGCAGGCGCTGTTCTTTCTTGGTCAGCATGGCTACTCCTTACTTCTTCTTCGTTTCCTTGAGCACCACGCGCTCGTCGGCGTAGCGGATGCCCTTGCCCTTGTAGGGCTCGGGCGGGCGGATGGCGCGCACTTCGGCGGCCACCTGCCCCACGGCCTGGCGGTCGGCACCCTTGATCAGGATCTCGGTCTGTGTCGGGCACTCGACCTTGACGCCTGCGGGCATGTCCTTGCCCACCGGATGCGAGAAACCGATCTGGAGGTTGAGCCGGGTGCCCTGCGCCTGGGCGCGGAAACCCACGCCGACCAGGTTGAGCTTCTTCTCGAAGCCCTTGGTCACGCCGCTGACCATGTTGGCCAGCAGCGCACGCATGGTGCCACTCATGGCGTTGGCCGCAACGCTGTCATTGGCCGGCGCGAGCTTGAGCTGGGCGCCGTCCTTGACCACCGTCACCAGAGGGTTCATGGCGCGGACCAGAGTGCCCTGGGCACCCTTGACCGTGATCTGATCGGCCGAGATCTGCACGTCCACGCCTTGCGGGACGGTGATCGGCATCTTTCCAACGCGGGACATCGGGGTCTCTCCTTCGACGATCAGGCGACGTAGCAGAGCACTTCGCCGCCGATGCCGGTCTGGCGGGCCTTGCGATCGGTCATCACGCCCTTGGGCGTCGTGACGATGGCCACGCCCAGTCCGTTCATCACCTGGGGGATGGCGTCGCGGCCCTTGTACACGCGCAGCCCCGGACGGCTGACGCGCTCGATGCGCTCGATCACCGGTCGGCCCGCGTAGTACTTCAGCGAGATCTCGAGTTCGCTCTTGGCGCCATCGGCCTTGACGGCGAAGCCATCGATGTAACCCTCGTCCTTGAGGACCTGGGCGATGGCCACCTTCAGCTTCGACGAGGGCATCGTCACGACCGCCTTTTCGACCGACTGCGCATTGCGGATGCGCGTCAGCATGTCGGCAATGGGGTCACTCATGCTCATGGGGGTTCTCCTGCTCCGGCCGCTTACCAGCTGGCCTTGACCATGCCGGGGATGTCGCCCTTGAAGGCGAGATCGCGGATCTTGCTGCGACCGAGGCCGAAGGTGCGGAAGGTGCCGCGGGGCCGACCCGTCAGCTCGCAGCGGTTGCGCAGCCGGGTCGGGTTGGCGTTGCGCGGGAGCTTCTGGAGCTCCAGGCGGGCCAGGTAGCGCTCTTCGTCGGACTTCTTCGAGTCGTTGGCGATCGCCTTGAGTTCGGCATGCTTCTTGGCGAACTTGGCGACCAGCTTTTCGCGCTTTTCTTCGCGCTGCATGAGGGACATTTTGGCCACGTCGGAAACCTCAGTTCTTGAACGGGAAGCGGAAGGCAGCCAGCAGCGCCTTGCACTCGTCGTCGGTCTTGGCACTGGTGGTGAAGCTGATGTTCAGGCCACGGATCGCATCGATCTTGTCGTACTCGATCTCGGGAAAGATGATCTGCTCCTTGACGCCGACGTTGTAGTTGCCGCGGCCGTCGAACGATCGTCCGGAGATGCCGCGGAAGTCGCGCACTCGCGGCAGCGCGATCGTGACGAAGCGGTCCAGGAACTCGTACATCCGCACGCCCCGCAACGTGACCATGCAGCCGATGGCCAGGTTCTCGCGGATCTTGAAGCCGGCGATCGGCTTGCGCGACTTGGTGACCACCGGCTTCTGGCCGGCGATCTTGGTGAGGTCGCCGACGGCGTTGTCCATCACCTTCTTGTCGGCCACGGCCTCGCTCACGCCCATGTTGAGGGTGATCTTGGTCATCCGCGGCACCTGCATCACGGACTGGTAGCCGAACTTCTTGACAAGGTCGGGAACGACCTTCTCGCGGTAGAACTGTTGCAGACGAGCCATGTGGAAACCTCGTTAGGCCTTGATCTCTTGCCCGTTGGACCGGAAGACGCGCACGGCGTTGTCGCGGGTCTTGCGCGCGCTCTTCTCCTCCTCGCTGAGCAGCTTGAAGCCGACTCGATCGGCCTTGCCGGTGGCGGGATTGAAGATCGCGAGATTGGACTGGTGGATCGGCATCGTCTTGTCGACCACGCCGCCGGTGGTGCCCTTCAAGGGGTTGGGCTTGACATGCTTCTTGACGACGTTGACGCCGTCGACGACCACGTGATCGGCGTCCACGCGCAACGACACGGTGCCGCGCTTGCCCTTGTCGCGTCCGGTCAGCACGATGACCTGGTCGCCTTTGCGGATCTTTTTCATGACTGGTTGCGTCCTTTGCCTCGAGCCTCGGTCACAGCACTTCGGGAGCCAGCGACACGATCTTCATGAAACGCTCGGTGCGTAGCTCGCGGGTCACCGGGCCGAAGATGCGGGTGCCGATGGGCTCGAGCTTGGCGTTGAGCAGCACCGCGGCGTTGCCGGAGAACTTGACCAGCGAGCCGTCCTGCCGGCGAACGCCCTTGGCGGTGCGCACGACCACGGCGCTGTAGATCTCGCCCTTCTTGACCCGGCCCCGAGGCGCGGCTTCCTTGATCGAGACCTTGATGACATCGCCGATGCCGGCATAGCGACGCTTGGAGCCGCCCAGCACCTTGATGCACATGACGGACTTCGCGCCCGTGTTGTCGGCGACGTCGAGTCGCGATTGCATTTGGATCATGTCGTGTCCCCAACTTGTCCCGTCGCTCCGGCCTGGCAAGCCGGCGAGTCGGTCAGTCTTGGGCCCGTCACGGCCCGCGGCTGCGGACCTTGTTTGGGCGGATCCGACAACCATCCCCCCACGAAAGTCGGGGACGGGCTATCGGCGAAGGGTCGGATTATGCGTGAACCGCCGGCCCGCCGTCAAGGGCCGGTCGGTCGCGTTCGACGCCGATCGTCAGGCCAGCAGCGTCCTGGCCTGGCGCAGCAAGGTGTCGGCGTCGCTGACCTCGAACTTGCCCGGGCCCTCGACGTTGAGCGTCTTGACCACGCCGTCGACGACCAGCATCGAGTAGCGGTTGCTGCGCAGCCCCATGCCGCGGGCGCTGAGGTCCAGCGTCAGGCCGGTGGCCTTGGCGAAATCGGCGCTGCCGTCGGCCATCATGCGCACCTTGCCGCCGGTGTTCTGGTCGCGGCCCCAGGCACCCATCACGAAGGCGTCATTGACCGACACGCACCAGATCTCGTCGACGCCGGCGGCCTTGAACTCGTCGGCCTTGGCCACGAAGCCCGGCACATGCTTGGCCGAGCAGGTGGGGGTGTAGGCACCCGGCAACGCGAACAGCGCGATCTTCTTGCCGGCACAGGCCTTCTCGATGTCGAAGCTGTTGGGGCCGATCGAGCAGCCATTGCCTTCGACTTCGACATACTCGCTGAGCGTCCCCGGGGGAAGCTTGTCGCCTACCTTGATCATGCGTTTCTCCTCGTCAATGAAAACGGCCGGAAGCCAGTATTCCAGCGTTCCGGCCGAGTCGGTGCGGGCGACGTTTAAAGCCCCCGATGACCTGCGGTCTAGACCATCGCAGCTTTCTCCACCAGCCGCGTCACGACCCAGGACTTGGTCTTGCTGATCGGCCGCCCTTCGGCGATCTCGACCACGTCACCCTGGTGATACTCACCCTTCTCGTCGTGGGCGTGGTACTTGCGCGTACGGCCGACGATCTTGCCGTACAGCGCATGCGTGACCCGGCTCTCGACGAGCACGGTCACGGTCTTGGCGCGCTTGTCGCTGACGACGCGACCGACCAAGGTGCGGGTGTTCTTGGTGCTGGTGGCGGCGGTCTGGACCTCGCTCATTTGGCGGCTCCCTTATTCTTCTCGGCCAGGATGGTCCTGGCGCGGGCGATGTCACGGCGGGTCTGGCGCAGGCTGGCATGGTTGGCAAGCTGCTGCGTGCCCTTCTGCATGCGCAGGCCGAAGTGGGCCCGGAGCAGGTCGGTGACCTCCTTCTCGAGGCCGGCCACGTCCTTGGCGCGCAATTCGGATGCTTTTGTCATGGTGTTGCTCCGTCTCTCAGGCGCCGACCTGGCGGGCGACGAACGTGCAGCGCAGCGGCAGCTTGGCCGCGGCAAGCGTGAACGCCTCGCGGGCCAGCGTTTCGGGCACGCCGTTCAGTTCGTAGAGCACCTTGCCCGGCGTGATCTCGGCCACGTAGTACTCCGGGTTGCCCTTGCCGTTGCCCATCCGCACTTCGGCCGGCTTCTGCGAGATCGGCTTGTCGGGGAAGATGCGGATGAAGATGCGGCCGCCGCGCTTGATGTGGCGCGAGATCGCGCGCCGCGCGGCCTCGATCTGGCGGGCCGTGATGCGGCCGCGCTCGGTGGCCTTGAGGCCGTACTCGCCGAACGACACGCTGGCGCCGCGGGTGGCGACGCCGGTGTTGCGGCCCTTCTGTTCCTTGCGGAACTTGCGACGTGCTGGTTGCAGCATGTTCCTTGCTCCTTATGCAGCGCCGGTGCCCGGCGCGGCGGCCTTGCGCACGCGCTTGACCGCGGGCTTGGCCACGGCACCTTCCGCGGCTGCGCCTTCGGCAGGCTTGGCGTCGCCGGCAGCGGCATCGGTGCGCGGGGCGCGCTCGCCGCCCGGGCGGGGACCACGGCGATCGGGTGTGCCCGGGCCTCCGGGACGCGGGCCGCGGCGCGGACGGCGCTCTTCTTCCTGGCCCTCGGGCTTGTTGGCACCCGGCGCGTCGCCGCGGCCGAGGTTGTCACCCCGGTAGACCCAGACCTTGACCCCGATGACGCCGTAGGTGGTCTTGGCCTCCGAGAGGCCATAGTCGATGTCCGCGCGCAGCGTGTGCAGTGGTACGCGGCCTTCACGGTACCACTCGGTGCGCGCGATCTCGATGCCGTTGAGCCGTCCGGCCGACATGATCTTGATGCCCTGGGCGCCCAGGCGCATCGCGTTCTGCATCGCGCGCTTCATCGCACGACGGAACATGATGCGCTTCTCGAGCTGCTGGGTGATCGAATCGGCGATCAGCTGCGCATCG
>Ga0209797_10001088_pt1 | contig 13658 bp, 11 predicted proteins | sample DOMMetBare3Fresh_2_FD_187472 | JGI IMG/M metagenome (GOLD analysis project Ga0209797, IMG submission 187472) | Wetland sediment microbial communities from St. Louis River estuary, USA, under dissolved organic matter induced mercury methylation -... | ecosystem: Environmental > Aquatic >... | reverse complement strand
CCACATGTCATTGAGTTTCTCGAGAAAGTTAAACAGTCACCTAAAAAAGTGCTATTGGTGACCAATGCCCATCGCTCTAGCCTCGGAATAAAAATGGAAAAAACGTGTTTGCAACCTTTTTTTGACGACATTATCAGTTCTCATGATTTTGGACAACCTAAAGAAAAAGCGGAATTTTGGCATTTTTTGCACAAGCTTCATCCTTTTGAAAATCAGACCACATTGTTGGTCGATGATAGCATGGCAGTCCTGAATGCAGCCCGACAATTCGGCATTGCCCATTTGATTTCCGTGAGCAAGCCGGATACCAAAATGCCTAAAAAGCAGATACTCGATTATCCCTCTATCGAGGATTTTCGGGAGCTGATGATAGGCCTTTAACTTTTCTGAATTTACTATCAGAACGCCCTCTGTTTCTTTCGGATTTTTTGTCCGGTTTGATGACTTCAGCCAACAGATCAGCCGTGATGGGCTGAACTGGAATTTTCTGACCAATGAATTCTTCTATATCCGGCATCGAATAAGCATACTCTTCACAGATGAAACTGATGGCTTGGCCACTGGCGCCAAAGCGGGCAGTACGCCCGATCCTGTGGACATAATCTTCGACATCTTGTGGCAAGTCATAATTAATGACATGGGAAACATCGGCAATATGGAGGCCTCTGGCTGCGACATCGGTGGCAATTAACAATTTTATTCTGTTTTCCTGAAAATCAGCTAACAACCGTTGCCGTTTTTCTTGCGGCACGTCACCGCTTAGGGCCGCAGTTTTATAACCGTTGATATTCAGTGTACTATCAAGCTGTTCGGCACAACGTTTGGTATTGACGAATATGATGCTGCGTTGGGGCTGATAATGGTTCAGCAACCCTAATAATAAAGGCATCTTTTGTTCATTTGACGGACAAAAAGCACTTTGTTGAATGGCCTTGGAAGTGACCTCTTCGCTTTCGATGCGAATTAGCACCGGATTATTCATATGTTCGTAAGCCAGCTCTGTAACCTTATAGGACAAGGTCGCAGAAAACAGCATATTTAAACGTGTTTCCGGTGCCGGCATGCGCCGCAGCAAATAGCGGATGTCCTTGATGAAGCCCAAATCGAACATGCGGTCGGCTTCATCCAAAACGGTGACTTGCACATGATTCAGAGTAAAGGCGTTTTGTCTGTAGAAATCAATAATCCGGCCAGGTGTGCCGATAATGACATCGACATCGGATTTTATTTTGTCCAGCTGTTTTTGATAGTCGGTACCGCCATAGATCAGCGCAAATTTCAGATCAAGATATTTACCGAGCAATAAGGCGTCTTTATGGATTTGAATGGCCAGTTCTCGGGTCGGCGCCAGAATGATGGCACGCGGGTTTTTAAGACTGTTATCGAAGGCAGCAAGCTTTGGTTTTGAGCTTACTATCGCCGACAGTAGAGCCCGTGTTACTTCTCCCTCTGGAAAAGGCTCTAAATCTGATGGCGCCGAATCATCCGAATCCAGAAATTCGTCATCATTGATCAAATGTTGAAAGGTAGCCAGTAAAAAAGCGGCTGTTTTTCCGGTACCGGTTTGTGCCTGACCAGCGATATCCTTACCCCGTAGCGATAACGGCAAAGCCTTATCCTGGATTGGTGTACAGTAATTAAAACCCGCATCTTTTAAACCACGCAGAATTGAACCGGATAATTCGAGATTGCTGAATCGTGTATTGGTTAAATGTGTATTATTCATGGGGTATAGGATAACTTAAAAATGAAATCTGTTGAAATTGATTGACTAGTTAGGTTATCCCTCCTATAGTTTCGTTTTTGAATTTTTGGAGAATTAATTGTGAGTGATGCAATCCTTCATGTCAGTGACAGTGAATTTAATGAAAAGGTCATTAAGGCCAGCGGCCCCGTTCTGGTCGACTACTGGGCCCCTTGGTGCGGTCCTTGCAAAATGATTGCTCCGGTGCTGGAGGACGTCGCTAAAGAATATGCGGGCAAATTGACCGTCGTTAAGCTCAACATAGACGATAACCCGCAAACCCCTCAACACTATGGCGTCCGTGGCATACCGACCCTGATGCTGTTTAAGGATGGGGAAGTGGAAGCAACCAAAGTTGGGGCACTAACCAAATCACAATTAGCCGCGTTCATCGATAGCAATATATAACCCGTTCTCATTAAATTTCTTTCCTGGATTTCCTGGTAAACCTGGACAGCTACAGTTAATTAAGCTAGACTAATAAAGCGCGATAATCATGCGCGCCCACATATCGTCCGATAAACTAAACCCCTTGAATTCTTAATCCTATCCGATTAGTACGGCCTTAGTGCCGTATCTACTTTTCTGCGAGCCGTCTTTTTCTATGAATCTTACCGAGTTAAAACTAAAACAAATAAGTGAAGTTATTGATATTGCTGAATCCCTTGGACTTGAGAATGTAGCCCGGTCTCGGAAGCAGGATTTGATTTTTGCTATCCTGAAAAAGCAGGCAAAAGCAGGCGACGATATTTTTGGCGATGGCGTTCTGGAAATTTTGCAGGACGGATTTGGTTTTTTACGTACGCCAGGTTGTTCTTATTTGGCAGGCCCCGACGATATTTATGTATCGCCTAGTCAAATCAGGCGCTTTGCGTTAAAAACAGGCGATACAATAAGCGGCAAAATCAGACCGCCCAAGGACAATGAACGTTATTTCGCCATGCTCAAGGTCGAACAAATTAATTTTGAGCCCCCTGAGAATACCAAAAATAAAATCCATTTTTCCAACCTGACACCACTTTTTGCCACTGAACGATTTGTTCTTGAACAAGGCAACGGCACCAGCGAAGATTTAACCGGACGTATCATCGATTTAATCGCTCCTATAGGAAAGGGTCAACGCGGCTTGATCGTATCGCCGCCAAAAGCTGGTAAAACCATGATTTTGCAATGCCTGGCGCAAGCCATTGCCGAGCAGAATCCAGAATGTTATCTGATCGTTTTATTAATCGACGAACGCCCTGAAGAAGTAACGGAAATGGAACGCTGTGTGCGTGGCGAAGTGATTTCCAGCACCTTCGACGAACCGCCGACACGCCATGTCCAGGTGGCAGAAATGGTGATTGAAAAAGCACGCCGTCTGGTGGAGCATAAACACGATGTGGTCATATTGTTAGACTCCATTACTCGCTTGGCAAGAGCCTATAACACTGTCGTACCTCCTTCGGGAAAAATATTGACAGGCGGTGTTGACGCCAACGCGCTTGAGAAGCCAAAACGCTTCTTCGGCGCTGCGAGGAATATCGAAGAAGGCGGCAGCTTGACTATTATAGCGACCGCTTTAGTCGATACTGGCTCAAGAATGGATGAAGTGATCTACGAAGAATTCAAGGGTACCGGCAACATGGAGTTGCATCTTGATCGTAAAATTGCTGAAAAACGGATTTACCCCGCCATCAATATCAATCGTTCTGGCACTCGCCGAGAAGAATATTTGGTTGAACCGGAGACCCTTCAAAAAACTTGGATCCTGCGCAAAATTCTTCAGCCGATGGACGAAACGGCAGCTTCCGAATTCTTGATTGGCAAACTGAAAGATTTCAAGACCAACGCCGAATTTTTCGAATCGATGAAGCGGTAAATCCACGTGATGGATTTTAGTTCATTGCTTGATGCGGTTATTCTGGGCATTGTTGAGGGATTGACCGAATTTCTTCCAGTTTCATCAACCGGACATTTGATTCTCACCGGACAATTGCTTGGGTTTAATGATGACAAAGGCAAAGTATTTGAAATTGCCATACAATTTGCTGCAATTCTGGCGGTGGTCTGGGAATATCGTGCACGCCTCGGACATACGCTGATCAATATGATTTCAGAACCGGCATCGCAACGACTGGCAATAAATCTGATCGTGTCATTTTTGCCTGCGGCGATACTGGGTTTTCTGTTTTTTAAACAGATCAAGGCCTATTTGTTCAATCCTGTGGTCGTGGCCTCAGCATTTATTATCGGCGGGTTACTGATATTGTGGGTAGAACGCCGTGAACATGTTATCCGCGCCGAATCGATTGATGATATAACCTGGCGCGACGCCTTGAAAGTAGGGTTTGCGCAGGCGCTGGCGATGATTCCTGGCACTTCGCGTTCGGGAGCAACCATCATTGGCGGCTTGTTTTTTGGTCTGTCGCGCTGCGCCGCCACGGAATTTTCATTTTTTCTCGCCATCCCCACCATGTTTGCTGCAACCTTGTATGATGTTTATAAACATCAGGAACTGTTCAGCAGTGCGGATATCGGGCTATTCGCTGTTGGTGGCACGGTATCGTTCCTCAGCGCATTCCTTGCTGTGCGTGGTTTGATAAGGTTCATTAGCCGGCATGATTTTACCGTGTTCGCCTGGTATCGAATTGCCTTCGGTGTGCTGGTATTATTATCTGCGCAGATGGGTTGGATTGACTGGAGCAGCCACTAGCGGGGCACCTATTTTGCCTCTTGGCCGTGTCTGTGACAACCGTTTGAGCACGGTTTATTCCAACGAAAAAGACACTGACTGAGTGATATTCATCAAAAGGCCGGGATAAATGCCCAACCCTATCAGCAAGATCATTAAAACGGCCAGTATTGTTGTGGAAATCCAATTACAGGTGGGTTTATCCCATTTGTCTTCCGTTATGTCGGCGTCCATCGACATAACCACGATGATTCTTAAATAGTAAAACAGCCCCAGGCCGCTGCCTGCGATCAAAGTGGCCAGCAATGCCCACAAATGACCATCGGCAGCACTTGTGAGGACATAGAATTTACCGATGAACCCGGCTGTCAGGGGAATACCCGCCAAAGAAAGCAACATCAGGCTAAAAGTCCCTGCCAGCCACGGCTGTCGCCAAAACAAGCCCCGATAAAAAGAAATATCGCAGGCTTCTGTTTCCCGTATGGAAAGTACCGAAACGATGCCGAAAGCGCCGAGCATAGTGATAAAATAAGCTACCAGGTAAAAAGTAACGGACTCTACAACCAAAAATGGCGCAATGCTGCCACCCGCAATGAATACGACCAGCAAGTAGCCCATGTGGGCAATGGACGAATAGGCTAGCAAGCGTTTGACATTAGTTTGCAATAATGCCAGCAGATTGCCGCCCAGTATCGATAACCCGCAAATGACGCTCAAGACGATCAGCACGGGAGCATAGGCATAGCTACCGGTGATAAGGTAAAAACGCAGCAGGAGGGCAAAGACAGCTCCTTTTGAAATGGTAGCAATGAAAGCTGTAACCGGCGCGGGAGCGCCTTCATAGACATCTGGTGTCCATAAATGGAAAGGTGCCAGGGAAAGTTTGAATCCTAACCCGGCGGTAATCAGAATAACGCCACTCAGAATCATTGCATTCATAGCAGGCTGCGTTGTGATGCATTGTCCAATGCCACTAAAGTCAAGTTTGCCGCATTGCGCATAAATCAAGGCCATCCCCATCAGAAGAAAAGCCGATGACATGCCGGACAAGACCAGATATTTGACTGCCGCCTCCAAAGAACGTGACCGGTTGTCCGGATAACCGACCAGCGTGAAAAGAGAGAGGCTGAGCGTTTCAAGCCCTAAAAAAAAGGTCGCGAAATGACTGCTGGCAACCAGCACCGATGCGCCAAGGAGGGCGGTTAACAGTAACAACGGAAGTTCTTCATTCTCGCCTTCACAATTTTTGAAATAGTCATAGCAAAAACCCAGCACAGCAAGGCCGGCCAGGAACAACAGGGCCATATAAAATAGGGCGCAATCATCAACACGGATCAGTAACGTTGCCCGAATGGGATTTTCTTGCCACACGATGATCAATGACACAAGCGACAAGATGATGCCTGAGGCTGCAACATTGCAGGCAAGGGCGAAGTTTCGCCTGATGGCAATGCAAAGCATGACCACAATGATGGCTGAGGCGAGAAGGATGATAGGAGCCAGCGCGGTTAACTGACTAATGATCATTATTGTTCCATTCCAGCAAAGTCATGCATTATTTGGTTCAGCGCTGATGCCGAGAGGTCTGTTACTGTCTCAGGAGATAGCCCAAGCCATAGCGTTGTCACCACCAGCACGGCGAGCGCAGCCAGTTCGCGGCAATTGAAATCGGTCAAGGTCGACTGACCACGGGGAGGGCCATGGAATGCTTTCTGGATAATGACGAGAGAATAAACTGGGGCTAAAACAAGGGCTAGGGCGGTTACCGAAATCAATAAAGCATTAACCTGGAAGGCCCCAAGTAATACCAGAAACTCGCCGATAAAATTACCTAATCCAGGTAAACCTAATGAAGCCATCGCAAAGAAAAGAGCAAATGCTGACAGCTGGGGCAAGACGGACCAAAGTCCTCCCATACGATCCATGTCACGGGTATGCAGGCGCTCCTGCAGCGCACCAGCGATCATAAATAACGCCGAGGCGCTAACTCCGTGTGCCAACATGGTAACGACAGCACCCTGAATGGCTAGGTGGTTCCAGGAAAATAAACCCAGCAGAATAAAGCCCATATGGCTAATACTGGTATAGGCAATCAGTCTTTTCAGATCAGACTGGGCATATGCCATCATCGCAGCATAAAGTATGCTCACTGCGCCCAGCGTCATGGCAACAGGAGAAAATCGAAGTGCTGCTTCCGGAAACAACGGGATGACGAAGCGCAGCAAGCCGTAAGCCCCTGTCTTTAGCATGATGCCAGCCAGGATGACACTGCCTCCGGTAGAAGCCTGAGTATGGGCGTCCGGTAGCCAGGTATGGAATGGTATCGCCGGCAGCTTGACGGTAAACGCGATAAAAAAACCCAGCATCAGCCAAATGGCAACATCAGGTTCAATCGTGGCATGTAACAATTTGAAATAGTCGAACGCATAGGAGCCGCTTCGGTGATGGCTGAGCAGAGCAAGAACCACAATAGCCAGCAACAGGAGAAGACTACTCACTTGCGTGAAAATAACGAATTTTATTGCCGCATTAGTCCGGTTTTCATGACCCCAAATGCTGATTAAAAAATACATCGGGATAATCATCAATTCCCAGAAGAAAAAGAACAGGAAGAGATCTACCGCCAGAAAAACCCCGACGGTTCCGGCCAGACAAATCAACAGATTAAAGAAAAAGAATCCCTGCCGGTTCCTGATTTCCGTCCATGAACAGCTGACCGCCATGAAGCCGAGCAGGACGGTCAACGAAATCAAGAGCAGACTGAGCCCATCTAATGCCAGATGAAAACTAATTCCGAAGCGAGGTATCCAGGGCCGGGCAAAGTCAGCAAGCCAGGCGGTTGATCGAGCCGTAGCCAAGAGATCGAGGCGTTCTGCTTCGGTGCATTGCCAAGCAACAAGCAATGCTTCCATGGTTAAGGCGATGATTGCTGCCCAGCGCGGGGCGGCTGGATTCTTATATTCTGATAACCAGGCGGCAAAACCACCCAGGCATAAAATAACAACCAGTGCAGGCAGGATCATGACAGCAATCCTATGGCTATAACGACCACGGCGCCCAACGCCATTGAACCGGCATACCAGCGGACTCGTCCGGTTTGAGATGCGCTGGCCATGCAATGTAGCTTTCGGCTGAGCCAGGCGATTCCTAGGTAAGGTCGATCTATTGCATCGTTTTTATTGTGTTGGGCGATTAATTTAAATGGCTGCACCAGTAAGCTGTCATATAGGCTATCGATGCCCCAGCCGGTCAACAAGAACTGCCTTATTGGTTCAACCCATTTAAAATTTGCAAGATGTTGCGCGGAAACAGTTCCGTTAAGATAGAACAGCACGGCAATCAACAGGCCGAGCAAAGGTGCCGCAACAGTTATAGCCGAAACGAGCGGGTGTTCATGATTCGGATAAAATACAGCTGGAAATACTGAATCCAGCGGAATGTGTAACATGCCGCCAAACAAAGCCAATATACTCAGCAAGATGAGGGGCGTGCTCATGAATCGTCCGAATTTTTTTTCAACGACTGGAGATTGGCTGCCGAAAAAAACGACAAAGACCAGGCGGAAGCTATAGATTCCTGTTATCACGGCGCCCAAGCAACCAGCGGCCCAAAGGACGGAAGAGTTGTCAAAAGCGGCCAGCAAAATTTCGTGTTTGCTATAAAAGCCTGACGTAAAGGGCAGTGCGGATAAAGCGGCGCTACCGATCATAAAACTCCAGAACGTAAGAGGCATGGTTTTTCGTAGCCCACCCATTTTAAAAATATTGTGTTCGTGATGAACACAAAAGATGACCGCACCCCCGGCAAGAAACAACAGCGCTTTGAAGAAGGCGTGAGTCAGCAGGTGAAAAATGGCTGACGACCAGGCGCCGACGCCTAAGGCGAGAAACATGTAACCAATTTGACTGATAGTGGAATAAGCTAGGATACGTTTGATGTCCGTCTGGACAATAGCCGAGCAGCCTGAAATCAATAAGGTCACAACACCAATCATCGCGACCGCAAATTGAACCGTAGGTGCAAGTATGAATAATTCATGGGTACGTGCAATCAGATAAACCCCCGCAGTGACCATGGTGGCGGCATGAATAAGAGCGCTAACCGGCGTAGGGCCTGCCATGGCATCGGGGAGCCAGGTTTGGAGGGGTAATTGTGCGGATTTACCGACCGCGCCGCCCAGCAATAATGAGGCCGAGACAATTGCTATCAAGGCGCCAGGTGTCCATTGATGCGCAGCCTGAAGCATTAAGGACTGAATATCAAAAGTATGGAGTTGCGTATAAAGTAACAATAAGCCCAGCGCCAAGGCCGTATCGCCGATGCGTGTCATCACAAACGCTTTACGCGCTGCATAGCCGTTGTCCCTGTCCTCATACCAGAATCCAATCAACAGATAGCTGCCAAGACCGACCCCTTCCCAACCCAGATAAAGCAACACGAGATTGTCTGCGAGCACCAGCACCAGCATGGCCGATACAAACAGATTCATATAGGCAAAAAAACGCGGGTAGCCCGGGTCGCATTCCATGAATTCTGCAGAATAAACATGGATCAGCAAGCCAATACCAGTTACGACGTATAGCATCGTCATCGATAAAGCGTCGAGATATAAGCCGAAGGGTATTGACAGACCGTCGATCGCGATCCAAGAGCCCATCACCAGACGATAAGGCTGCATCGGCCCATGCTGGAATTCGAATCCGATCAAGAACACCAACAGTGCCGAGATGCCGACGCTTCCGATACCTACCCAAGGGGCCAGCAGCCTGGAAAAACCTTGGCTGCTCAATGTCAGGATTAAAAACCCAAAAAAAGGCAACAGTGGCACCCAGTTTAGTAGCTTTAGCACTGTTAATACCTACCCTTGCATTTCGTTGATCGAATCGGCATCCAGTGTAGCGAACCGGTGAAAAATATGTAGCGCAAGTCCAAGTCCGACCCCCACTTCAGCGGCGGCAAGCGCCAGTATCAGCAGAAACATGATCTGTCCATCCGCCTGGCCCCAACGAGACCCTGCCACAACAAAAGCCAGGCCGGTGGCATTAAGCATCACTTCCAGAGACATAAGAATCATGATCAGATTACGTCGTACCAACACCCCGAGCAAACCCAGGGCAAACAGCATGGCAGACAGCAATAGCCCCTGTTCCATCGAAATCCCGTTCATGATGCACTGCCCGGCTTTTTTGGCTTGAGCATCGGTTTTCCGAAGTGATAAGCGCCGACTAACCCTGCCAGCAACAACAGTGAGGCCAGTTCCACTGCCAGCAGATAGGGACCGTATAATGCGATCCCGACTTGCTTTGAATTTACTACCTGGCCGGTGTCGGCACTGCCGCCCAGCATGATGATAACTAGCAGCTCGGCGAACAGAAACAATGCCAAAAGTGACGGCCCAAGCCAAATACCGGGTTGCAGCCAGGCACGTTCCTGCACTATGGTTTTATGTCCTTGATTGAGCATCATGATGACGAAAACGAATAAAACCATGATGGCTCCAGCATAAATGATCACCTCCAAGACAGCGGCAAAGTGAGCTCCCAACAGAAAAAAAATGATGCCGACGGCTAGCAGGGATAAGATGAGGAATAGCAAGCTATGGACAGCATTGAGCCTAGTGATCATCATTACTGTTGCGAAAATGGCAACAGCGGAAGTCAGATAAAACAAAATCAATGTCATAATACTGTCTCCATTAGGGTAATAAGGTTTTTACATCGACCGGCGGGTGTTCGTTTTCTGCCTGGCCCTTGGCTTTAGCCCGGATCGATATGCCGGCTATGCGGTAAAAATTGTAATCGTGATACTTTCCGGTGCCATCGATCAAAAGATGCTGTTTTTCGTAAACCATGTTTTGTCGATCATATTCGCACATCTCAAAATCCGGCGTCAGTTGTATGGCATTGGTTGGACATGCTTCTTCACAAAATCCACACATGATGCAACGGGAAAAATTGATACGGAAGAAATCGGGATACCAGCGTCCATTCTCATCCTCGGCTTTCTGCAAAGCGATGCAGTCTACCGGACAGACCACGGCGCAAAGATTGCATGCCACGCAGCGTTCTTCGCCGTCGGGATCGCGGGTCAAAATGATACGACCTCGATAACGGGGAAACAGTGCCGGTTTCTGCTCCGGGTATTCAACGGTATCCGGTTTGACGAACGTATGCTTTAAAACTTCCCACAATGATCGCAGTTGACTTAGCATCACTTTTTCCTTATCCGATTGATTAACCGTGCAACGACAGTACTATTGCCCCGGTAACCAACAGGTTCAATAGTCCTGCAGGCAATAATATTTTCCAGCCAAAGGCCATGAGCTGATCATAGCGCGGACGTGGCAACGCTCCGCGCAACAGAATAAAAAATAATATGCCGACGGTGGTTTTTAGGCAAAACCAGATCAGCGGTGGCAACCATGGGCCTAGCCAGCCGCCGAAAAAAAGAGTCACGATGATTGCCGAGCTCAGGGTAATGGCGAGATATTCGCCTACAAAGAACATGCCGAATTTCATACCGGAATACTCGGTATGAAAGCCACCTACCAATTCTTGTTCTGCTTCAGGCAGATCAAGGGGCGCGCGGCGGCTTTCGGCGATGACGGCGATCAGGAAAATGATGAAGCCAAAAAATTGCGGGATGACAAACCAGCCGCCTCGTTGGGCCTCGACGATTTCTCTTAAATTAAAAGTTCCGGACAGCATAACCACACCCATGATGGAAATGCCCATGAACACTTCGTAGCTGACAGTCTGGGCTGCGGCACGGAGCCCTCCGAGCAGCGAATATTTATTATTGGACGCATAGCCCGCCAGCACAATACTGTAGACGGATAATGAAGACAGCGCCAGGAAGTAAAGTAGTCCGAAATTGAAATCGATGATGCCTACCCCAGGTGCAAAAGGGATGACCGCAAAACCGGTGAGCATGGTGATAAACACGATGGTGGGCGCCAGCACAAACACAAATTTGTCGGAAAAGGGCGGTATCCAGTCTTCCTTGAAGAACATTTTGATCATGTCTGCAACCACCTGCATCAAACCAAAGGGACCGACACGATTGGGTCCCAAACGGTCCTGCCAGGCCGCCAAGAGACGGCGTTCCACCCAGATCAGCATGGCCGCAACGACGATGACCGAAACTAAAATGCCGATGATGTCGGAGGGTTCGCCCAAACCGTCATTCATAAATAATCCTCCGAGTTATCTCGTTGCTCCAGGCTTAGTTTGTTTAATGTTACCAGACTCCCGGCTTTCATGGCCTGGAATTCCGGCCGTCCTGCCATAATTCCAAGTAAACCGCGGGGCAGGGTTTTCTCGATGCGCACCGGAGCTATTAGAATGGCTGCGCCTGAAAGGTGGCCGATTTCTATCAAGTCGCCGGTGCCGACTGCCAATGCTTCGGCATCCAGAGAATTCAATAAGATGTAAACGGAGGGCAGCCGTTCGCTTAATGAGGGTGAGCATAGACTCAACTCTTCACTGCCGAAAATGTTGGGCAATGACATGATTCGCCATAGACCTGGTTCCGGTTTGAATGCCGCTGGAATATCCCAGAACCATTCCAGGGTCCCTGATGACTCAATCAATCTTATGCCGGCGTCCCCAGCACTTAGATGACCCCCCATTTCATCCTGGAATTTATTAATTGCCTGGTTGGAGTTCCACCCGGGAGCCCAAATTACCGGTAATAAATCAGGCTGGACATGAGCTGTTGAGCCTTCCATGGAAAAAGTGAAGGGCGTATCCAAATCATGCGGCTGGCTGAGTTCACGCACCTGGATATCGGCGTGTATCGCAGTTCGCCCACTGTAGCGGTGGGGTTGTCTTGGGATTTTGTTGGCCAATTTAGAGTAGTCTTTGGCGGGTAACATCCGGCTTATGGCGGCAAGAGCAGGAAATGTTGCCGAACAGGCGACAGCAAGCGTATCGAAATGTTGCCATTGAATATTCCCCATGACATTGGTCAGCCATTGCCAACTGCCAAGCACCATTTCTGTTGCCGGGTAAACCGGGAAATAACGCTGAGCTCGTCCCTCGTTACTGACCAAGGTGCCTTCGGATTCGGCGAAAGTCGCAGCTGGTAGGGTTAATTCGGCTTTTTCAGTCGTTTTATTTTCCAGGCTATCAATGACCACGACATGATCGGTTGTTTCCAAAAACAAATCTACCTGTTGACTCAATGCTCGACGGTAGAGATCGTTTTCAAGAATCACAACGGTATCGGCTGAGCCTTCTTTGATCGTCTCAAAAGCCTGTTGTAATCGTTTGCCGCCGATAATTGCCAGGCCCAAGCTATTACATTCAGGCACTGTATATGTTAATTGCTTATTTGATCCCGGCAATGCCTTGGCGACATTATAGGCCGCCTGGATCACAGCCAAACTTGAGCTACTTGTTCCCGACACTATTAGCGGACGTTTCGCCTGTATTAGATCAGTGGCGATGGCGGCTGCCAGGGATTTCTCCGCATGGCTGAGCTGCGCAGGTTCAGGGGATGCCTGGTCGAGACAGTGGGCTATAGCGAAACCGAGGCGGGCGATAGCATCCGGACTTCCATGATAAGTACCTGTTGCGGCATCATCGAGACGTGTAGCGCACACACTTGCTATAAACAAGGGGCTACGCACTTGCTTCGGCAATTGCCGGATTGCGGCATCCTGCCAGCGGGGGATGAGCATCGTATCGGCCATCACAAAAGCGGCATTACGTATGGCTTGCCGAAGCGAAAGCGCTAGTCTTGGAGCGCTGTGGGTCACATCCTCGCCCAAAATCAACACGGCGTCGGCTTGTTCGATCTGGCGCAGAGACGGTGTATGGATGCCGCCATTCAACAATATGTTGACAACAGCATCGAGCAAAGTGTGTTCCGTATCTTCCAGGCCCAGGAAAAAATTTGCCTCGCCTACCAGTGAGCGCAAGGCAAAATTAGCTTCCAAGGAAGCGCGCGGGGAGCCGATGCCGATGACGGCTTTGGCCGAGCTTAACAAGCTCCGGAAATGATTTTCCGCAGTCTCCACAGTAACAACGGCTTGACTGTTAAGGTGCGGGGTCCTGATGCGTTTTGTGCTATTGACGAAACCGTAGCCGAAGCGCCCGCGGTCGCACAAAAAATAGCCGTTCACGTCACCGTGATAACGGTTAATAACCCGCCTAAGCTCGCCATAGCGTTCGCCCGGTGCGATGTTGCAACCCAGGCTGCAATGGATGCAAACCGACGGAGCTGTCTGTAAATCCC
>Ga0209797_10001087_pt1 | contig 13658 bp, 12 predicted proteins | sample DOMMetBare3Fresh_2_FD_187472 | JGI IMG/M metagenome (GOLD analysis project Ga0209797, IMG submission 187472) | Wetland sediment microbial communities from St. Louis River estuary, USA, under dissolved organic matter induced mercury methylation -... | ecosystem: Environmental > Aquatic >... | reverse complement strand
CGCACCGCCTCGGCCACCCCGTCGAGCGCCAGCAGCCCAGCCCGGATTGCCTTGAAGCGCGCGGCCGGCGCCGCGGGAAGATCCTTGAGCGGGGCCGTGGCGGCGGGCTCCGCCGACTCGTCGGCGTAGCGGTTGGCCGCCCAATAGGCGCGCGACCGGCTGCGCGTCATGCCCCGTCGTCCCCGGCTGCGTCCGGCGCCGCCGGCGGCTCGCCGGCGAACGGCGCACCGACCCGCTGGAGATAGCGGGCGACCTCGATTCCCATCGCGCGCACCAACGACGCCTCCCGGCCGTCGAGTTCCGCGCGGTAGACGATCTCCCGGAATGAACGCATCACACTCTCCGAGCGGCGGGTCTTGAAGAAGTCGATGGCCCAGAGCGCCCGATGCCAGTCGGCGAAGAGCGTCTCCAGCTGGTCCGACGTGGCCGGGGCGGCCTCCCGGCGCGGCGGCTTGAGCGGCAGCGCCTCCCCGCCCCGGGCGTTCCACGCCTCGTACGCCATGATCGCCACCGCCTGCGCCAGATTGAGCGATGGATGGCGCGGATCAGTGGCGATGGTGACCACGGTGCGGCACAGATCGAGCTCGGCGTTCGTGAGCCCGCTGTCCTCGCGGCCCGCCACGATGGCGACGGGGCCGTCAGCGAGGTCCCGGACCAGCTCCGCCGCTGCCTCGCGCGCCCGCAACGTGCGCCGCTTGGCCGCGCGCTCGCGGCCAGTCAGCACGAACGTGGACACGCAGTCGGCGAGCGCCGTCTCGAGCGAGGGCAGGATTTCGATCCGCGCCACGAAGTCCGCCGTGCCGTGCGCGATGCCCTCGATCCGCCAGGGATCGAACACCTCGGGCTCCACGAGCCGCATCCGCTCGATCCCGAAGTTCTTCGCGATGCGCACGGCGCTCGCGATGTTGACGATGTCCTGGGGGTTGACCAGAACGAGGACGGGCGACGGGCGCCCCGCGTCATCCCTCGCCGAGGAAGGAAACGTCATACCGCTTCGCCTTGAGCGCCGCGGCGAACCCGGCCTTCTCGACGGCCTTCATGTAGGCTTCCTTCGGCTCGATCTGTTTCGTGTCCACCAGCTCCATCAGGGCGTCGTTCAGGGTGACCATTCCGGCTTTCCGGTTGGTCTGCATGACCGAGGGGATCTGGAACGTCTTGCCCTCGCGGATCAGGTTGGCCACCGCGGGCATCGAGAGCAGGATCTCCCGCGCCGCCACGAGTCCACCACCGATCTTCTTGCAGAGTGTCTGGGCAATGACCCCCCGCAGCGACTCCGACAGCATCACCCGGACCTGCGCCTGGCGGTCGGCCGGGAACTGATCGATGATCCGGTCGATCGTGGACGCGGCGGTCGTGGTGTGGAGCGTACCGAAGACCAGATGGCCGGTCTCGGCCGTCTCGATGGCGATGGACACGGTCTCCAGATCGCGCATCTCGCCGACCAGGATGATGTCGGGATCCTCGCGCAGCGCCGCCCGGAGCGCGCCCTTGAACGAACTGGTATGAACACCCACCTGCCGCTGAGTCACCAAGCAGCTCTTGCTCTCGTGCACGAACTCGATCGGGTCCTCGATCGTGATGATGTGATCGGTGCGGGTGCGGTTGATCAGATCCACCAGCGCCGCGAGCGTGGTGCTCTTGCCCGAGCCGGTCGGCCCCGTCACCACAACCAGTCCCTTGGTGAGGTAGCAGAGGTTCTGCACCTCCCGGCTCAGCCCCATCTCGTCGGCGGTGCGCAGCCGCGTGGGGATGACCCGAAAGACCGCCATCGGGCCGTGCCGGTCGCGGCCGGCGTTGCAACGGAACCGCGCCAGGCCCTCGATCTCGTAGGCCCAGTCGGTGTCGCCCGTCTCGCGGTACTCGGTCAACTCCCGGGGCGTCATGATCCCGGCCAGCATCAGCTCGAGCCGCTCCGCGGGCAGCCTGGCCTGCTCCAGGCGCACGAGCTCGCCGTTCCGACGCAGGAAAGGCGGCTCGCCGGTGCGGAGATGGAGGTCGGAGGCGCCGGCCTCGACCAGCAGACGAAACAGCTCCGCCATCGCCGCGCGGGCCTCGGTGAGATCGGCGGCACCCCGCGCGGGCGGCCCCGCCACCGCGGCGCGCACTTCGACGACCGGACCACCGGCACCCGGATTGAACGCCACCGTCACCTCCCCGCTCGGCGACCGGTAGGGAAAGCTCAGCGCCTCGGCCCCGCCCAGCCTGGGCGCCGTCTCGGCATCGGCCACCTCCCGGACCAGGCCGAGAATCTGGGTGTCGGTCAGCGGGTCGCGGGTGAGCGCCCGGCTGGCGCCGTTCGCCACCAGCGCGGCCGGCTTGCCGACGGCGAGCCTCAGCGCGTCCGCGCGCTGCTCGTACATGGCTTGGATCAGGCGATCGAGCCGGGCCACAGGCGGTCTCAGTCGAGGGGACGCGCGAGACGCACGCGCGATTTGTTGATGAACCAGTCCACCTCGTCATTGCCGAGGGCGAAGAAGATGCCGTCGCCGTTGAGGTAGTCGAGCGAGCGGCGGCGCGACGGCGGTAGCTCGACCACGGCCCGGCCGCGGTACTCGGCGCCGCCCTGCACCACCACCTCCAGCTCGATCAGCTTGGCCGCCGACACCCGGTCGGGGTCCGCCATCGGCGCCTGATGGTGGCACGACACCACGACCACTTGCGCCTTGGGAACGAACGTGACGCCGTCGGCCAACGTGAGCGCGAAGAAGGTGTCCGCACGATTCAGCATCTCGAGCGGCGTCTCGGGACCCGGCGGATATGCGGGGCGGGCGAACAGGTGGAGATCGCCCGCGAGCACGATTCCTTCGGCCAGCACGACCTCGGCGGGCACCTTGGTGGTGATTCCCCAGTCGCTCATGCGCTCTGTCCGTGCGAGTGGACGGAAACTGAGGACACCCAAGCACGGCGGCAAGTGCTCATCAGCCACGGATCTCCACACCCGCCCGCCGCTCGGTGAGGCGGATCGGGTCCAGGTAGTCGGCCGCCTCCCCCAGCTCGGCGCGCGCGGCGCCCAGCAGCGCGTGGGTCAGCTCGAGCAGGGGGCCCGGGACCCCGGTCTGCGCGAGGAGATCGGCGGCGATCCCCACGTCCTTGTCGAGCAGCGCCAGGCGGAAGGTGCGCGGCCACGCCCCGGTGAGAACCCGCTCCGGCACGAGCACTTCGCTCACGAACGAGCGGCCGCTCGACGCGTTGAGCACGTCGACGGCGGTCCGAGGCGCTACTCCCGCCTTCACCAGCGCGGCGAGACCTTCGCCGACGGCCAGGATGTTCGCCGCGAGGAGCGCGTTGTTCACCGCCTTGAGCGCGTCACCTGCACCGACCGGGCCGACATGCTCGATCCGCTTGCCGAACGCGGCCAGCACCGGCCGGGCACGAGCGAAGGTCTCGGCGTCGGCCCCCACCATGACGGTGAGCGTCCCCGTCTCGGCGCCGTTGGTCCCGCCGCTCACCGGCGCGTCGGCGAAGGCGACGCCCCGGTCCGCGAGCCGGGCGGCGATACGGCGAGACGTCGCCGGGTCGCCCGACGTGCAGTCCAGGAACAGCACACCCGGCCGAAGCCCCGCCAGCAGACCGTCCGGCCCGTCGAGGAGCGAGGCGACGTCGGCGGAGGTGCTGAGGCAGGTGATGACGACGTCCGCCGCCGCGGCCTCACGCGGCGTGGCGGCCGCGCTTGCCCCGTGCCGCGTGGCGAACTCCGTCGCGCGCGCGCCGGTGCGGTTCCAGACCGTGAGCGGCCCCCGCCGCGCCAGGTGCGCGGCCATCGGGGCCCCGATGGCCCCGAGGCCGAGGAAGCCGACGTGCATCGGACGACGAATCCTTTCCGAAGCGGGCGATGTGCGAGAATGGACGTAAGCTAGCGAGAGCAGGACGGGATAGTACTGCCGGCAGGCGCCCAAACGAAAGCGGCGGCCCCTCGGGGCCGCCGCTCGTCGCGCGCTCGGGCCGGTGCTACTGGGGACTGGGCAGCGTACTCCCGGTGACGGCGCGATAGCTGTTGAGACGGCCGTTGCCGAACGTCTGATCGTAGCCGCTCGCACCGAGGTCGTCAGTCATGCCGAGCAGCCGGGACCGGAGCGCCGATCCCCTCAGACCGAGTTTCGACGCCACGATCGCGGCCGTGCCCGTCACCTGCGGGGCCGCCATCGAGGTGCCCTGGAGCCACCGGTACCCGCCGCCGAGGTACGCGCTGTAGATGCAGCCTTCGGGCGTGGTGTTCGAGTAGCAGTTGCCGCCCGGAGCGGAGATGTCGAGGCCGGCGCCGTAGTTGGAGTAGCTCGCGAGCTTGTCCTGCCACTGGGTGGCCGCGACCGAGATCGCGTTGGGATCGCACGCGGGGCACGACACGGTGCTGGTGCCGTTGTTGCCAGCGGAGGCGATGACGAGCGCGTTCTTGCCGGTCGCGTAGGCGATCGCATCCTTCTCCGCCTGCGACTCGCTGCTGCCACCAAGGCTGAGATTCATGGCCACGACGCCGTAATCCGCCGCGGCGAGAATGGCGCTCACGATCGCGGAGGTGGGGCAGCCGCGCCGGCCGCAGACCTTCTGCACGTAGACCTTCACGAGGGACGCTGCGCCCGAAACGCCGGCGACGCCGACCGTGGAGCCGGCCATGGTGCCGGTCGTGTGCGTGCCGTGGCCGTCGTCGTCGCTGGGGTCGTTGTCGTTGTTGTACCAGTCCCTGCCGGCGATGAGGCGGCCGGCGAACTCGGGATGGTTGAAATCCACGCCGGTGTCGATGCTCCCGATCACGACGTTATCAACGCCCGCCGTGTACCCTGCGATGTTGTCCTCGTCCGCGTCCACGACCGAGGCGTAGGAGCTGGGCAGGAACTTTCCCTTGCTCGGGCCGCTGGTGAACTTCATGTTGAGCCCGCCGGGATTGTAGAACGCCCAGAGGTTGGGATTGATGGCCGTCGGCTGCCGGAGGTAGTTCGGCTCCGCGTACACCACCCGCGCATCCTGCGCCAGCGCCGCGGCGGCGGAGCGCTCCGCGCCCACGGCCCCCCGCAAGACCACGAATGCGTCCTGGTAGCCGCGCTGGGCCAGCGCCAGCCCGTGGGCACGACCCACGGTCGCGGCGTCCACGCCGGCCTTCAGCTTGACGACCACCTCGCCCGGCATCACCTGCTCGGGACCGGTGGACACCCGGAGCCCCCGCAACGACAGGTCGGGGAGGGCGGAGCCGGCGTCGGGCTGCACGGCGTCGTCGGCACAGGCGACGAGGCCGCAAGCGACGGCCGCGAGGGCCAGCGCACGGAAACGGGTCATGACCACTCCTTCAAGGGGGTACCGCCCAAGCTGCGGCATTGCGGAAGGCCTGCGGGAGCGCGCCGGCGGCCTGCCCCGGCGCCACCCGTTCCAAAACAATCGCTTCGTACCACGTCGCGCAAGGCGTGCAACGGAGTGCATCGAAGTAGGCCGCGCCACGCCACCCCCAGCGAATAACTTTCGGCAATGGGCGCACGCATCATCCACGTCGATCTCGACGCCTTCTTCGTCGAGGTATGCCGGCAGCGGCACCCCGAGCTGCGCGACGTCGAGCTGCTGGTCGTCGGCGGACGCCGGGACCAGCGCGGCGTCGTCCAGTCCGCCTCCTATGCGGCGCGCCGCTTCGGGATCCACGCCGGCATGCCGATCGGGCAGGCGGTCCGGCTCTGCCCCCAGGCCACCTTCTTCCAGGGGTCCTTCCCCCACTACCGGAGCGCGTCGCGGGCGGTGCGCACCGTGCTGCTCCGTTTCTCACCGACCGTAGTCATGGCCTCGCTGGACGAGGCCTACCTCGATTTCGCGGGAACGGAACGCCTGTACCCCGTCTCCCTCCTGCCCGTCGCCGAGCAGTTGCGCGACGCCGTGCGCCGCGAGACGGCGCTCGATTGCAGCGTGGGGATCGGACCCAACCGGATGATCGCCAAGCTGGCGTCGGACGCGGCCAAGCCGCGCGGCCTGATGGAGGTGCGGGCGGGCTGGGAGGAAGGCTTCCTGGCGGGGCTCCCCCTCAAGGCGATGCCGGGGGTCGGGCCCAAGACCGCCGAGCGGTGGGCGGAGCTCGGCCTGGTGGACGTGTGGCAGGTGCAGCGGACGGAGGAAGCCGCGCTCGAGCGGCTCATCGGCGCGGAGGCGCGGGCCCTCAAGCGGCGCGCCCATGGGTACGGCGGCACCACGCTCCGGGCCGAGCGGGCGCCGCGGTCGGTGAGCCGGGAGACCACCCTCTCGCGCGACCTGCGGGACCCGGTGGCGCTGGAGGCGACGCTCTCGCTGCTCACGGCCCGCGTCGCCAGCCAGCTGCGCGAGGAACACCTGGTGGCGCGCACCGTCACCCTCAAGCTGCGCCACGACGATTTCCGGACCGTGACCCGGCGCTCCACCTTCGAGACCGCCACCGATCTCGACGCGGAGCTCTACGGTGCGGCGCGCGAGCTGTTCCGCGCGGCCTTCGCCGACGTACGCGACCGAAACCGCGGCGTACGCCTCATCGGCATCTCGGCCACCAACCTCGGGGCGGCGGCGGAAGCCGACCTCTTCGAGCCGCCCACCCGCCGCCGCCTGCGCGAGCTCTCGTCCGCCGTGGACCAGGTGCGCGAAAAGTACGGCTTCGCGGCGGTGACGCCCGGCACTGCCCTCCGCGCCAAGCGCCGCGACCCCGACTAGCCAGCGGCCCGCTCAGCCCCCGCGCAGATCCTTGTCCTCGAACCGGAGCCCCACGCTGCCGTCCGCGGCGGTCACCTGGGCTCCGAGATCCCGGAACTCCGCCTCGCCGACGCCTGGTGCACGGGCGCGCACCGTGCTGTTCTGGTAGAGCCGGTAGTACCCGATGAACACCCGCCGCGCCCCTGGACGGACCGCACAGCCACAGTCCATCGCGCTCTGCAGCCCGGCGTTGACCGAAACGCGGAGCGCATGGGCGGAGGCGTTGGTGACCAGCGGCGCGAAGTAGGCGGCGTCCCCGGTCCGGCTGGTGGCGGCGGCCCTGAGCGTCCCGGAGGGGCCGCGCGATACCGATGACCCCCGCACCTCTTCCCCCATCGGCTGGCCGTCCGCCGAGAGCGGACGCACCAGCTCCCATTGCACCACCATGGTCCGTCCCCGCGCGAGCGCGATCCGCACGCTGGCCCCTGGCGCCACAGTGAGGGGCGGGTCCTCGCCCACGACGAGACGCACCGGCCCGGTGAGCGCGTTGGTGAAGACGAGACGCGGCCGCAACAGCCAGAAGATGCCGGCGCCGGCCGCGAGAACCAGGACCACGGCGAGCAGGAACACCATCAGCGGAAAGCGGTTCCCGCGTGCTGGGGGCGCCGGCGGGACGGGGGCGGTGTCGGCGACGGTCATCAGCGAACGGGAAGAAACGTCTTGAGCGGGTTGGAAGGGGACTCGGCGCGCGGGCGGGGCACGGGCCGGCGGGAGGGCGCGGGCGGCGCCACCAGCGACGCGCCGGTGACCCGAAGGACGACGGCGCCCGTGATCGAATCCACCCCGGCATCCTTCACGTCGAAGTGGCCGGTGGCGCGCGCGTTGTCTCGCACGAGGACGGCACTCCCGGACTCGAGTGGATAGTAGCCGAGGCGTAGCGAGTCCCCCGGCGCGATGGAGCACCCGCACTCGGTGGTGTCACCACCGCTCACGACGGAAGCGACGAGGCGCCGCGCGGTGCCGTTCACCACGAGCGGCGAGAACCGCTGCCGACCATCCGCGGCCGCAGCGACCACCTCCCGCACTTCGCCGCGCACGTCGTCGGTGACGATGCTCCCCTCCACCTCGCTCCCCAGCATCCCCCCATCGCCAGCCGCGGGCCGGACCATGGCCCAGTGTGCTTCGAGGGACCGCCCGGCGCGCAGCGGCAGCCGGAGGCTGTCGCCGGCCGGAACCGTAAAGCCGGTGTCCTCCAGCGTCAGCGCGATCGGCTCGGTCAGCCGGTTGTACACCAGAAGCGACGGGTGCGGCCGCACCGAGGCCCAGAGCGCCCCAGCCGCCGCCACCAGCCCCAGCGCCACCAGCGTGCGGCGCCGCCCCACCGGCCGGGGGACGCCCCGCATCAGCTCCGTCGGCGTCTCGTCCTGCGATGCCGGTGTCGGCACCGGTGCGCCGGCAGCGGGCCCCGCAGGCACGGGCGGCGCTGCCGCCCGCCCTTCCCGCAGTGCCTCGAGCACGGCCCGGGCGCTCTGATAGCGGTCGTCCGGGTGCTTGGCGAGGCAGCGAATGACCACTGTGGCGAGCCAGTAGGGAACCCGGTCACGCGACAACGTGGCCACGGGCACCGGCTCATGCAGATGCCGGGTGACGATCTCCTGGGAGTCGTCGCCCTCGAATGGCGGTGCGCCGGTCAGCATCTGGAACAGCACGACCCCCATCCCGTAGATGTCTGCGCGCGCGTCCACGTCCTGGCGCCCGAGCGCCTGTTCTGGGCTCATGTAGAGCGGAGTGCCGACGATGAAGCCCGTCTGGGTGTGTCCAACTGCGCCGTCCAGATACTTCACGATCCCGAAGTCCATCAGCAGCGGGCGGCCGCTGCCGGCCTCGATGAGGATGTTGTCGGGTTTGACGTCGCGGTGGACGAGACCGTGCTCGTGGGCATGCTGCAGGGTCTCCAGAATCGGCTCGGCGATGGCGAGCGCCCGGTGCACCGGCAGTGCCCCATCCGCGCGCAGGATCTCCGCCAGCGTGCGCCCCTCGCAGTAGGGCATGACGTAGAAGACCAGCCCCTCGGCCTCGCCGACAAAGTGGATTGCCAGCGTGTTGGGATGGCTCAGGCGCGCGATCGCGCGGGCCTCCTGCTTGAACCGCGCGAGGGTCGCCGGGCTCCAGGGTATGTCCGCCCGGAGGACCTTGACCGCGAGCCGCCGCTGCAGATCCTCGTCGCGGACCTCGTAGACCTCCGCGAAGCCGCCCCGCCCGAGCAACCGCACCACGCGGTACTGACGCCCGAGGGCACGCGCCAGGGCCGGGGCCCGGTCGGACCCCGGCGCCTGCGACACGGGCTGCAGGTGCTCGGTGCCGAGCAGCGCCAGGCTGCCCGGGCCGCACCGGGGGCAGTGCGCCGTTCCTTCGGCCAGGGGCGCGTGACAGGATGAGCAGACCAGCAGCGTCAGACGGCCTCCCATCGGGGTTCCCGGCACATGGATAAAGCTTAATCCTTCGGCCCCGCCCGGGTGAGGGTACCGGGTCCTCTCCGGGGCCGCACCGGGAATGCGGGCGACGGCACGGTCTTCGTGTCGCCGGTCGAGCGGGTCACCCGGATTCGAACCGGCGAGCAGCACGACGCGGCCCCGACTTCGGTCACCCCCCGCTACGGCCCAGCCCGCCGCTTGTTCCACCCCCCATCGCGCCTAGATTCCAGCCCCATGCCTCCACACCTCAGAAGCGACGCCATCACGGTGGGCGTCCAGCGCGCCCCCAATCGCGCGATGCTCCGCGCCGTCGGCTTCGGGGATGCCGATTTCGGCAAGCCGATCATCGGGATCGCCAACGGGTACAGCACCATCACGCCATGCAACGCCGGGCTCGACGTACTTGCCCGGCGTGCCGAGGCGGCGGTCCGGGCCGCGGGTGCGATGCCACAACTATTCGGCACCATCACGGTGAGCGACGGGATCTCGATGGGCACCGAGGGCATGAAGTACTCGCTGGTCTCTCGCGAGGTCATCGCCGACTCGATCGAGACGGCCTGCGGTGCGGAGAGCATGGACGGCGTGGTGGCGGTCGGCGGGTGCGACAAGAACATGCCCGGTGCCATGATCGCCATCGCGCGGATGAACATCCCGGCGATCTTCGTCTATGGCGGCACCATCAAGCCGGGGCACCTGCACGGCCGCGACCTGACCGTCGTGAGCGCCTTCGAGGCGGTGGGCCAGTTCAGCGCGGGCAAGATCGACGAGGGCGAACTGCTCGAGGTCGAGCGCCATGCCTGCCCCGGCAAGGGCTCCTGCGGCGGGATGTTTACCGCCAACACGATGTCCTCGGTGTTCGAGGCGATGGGAATGAGCCTGCCGGGCTCCTCCACCATGGCAGCGGAGGACGCCGAGAAGGCCGAGAGCGCCGCCCGCTCGGGTGAGGTGCTCGTAGCGGCGGTCCGTCGGGGACTCCTCCCGAGGCAGATCCTCACCCGGAAGGCGTTCGACAACGGCATCAGCGTGGTGATGGCGCTGGGCGGCAGCACCAACGCCGTGCTTCACCTGCTCGCCATCGCCCACTCGGCCGGCGTGGCGCTTGCGCTCGACGACTTCGAGGCGATTCGCGCGCGGGTGCCGGTCCTCTGCGACCTCAAGCCGTCAGGCCGCTACGTGGCCACCGACCTGCACGCGGCGGGCGGCGTCCCGCAGGTGATGAAGATGCTGCTCGATCGCGGACTGCTCCATGGCGACGCGCTCACCATCACCGGCGAGACCATTGCCGAAACGCTGGCGGCCGTCCCCGCGGAGCCGCGCACCGACCAGGAGGTGATCCGCCCCTGGAGGCGGCCGCTCTACGCGCAGGGTCATCTCGCCGTCCTGCGGGGCAACCTCGCCCCCGAGGGGTCGGTCGCGAAGATCACCGGGGTCAAGGAGCCGCGCATCGCCGGCCCCGCCCGGATCTTCGAGTCCGAGGAGGCATGCCTGGCGGCGATTCTCGCGGGGCGCATCCGGCCGGGCGACGTCCTGGTGATCCGCTATGAGGGGCCGCGCGGCGGGCCCGGGATGCGGGAGATGCTGGCGCCCACCGCGGCGATCATCGGCGCCGGCCTGGGTGACTCGGTCGCGCTCATCACGGACGGGCGGTTCTCGGGCGGGACCTACGGTCTGGTCGTGGGACACGTCGCGCCGGAGGCGGCGGTCGGCGGGCCCATCGCCCTGCTCCAGGAGGGCGACCTGATCACCATCGACGCCACCAAGCGGTTGCTCACGGTGGACATCCGCCCGGAAGAACTGGCGCGTCGCCGGGATGCCTGGCTGGCCCCGGCCCCCCGCTATCCCTCCGGCGTGCTGTTCAAGTACGCCCGCCAGGTCTCCAGCGCCAGCCTGGGGGCGGTGACCGATCTCTAGCGCCGCCGAGGCCGAGCGGCCGGCGCCCGTCTCGCGGGCGACCATCAGCGGCATCATCGCGGCAGGCTGCTTCATTCTCTTCGCCGCCCTCACGCTGGCCGTTCAGGTGGGGTGGACCCAGGCGCTCGACGTCCACTTGATGCTGGCCGTGAGTCGGGCTCGGCCGATCTGGGCCACCTGGCTCATGCGCGCCCTGAGCGTCGCCGGATCGGGCGCCGTCGAGATTCCGGTCGCGCTCGTTCTGAGCCTCCGGCTCCTGCTGCTCCGGCGGCGACAGGAATCGATTGGCTTCGCCTCCGCCGTGCTCAGCGGCTGGGCGATGTATGGCCTGGCCAAGCTGGTCGTGGGTCGCGCCCGCCCTCACGTCATCCCGCGCCTCATGCGGGGCGCCGGCTGGTACTCGTTCCCCTCCGGCCACAGCACCCTCGCGCCACTCGTCTTCGGCCTCGGCGCGCTGCTCTGGTCGGCGCCGTGGCCGCGCCGAAGGCGAGTCGTGCTCCTGGCCGCCGCGGCCGTGCTGTCGCTGCTCGTAGGGTTCTCGAGAGTCTACCTCGGGCTGCATTGGCCCACCGACGTGGCCGGCGGGCTGGCCCTGGGAATGGGCTGGGCAGCGCTGTGGGTGTGGTGGTGGGAGCGGCCGAGGAAACGGAGCTAGCGCGAGGGGCGAGGAGCTGCTACACCGTCCCCCTGGCCATCGTGCGCCCCTCGAGCACCAGGCGAGCCACCCGCTGCCCGATCTCCCCGGTGCCGACGGTCGGCTCGCCGGGAAGCGCGATGTCAGGCGTCCTCGCGCCGGCCGCCAGCACGTCCGCGACCGCCCGGTCCACCCGATCCGCCGCCTCGGCCTGACCCAGGCCGTAGCGAAGCAGCATCGCGGCTGATGAGATGGCACCCAGTGGGTTGGCGATCCCCTTCCCCGCGATGTCCGGCGCCGACCCGTGCACCGGCTCGAACAGCCCGGGGCCGTCGCCGATGGACGCCGAGGGCAGGAGACCGAGGGAGCCGGTCAGCACGGCGGCCTCGTCGCTGAGGATGTCGCCGAAGAGGTTCTCGGTCAGGAGAACGTCGATGGCGGCGGGATTGGCCACCAGCCGCATCGCCGCGTAGTCCACGTACAGATGCTCCAGTTTCACGTCCGGGTACCCGGTCGCCACCCGGGTCACCGTCTCCCGCCAGAGCTGGGACACTTCCAGCACGTTGGCCTTGTCCACCGAGGTCACCGAGTTGCGCCGCCCCCTGGCCGCATCGAAGGCCACCCGCGCCACCCGCTCGATCTCTGGCACCGAGTACCGCATGGTGTTGACCGCGGTGTCGCGCTCGAGCGCGCGAGGCTGGCCGTAGTAGAGACCACCCAATAGCTCCCGCACGATCAGGAGATCCACCCCCTCGAGCCGCTCCGGTCGGAGCGGGGAGGCGTGGCGGAGCGCCGGGTGAACCGCCACCGGGCGGAGGTTGGCGTATGCACCCAGCAGCTTCCGGAGCGCCAGGAGGCCTGCCTCCGGCCGGCGGCGCCCTTCAGCGGCCGCCAGCTTGGGATGGCCCACCGCCCCGAGCAGGACGGCGTGGGCCTCGGTGACCCCGGCCGCCGTGCCGGGCGGGAGGGAATCGCCGGCCACGGCCACGCCGGCGGCGCCCACCGGGTATTCCGCGGTCTCCAAGGTGAAGCCATGCAGGTCGGCCGCGGCCTGAAGCACGCGCACCGCCTCGGCCGTGACCTCGGGCCCGATACCGTCCCCGGGCAGGACCGCGATGGTATAGCGGGTCATGCCGGTGCCGCCGCTCTGCGCTGGCGCTCGAACGCAGCGATCCGGGGCTCTTCCAACAAGGTCTTGCCGATCTCGTCCAGGCCTTTCAGCAGCATCTCCCGGCGGTACTCGTCCATCTGGAACCCGGCCGCGAACCCCTCATCGTCCGTCACCCGCCGATTCACTAGGTCCACGGTCAGCCGATAGCCGCGCAGCGCGGCCTCGCACCGGCGGAAGAGCTCTTGGACCTGCGCCTCTTGCAGGATCACGGGCAATAAGCCATTTTGGCAGCAATTCCCGTAGAAGATATCCGCGAACGAGGGCGCGACGATGGCCCGGAACCCATAATCGGAGAGCGCCCAGGGGGCATGCTCGCGCGAGCTTCCGCAGCCGAAGTTCGCGCCGGCGAGAAGGATGCTGGCGCCGGCGGCCTCCGGCCGGTTGAGCTCGAAATCGGGGTTCGGCGCGCCGTCGGGGCGATAGCGCCAGTCGAAGAAGAGCGCGGGCCCGAACCCGGTGCGCTCGATCCGCTTGAGGAACTGCTTCGGAATGATCTGGTCGGTGTCGACGTTGGCCCGAGGGAGCGAAACGACGCGTCCGGTGTGCACGGAGAAGGGCTGCATACGGTCCTGAATAAGTATTCCGAAGAATCCTGCGTCAAATCTGATATATCACATTAAGTCAAATCTAGAAGTCTCAGTTACATCAGCTATTAACACAACATTATCAATCTATGTATCAACATGCATAGCGGACCGAGCACGCTGCATAACACCGCCTTCAGTCCTGCATGTACCCTCGGACGTCCACCAAACACCCCTCGACCGCTGCCGCGACCGCCATTACCGGACTGACGAGGTGCGTCCGCCCCCCCCTTCCCTGGCGGCCTTCGAAATTCCGG
>Ga0209797_10001086_pt1 | contig 13659 bp, 10 predicted proteins | sample DOMMetBare3Fresh_2_FD_187472 | JGI IMG/M metagenome (GOLD analysis project Ga0209797, IMG submission 187472) | Wetland sediment microbial communities from St. Louis River estuary, USA, under dissolved organic matter induced mercury methylation -... | ecosystem: Environmental > Aquatic >... | reverse complement strand
GAAGAGCCGGAATCTGATGTACAGCCCACGCTCTCGCTGGGGAGCAGCACTCGGGTCGTTAGGACCCCCGCGAGCCAGCAGACCGAGTGAATCGAGCTTGCCAAGAAATTTCACAAGCGCCCGAGGCGAGACGCGCGGGCCATCGCCCTCCGGCCCGCCGTTGGAAACATCCGAAAGCGTGAGCACGCCATCGAACTGCCTCAAAACTCGGTACTCCGGCTGTTTCAGGATAAAGTAGCGAGCGGCGGCGGTGTTGCGTACGACGTAGTGCGGCGTGCCGGCTTCGAGCTGCGCGTCGTAGAAGGCACGGATCAACGACTCCTCCCGCGGGTGCAGCCCGTCGACGCGTGCAGTGGACAGCATGCTCTGCACGAGCGCGGTGAGCTGGGGGGCGGTGAAGGCGGAGAGGCCGCCGAGGTATTTGCCAATCGGCGTCCGCACGGCCGACAGAATGACGGGGGTTATGCTGTCGCTCACGGGTGTGGCTCCGGTAAGGGCCGAGGGGCAACTTAGGTGTTACGGCGGGAGGGCGATAGAGCCTAGCCGTTGCTCCAGTCGAAGGCGTTGAGCTGGGCGTACGTGTGCTCGTAGGTAAACTCGAGCGGGCCGGACGTGACCCGCAGCCGGACGCTGTCCCCCATCTCCGCTTCCGCGAACTCGAAGCCGCCCGGCAGCACGATGCGGGCGCGGTGCTCCTCGCCGGTCACCGGATTCCGAATCGGCTCGATGAGGTTCTCGATGACGCCCGGTACCACCAGCCGGGCGGTCCGCCGCTCCCGATCGGTCTCGAGCAGGACCGGCGCGACGATCGGCTCGAGGAAGGAGGAACATGTGGAGGCGAAGATCTCGAAGTAGCCCCCACCGGCCCTGCCGGTGTTGAGCGTGAGCACCGCCTCGCGCTGGGCTGGGGTGGCCCCCTCGCCCACGACTACCTGCAGCGTGCCGTTGCCGGCATCGATTCGACCCGGCCAGACCAGGATCTGCGCAAAGCGGACCCCGGCCATCGGCGTCTGTCCGAAGCGCCCCTCCCGGATCTCGAAGCCCGCCACTCCTTGGCACCCGCCCAGAGTGGGCGAAGCGTTGAACTGACAGGGACAGCCCCAAGCGCAGTTGCAGCCGCTCACCTCTTCGCCCGCAATGCGCCAATTCACACCAGTCGTCTCGGTAGCCATGACTTCCTCCTTATGACTCTATGGCACCAGCGCCCGGGTCCGCACCTCCTCACCGATCCGCCCGAGGAAGGCCTCCACCGTCATCACCTCCTGCTTCTTCCCCGCCCCGCGCACCCGCAGGGCCAGACTGTCGCTCTCCGCCTCACGCTGGCCGACGATGGCCATGTAGGGCACCTTGCCGACCTCGCCCTCGCGGATGCGGTAGTTGAGCGTCTCGCTCCGGTCGTCCAGATGGGCGCGGATGCCGGCGGCCCGGAGCCGGTCCGCCAGTCGGCGCGCGGCCTCGATCTGCGCGTCCGAGATGGGGATTACCCGCACCTGCTCGGGCGAGAGCCAGACCGGGAACGCGCCGGCGAAATGCTCGATGAGGATCGCGATGAACCGCTCGAACGAGCCGCTCACGGCCCGGTGGATGACCACCGGCCGATGCTCGGTGTTGTCGTCGCCCACGTAGATCAGGTCGAATCGTTCGGGCGCCGCGTAGTCGAGCTGAATGGTGCCCAGCTGCCAGCTCCGGCCGATCGAGTCGGTGACGTCGAAATCGATCTTGGGGCCGTAGAACGCCCCGTCGCCCGGCTTGAGCTCGTACGCCATGCCGGTCGCCTCGAGGGCGCCGCGCAGCGCGGCCTCCGCGCGATCCCACATCTCGTCGCTGCCGATCCGCGTCTCCGGCCGGGTGGCGAACCTGAGGCTGGCCTCCAGCCCGAACGTGCGGTAGTAGGCGAGGATGAAGTCCATCAGGAACTTCACCTCGTCCACGATCTGGCCCTCCGTCAGAAACACGTGGCAGTCGTCCTGGGCGAATTGCCGCACGCGGGTGAGCCCCGAGAGCGCGCCGGTCACCTCGTTCCGGTGCAGCACGTCGAAGGTGACGTAGCGGAGCGGGAGCTCGCGGTACGAATGCTTCTTGGCGGAATAGAGCAGGTAGTGCGACGGGCAGTTCATCGGCTTGAGCGAGGCGTCGGCGTCGCCCGTCTCCTTGTTGAGCACCATGAACATGTTCTCGCGGTACTTGCCCCAGTGTCCCGACAGCTCCCACAGCATCTTGTTGAAGATCAGCGGCGTCTTGATCTCCCTGAACGCGCCCGCCTGCCGCTCGCGCACGAAATCGGTCAGCAGGTTGTACAGCGTCGTCCCGCGCTCGGTCCAGAAGGCCGCGCCCGGCGCCGACGGATGAAACATGAAGAGGTCGAGCTCTTTGCCGACGCGCCGGTGGTCGCGCTTCCGCGCCTCCTCCAGCCGGTGCAGATAGGCGTCGAGCTCCTCCTTCTTGAACCAGGCCGTGCCGTAAATCCGCTGCAGCATCTGCCGGCGCTCGTCGCCCCGCCAGTACGCGCCGGCGGCCGAGAGCAGCTTGAAGTGCTTGAGCCGGCCGGTGCGGGGGATGTGCGGGCCGCGGCAGAGATCCTGGAACGGTCCGTCGGTGTAGACGCTGATCGTCTCGTCGTCGCGCAGCTCGCCGATCCGCTCGAGCTTGAGCGGGTCGTCGGCGAATCGGCGATTGGCCTCCGCCCGGTCCACGACTTCCCGCATGAACGGATAGTCCCGGGCCGCCACCTCGGCCATCTTCGCCTCGATGCGCGCGAGATCCTCGGGCGTGAACGGCCGGTCCACCTGGAAGTCGTAGTAGAACCCGTCCTCGATCGGCGGCCCGAAGCCGATGCCGGCGCCCGGGAAGAGCTCCCGCACCGCCGTCGCCAGGATGTGCGCCGAGGAGTGCCGCAACACCTCCAGCGCGTCGGGGTCGCGGTCGGTGAGGATCGAGAGGGTGATGTCGGCGTCGAGCGGGCGGTCGAGGTCCCACACGACGCCGTTCACCCGCGCGGCGAGCGCCGCGCGCGCCAGGCCGGCGCCGATCGCCTCGGCGACTTGGCGGGCGGTGGTGCCCGCGGGCACCTCGCGGACGCTGCCATCCGGCAGCGTGACCCGGATGGTGGCGCTCATGGGCCCTCGTGCACCGCCGGGCGGGCCGGGGGCTCGCTGATCGGGGCGTAGACGAAGTACAGCGCCAGCCCGGCCAAGAGCAGCAGCGCCACGAGAATCCAACGGCCCAGGCTGAGGCCGCGGGGGATCGTCGGTTCATCGTTCATGCGAAGACCTTGGTGTGGAAACCCTTCCCTGCGTTTGCCCGCGGAAAATGTTAAGTTAACGGCATTCGGAATCTTCACGTAAGAGGACGACGCCGTGCGCTCTCACGATCGGTTGAGCAGGACACAAGTGATCATCTGGACCGGCCTCGGCTTCGGCGCCGGCATCCTGGCCGGCTTCGCCGTGGGCGAGTGGGTCGGCGGAATGAACCGGGTGCGGGTGCGCGGCATCGCCCGCCGGCTGCGCCAGGGCGCGCCGACCCGGCTCACGACCTCGGCCTCGGCACGCGCCGCCGAGGCCGCGCTCCAGGCGGAGACCCGCCTCGCCGGCCTTCCGATCGAGGTACTGGCCGTGGCTCGCGGAGTCGTCGAGCTGCGTGGCTGGGTGCCGACCCGCGCCGCGCGCGCCGTTGCCGGCCGGACCGCGCTCGCCGCGCCCGGCATCGAGAGCGTCATCAACAGCCTCCTCGTGCGCGGCGAAGACGACCTCATGCGGGCCGGGGACGCTCGGACCACCGACCAGAGCGCATGACCGAGCCGCTCGCTCCCCAGTACAATCCGTCCGCCATCGAGTCCGCCCTCTACGCCTGGTGGCAGGAGCGCGGGCTGTTCTCCCCGGACGCCGGTCCCGGCGGACCGGCGGCCACCCCGTACGTGATCATGATGCCGCCGCCCAACGTGACGGCAGCGCTGCACATGGGCCACGGGCTCAACAACACGGTGCAGGACGTCCTGGTGCGGTTCGAGCGGATGCGCGGCCGCCGGGCGCTCTGGCTCCCGGGCACCGACCACGCCGGCATCGCCACCCAGAACGTGGTGGAGCGACTCCTGGCCAAGGAGGGGCTCACCCGCTTCGACGTCGGCCGCGAGGCGTTCGTCGAGCGCGTTTGGAGCTACGTCCACGAAACCGGCGCCGCCATCCTCGAGCAGCTCAAGGCCATCGGCAGCTCGGCCGACTGGTCGCGCACCTACTTCACGCTCGACGAGAGACTCTCGCGCGCGGTCCGCGAGGCGTTCGTCACCCTGTACGAGGCGGGGCTCGTCTATCGGGGCCACTACATCATCAACTGGTGCCCCCGCTGCCTCACCGCCCTCTCGAACGAGGAGGCGGAGAAGGTGGAGACCGACGGGAACATCTGGCACCTCCGCTACCCGCTGGCCGATGGCAGCGGCCACGTCACGGTCGCCACCACCCGTCCCGAGACGATGCTGGGCGACACCGCGGTCGCGGTGCACCCCGCGGACGAGCGATACCGGCACCTGGTCGGCCGGGAGCTGCGGCTGCCGGTGGTGGACCGCCCGATTCCGATCGTGGGGGACGAGGCGGTGGACCCGGCGTTCGGCTCGGGCGCGGTGAAGGTCACGCCGGCGCACGATCCGGCGGACTTCGAGATCGGCCGGCGCCACGACCTGCCGGCGATCGACGTGATGACGCCCGAGGCGCGGATCAGCCTGGCGGCGCCCGAGCGCTTCCAGGGACTGGACCGGTTCGACGCCCGCGCGCGGGTCGTCGCGGAGTTCGAGGCCGCCGGGCTGCTCGAGAAGGTGGAGCCGCACCGTCACGCCGTCGGCCATTGCTACCGCTGTGGCACGGTGGTCGAGCCGCGGCTCTCCGACCAGTGGTTCGTGCGGATGGCGCCGCTCGCCCGGCCCGCGCTCGAGGCCTACACCAACGGAACCCTGCACTTCATCCCCGAGCGCCGGGGCGACGATTACACCCAGTGGCTCGAAGGGATCCGCGACTGGTGCATCTCCCGCCAGCTCTGGTGGGGCCACCGCATCCCGGTCTGGTACTGCGAGGCCGACGGCTGCGGCCGCACCAGGGTCAGCCGCACCGATCTCGACGCCTGCCCGGCCTGCGGCGGCCCCGCCCGGCAGGACGAGGACGTCCTCGACACCTGGTTCTCGTCGTGGCTGGTGCCGTTTTCCAGCTTGGGCTGGCCCGACCGCACGCCCGACCTGGCCACGTTCTACCCCGGCCACACGCTGGTCTCCGCCCCCGAGATCCTGTTCTTCTGGGTGGCGCGGATGATCATGTCCGGGCTCCACTTCATGGGCGACGTGCCGTACACCCACATCTACCTCCACGGCACCGTCCGCGACACCCAGCACCGCAAGATGTCGAAGTCGCTGGGCAACGGAATCGACCCGCTCGAGGTGGTCGAGCGCTACGGCGCCGACGCCCTGCGATATTCGCTCGTTTCCGGCATGTCGGTCGGGACCGACGTCATCCTCGACCCGAACGACCTCGAGGGATCGTTCGCGGCGGGCCGGAACTTCGCCAACAAGCTGTGGAATGCCGGGCGCTTCATCCTTTCGAATCTGGCCGGCCCGACGCGCCCGCTGGCGGGCACCCCGAGCGCCGTGCACCGCGAGGAGCTCACGCTGGCGGATCGCTGGATCCTCGCGCGCTGCGACGCCACCGTGCGGGAGGCCACCGAGGCGTACGAGAAGTTTCGCCTCAACGAGGCGGCCGGCGCGGTCTATCGCTTCCTCTGGAGCGACCTCGCGGACTGGTACATCGAGCAGATCAAGCCGCGGCTCTACGGCGACGTGCCCGGGGGCGACGTGGCCCGCGCCGTGGCGACGCAGACCTTCGACGTGGCGCTCCGCCTGCTCCACCCGGTCATGCCGTTCATCACCGAGGCACTCTGGCGCCGGTTTCCGGGTCGACCCGCGGACGCCTCCATTTCGGTGGCGCCATGGCCGCGTCCCGATGCCCGGGCCACCGACCCCCAGGCGCTGGCCGACTTCGAACTGGTGCAGCAGGTGGTGGGCGCGATCCGCGGCATCCGCGCCGAGTATGGCGTGCAGCCGGGCCAGACCGTCCGCGCGTTCGTGAGCCAGAACGGCGGCCCGCCGTCGCGCGCACTCGAGCGCGAACGCGGCACCATCGTCCGTCTCGCCAAGCTCGCCGACCTCGTGCTGGCCGAAGGCACCGAACGGGTCGGCGGCCACGCCGTGCTGCCGGATGGCACGGCCGTGTTCGTGCCGCTCGGCGATGCGATCGATGTCGGCCGCGAATGCGCCCGACTCGGGGCGGAGGCCGACCGGCTCGCGGGGCTGCTCGCCTCGCAGGCCAAGAAGCTCGGCAACGAGCAGTTCGTCTCCCGGGCGCCCGCGGAGGTCGTCACCCGCGAGCGGGAGAAGCTCGCCGCCTGGACCGAGCAGCGCGACGTGCTGGTGCGGAAGCGCGAGCTGCTGGGGTGCGGGTGAGAGCGATGGGAGCGGCGGGCCCCGGAGTCACCCTGAGCCCGTTCGCTGCGTTCAGGGTGACTCACCCCATCATCGGCCTCGTCGTGCCGCTTGCGGTTGCGGCCCTCGCGTGCGCGCGCATCGAGCCCCCGCCCGGCGGGCCGCCCGACACGGCGCCACCCCAGCTCGTCGCGACCCGGCCGGATTCGTTCGGGCGGATCCCGGGTTTCAAGGGCGAGGTGGAGTTCAAGTTCGACGAGGTGATCTCCGAGGGCGGCACCCCCAGTCAGGGAACCGGCACGGGCGACCTCGAGAAGCTCGTCATCGTCTCGCCGTCCACGCGGGTGCCGGAGGTGCACTGGCGGCGCGACCGGATCACGGTGCGGCCCGCCGAGGGCTGGCGGCCCGATCGGGTCTACCGGGTCGAGCTCCTGCCGGGAGTGACCGACCTCAGGCGGAACCGCAGCACCAAGGACACCGTGCTCACGTTCACCACCGGCGCACCGCTCCCCGCCACCACCATCGAGGGGACCGTGGTGGACTGGAGTACCGGCCGCCCCGCCCCTCGCGCGCTGGTCGAGGCGATCCTGCTGCCCGACAGCCTGGCGTACCTCGGCCTCGCCGACTCGAGCGGCCGCATCTCGCTCGGGCCGGTGCCGGCCGGCGAGTACCTGGTCCGCGGCGTCCTCGACCAGAACCGCAACCTCCGCGCGGACGGCCGCGAGGCGTTCGACAGTGTGCGGCTGGCCGCGGGCAAGACCTCGGCGGGCGAGCTGTGGGCATTCGTCCACGACACGGCGCCGGCGCGCATCCGTACCATCACCGTCGCCGACAGCAGTTCGGCGGCGATCGAGCTCAGCCAGAGCCTCGACCCCGGGCAGCGCCTGACACCGGACGCGGCGACCGTCCGACTCTTGCCCGACTCGACGCCGGTGCGCGTCATCTCCCTGCTGCCCAAACCGGTGGACGACAGCGTCCAGCGGCCCGCCGAGGTGGCACGGGACACAGCGGGTGCGGATACGGCCCGGGCCGGACGGCCGGGAATCGTGGAGCTCCAGGAACGCAGGCCCGCGGTCCCGCGCGGTCGCACGGCCGCCGAGCTCAAGCCGCTCACCAGCCGTCCGCCGCTCAGCGACCGGCTGGTCCTCCGGGTGCAACAGCCGTGGAAGCCGGAGGGCAAGTACGAGGTCGAGCTCCGCGGCGTCCGTAACGTGAGCGGCGTGGTCGGCGACGCCCGGGGCGCCCTGTCCGTTCCAAAGGCGCCCACCGGCGACGCCCTCCGGCACGGTCCGGACTCCCTCAAGCTGACCCCCGATACCCTGAAGCGGCGGCTCCCCAAGAAGACTCCATGAGCGACCGCCGGCGCGAGCTTCCCTCGGTGGACCGGCTGCTCCGCGAGCCCGGCGTGGAGGAGCTGCTGCGTGCCGCGCCCCGGGCCGCCGTGGTGGCCGCCGTCCGGGAGGCGCTCGCGGGCGCGCGCACCCGGCGGGCCGGCGCCCCCGAGGACTGGGCCGCCGAGGTCCGGGAGCGGCTCGCCGAGCGGCGGCGGCCCGCGCTCCGGCCCGTGCTCAACGCCACCGGCGTCGTGCTGCACACGAACCTCGGGCGCGCGCCACTCGCCGAGGCCGCCGTCCGCGCCATGACGGCCATCGCCGGCGGCTACACCAACCTCGAGTTTGACCTCGATACCGGCACCCGCGGCAGCCGCACCGACCACTGCCGCGAGCTGCTGCGGCGCGTGACCGGGGCGGAGGACGCGCTGGTCGTCAACAACGCCGCGGGCGCGCTGGTCCTCGCGCTGAACGCGCTGGCCGCGGATCGCGACGTCCTCATCTCGCGAGGCGAGCTGATCGAGATCGGCGGCTCCTTCCGCATTCCCGACATCATGTCCCGGAGCGGGGCGCGGCTCCGCGAGGTCGGCACCACCAACCGCACCCATCTCGACGACTACCGGCGGGCACTCGGCGGCGGCGTGGCCGCGATCCTCACGGTGCACCGCTCCAACTTCGAGCAGCGCGGGTTCGTGGCGTCGGCCGACCCCGCCGCCCTGGCGTTGCTCGCCCAGCACGCCGGGCTCCCCTACCTGTTCGACGTCGGCAGCGGGTTGCTGGCCGATCTCTCGCCGTGGGGACTGTCATCGGAGCCGCGGGTGGCCGATGCGTTGGCGGTGGGCGCCGGACTCGTGCTGTTCTCCGGCGACAAGCTTCTGGGCGGGCCACAGGCAGGCTGCCTCGTCGGACGGGGCGACCTGGTGGCGCGGTGTCGCGAGAACCCGCTCGCGCGGGCGCTGCGCGCGGACAAGCTGACGCTCGCCGCCCTCGGCGCCACGCTCGACCTGTACCAGGATGCGCACGCCGCGGTGCGGGAGATCCCGGTGCTCCGCATGCTCACGCTCGAGCCCGCCGAGCTTGCAGCCCGCGCCGGACGACTGGCGGCACACTGCCCCGCCGAGTTGCGCGCGGAGCTCCGGCCGGGCGAGTCGGCGGTCGGTGGCGGGTCGTTTCCGGGCGCCGTCCTCCCGACCACCCTGGTGGCACTCGACGCCGGTCCCCTCGGCGCCGACGGCCTCGCGCTCCGGCTCCGGCTCGGCGAGCCGGCCGTCGTGGCACGGGTGGCTGCCGGGCGCGTGCTGCTCGACCCGCGGACCCTGCCTGAGGAGGCCGGTCCTGACGTCGGCCGCGCGCTGGCCGAGGCGATTCAGGCGTGAGCAGCCGGCCGGCGGTCTTCCTCGACCGCGACGGCACACTCATTGAGGAGCGGCACTACCTCGGCGACCCGGCCGGCGTGCGCCTGCTACCCGGAGTGGCCGATGCGGTGCGCCGGCTCAACGCGGCCGGGCTCCCCGCCGTGGTGGTCACCAATCAGTCGGGCATCGCGCGCGGGCTCTTCACCGAGGCCGACTATCAGGCCACGGCCCTCCGGCTCGAAGAGCTGCTCGCGCGCGAGGGCGCCCGCATCGACGCCCACTACCACTGCCCGCACCTGCCGGAGGTCTCTGGGCCCTGCGACTGCCGCAAGCCCGGTCCCCTGCTCTACCAGCTCGCCGCCCGCGACCTCGCACTCGACCTCGGGCGGAGCTGGTGGGTCGGTGACCGCCTGCGCGACATCGAGGCGGCGACGCGATTCGGGGGGCATGGCATGCTCGTGCTCACGGGGGCCGGACCGGAGGAATCCGGCCGCGCGGACGCCCGCCGCTGGACCACCGCCTCGGACCTCGCGGCCGCGGTGCGCATGATCCTGGCGGCGCGGGAGTCATTCTGAACGGAGTGAAGGGAGCCATGCCGGGTAATGGCCCTTTCGCTGCGCTCAGGGTGACTCCCGGCCGGCCCCGCGTTACTTTCCCCGGCCATGACGATGCGTGTGGCCGTGGCCGTCTCGGGGCGCGGCAGCAACCTCGAGGCGCTCCTGCAGTCCCTGGGAGAAGACGCCCCGGCACGGGTGGTGCTGGTGCTGAGCAACCGGCCGGATGCGGGGGCCCTCGAGCGTGCCCGCACCCACGGCGTGCCCACGGAGGTGCTGCCCGACCCCACCGACGCCGCCGACTGGCTGGACCGCCTCGAACATCACCGGGTCGACCTGCTGGTGCTGGCCGGCTACCTCAAGCTGGTTCCCGCCGCCGTCATCGCCCGCTACCGCGACCGCATCGTGAACGTCCACCCCGGGCTGCTTCCGGCATTCGGGGGCCGCGGCATGTACGGCCATCGCGTGCACGACGCCGTGCTGGCGAGTGGCGCGCGCGAGAGCGGGGCCACCGTCCACCTCGTGGACGAGGTCTACGACCGCGGCGCCATCCTGGCGCAGGGCCGCGTGCCGGTCCTGCCGGACGACACGCCGGACCGGCTGGCCGCGCGCGTGCTCCAGGTGGAGCACCGGCTGCTCCCCGCCGTCGTGCTCGCCGCCGCGGCCGCGGGACGACCCGTACCGCTTCCCGAAACCGTGGAGTCAGCTTCGTGACTCGTCCGTCATGCCGCGCGCGCTGATCTCGGTCAGCGACAAGCGCGGGATCGTCGCCTTCGCCCAGGGGTTGGCTCAGCTCGGGTGGGAGATCATCTCGACCGGCGGGACCGCGGCGACGCTCCGCACCGCGGGCCTCGCGGTGACCTCGGTGGACGAAGTCACCGGCTTCCCCGAGCTCCTCGATGGGCGGCTCAAGACCCTGCACCCCGCGATCCACGGCGCGCTCCTCGCGCGGCGGGACCGGCCCGAGCACCTCGGCGCCGTACGCGAGCACGGCATCGTGCCCATCGACCTCGTGGCCGTCAATCTCTATCCCTTCAAGATGACCATCTCGCAGGCGGGCGTCTCGTTCGAGGACGCGGTCGAGAACATCGACATCGGCGGGCCGTCCATGCTCCGCTCCGCCGCCAAGAACCACGAGTTCGTGCTGCCGGTCGTGGATCCGACCGACTATCCCAGGGTGCTCGAGCTGCTCCGGCGCGATGGGCTCACATCCGAGATCCGGCGCGACTTCGCGGCCAAGGTGTTCGCGCACACGGCCGACTACGACGCGGCGATCGCGGGCTACTTGACGCCGCAGGAGGACGGGCTGCCCGGCCGGCTGGGCATCGCGATGGAGCGGGCCCAGACGCTGCGCTACGGCGAGAATCCCGGCCAGCGCGCCGCGCTGTACGTGACCGAGGAGCCGCGCGGGATGCGGGACCTCACGCAACGCCAGGGAAAAGAGTTGTCCTTCAACAACCTGCTCGACATCGACGCCGCAATGTGGGCCGTCGCCTGCTGGAGCACGCGGCCGGCGTGCGGCGTCATCAAGCACACCACGCCGTGCGGAATCGCGATCGGTCCGTCCGCGGCCGAGGCGTTCCGGAAGGCGCGGGCGACCGATCCCGTCTCGGCGTTCGGCTCGGTCATCGCGTTCAACACGGTCGTGGATCGCGCCACCGCCGAGGCGATGGGCGATCTCTTCGTCGAGGTCGTGGTGGCGCCCTCGTTCCACGACGAGGCGCTCGGGGTCTTCGCCGCCAAGAAGGCGCTCCGCGTGGTGGAGCTGCCGGTGAGCCGGGGCGCCGGGGCACTCGACTTCAAGCGGGTGCGCGGCGGCTTCCTGGTGCAGGAACAGTTCCAGTACGACCCGTCCGACCGGGAGTGGTCGGTCGCCACCGACCGGCAGCCCACCGAGCGGGAGTGGAACGATCTCCGCTTCGCCTGGGCCGCGGTCGCGTCGGTCAAGTCGAACGCCATCCTGCTCGCGCGTGACGAGGCGGCGATCGGCATCGGCGCCGGGCAGATGAGCCGGGTGGACAGCGCCTTCCTCGCCGTCCACAAGGCCCGCCAGCAGGGGCACGACCCCGCCGGCAGCGTGCTCGCCTCGGACGGCTTCTTCCCCTTTGCCGACGGCGTGGAGCACGCGGCCGGCGCGGGGGTCACCGCGATCATCCAGCCGGGCGGCTCGGTCCGCGACGCCGAAGTGGTCGAGGCGGCCAACCGGCACGGTATCGCCATGGTCATGACCGGCCACCGCCAGTTCAGACACTAGCCACGGACCCCATGCCGCCGACCTCGCAGGAGCGCCCGCCCTACCTCTTCGCCCTCGGCACGTTCGTCGCCGTCCTCATGATCTACATCGCGACGCTGGCGCCGACCACCGCGTTCTGGGACACGTCGGAGTACATCGCGGCCGCCAAGGTGCTCGGGATCCCGCATCCGCCCGGGAATCCGCTGTTCGTCATTCTGGCCCACAGTTTCGGCCTGCTGCCGCTCGCGGCCTCGTACGCGGTGCGGATCAACCTGTTCGCGGCGCTCACCAGCGCCGCCGCAGCCGGGTTCTGGTTCCTGGTCGCCGAGCGGTGGCTGCGCGGCATCGTGCAGCCGCGCTGGGCGCGCTACGCGGCGGCGTTCGGCGGGGTGCTGGTGGGCGCCACCTCGTGGACCGTGTGGAACCAGAGCACGGTGAACGAGAAGGTATACACGGTCTCGCTGCTCGCGATCGCGCTCGTCATGTGGCTCGTGGTGCGCTGGGGTGACGACGAGCCCGGCCCCCATCGCGACCGCTGGCTCGTGCTCATCGCCTACGTGCTGGCGCTCTCCTCGACCAACCATCTGATGGGCGTGCTCGCCGTGCCGGCGCTGGTCGTGTACGTGCTGTGGACCGACTGGCGCGTCGTCACCCGCCCCACCGTGCTGGTGGGGATCCTCATCGCCGCGGTGGTCGGCATCTCGCTCAACTACCTCTGGCTTCCGATCCGCGCCGGGCAGTATCCGCCGATCAACGAGGGCGAGCCGGTCGGCTTCTTCAGCCAGGCGCTCAAGGACGTGCTCAACCGCGTCCAGTACGGGAAGCCGCCCCTGAGCGAGCGGCAGGCGAGCTTCACGGGGCAGCTCGCCAACTTCTGGCAGTACTACTCCTGGCAGTTCGCCCGGGATTGGGGGCGCCTGTCCGGCGTCGCCACCGCGATCTTCACCGTACTCGGCCTCAGCGGGCTCGGGGCGCTGTGGAAGTCGGACCGCCGGGCGGGGCTGGCCGGCCTGGCGCTGCTGGGGACGCTGTCGGTCGGGCTGGTCTACTACATGAACTTCAAGTACGGCTTCTCCCAGTACCTGGATCAGCCCTCCCTCCCGCGCGAGGTGCGCGAGCGCGACTACTTCTTCGTCGGCTCGTTCGCGGTCTACGGCGCGTTCGTGGCCTGCGGGCTGGGCGCGCTGATGCAGGCAATGGTGGACGGCCTCCGCGACCGCGGCTCCGCCGCGGGCCGGTGGGCGGCGGCCAGCCCGGTGCTCGCCCTGGCCTTCGTGCCGCTGCTCGGCAACCGGGCCACCGCGAGCCGCGCGCACGAGACCATGGCGCGCGACTTCGCCTACGACATGCTCAACAGCGTCGAGCCGTACGGCATCCTCATCACCGCCGGCGACAACGACACCTTCCCCCTCTGGTACGCGCAGGAAGTGGAGGGGATCCGGCCCGACGTGACGCTGGCGAACCTGTCGCTCATGAACACCGAGTGGCACCTCCGGCAGCTCGCCCGGCGCGAGACCCCGGCCTTCGACCCGTCGCGGGCCGACTCGATCTGGAGCTCCGTCCCCGTCCCGCCGCGGCCCGAGGCCCCTGCCCTCGCGCTCCGCCAGGCCGAGGTGGACAGCCTGCCGGAGGCGATGCAGGTGCCCGCCAGCGGGGGCATCGCGTTCGACAGCCTGCAGATCCGCTTCGGGCAGGAGGTGCTGCTCCGGCAGGACCTCGCGACCATCTTCCT
>Ga0209797_10001085_pt1 | contig 13666 bp, 13 predicted proteins | sample DOMMetBare3Fresh_2_FD_187472 | JGI IMG/M metagenome (GOLD analysis project Ga0209797, IMG submission 187472) | Wetland sediment microbial communities from St. Louis River estuary, USA, under dissolved organic matter induced mercury methylation -... | ecosystem: Environmental > Aquatic >... | reverse complement strand
GACCGCCAGCGACAGCCGTCCACCCTGCGGATCGCGCCACAGAATTCGATTGGCCGCGCGGAACTCGCGAATCAGGCGCATCGGGTGCCGAGGCAGTGGCACGAGCGCCACGGAGCGGCAACGAATGCGCAGGTTGACCACGCCCGCGCAAGCATACGTGGCGAGCACCACAACCAACGCCGCCGACAGGCCGCCGCCCACCCCGAAACCGAGGCTGCTGATCCAGCGATCGACCGAGACCACAACCGAAGCGCCCGCAAAGAAATCGCTGACGAGGAATCCTCCGCAGGCGGTGCCCAGCAACACGGCGGTGACGATCGTGACCTCGATCCATGCGTTCGCCTTCACCAGCCGGGCTGGCTCGACGAGATCGGTGATCAATCCGTACTTCGCCGGTGCGTAGGCTGCGGCCCCGAGTCCGACGGCCGCGAACGCCGCCAACGGATGAAGACCGACTCCCAGGGCGACGGCTCCCAGCAGCTTGATGCCGTTCGTCCAGGCCATCAGCCTGGCCTTGGGCACGGCATCGGCCAGCGCGCCGACGATCGGCGCCAGGCCGACGTAGGAGGCGATGAAGAAGAACTTCAGCAGCGGCGTCCACCACTCGGGCTGCCCCGTGCGCTGCAACCAGGCGATGGTGACGATGAGCAGCGCGTTGTCGGCCATCGCCGACAGGAACTGCGCTGCAATGATGGCCTGAAACCCGGTGGGCACCTGGAGCGCGGCGTGGTGGACGACGCCGCATTGGATCGCTCGCATGTGGCAGGCCGGTGACGGCTCAATGTGTGGCGCGCTTTCCACAGAGTGGCCCTGTCACATGACTGTCGCGTGACGACCCGAAGATTCGGCGCATGCGTCGTGATGACCACGCGATGCCGGCTGACGATGAGTCACGGGAAGCCGGCGATGGAGTACGCCTGCGTGTGCGTGCGGCGTGGATATCGGACCTGCACCTGGGTACGCCCGGCTGCCGCGCCCAAGCCCTGCTGGACTTCCTGCGGCAGGTCGATTGCCAGACGCTGTACCTCGTGGGCGACATCATCGACGGCTGGCAGCTCAGGCGCCAGTGGTACTGGCCGCAGGCGCACAACGACGTGATCCAGAAGATCCTGCGCAAGGCCCGCAAAGGCACCCGCGTGGTCTTCGTGCCGGGCAACCACGACGAATTCGCCCGCCGCTACGTCGAGCACAACTTCGGCGGTGTGGACGTGGCCACAGACTGCATGCACCAGTGTCTGGACGGCCGCAAGCTGTGGGTCACTCACGGCGACCACTTCGACGGCGTGGTGCAGCACGCGCGCTGGCTCGCTTACCTGGGCGACACGCTGTACGACTGGGTGCTCGAATTGAATCGGCACTTCAACTCGCTGCGCGCTCGCTTGGGTCTGCCGTACTGGAGTCTGTCGAAGTACCTGAAGCTGAGGGTCAAGCGAGCGGTGAGCTTCATCTCCAATTTCGAGGAAGCGCTCGCCCGTGAGGCAAGGCGCCGCGGCGCCGATGGCGTGGTGTGCGGTCACATCCACCACGCCGAACTGCGCTACATCGACGGCGTGCTGTACGCCAACGACGGCGACTGGGTCGAAAGCCTGACGGCCCTGGTGGAACATCTGAACGGCCGGCTGGAAATCCTCGACTGGTCGATGCCCGGGACTCCTCGCGTACTGCTGGAGCCATCAACGCCGGCTCGCGACTTCACCGAGACGGTGCTGCCCAACGCGGGCGTCTGAGCGCCCCGCCACATCCCGCGTTCCCGGCCAGCCCCTGGGCCCGCGGCCATGCCGGCGCCACCACCTGCTGAAAGCCCGAGGAACCACTGGCTCCGGGCATGTCAATATGACAGCAGGATGTCAGAACAACTGAACTTCTGGTGGACAGCGTTGTGCGTCGTCAGCGTGGCCAATTTCGCGGCCTGGATTTGGAGTGCGCTGGCCCTGAATCGACGTCAGTCCACGATGTCGCAGGAGGAGTTCCGGGGCCGCCGCTGGCTGCTCGTGCTGTCGGCCGCCTACGTCGCCGGCTGCGCCTACCGCTCGTACTTCCCCGTGTTCGACATCCCGCGCTTGTGCCTCGTGGACACCTGGTTATCCAGTGCGGTGGTGGGTCGTTCCGTGGCGACGATCGCCGAGTTGTGTTTTGTCGGGCAGTGGGCACTCATGCTGCGCCAAACCTCAGTCGAGACTGACAGCCGCATCGGCGCGCTGGCCTCGCGCGCCCTGGTGCCGACGATTGCCATCGCTGAAGCGTGCTCATGGTACGCGGTGTTGACCACCTCCAACCTCGGCCACGTGATCGAGGAGTCCTTGTGGGGCGGTTGCGCGGCCCTGCTGGTGATCAGCCTGATCGAGTGCTGGCCACGCTGCACCGCCCGCGCACGACCCCTGTTGGCCCTCTGGTGCGCGGTCGGCATGGTCTACGTTGTGTTCATGTTCGCCATCGACGTGCCCATGTATTGGATGCGCTGGCTCGACGACGAGGCCACCGGGCGCGGCTATCTCAGTGTCGAGCAGGGTCTGCTCGACATTTCGACCCGTTGGATCGTCTCGCACCGATGGGACGACTGGAAGGGCGAGGTCGTCTGGATGTCGCTGTACTTCAGCGTCGCAGTGTGGTTGAGCATTGCGCTCGTGTTGCTGCCTTGGCCAGGCAGGCATGCATCGCGCACCCTGACGACCCGATAGCGGCACACGGTTCACCACAGGGTCACACGCGCACCCGATCATTGCCTCCATCGCCGTGTACGGGAGGAACGATGGACCTGATTGACCACGTCGGCACACTGTTGCAGCGTCCGAACCGGCAAAGGCTCGCGTCGCATCGCCTGGAGATCGTATCGCCACTGCATCACGCGCTGCAGTGCGGACATTTGGCCGAGCAGGCGCAGGCCGATGACGCGTTGGTCGCTGCAGCGTTTCTGCACGACATCGGTCACCGCATTGGCGAACCGGTCGACGAATACACCTTTGACGACCTGCACGAACTGCGAGGCGCGGTCTTGCTGTCGGTGGCGTTCCCGTCTGCCGTCGTCGAACCCGTGCGCCTGCATGTGCAGGCGAAGCGCTATCTGGTCTCGACCCAAAGCACCTACCTGGCGAGCCTGCGGCCCGCGGCGCTGCACTCGTTGCGATTGCAAGGCGGCGTGATGTCGAGCGAGGAGTGCCGGATCTTCGAGGCGATGCCGTTTGCCGCGGACGCCTTGGCGCTGCGGCGCTGGGGTGATGCGGCGCGCCACGCGGGGCTGAAGACGCCGCCGTTGGACCACTACCTGTCGTTGCTGCGCACGCCGCAGCGGTGCGCCGCGCCGCCGCCGTTCGAGTCCCTGCGCAACGTTCAATAGACCTCGGGCACCATCATGTCGGCTGGCACCGGCGGTCGAAAGCAGTCGGGAATGCGCACCCAAGCCTGCAGTGCGATGGTCGACCGCTACACCTCCTGGTAAAGATCACATCGTGTCGGGTGACTGCACGCACAGCAGAAACGTCTCCGCGCGCGCCTCGGCGTCCGCCGGGCGGTTGCGCAGCCACCAGACAGCTCCTTTGCGGAAGGTCCAGGGCGCCTGGCTGCCGGTCAGCAGCAAGGCCGCCAAGCGGCCCAGCGCGGGTTGATGCCCCACCAGCAGCACGGTGCGGCGAGCGTCCGGCCAGCCCGAGGCGTTCAACAGCGCGGTCGCGTCGGCCTCTGGCCCGATGGCGGGTTCGGTCGTGAACTTGCGCTCGAGTTTGGCAGCCGTGCGTTGGGCGCGCTGCGCCGGGCTGACGAGCACACGCACGGCGTCGGGCATCTGGCGGTGCAGCCACAGAGCAACGCGCGTGGCCTGGCGCTCGCCGCGCGCCGTCAGGGGGCGGTCCATGTCGCTCTGCCCGGCGTCCGACTCCTCCGCATCGGCATGCCGCCACAGAATCAGGTCCACGCTGCCTCTCCGATCCCGGGCTGTGTCTGGGTTGAGTAGCGCCGGGTCAATGCGCCCTGCGCCGAGGCGCCGCCCTTGCGCCGACCCTCGTTCGCCCGACGGTACGAGCCATCGGCACCCATGAGCCAGGCATCGCTCTTGTCGTGCAGATACGGACTCAGCGTCTCATCGATCAGGCGCTGGCGCTGGGCCTCGTCAGTGACCGGCCATGCCAACTCGATTCGACGGAACATATTGCGCCCCATCCAGTCGGCGCTGGACAGGTACATCCGTTCATCGGCGTCGGCGAGGAAGTAGAAGACCCGCGAATGCTCGAGGAATCGACCGATGATCGAGCGCACCGCCACGTTGTCCGAGAAACCCGGCACTCCGGCCGGCACGACACAAGCGCCGCGCACGATCAGGTCGATCTTGGCGCCGGCGCGGCCCGCCTCGGCGAGGGCGAGCGCCAATGACTCGTCCGTCAACGCATTCATCTTGAGCACGATGCGCGCCGCCTTGCCCGCTCGAGCCGCCAGCGTGACGGCGTGCACCAGCTCGATCATGCGTCGGTGCAACTGAAACGGTGCGACAACAAGCGACTTCAGCCCGGTGATTCGGTTCTGACTGGCGAGGTGCTGGAACAGCAGCTCCATGTCGGCCGTCAGGGCGGAGTCGGCGGTCATCAGGCCGATATCGGTGTACAGGCGCGCGGTCCGGGTGTTGTAGTTTCCGGTGGACAAGTGCCCATAGCGTCTCAGGCGCTTACCTTCTCGGCGCGTGATGAGCAGCATCTTGGCATGGGTCTTGAGCCCGACGATGCCGTACACGACCTGGGCGCCGAGCGACTCCAGTTGCTCGGCCCAGTTGATGTTGGCTTCCTCGTCGAATCGGGCCATCAGTTCCACCACCACCACGACTTCCTTGCCGCGCCGCACCGCCTCGAGCAGAAGCTCCATCAGCGCCGAGTCGGACCCCGTGCGGTAGATGGTCTGCTTGATCGCAAGGACCTGCGGATCCTGCACGGCCTCGCGCAGCAGCGCGACGACGGGCTCGAATGACTCGAACGGGTGATGCAGCATGACGTCGCCGCTGCGCAGGCGCTCGAACATCGAACTCTCGATCGGCACAGTGGCCGGCCAGACCGGCCGATGCGGCGCGAAGTGCAGGTCGCTCGTGGGCACCAATTCGATGAGCTGTGCTAGCCGCACCAGGTTCACCGGGCCATCCACCCGATACAACGACTGCTCTGGCAACTGAAACTGATTGAGCAGGAACTGGGCCAGCGGCTCGGGGCAGGATGTGGCCACTTCCAACCGCACTGCCATGCCGAACTGGCGCTGCGTCAGACCCAGTCGCAGCGCCTGTCGCAGGTTCTTCACCTCCTGGTCGTCGATCGCCAGGTCGGAGTCTCGGGTCAGCCGGAACTGAGAGAAGCCGTCGAGCTTGCGTTCCGGAAAGAGCTCGTCCAGGTGCGCGCGGATCACGCTCGACAGCAGCACGAAGGCTTGGCCCGAGCCGGCGAACTCGTCGGGCAGTCGGATGACACGGGGCAGCACGCGCGGAATCTTGACAATGGCGATGTCGTTCTGCCGCCCGAACGCATCGTGGCCACCAAGGCGGACGATGAAATTCAGCGACTTGTTGGCCACCTGAGGAAAGGGATGCGCCGGGTCGAGGCTGATCGGTACCAGCAAGGGCCTGACCTCACGGGCGAAGAATCGAGCCACCCAGGCGCGCTGATCAGCGTTGCGCTCCGCGTGCGAGAGGATCACGATCCCGGCATGGGCCAGTGCGGGTGACAAAGTGTGGTTGAACAGCGCGTACTGATCGTCGACCAGGCGGCGCGCCGCCTGCGACGTTTCGGCCATCGCTCGAACGGCGGCGGCATGCGACGCACCGTGCGGAGCGCTGGCCAGTTCCTGCATCGTGTCCGACACGCGGATCTCGAAGAACTCGTCGAGATTCGACGACACGATGCACAGATAGCGCAGCCGCTCAAGCAACGGCACGTCTTGCCGACGGACCATGTCAAGCACCCTGGCATTGAAGGCCAGCGTGCCCAGATCGCGATGCAACAGTGCAGCCGAGGCGGGCGAATTCACCGGGCGAATCTGACACCGCTTTGTGACAGTTCGATGACGACGCACCGCGCGCCGTGTCGGTTCGATGACGACATCAGTTCTGCGCCGGGACTGCCGTCAATAGGCGGTTCCGGTAGCGCGTCGGCAGATCGTCGAGCCGCATCAGTACGGGAAGATCTGCGCAACCAAAGTCGGAGTCCCAGGCCGGCGGACCCATGACCCTGGCGCCCAGTCGCAGGTAGCCTTTCAAGAGTGGCGGCGGCTCGACGCACGAGACGGCGTCGTAGCAGTCGATCGGCAGAGGCAGCAACGGCTTGACGCGCAGTGCAGGCTCCACCAGATGGGTCCGGCTCAGCGCATGCCACAGCCTGGCTGCCGAGCTGCCACCGTCGTCCTTCAGGGGCAGGCTGCAACATCCCATCATCCACTCCAGGTCTCGGCTCACCATGTAGCGAGTCAGGGCCGCCCACAGCGCCAGCACAACCCCTCCATGCCGGAATCGGGCGTCTACGCAGGCCCGCCCGAGCTCCGCCATTCGGGGCCGCAGGCCATCGAGCGGCGAGAGATCGAACGCCTGATCGCTGTAGAGGCCGCCAGCCGCCAGTGCCTGATCGGGCGTGAGGACGCGGTAGGTGCCGACGACCGCACCTTCGGCGGGCTCGCGAACGAGGAGGTGATCGCAGTAGGTGTCGAACTCGTCCGCATCCAGGCCGTGGCGTTGGGACGGAACCCGGGCGCCCATCTCGCCCGCGAAGACCCGGTAGCGCAGGCGCTGGGCTTCCCGCACCTCGGGCCACGTGGTCGCCCAGGCCACCGTGAAGCCCGCGTTCTCTTCTGCCGCCCAATTGCCGCTGTAGGACGCGTACGGCCAAACGCTCGTGTGGGTGACGATCTGGTCCAGCATGCTCGCTCCGAAGTTGTGCATGTCGGCCGACTTTGATCTATCTGCATGACTAGCAGATGGCAAGTTGATTGCAGAGTCGTGAACGCGTCGCAAGCTCGACCTAACTTGCGGCTTGAGCAACCGTTTCGGACCGTCATGAAACTGTCACGGAGGCTGCCTAGAGTCGACCCCATCCAAAGACAACGCAAGGAATGCTCATGAACTGGATGTCAACTCGGATCGCGCCGACCCTCGTGCTGGCTTGCTTTGCTGGCGGCGCTGTGGCACAGGACGCCACCGGTGCCGGCGCCACATTTCCGGCGCCGGTCTATGCCAAGTGGGCCGACGCCTATAACAAGGCCACCGGTGCCAAGATCAATTACCAGTCCGTCGGGTCTGGCGCCGGCATCAAGCAGATCACCTCGAAGACCGTGGACTTCGGCGCGTCCGACATGCCGCTCAGCGACGAAGAGCTGGCCAAGAACGGGCTGATCCAGTTCCCGACGGTCATTGGCGGCGTCGTGCCAGTGGTCAATATCCAAGGCATCAAGCCCGGCCAGATCAAGCTGACGGGCGCGCTGCTCGGCGACATCTATCTGGGCAAGATCACCAAATGGAACGACGCGGCTCTGGTCGCAGCGAACCCTGGCGTCCCCTTGCCCGACGCGGCGATTTCGGTGGTGCGGCGTGCTGACGGCTCGGGCACCAGCTTCATCTTCACGAACTACCTGTCGAAGGTCAACCCAGAGTGGAAGGCCAAGGTCGGCGAGGGCACCGCGGTGAACTGGCCGACTGGCGCCGGCGGCAAGGGCAATGAAGGCGTGTCCGCCTTCGTGCAGCGCCTGCCCAATTCGATCGGCTATGTCGAGTACGCCTACGCCAAGCAGAACAAGATGACGTTCACACTGCTGAAGAACCAAGCAGGCAACTTCGTCACGCCCGACGACGAGAACTTCAAAGCCGCCGCGGCCGGCGCCGACTGGGCAAGGACTTTCTATCAGGTGCTGACCGAGCAGCCGGGCCAGGACACCTGGCCGATCAGCGGTGCCACCTTCATCATGATGCACAAGGTGCAGGACAAGCCGGCGCAGGCCAGTTCGGCGCTCAAGTTCTTCGAGTGGGCCTTCAACAACGGCGACAAGATGGCCGGCGAGCTGGAGTACGTGCCGCTGCCGGCCTCGCTGAAGACCATGGTTCGCAAACAATGGGCCGAGGTCAAGGACGGGTCCGGCAAGACGGTGTCGATCAATTGAGTTCGCCGACGTCAGCGCAGCTCGCTCCGGCGCCGCAGTGACGCCCCGGCACAACGGATCTTCCACGTTTGATCTGACGACCATGACCGCCACGTTGCCAGCGACCCATCCGCTGCAAGAATCTCCCATGGATCGAGTGGGGTCTTCCAACAACCCGCCGCCCCGCCGCCGTCAGGCTCCGTGGGCCGATGCGGTGTTCGCTGTGCTCGCCCATGGCGCCGCCTGGCTAACGCTGGCGCTGCTGGCGGGCATCATTGGTTCGCTGGTGGTCGGCGCGGCGCCGGCGATCAAGGAGTACGGACTCGAGTTCCTGATTCGCCGCGAGTGGGACCCGGTGCAGAACCGCTACGGCGGACTGGTGATGATCTACGGCACGCTGATGACCTCGTTCATCGCGCTGCTGATCGCGGTGCCCGTGAGCTTCGGCATCGCGCTGTTCCTCACTGAGCTGTCGCCCGGCTGGCTGAAGCGGCCGCTGGGCACCGCGATTGAGCTGCTGGCGGCAATCCCGTCGATCGTCTACGGTATGTGGGGTCTGCTGGTGTTTGGGCCGATCCTGTCCACTTTCGTCCAGCAGCCGCTGCAAAAGGCTTTCAGCGGCGTGCCGCTGCTCGGCACGCTGGTATCCGGCCCGCCGGTGGGTATCGGCATCCTGTCGGCCGGCATCATCCTCGCGATCATGGTGATCCCGTTCATCGCCGCGGTGATGCGCGACGTGTTCGAGGTCACGCCGCCGATGCTGAAGGAGTCGGCCTACGCGCTCGGCTCGACGACTTGGGAGGTGGTCTACCGCGTCGTGCTGCCCTATACCAAGACCGGCGTCATCGGCGGCATCATGCTGGGCCTCGGCCGGGCGCTCGGCGAAACCATGGCCGTGACCTTCGTGATCGGCAACTTCAACCAGCTGGACTCGTTGTCGCTGTTCCAGGCGGCCAACAGCATCACATCGGCGCTGGCCAACGAGTTCGCCGAGGCCGGTGAGGGCTTGCACCAGGCTTCGCTGATCTACCTGGGGCTGATCCTCTTCTTCATCACCTTCGTCGTGCTCAGCATGTCGAAGCTGCTGCTGGCACGGCTGCAACGCAATGAAGGGACACGCGCATGAGCGTGGTCCAGCTCCACCCAGCCAAGCTCGCGATCTACCGCTCGCGCAAGCGCGTGAACACGGTCGCGCTGACGCTCGCGCTCGCCGCGATGGCGTTCGGCCTGTTCTGGTTGACCTGGATCCTCGTGCAGACCGTGGTGCTGGGGATCGGGGGCATGAGCCTGAGCCTGTTCTCCGAGATGACGCCTCCGCCGCAGGCCGAGATCGGCGGACTCGCCAACGCGATCTACGGCTCGGTGCTGATTGCCTTCTTCGCCACCGCCATCGGCACGCCGGTGGGCATCATGGCCGGCATCTACCTGGCCGAGTACGGACCGGACAGCTGGCTCGGCAAGGTGACGAGCTTCATCAACGACATCTTGCTGTCGGCGCCGTCGATCGTCATCGGCTTGTTCATCTACACCACGATCGTGGCCCGGTTCAAGACGTTTTCTGGTTGGGCGGGAGTCCTGGCACTGGCTCTCATCGTGATCCCTGTGGTGATTCGGCAAACGCAGAACATGCTCGCTCTAATACCGAACGCGCTGCGCGAGGCGGCGTACGCGCTGGGCGCGCCGAAGTGGAAGGTCATCCTCAGCATCACGCTGAAGGCCGCACGCTCCGGTGTCGTGACCGGCGTGCTGCTGGCGGTGGCGCGCATCGCCGGCGAGACAGCACCCCTGCTGTTCACCGCGCTGTCGAACCAGTTCTGGACCAGCAACCTGTCCGAGCCGATGGCGACCTTGCCGGTGACGATCTTCAAGTTCGCGATGAGCCCTTACGAGAATTGGCAGAAGCTCGCCTGGGCCGGCGTGTTCCTCATTACCCTGGGCGTGCTGGCGCTGAACATCGTGGCGCGGGTGCTGTTCCGCAACAAGGCCTGAAAAAGATTCGCATGGATGCCAGAACACAGACACCGTTGCTCGAGAAGACCAAGATCGCCGTGCGTGACCTCAACTTCTACTATGGCGCGTTCCATGCGCTGAAGAACATCAATCTCGAAATTCCCGAGCGCAAGGTCACCGCATTCATCGGCCCGTCGGGCTGCGGCAAGAGCACCTTGCTGCGCACCTTCAATCGCATGTTCGAGCTGTACCCCGAGCAGCGTGCCGAAGGCCAGATCGTGCTCGACGGCGAGAACATCCTCGAATCCAAGCTCGACGTGAGCCTGATCCGCGCCAAGATCGGCATGGTCTTTCAGAAGCCGACGCCGTTCCCGATGTCGATCTACGACAACATCGCCTTCGGCGTGCGCCTGTTCGAGTCGTTGTCGAGCGTCGAGATGGACGATCGTGTCGAATGGGCGCTGAAGAAGGCGGCCCTGTGGAACGAGGTGAAGGACAAGCTGGACCAGAGCGGCTCGGGCCTGTCGGGCGGCCAGCAGCAGCGCCTTTGCATCGCGCGCGGCATTGCAATCAAGCCTGAAGTACTGTTGCTCGACGAGCCGTGTTCGGCGCTGGACCCGATCTCGACCGGCAAGATCGAGGAGCTGATTACCGAGCTGAAATCCGACTACACGGTGGCCATCGTCACCCACAACATGCAGCAGGCGGCGCGGTGCTCGGACTACACCGCTTACATGTACCTCGGCGACCTGATCGAATTCGGTGCCACCTCGGAACTCTTCATGAAGCCCAAGAAGAAGGACACCGAAGACTACATCACCGGGCGGTTTGGGTGAGACCATGAGCGAAAAGCATCTCTCGACGCAATTCGACGCTGAGCTCAGCGACATCTGCACGCGCGTGCTCGAAATGGGCGGCGTGGCCGAGTCGCAAGTGGCTCAGTCCATCTACGCGCTGACAAATTTCAGCGGCGAAACGGCCAGCCAGGTTCTCGTGCGCGAGGAGCAGGTGAACCAGCTCGAGATGGTCATCGATCGCGAGCTGTCGAGCATCATCGCGCGCCGCCAGCCGACGGCCCGTGATCTTCGGCTATTGATCGCGGTCTCCAAGACGATCGCCAACCTGGAGCGAGTCGGTGACGAGGCCGCGCGCATCGCCCGGACCGTTCAACGACTGTTGAACGCAGGCGTGTCCAGCCGCATGCGGCTGCCAGCGGCCGACCTCGCGTTCGCGTCGGACCTGGCGGTGCGCCAACTGCGCGCCGCGCTCGATTCATTCGCTCGGCTGGATGTCGAGTCCGCGCTGAACGTTCTGAAGTCCGATGACCAGATCGACCGCGAATTCGACGGCCTGATGCGCAAGCTGATCACCTACATGATGGAAGACCCACGCACGATTTCGGCCAGCATTGATCTGGTGTTTGTCGCCAAGGCGATCGAGCGGGTTGGAGACCATGCCAAGAACCTGGCCGAGGGCGTCATCTACATCGTCAAGGGCACCGACGTTCGGCACAATTCGCCGGCGGCGATCGAGTCGATGGTGCGCTAGGCGGAAATCGCGATGAGTCAGATTCTGGTCGTTGAAGACGAACTCGCCATCGCGGAGCTGATTTCGATCAACCTTCGTCACGCGGGCCACGAGGTCACGTTAGCCGGATCGGCCGAGCAGGCACAAGTGGCTGTCAACGCCGTCCTGCCTGATCTGGTGATATTGGACTGGATGCTGCCCGGCGAGTCCGGGCATTCGCTGGCGCGGCGCTGGCGCGCCGACGAACGCACTCGAGGCCTGCCGGTCATCATGCTGACCGCACGTGGCGGAGAAGCAGACAAGATCTCCGGCCTCGACGCTGGAGCGGACGACTACCTGACCAAGCCGTTCTCGACCCAGGAGTTGATGGCGCGCATCCGCGCCGTGCTGAGGCGCAAGGCGCCGGAGACCCTGGATGATGCCGTCGAGATCGCGGGCCTGCGCGTGGATCCTGCCACTCGCCGCGTCGTGTTCGCCGGGCGCGACCTTCGCCTCGGCGCGACCGAGTTCAGGATGCTTCATTTCCTGATGACGCATCCCGACCGCGTCCACAGCCGTCGATACCTGCTGGATCGCGTCTGGGGCGACCATGTGTTCATCGAAGAGAGAACCGTTGACGTCCATGTGAAGCGCCTGCGTGATGCGCTGACGCCAGCCGGTTGCGCCTGGATGATCGAGACTGTGCGCGGCGTTGGATATCGGCTCGTCCGGCAGCTCGATTCGATACCGGCATGATGCAGGCGGCCATGCAGTGGCTGCTGTCGCGCGTACTGGTTGTCCTCGGCATGGTGATGCTTGCCGCCGTGGCGGGCTATTCGGCGGGTCTTGCGATCAACCTTCCCGGCCCCGGACTCGCGGCCGGGGCGCTGCTGGGGGCCGCAGCCGCGGCAGGCCTGGATTCGCTGCGGGCACGACGCTTCCTGACTTGGCTACGCGGGCCGCAGCGCGAGGCGGCTCCCGGTCACACTGGCTTTTGGGGCGAAGTCGGCTACCGTGTCGAACGTCTGCTACGTTCGCTCGAGCGCGACCTGCAGGATGAAAAACAGCGCATCGCGCAATTCCTGTCAGCCATCGACGCCTCGCCCAACGGCGTGCTCCTACTCGACACGAAAGGCCAGATGCAATGGTGCAACTCCACTGCGGCCGACCATCTGGGGCTCGACCCGCTGCGCGACCTGCAGCAGCCGATCACCAACCTCGTGCGTGCACCGAGTTTCGTCGAGCATCTGCAGGCGGGCGAGAGCGACCGGTCGGTGAATTTCTCGATACCAGGGCGGCGCGAGACCTATTCAGTATTGGTCCGACCCTACGGCGATGGCCAGCGACTGTTGCTGACGCAGGATGTCACTGAACGCTTGCGTACCGAGGAGATGCGGCGCGACTTCGTGGCCAATGTCTCCCACGAGATTCGCACGCCACTGACTGTGGTGGCCGGGTTCATTGAGACGATGACGCAGATCCAATTGACCGAGTCTGAGCGAAAGCGCGCGCTGACGGTCATGGCGGAGCAGACGCGCCGGATTCAAACCCTGGTCGACGATCTGCTGAACCTGGCGCAGCTCGAAGGCAGCCCGCGACCACCGACGGATCGGTGGGTCGATGTCGGCGCGCTGTTGACGCGCATCGAAGTCGACGCGCGGGCGCTGTCGGCTGGCCGCCAGACCTTGGAGTTCACCGCCGCCGATGGCGGAGCAATAGCCGGAACCGAGGCCGAACTGGCGAGCGCGCTCGGCAATCTCGTCACCAACGCCATCCGCTACACGCCGACAGGGGGCCGGGTAGCAGTGGCCTGGAACAAGCGAGGCAATGGCAGCGCGGCATTCGAAGTGCGCGACAGCGGCCCGGGCATCGCCGCCGAACACCTGGCACGGCTGGGCGAACGGTTCTACCGCGTCGACGGCGGCCGTTCAAGGGAGACCGGCGGCACGGGCCTCGGCCTGGCCATCGCCAAACACGCCGTACGCCGTCATGGCGGCGAGCTGGAGGTCGAGAGTCAGGTGGGAACAGGCTCTACCTTTCGGCTGGTACTTCCGTCGGCGAGGGTGCGATAACTAAAGCACGGCTGCCCATGCGCTTTAGCCCGGCAATGACCCGGGCCTCGTCG
>Ga0209797_10001084_pt1 | contig 13679 bp, 12 predicted proteins | sample DOMMetBare3Fresh_2_FD_187472 | JGI IMG/M metagenome (GOLD analysis project Ga0209797, IMG submission 187472) | Wetland sediment microbial communities from St. Louis River estuary, USA, under dissolved organic matter induced mercury methylation -... | ecosystem: Environmental > Aquatic >... | reverse complement strand
AACAGCTGGTCCTCATTGAGAGACTCGCCTGGAATCAATGCGAGGTCGAGATCGGTCCGGCCGGCCAGCGCCAGACGAAAGGCGGCGCCCGGCAGCAAGCCGGCACAGGTGACACTGGAGCCGAAGAGCGTGTTTGTCACCGGGATCAGGTCGAACGTCGCACCTGTCGCCTCACCGAGTGGTGCGAGGACCTGGTTCATCAGGCTCGCCATCGAGATGCCGGTCAGGACTCCGATCCGGCGGCCGCGCCAGTCGGCAAGCGCCTCCCTGTCCTCCTCGATTCGCAATTGCAGCCAGCGCACCGATCCGATGCCGTTCTCCACCTGCTCGAAGCCGTCGTAACGCTCGGCGGGCGGCAGCGGCAGATCGGCCCGGAGGTACAGTTCGTCGGCGCCGAATGCCCAGGTGATTCCCCGCTCCGCACGGGCCAGGGCGGAAAATCGCTCGATCCTGGAAATCGCCGCCCGGCACTCGGCCTCGGTGGGCTCGCGCACCAGGCTGTGCTTGCTGTACTCGGTGAGTCCCACTGGAACCACGGATACGTTCAGGACGGGGCTGCCGAAGGCATACAGATCCCCGAGCGTCTGCTCGAGGACCTCGCCGTCATTCACGCCGGGAGACAGCACGATCTGGGTGTGAAACTGCAGGCCGTGAGAGGCGAAGAGGCGCAGCTGCTCCAGGACGTCCGGCGCCAGCGGGTTGCGGAGGAGCCACCGCCGGATGACAGGATCGGTCGCATGCACCGAGACGTACAGGGGCGACAGCCGATACTCGATGATGCGCTCGACATCCCTCGGTTTGAGGTTTGTCAGGGTCGCGAAGTTTCCGTACTTGAACGACAGCCGGTAGTCGTCGTCCCTGATGTAGAGTGTGTCACGGAGGCCTTCCGGCAGGCCGTCGACGAAGCAGAAGTCGCAGCGGTTGGCGCAGCGACGGATGCGAGGCGGCTCGACAGCCACGCCCATCGGGAGTCCTTCCGGACGCTCGATGTCGAACTCGATCTCCTCTCCATCCGGTTGCCGGATATGCAGCAGGAATTGCTCCTCCGCCGTCAGGAACTCCCAGTCGAGAAAATCCTCGATCTCCCGGCCGTTGACCGTGAGCAGTTCGGTGCCGTTCTGGAGACCCAGTTCGGCGCCGAGGGATTCTGGAGAGACCGCAGTGACCTTGAGCATAGGCAAGCAGACAAAGATGGGTGTGCGGACGGGGCGATTCAAGCGCAGAGTACAAATGGAATGGGCGGGGCCAGAGGCCCCGCCCGCGGTACTGGTCGCTTCCGACTGGCCCCTCGGGCTACCAGCAGGCCGGTGTGCCTTCCATCGTGACCGCCGGGTTCGGGCTGTTGGCCGCCGCACCCATGAAGACTCCGCAGCTCTGGATGTTCCCGACGAGAATGGGGTTGGTCATGACCGCCTTGTAGCCGGTAACGCCGATGTAGGTAAGAACGAGAACATTCCCGGTCGAAGGCAGAAAGGTGAGGCTACCGGCACCACCCGTCGCGTTGACCTGGGCGCCTGCGGTCGTGCCGCCGGCGTAGTCGGCGTTGTCGAAATAGAAGCTCTCCTGCCCGGTCACCAGATTGCGCAGGTCGCTCTTCATCGAAGCGAGGACCGCCTTTTCCTTGGAGTTGGCGAACTTCGGAATCGCGATCGCGGCAAGGATGCCGATGATCACGACCACGATCAAGAGCTCAATAAGGGTGAAACCCTTGGTGGACATGGTCCGCTCCAGGCTGGAGATTCTGCGGCGGTTCCCGGCCGCTCCGTCACTGGGCACCCGAAGTTGGCAACTGGTGTGCCAATCCCCATCTCAGTTTGTATATAATTGTCCTGCAATGACTTGTGCCATTTCCTTGTGTCGAATGGGACTAGTGGGGCGGTACCTGGCTTGGCGTCCTGCGAAAAGAAACCGCCGGCCCCGCAGTGCGGGGCCGGCGGCAGGGTCCTTCCGGCGGTGGCTCAGCGCCTACTTATGGCTCAAGCTATAGACGTAGGCTGCTACGTTCTTTACGTCATCGTCGGAGATGCTGGCCCCGCCCTTGGCGGGCATTGGGACGCCGCTCTTCGACTGCTCCTTCGTTACGCCCGCCAGGGTCTGCTTTACGATGTCGTCAAAGGTCCCCTTGCTGTGAAGCCACACATCATCCGTCAGATTCGGGCCGACGAGCCCTTTCGCGTCCTGGCCATGGCAGGCGTAGCAGAGGCCCTCCTTGTGGAAGATCGCGTTTCCCTTGTCGACCATGGCCTGCGTCACGCCTGCTGGCAGTCCCTGGGCCTGCGCCGGGGCTGCGGCTACGGCCACGAACGCGCAGAGCACGAGGGCCGCACGAACGATGATCTTCATTCCAAACTCCCGTCCGGAGGTTTCTGATGAGGACCGTTTTCGGTCCAGGCCAACGAGGAAGTGTCGCGACCCCGCCAGCGGGGGCATGGGTTGCAAGAGGCGGGCCTGCCGCTGGAGGACATCGGGCAGGCCCAGAGCGGGCGACCGGACTCGAACCGGCGACGTCCAGCTTGGGAAGCTGGCATTCTACCAACTGAATTACGCCCGCGAAACAGCGGCCAAAGTTGGCCCGCCGTGGATGGGGTGTCAATGGTGGTTCGGATCCAGTCGGTCTCCAACACCGCTCGGGCGAGTGAATGCTCCGGCCCCGGTGTCCACCAGTACGCACCATTACTTGATCCGGTAACGCCAGCCCTTCACACCTGCCACCTTGGTGGTGGCGTTGAAATCAGCCGTCTGACCGGCCTTCATGGCGGCGACCGGAACTTCCTGAGTATCGAGTACCGCCCCACCCTTACCGAGGAACTCGACGAGGAGGGTCAGGGCATGTGGCACGACCAACTTGTTGTTCTCATCTCGTGCCTCCCGACCAGTGATCTTGCCGACGAGGCTGGCGCCATCAGCCGTCTGGCTCAGGCTCACTTCGACGTTCAGGAGCAGGGCTTCCCGGGCGATGCTGGCCTTGAGCAGCCCATCCTGATTGCCGGCCATCCGATAGCCCTCGACCCGCATGGTATGGTCGTACTCCGCCAGCGGCTCGATTTCGATGAGCTTCTCTGCCGACGCGGCGAGGTCTGCACCCTGCTGCAGCGCGAGATAGGCGTTGGCCTGATTGAACAGCGCGTTCCGGTTGTTCGGATTGAGCGAGAGCACCCTTCCGAAGGTTGCGGCGGCTTCCTTGTAGTCCTTGTCGGTGAACTGCTTCACCGCAATGACCATGAGGTCCTCCTCGGAGATGCCTTCGCCCTCCGCCCCATCGGCTCCAGCGCCGGCGTTGGCCACCAGCACCCGCTCAAGCGCCTGTGCGCTGTCCGCCATACCCGCCCCACGGTAGGCCCTGGCGAGCGCCTTCTTCGCGGCGAGGTCGGTTGGTTCGAATGCCAGGTAGCGCTGGAGGGCGGCTACCGCCTCCGCGTTCCGATTGCTGTTGAGCAGCAGGACACCCTGATTGTAGGCGGCCTTGTTACGGACCTTCACATAAGAGGCATCTGTCGGATTGGTGGCGGCGGCAAGACCGAAGTACACGATCGCGCTATCCACCTGGCCGGCGTCATAGAAGAGACCGGCCAGGCCGTTGAAGCCATGCGGTGCCTCCCGGTTGATCTGATCCGCGGCGCGATAGAGCACCATCGCGGAATCGGTCTTCTTCTGCTCGACGAATTCCTGCGCGCCCACCACCAGACCGCCCCACGCGCGCGTCCGGTACTTCTGGATGTCCGTCTTGCACTGCGGCGCGAGGGTCGCGGCCTTGGTAAATGAAGAATCCGCGCCGGTCACATCACCTTGAAGCAGGTTCACTCGGCCGAGCCAGTACCAGGCCCCGCCGTTCTTGTCCTGCCCCTTCGTCGCGATTGCGTCTCGGATAACCTCGGCACCTTCTCGCAGCAGGCGTGCCCCGATCACGGGATCCGATGTGTTCGCGTAGCTGCTCAGCTTGGTCTTGGCACTGCTCACGAGGAAGTGACCTTCCTTGAGCTGGCAATCAGCGTCCTGGAACTTGCCGCCGAGTTGTGCGGAGACACGCGTGGCGATGCCGTTCTGTTGCGCCGCCACGGGGGCGGCCGCGATCAGCGCCGCCAGCAACCCACCCACGATCGCCTTGGTCATCCCTGCTCCTTCAGTGGTTGTGAACTGCTGCCCGCGGTCTCGGCGAGCAATGCGCGGGCGGCGGTCTCGATTTCTCGCGCCACCTCGATCGCCGGGCGCCCCAAACGCAACGCCGCCCGTCGCACATCCTCGTACTCCGCCTTGACTCGCGGTCCTGCGGGGGAATCGAGCACCTTCACGGCCACGGATATGCCGTCTGCGGCCGGGATCTGAACCTGCCTTCGAGGCAGTGTGACTCGCTCCGAGGACACTCGACGCACTCCCGAGGTGGTACTATGCAGGAAGAGTGCCTCAGTGACCCGGTCTGTGGCCGCGGTGTCGCAGATCACCTCGATCCGAAATCCGGGCCTGCCTTTCTTCATCATTGTGCCCCATATCTGCACGTCCAGCGCACCGGCGGTCGTGAGCGCCTCCCGCAGGGGTTCGAGGTATTCCGGGCTGAAATCGTCCACATCCGACGACAGCGCAACGACTTCTCCGGCCTCGGCGGCCGTCTCTGCCAGGATGAGCCGAAGGGCGTTGGGGTAGTGCTCCGTGTCGCGACCACCAGCACCCCATCCCGTGGCACCTGACCGCCAGTGCGTCGGCGGTGTACCATGGCCCAGGACTCGAAGCAACACTGCCCCAGTCGGCGTTGTCGCCTCCCCTATGACCGGACCATTCGGACCAATCTCCACGCCATCGAGGAGCCGCATGGTCACCGGAGCGGGGACGGCGATGACGCCATGCGCCGCACGAACCCAGCCGCTGCCGAGCGCCACCGGCCGGCTGTAGACGGTCTGGATTCCCAGGATTTCGAACCCTTCGATCGCGCCGACGATGTCGATGATCGCGTCCACCGCGCCGACTTCGTGCAGGGCCACGGAGGAGGCGGGCATCCCGTGCACGCGTCCTTCCTCCTCGCAGAGCAGGCGAAAGGCGCCGGAGGCGCGCTCCTTGACCCAGGCGCTGAGGGGTGCACGATCAATAATCGTCAGGAGCTCAGGCAGGTGGCGATGCTCCTCGCCACCGTGGTGAGAATGCGGGTGTGTCTCCGCCCTGGCGTGCGCATGATCCGCGGCGTCGTGGCCATGTCCATGGTGGTCGTGGCCGTGCGGCCCAGGCGCCACGTACTCCTCGCTGGGGAGCTCGGATCGTCCTCCAGGGAGTCTGATGCTCACCTTGGTGCAGGCGATTCCGCAGCGGAGCACTCGACCAATTTCGACCCGGACCCCGGGGAACCCCAGACGATCGGGGAGCGAGGTGAGCCACGCCGCAGGCGCTCCCGCGTCGAGCAGCGCGCCGAGCAACATGTCGCCGCTGATGCCGGCGGCGGGGTCGAGAATGGCGAAGCGTCGGGGCGACATAGGGCGGTAATATCGCCCCCGGGTCACGCGGGGGGCAAATCACCGGACGGCCGGTACAGCCAGCCGGCGCCGGTGTTGAAGACGACAACCCGGTCTTCGGTGCCGAGCAGGCCTCGTTCGCGGAGGATGCGCGCGGCCGCGAGCCCTGCCCCGCCCTCCGGGGAGAGATCAATGCCCTCTTCCCGCGAGCCCAATGTCGCCTCATTGGAGAGGTCGGCGTCGGTGACGGCGACGGCGTTGCCACCGCTCTCGCGCAGCGCGCGGAGGATCAGTCGGTCGCCGAGGGGCGCCGGTACCCGGAGGCCGCTGGCGACGGTCCAGGGATCGGGCCATGGCGTTGCGTGGTCGGTTCCAGCGCTGAACGCCTCGACGATGGGAGCACAGCCGGTCGACTGGACCGTGAACATCTTTGGCGGCTGGTCCGTGACCCACCCAGCGGTCCGGAGCTCCTCGAATGCTTTCCACATCCCGATCAGGCCGGTCCCGCCACCCGTCGGATAGATGATTGCATGCGGCAGCGTCCATCCGAGCTGCATCGACAGTTCAAGTCCCAGGGTCTTCTTCCCCTCGATGCGGTACGGCTCACGCAGGGTCGACAGGTCCATTGCCCCCGACTCGGCACCGTAGGCACGCGCAGCCTTCCCGCAGTCGCCGATGTGACCGTCGAGCAGGTGCAGGTCACCGCCGAAGGTCACGATCTGCGCCAGGATCGTGGCGGGCGTTGACCGTGGGGCATACACCCGAACCGAGGCTCCTGCACGAGCGGCGTAGGCCGCGGCGGCCACGCCCGCGTTTCCAGCGGTCGGAATGACGAACTGGCGGACTCCTGCCGCGAAGGCCCGGGTGATGGCCGGACTCAGGCCTCGTGCCTTGAACGAGCCGGTCGGGTTGACCGCCTCGTCCTTGATCCAGAGATCCGAGAAGCCCAGGCGCGCTCCCGCTCTTGGGCAGCGAAGCAAGGGTGTGTCGCCCTCGCCAAGCGTCACTGCCTGCTCGTCAGGCATCAGCGGGAGAAAGGGCCGGTAGCGCCACATCCCATGGCCGCGACGCACCTCCGCGCGCGCCGTGAGCGAAGGGAGCACCCGGCCAGGATAGCGAACCAGCCACGGCTGTCCGCAGACCTCGCAGACGGTCGGGAGGCCGTCCGGGCCCCGGGTCTTGCCACAGCCGGAACACTCGAGCTGCCAGTCCATCGTAGATCGTCTGAGTAGGTCGGAGTTGATGAGGAGCCCGCGTTGCTCACACGCTCAGGAAACGCTCGGCGAGCTGCTCGAGGCGGTCGTTGCCCTTGGCGCGGGCGTGCGCCAGAATCTGTTCGACATGAGGACGGAGCGATGGTTCGCCCCAGCGATATCCCGTGGCGGCTTCGGCGCCCATCGAATCACCACGATTTGCTCCTTCCAGGAGGGCCCAAGCGGCGGCCTGGTCGTAGCCGGCGTCCTCCCGTGGAGGCAGTTCGTAGCGCTCCGGGACTTCCTCAGGGTCTTCCTTCACGAATGCGCGGGACATGCGGCAAAGATAAGGCATCTCCTGCCGAGTGGCATGCGCAGGATCGCTAGGGGACAGCAGCCAGACTGGCCATGATCCGTTCGGCGAGTTTGGTGGAGAAGCCCGGCAGGCTGGCGATCTCGGCCGCGGTGGCGGATTTGACCCCGGCGAGGCTGCCGAAATGTTCCAGCAGGACCCGGCGTCTGGAGGGGCCCACACCAGGGATCTCGAGCAGCGCCGAGGTGATGGTCCGCTCGGTCCTCCGTTTGCGATTATAGGCCACCCCGAATCGGTGGGTCTCATCGCGAATGCGCTGGAGCAGCCGAAGCGCTGGGCTTCTCCGGGAGAGTCGCAGGCTTTCCGATCGGCCCGGGAAGAAGATCTCCTCTTCTTTCTTGGCCAGGCTGACCATCGGGAGTTCGCCCAGCCCAAGCGCGGTGGCCGCCTCGCGCGCGGCGGAGAGCTGGCCCTTCCCTCCATCAATCACGATCAGGTCCGGCAGCGGCTTCTGCTCATCGCGGCGGCGGCTCAGGTAGCGGGTCATCACCTCGTGAATCGCCGCGTAGTCATCCTGCTGGCCAACTCCCTTGATCTTGAACTTGCGATACTCGCTCTTCCGCGGGCGGCCTGCCTCGAACCAGACCAGCGAACCCACGGTGTCGCGACCCTGGTTGGTGGAGATGTCGACGCAGATCATGCTGCGCGGAACCGCGTTCAGGCCGAGATCGCGTCCCAGCGCGTAGACCGGATCGCCGGAGCGCTCGTCGGTCTCGAACGATTCGATCCGCAGGCTTTCCATGAGGTGCCGCGCGTTCTGGTCCGCGAGGTCGAGCCAGCGGCGGGCGGTGCCGCGCTGCGGCACGTTCCACTCGGTGTCGGGCATGAGCTCCTGGAGCAGGTCGACATCGGCCGGTGGAAACGGCAACACGAGGCGCCTGACACGATCCGGGGCCGGGATGTAGGAGCGGACCAGGAGGAAGTTGAGGATCTGGTCGTCGGTCTCGTCGGTGAGATTCTCGAGAAAGGCGTGATCGCGGGCGATCACCCGGCCGTCGCGTACCCGCATGAGAACGCCGACGGCATCATCGCCGTCGCGAGCGTAGCCGATCACATCGGCGTCGCCGGTGCCGATGACCTCCACGCTCGACGGCGCGTCGATCTGCTCGAGCCACTTGAGCTGGTCGCGCAGGAGCCCGGCCCGCTCGTAGTCCTGTCGCTCACTGGCGGCCGTCATCGCGGTCCGGACCTTTCCACGGACGTCGACGGTGCGGCCCTCCAGGAAGTCGAGCACCTCGGCGATCATGGCGCGATAGTCCTCCTGCGCCTGCCATCCGACGCAGGGGGCCCTGCAGCGTCCGATGTGATAGTCGAGGCAGGGCCGTTCGCGGCGCTCGCGCGGGAGATCGTCGTGACAGCTGCGGACCGTGTAGAGGCGGCGGACCACGGCCAGGGTACGGCGGAGCAGCGCGACGTCGGTGTACGGGCCAAAATACCTCGCGCCGCCGAAGTCGCGCCGGCGGGTCACCAGCACGCGGGGAAACGGCTCGCCGACGGTGACCACGATCGAGGGGTAGCTCTTGTCGTCCTTGAGACGGACGTTGAACTTCGGCTGGTACTCCTTGATCAGGTTGTTCTCGAGCAGCAGCGACTGCGCCTCGTTCGCCACGACGATCGTCTCGACGTCTGCGATGTGCCGCACCAGCCACTGATTCTTGGCGCTGAGCGCATGGTCGGCCGCGAAATAGCTGCGCACCCGGCTCTTCAGGCGCTTCGCCTTCCCCACATACAGGACATTTCCCGCGGCGTCCCTCCAGAGGTAGACGCCGGGCCGGTCGGACAGGGTGTCCAGCCTGCGCTGCAGGGGTTCGGGGATTTCGGCCATGGGTCTGCCGTCGGCCATGCTCAGCGGTTGCCCGGCCTGAAGCGCCCGAGCAGGCGCTGCGCGACGGCGCGGGCCTCCGGCAGCCCAGCGGCCAACGTCAGCGACAGATAGACGATGCCGAACGGCGCCAGGACCAGCACCGCCTGGGCCAGCGGGCGCGCCAGGGAGATCCATGTCCCCAGGGCGAAGCTCGCCGCTGCCGCGATCAGCGCCGCGGCCCAGAGGCCCACCAGCAGGCGGATGGGGAGTCCCGTTTCACCGATGCGCAGGTTCAGCCCTCTCCTGAGCAGGAAGAACTCCAGCCAGCCAGCGATCCCGGCCGAGGCGGTGAGGCCTGCAGCGCCCCATTTGGGATCGAGTCCGAGCAGCGGCGGCAGCGGTACGGCGCAGAGGTAGCCCAGTGCCGTGGTCAGTACCACCCGTAGGATGGCGAACTGGAGCGGCGTCCGGGTATCCCGGAGGGCGTAGAACCCCGAGCTGTACAGCCGCCCCATCGTGGCGGCGAGCAGCCCCACAGCGGAGCCCGCCAGGATTGCCCAGACGTAGCGGCTGTCCGCGGCGGTGAATTTACCGGTCTGGAAAAGCGCTCCCGCGATCACTCCGCCGAATGCGAGGAACGCGGCGGCCGACGGGACGACGAAGAACGCGATACGCCGGAGTCCGGCGTTCAGCCGGTTGCGGAGTGCCTCGGCAATCTGCTCCTCGGTCCCTGTGGCGCTCGACATCGCCGGGAGTTCTGACGCCGACACCGACATGCCGAAGAGGCTCACCGGCAGTGTGTAGAGCGCCTGCGCGTTGGCCAGACCCGTCACTGCGCCGGTGCCGAGGAGGCTCGCCAGGATGCTGTCGACGTAGGCGCTGATCTGCACGACGCCCCGGCCGATGAAGACCGGCCCGAAGTTCCTGATCACAATCCTGACGTGCGTGGACTGATGCTCGAGCGAGGGACGGAGGTGCCCCATGACGGAGATCACGGTCGGCAGCTGCACCAGGACTTGAAGCGCTGCCCCCACGACGGAGCCAAGCGCTGCGGCGATGGCGATGGTGGTTTCGTCCTTGCGGCCCGCCACGGCGGCAACGGTGGCGATGATGGCGACGTTCCAGATCACCGGCGCCGCGTACGACAGCAGGAAGCGGCGGTGGCTGTTGAGGATGCCGAGGCACCACGCGGAGAGGACAAAGAGCCCGGCTCCGGGGAACAGCATCCGGACCAGCCGGATTGTCAGGTCGCGCTTTTCGCCTCCGAAGCCCGGGGCGATGAGGCTGGTGAGTGGCGCGGCGAGCAGCATGCCCAGGAGGACGAGGATCGACGCCGTGAGGGCGAGGAGCCCGAACACCGCGTTCGCAACCGCCCGCGCCTCGTCGTCGCGTCCCTCGGCCCGCAGCCGGGCGTAGACGGGAATCAGGGAGGCAGAGAGCACTCCCTCGCCGAGCAGGTTCTGGAGGAAGTTGGGAATGCGGAAGGCGACGTTGAATGCATCGTTCGCGTCGCCAAGCCCGAGGTATTTCGCCAGAATGCGCTGGCGAACGAGCCCGAAGATGCGGCTGAGGAAGATGCCGGCGCCGACCAGCGCCGCATGGCTGGCGCCACGGGGCTGCGAGGTCACAGGAGCAACGGCAGAGACTGGGCTCGTGTCAGGCACGGAGGCTGGGTCAGGCACCGAGGCCTGATCCTACTGCTGCTTGGGCGGCGGGAGCGTGGAGCGGTTGGGATGCTCCTCGAGCAGGCGCTGGAGAAACTGGTTCTCCTCCTGCAGCGACGTCACGGCGCGCTGCAGATCATCGACCTCGCCGCGAAGCAGATCCACATCCCGGGCGAGATCCGTCAGATTCGCGGGTTCGGCGACCGGACCCTCGAGCCGGCGGGCGAGGGCCTTGCCGATCGGGGAGTCGATGACGAGCCCTGCGATCGGAATCATGAGGGCAACGAGGAGGATGATGCCGAGGAAGACCATGGATCGAGTCTACTGGGAGTGCGAGGCCCCTTCAAGGCCCGCGCGGTACCAGGTTTCGATCGTGGTGAGCAGGTCGGTCAGGAGCGAGGGACCGTACCTGGCCAGCCAGGGCGCCAGTGTATGCACCCGCTCCTGGGGCTTCCCCAGGGGGAACACCAGTTCGCGAGCGCGTGCGATCTGTTGCGTCTCGGTCACCTGGCGCTTCTTGAGATGGCTCACGATGCGCTTTTCGGCGTCCTGCGCTCCCGTAAGGGCCTGCGTCGCAAGGTTGCGGATCGGCTTCTCGATGGTCGGGTCGATGGTGGCCGCTGCGCGGGCGAGCACCTGGTATTCCCGCTCGATGGTGGCGCGAAGCTCCGCGAGCGCGTGCCGGGCTTCGTCGGGGAGCTGCTCGCGCACGACTCTGGTCTCCAGCTGCCGTCCTGGCGCGAGCAGTTCCTCCATGGTGGACCCGAACTTCTCGATGACCCGGTCGGTACGGGCGTCCACCATCATGCCGGACCAGCGGGGCAGCGGGAGCTGCTCGGGAATGCCGAGGGGGGCGTAGATGGCCTGGGCAAGGGGGAGGTAGCGGAGTTCGCCCGGGCCGGCCATGTACGCCACCGTGGGGAGAATGGCGCTTTCGATGGCGGGGCGCAGCAGCACGTTGGGTGAAAAGCGCCCGGGATCATCCGCAGCCAGCCGTTCGATCTCGGCGAGCGAGAGCTGCTCACGGCTTCGCCGCGCGATGAAGCCGGGCGGGCGCGCCGAGAGCCGGTCGCGGCCCTGCTGGCCCTCGTACATGACGAGGGTCGCGCCATCGCCAACCGTCACACCGGCGTCGCGGCCCTGTGCCCTCAGGCTGGTATTGCGCGCCACCAGCGCCTGGTCGATCGCCGCCGCGTCGGTGAGTGCCCGCAGCAGGAATGGCATCTGGGCGCGTTTCACCGCGGCATGGGTCGCATCAAACACCACGATGCCGAAGGGCGCCAGCAGCTCGGCCAGCACGTGCGCACAGCTATCGGCCAGAGTCGCCTCCGGCCGGTACCAGCGCCGGAACAGTTCCAGCACCTGGTCCCGGAACTCCGACGGCGGCAGATCGGCGGCGAGCTGATCGAGGACAGGGCCGATTTCCGGCCCAACCCGCTCCCGGTAGAGTGGTGTGAGCGGGGCTTCGGGAGCCCGCTCCCTGAGCGTCATGGTGACTGTCGTGCCATCGGCCGCGGGCCAGGAGGCGTGGTTCCCTTCGGCGAAGTCGTGATCGCCACCGGCGGCCCAGAACACTGGAACAACCGGCCTGCGCCAGCGTGCCTCACAGAGCCGCGCCATGGCGACGGCAGAGAGCGCCTTGTGGATGGTGTAGAGCGGCCCGGTCAACAGGCCGGGCTGCTGACCGGTGGTGACGACCAGGGTGCCGGGAGCCCTGAGCCGGTCGAGCGCGGCGCCGGTCCCGTCGGCGAAGACGAAGGCCTCGAGCAGACTCGGGTGGACGCCACCCGGGCGAGGCTCGGGCCAGTTGAGCGGAGCCGGGATCGGCGTGGTGACAATGCGCAGGCTCACGCCGCTACCCTGGCAGTCAGAATCGTGCGGGTTCCCCCGGCGAGCGGTCCTCCCGCGTAGTCGCCATAGCGTCCCATGACGCACGCGCCATGGGAAGCGATCATCCGTTCCAGATCCGCTGGGCCGAGCAGCCGCACCCGTTCCTCGAAGCTGCGACCGGCGGCCATGGTGATCGTCTTCCGGACGAAGCGGCCATCCGGCGTGATCATGCGCCGAATCTCTGCCAGTTGATCCCCGTAGCGCGCGGTTTCGGCAGGAATGAGGGCGTCGCGCACCTGCTCGGCATTGAGGAAGTCGATCACGAAGCAGCCCCCGGGGCGGATCGTCGACAGCATCTGGCCGATGGCATCGTGGTGTTCCTCGTCAGCGGCGAAGTAGCCGAAGCTGGTGAAGAGATTCACCGTCAAGTCCATGCTGCCGGCACGAAACGGCAGGGCCCGCATGTCGGCGCGGACGAGCGGGCGATCCGTCATCTCCGCCGCGCGCCGAAGCAGGAGCGCGGAGAGATCGAACCCGAAGGGGACCGCCCCCGGGCTGGCGCTGGAACACGACGGAACCTGGTTGTTCGCGGTCCCCGGGGTTCCGCAGGAGATGATCCATCTGCTCGACGTCGAGATCATCCCCCGGCTTCGCTCCTCGGCCGGTCTCGACCGGGTGGTCCGCAGCCGGATCATCCGCAGCTGGGGGCTGCCCGAATCCAAGGTGGGGGAGATGCTCGACGATCTCTTCCAGTCCGGCACCAACCCTTCGATCGCCTTCCTGGCCTCGGCCGGGGAGATCAAGGTGAGGATCACCGCCGCCGGGGCGGCCGGGCCCGAGGTCGATGAGTTGATCGCACCGGTCGAGTCGGTGGTGCGGGAACGGCTCGGTTCGGCGGTGTTCGGGGCCGACGAGCAGACGATCGAGACGGTGCTCCATGACCTGCTGCGGACGAGGTCGTGGACGATCGGCACCGCCGAGTCGGCCACCGCCGGGCTGGTGGCGGCTCGTTTGACCTCGCTCCCGGGGGCGTCGGACGTGTTCCGGGGTGGAATCGTGGCCTATGCCACCGACCTGAAACGCGATCTGCTCGATGTGTCGGCGGCGGAGGTGGTGACCGAGGCGGCCGCCATCGAGATGGCGCTCGGCGCCCGGACCCGGCTCGGTTGTGACGTGGCGGTGGCGGTGACCGGTTCGGCCGGGCCGGAACCACAGGAGCAGCCACCGGGCACCATGATCATGGCGGTGGCGACTCCGGAAGGGGTGATGGCCCGTACCTTCCGCCTCCCCGGTGACCGGGAGCGGGTCCGCACCTACGCCGCCACGGCCGCCCTCCACCTGACCCGCCTGGCGGTGGCCGGCGACTGGTGGACTTGACCA
>Ga0209797_10001083_pt1 | contig 13681 bp, 11 predicted proteins | sample DOMMetBare3Fresh_2_FD_187472 | JGI IMG/M metagenome (GOLD analysis project Ga0209797, IMG submission 187472) | Wetland sediment microbial communities from St. Louis River estuary, USA, under dissolved organic matter induced mercury methylation -... | ecosystem: Environmental > Aquatic >... | reverse complement strand
CGCGCAACATCACGCTCAACTTGCCACTGGTGTCCGCTGCGATGGACACCGTGACCGAGGCACGCCTGGCGATCGCCATCGCGCAGGAGGGCGGCATCGGCATCGTGCACAAGAACCTGACGGCGCAGCAGCAGGCGCGCGAGGTCGCGCGTGTCAAGCGCTACGAGTCGGGCGTGTTGCGCGACCCGATCACCATCGGGCCGGACACGCCGGTGCACGCGGTGATGGCGCTGTCCAAGCAGCACGGCATCTCGGGCTTTCCGGTGCTCGAGGGCAAGGCGGTGGTGGGCATCGTCACCGGGCGCGACCTGCGCTTCGAGACGCGGCTGGACGTACCGGTGCGCGAGATCATGACGCCGCGCGAGCGACTCGTCACGGTCCGCGAGGGCGCGACGATCGAGGACGGCAAGGCGCTGATGCACAAGCACAAGCTCGAGCGCGTGCTGGTGGTCAACGACGCCTTCGAACTGCGCGGCCTGATGACGGTCAAGGACATCACCAAGCAGACCAGCTTTCCGAATGCCGCGCGCGACGCGCTCGGCAAACTGCGCGTCGGCGCCGCGGTCGGCGTCGGCGAGGGCACCGAGGAGCGCGTCGAGGCGCTGGCCGCCGCCGGCGTCGACGCCATCGTCGTCGACACCGCGCACGGCCACAGCGCGGGCGTGATCGAGCGCGTGCGCTGGGTCAAGCGCCATTACGGCCATATCGACGTGATCGGCGGCAACATCGCCACCGGCAGTGCCGCGCTCGCGTTGGTGGAGGCGGGCGCCGACGCGGTCAAGGTCGGCATCGGGCCCGGCTCGATCTGCACCACGCGCATCGTCACCGGCGTGGGCGTGCCGCAGATCATGGCCATCGACAACGTGGCCAAGGCGCTGCGCGGCAGCGGCGTGCCGTTGATCGCGGACGGGGGCATCCGCTATTCGGGCGACATCGCCAAGGCCGTCGTCGCCGGCGCCGACAGCGTGATGATGGGCAGCGCCTTCGCGGGCACCGACGAGGCGCCCGGCGAGACCATCCTCTACCAGGGCCGCAGCTACAAGAGCTACCGCGGCATGGGCTCGATCGGCGCGATGCAGAAGGGCAGCGCCGACCGCTACTTCCAGGACAACGGCGGCAACAACCCCAACACCACCAAGCTGGTGCCCGAGGGCATCGAGGGCCAGGTGCCGTACAAGGGCTCGGTGGTGGGGATCATCTTCCAGTTCGCCGGCGGCCTGCGCGCGTCGATGCACTACTGCGGTTGCGCCTCGATCGCCGAGATGCAGGGCCAGGCCGAGTTCGTCGAGATCACCTCGGCGGGCGTGCGCGAGAGCCATGTGCACGACGTCCAGATCACCAAGGAAGCGCCGAACTATCGGATGGAATGAGCGCTGCTCGGCCGCTCCGAAAGCGCTCGCTCCCCCTCGGGGGGACGGCGCGCAGCGCCTTGGGGGTCCAATGAGCGCTGCTCGGCCGCTCCGAAAGCGCTCGCTCCCCCTCGGGGGGACGGCGCGCAGCGCCTTGGGGGTGCAATGAGCGTGTCCGATTCCACCGCACCGCATGGCCGTCCGACCCCCAGAACGGCGGCCATGTCTTTCATCATGGTGGCCGTGCTGATCGACATGATCGCGATCGGCCTGATGGTGCCGGTGCTGCCGCACATCGTCGGGCAGTTCACGCAGTCGAACGACGAGCAGACGCTGGCGTTCATGGCCATCACGCTGGCGTTCGGCATCGCCAACTTCGTCGGCTCGCCGGTGCTGGGCGCGCTGTCGGATCGCTACGGTCGCCGGCCGGTGCTGCTGATCGGCTTCACCGGCCTGGCGCTCGGATTCTTCGTGACGGCCTTCGCCACGGCGCTGTGGGTCCTGGTGGTGGTGCGGCTGTTCTCGGGGGCGATGCAGAGCAACATGGCGATCGCCAACGCCTACGTTGCCGACATCACCGCGCCGGAGGACCGGGCCCGGCGATTCGGGCAACTCGGCGCGACGTTCGGCATCGGATTCATCCTCGGCCCGGTGGTCGGTGGACTGCTGGGCGACATCGACGTGCGGCTGCCGTTTCTCGTGGCGGGTACGCTGGCGCTGATCAATGGGGCCTACGGCTATTTCGTGCTGCCCGAATCGCTCGCGCCAGACAGGCGCCGTGCTTTCGAGTGGAAGCGCGCCAACCCGGTCGCGGCTCTGCGCGGGCTGGCCGCATTGAAGGGCGTGGGGGCTCTGGTCGTGGTGATCGCGCTGTCGGGCCTGGCGCAGTTCATGCTGCACATGACATGGGTGCTCTACACCAAGTTCAAGTTCGGCTGGGGTCCGGGGCAGGTCGGGTGGTCGCTGTTTGCCGTGGGCATCGTGATCGCGATCGGGCAGGGCTTCCTGGTCCGGCCCTTGCTGCAGCGGTTCACGCCGCAGCGACTGGCGGTGGCCGGCATGGTGTCCGGCGCGCTGGCCTACCTGGGTTATGGGCTGGCGACCGAAGGCTGGATGATCTACCTGATCATCGGCGCCAACGTCCTCGGTGGTGTCGCTTCGGCGGCGCTGCAAAGCATCGTGTCCAACGCGGCGGACTCGCACACGCAAGGGCAGACGCTGGGCGCCGTATCCTCGCTGAACAGCCTGATGGCCGTGCTGGCGCCGGTGGTGGGCCTGGAACTGCTGCGGTGGGTGTCACACCTGCCTTCCGGGCACATCCTGATCGGTCTGCCGTTCTACTGCTCCGCAGCGCTTCAAGCCGCAGCAGTGCTGGTGGCGATTCAATTCTTCCGACGGCACCCGGTCCTGATGGCCAAACCCGCCTGAACCATGCAACACGACAGAATCCTGATCCTCGACTTCGGCTCTCAGGTCACGCAGTTGATCGCCCGGCGCGTCCGCGAGGCGCATGTGTACTGCGAGATCCACCCCAACGACGTCAGCGACGCCTTCATCCGCGAGTTCGCGCCCAAGGGCATCATCCTGTCGGGCAGTCACGCCAGCACCTACGAAGAACAGGACCTGCGTGCGCCGGCCGCGGTGTGGAGCGCCGGCGTGCCGGTGCTGGGCATCTGCTACGGCATGTTCACGATGACGGTGCAACAGGGCGGCGAAGTCCAGGCCAGTGCCCACCGCGAGTTCGGTTACGCCGAGGTGCGCGCGCACGGGCACACGAAACTGCTCGACGGCATCCAGGATTTCGCCACGCCCGAAGGCCACGGCATGCTCAAGGTCTGGATGAGCCACGGTGACAAGGTGACCGCACTGCCGCCGGGCTTCAAGCTGATGGCCTCCACGCCAAGCTGCCCGATCGCCGGCATGGCCGACGAGTCGCGCGGCTACTACGGCGTGCAGTTCCATCCCGAGGTCACGCACACGGTGCAGGGCAAGGCGATGCTGGAACGCTTCGTGCTCGGCATCTGCCGGGCGCGGCCCGACTGGGTGATGCGTGACCACATCGCCGAGGCGGTGGACCTGATCCGGCGCCAGGTCGGCAACGAGGAGGTCATCCTCGGCTTGTCGGGCGGGGTCGACTCGAGCGTTGCCGCGGCCCTGATCCACCGCGCGATCGGCGACCAGCTCACCTGCGTCTTCGTCGACCATGGCCTGCTGCGCCTGAACGAGGCGGCGTTGGTGATGGAGATGTTCGTCGGCCGCTTGCATGCCAAGGTCGTGCACGTGGACGCGAGCGACCAGTTCCTCAGCCATCTCCAGGGCGTGGCCGACCCCGAAGCCAAGCGCAAGATCATCGGCCGCGAGTTCGTCGAGGTGTTCCAGCGCGAGGCGCGCAAGCTGGCGAACGCAAAGTGGCTCGCGCAGGGCACGATCTATCCCGACGTGATCGAGTCGGGCGCCGCGCGCACCAAGAAGGCCACCACGATCAAGAGCCACCACAACGTCGGCGGCCTGCCCGAGACGCTGGGACTGAAGCTGCTCGAACCGCTGCGCGACCTGTTCAAGGACGAGGTGCGCGAACTCGGTGTCGCGCTCGGCCTGCCGCGCGAGATGGTCTACCGTCACCCGTTCCCCGGTCCCGGCCTGGGCGTGCGAATCCTGGGTGAAGTCCGGCGCGAGTACGCCGACCTGTTGCGCCGCGCCGACGCGATCTTCATCGAGGAATTGCGCAATGCCGGCTGGTACGACCAGGTCAGCCAGGCCTTCGCTGTGTTCCTGCCGGTCAAGAGCGTGGGCGTGATGGGCGACGGCCGCACCTACGACTACGTGGTGGCGTTGCGGGCGGTGCAGACCAGTGACTTCATGACAGCCGACTGGGCCGAACTGCCCTACGGCTTGCTGAAGCGGACGAGCGGTCGCATCATCAATGAAGTGCGCGGGATCAACCGCGTAACCTACGACGTATCAAGCAAACCACCCGCGACGATCGAGTGGGAGTGATGGCGCGGGGCAACCCGAAGGAGGCTCGACGATGCGACTGATCTTCGGCTTCATGGCCCTGCTGATCGTGCTGGCGGTGATCGGCACGTTGGGCAAGACGCAATTGAGCGTGCTCGGTCTGACCGGCAGCGCGACCACGCGCTCGGCCAATCAGGGTTCCGAAACCAAGGCGGTCACCGATGCCGTGATGGGGCGGGCGCGCGACGGCGCTGCCACGATCGCGGTGCCTGGCGACATGGGGGGCATGGCGGGCGCCGCGCCGGCCGTCGCCGATGTGACGGTCCCGATGCAGGCCCAGGCGATCCAGAACCGGGTGCGTGACCAGACCAATGCTGCGCTGCAAAAGGGCGCCGACCGCAGCAGCGCCTCGCAACCATGAGCGATCCGGCTGCCCCGTCGCCCGCGCAGGACGAGTACGCAATGCGCCTGGCGCTCGATCAGGCGCTCAATGCGCAGCTGGCCGGCGAGGTGCCGGTGGGCGCGGTGATCACGCAGATGATCGACGGCGTGCCGCAGGTGGTGGCGACCGGCTACAACCGCCCGGTCACGACGCATGATCCGACCGCGCATGCCGAGATCGTCGCGTTGCGCCATGCAGCGCAGCTGCTGGGCAACTACCGGCTGCCTGGCTGCACGCTGTACGTGACTCTCGAACCCTGTGCGATGTGCGCGATGGCCCTGATGCATGCACGGGTTGCGCGCGTCGTGTTCGCTGCCGCCGACCCGAAGACCGGCGCGGCGGGTTCGGTGGTCAACCTTTTCGAGAATGACCAGCTGAACCACCACACCGTTGTGCAGGGCGGTTTGCTCGCCGACGTGGCCGGCAGCCACTTGCGCGAGTTCTTCGCCGAGCGGCGCGCAGCGCAGAAGGCGGCGCGCGAAGCCGCCGCCGACGCGCCTCCGCTGCCTGTGCCCGAAGTGATCGAGTCCGATTTCGGCGCCTGGCGGTGAGCGGCGGCGCGCTGTCGCTGGTCTGCTTCTCGCCGGCCGGCGTGGTCGCCCAGCCGGCGTCGATCCGCCGCGCCGTGCGGCGCCTGCGCGACTGGGGCTTCGATGCACGCATCGACGAGGCGGCGCTGGCGCGGCACCAGCGCTTCGCCGGCGACGATGCGACGCGGCTCGAGGCGATCCACCGCGTTGCGCGCGAAGCCCCGTCGGTGGCGCTGGCCACGCGCGGCGGCTACGGGCTGACGCGGCTGCTCGGCGCGATCGACTGGAAGCTGCTCGCGCGCAGCGTCGAGCGGGGCACCCGCTGGGTCGGGCACAGCGACATGACGGTGGTGCAACTCGGGCTGCTCGCACGGGCGGGCGGCGCTCGCAGCTGGGCGGGCCCGCTCGCGGGCGATCATTTCGGGCGCAGCGAAGACGAAGGCGGCGTCGACGAGGTGACGCGGGATTGTTTCGCCGAGGCGATGCGCGGAGAACTCGAGGCGATCGGCTTTCGCTGCGGGCCGGGGTTCGAGGGCCTGGACGTGAAGGGGACGTTGTGGGGCGGCAACCTGACGATGCTCGTGTCGCTGCTCGGCACGCCGTACTGGCCGGTCATCAAGGGCGGGATCCTGTTTCTCGAAGACGTCAACGAGCACCCCTACCGCGTCGAGCGCAACCTGCTGCACCTGCACCAGGCGGGCGTTCTCGGCCACCAGAAAGCCGTGGTGCTGGGCGAATTCAGCGCCTGGAAGCCGTCGCCGCTCGATCGCGGCTATACGCTCAAGTCGATGGTCGCGCATCTGCGCAGCGTCACGCGCACGCCCATCCTCACTGGCCTGCCGCACGGCCACGTGCCCACCACCGTGATGCTGCCGGTGGGCGCGCGGGTCACCCTGGCGACGCAGGGCCGCGAGGCCTTCATCGGCTGGTAGAAACACCGCGCAGGCGGGCGTGTTCGCGTGGCTAGAATCCGCGCCACGCCTTGCTGTCGCGGTCGTCACGAGCGGCCACGACGCGGGGCGATTTGGTTTGTGCGAGGAGCGATGCGATGCGCGGACGTTGGATCCGATCGATGCGCTGGCTGCTGTGGGCCGGTGCCGCTGCGTTGCTGGCCGCCTGCAACAACAACCCCTGGCCCAAGGGCTCGGCGAGCCAGAACACGATCTTCTCGTCGATGATCGAGAACACGCCGCGTCACCTCGACCCGACGGCGTCGTACTGGTCGAACGACACGCTGGTGACCTACCAGGTGTACGAGCCGCCCTACGGCTACCACTACTTCAAGCGGCCGTACGAGCTCGTCCCCAAGAGTGCCGAGCGCGTGGTCACGCCGACCTTCCTCGACAAGAACGGCCAGAAGCTGCCCGACGACGCGCCGGCCGACCAGATCGCCGAGAGCGTCTACGACGTGCCGATCAAGCCCGGCATCCTGTTCCAGCCGCATCCGGCATTCGCCAAGGACGACCAGGGCCGCTACCGCTACCACGCGATGAAGAAGGGAGAGGTGGGCGCCCGCCAGTCGCCGATGGAGTTCGAGCACCACGGTACGCGCGAGCTGGTGGCCGAGGACTTCGTCTATGCGGTCAAGCGCCACGCCACGACCCGCATCACGACGCCGATCTTCGGCGTGTTCTCGGAGTACGTGCTCGGCCTGGCCGAGTACGGCGACATGATCAAGAAGGAAGACGCCAAGCTGCGCGCCGGCACCGACCCGTCGAGCCTGGACAAGCCCTTCCTCGATTTCCGCCGCTGGACGCTGGCCGGTGCCACCGCACCCGAGCGCCACCTGCTGCGCATCCGGCTCAAGGGCAAGTACCCGCAGTGGAAGTACTGGATGCAGATGACCTTCCTGGCGCCGGTGCCGTGGGAGGCCGATGCGTTCTACGCGCAGCCCGGACTGGCCGAGCGCGGCATCACGCTCGACCAATGGCCGGTGGGCACCGGGCCGTACATGGTCACCGAGTTCGAGAAGGACCGCCGCATCGTGATGCAGCGCAACCCCAACTACCGCGGCGAGCCTTTCCCCTGCGACGGCATGCCCGAGGACGCGAAGGCGGGCATGCTGGCCGACTGCGGCAAGAAGACGCCCTTCGTCGACAGGATCGTCTCGGTGGTCGAGCGCGAGGAGACGCCGCGCAAGAACAAGTTCCGCGACGGCTTCTACGACCTGGAGGTGTTCGAGCGCACCGACACCGGCGAGACCTTCCGCGTCGAGTCGCTGGACTCGGAGGACGTGCGCGCGGACTACCAGCGCAAGGGCTTCATCTTTCCGCACACCGCCGATGTCAACAGCTACATCATCGGCATGAACATGCTCGATCCGGTGCTCGGCGGCGGCGACACCGCCGAAGGCAAGGCCAGGGCGCGCAAGCTGCGCCAGGCGATCGTGATGGCCATCGACTGGGACGAGTACTCGAAGATCTTTCCCAGGAAGGGCGGCGTCACGGCGATGAGCCCGCTGCCGCCGGGCATTCCGGGCTCGCGCGACGGCACGCCCGAGGGCCTGAACCCGATGACTCGCAGGTTGGTCGATGGGCAATCGGTTCAACGGCCGATCGCCGATGCGAGAAAGCTGATGGAAGAGGCGGGCTACCCGGGCGGGCGCGATGCCAAGACCGGCAAGCCGCTGGTGATCAACTACGACGTCTACTACCCCGCGACTCCCGAACGCAAGCCCGAGATCGACTGGGTCGCGCGCCAGTTCGCCAAGCTCGACATCCAGCTCGAGATCCGCGCCACCGACAACAACCAGTTCCAGGACAAGGTGCGCAAGAACAAGCACCAGGTGTTCTGGAGCGGCTGGAACGCCGACTATCCCGATGCCGAGAACTTCCTGTTCCTGTTCTACGGGCCCAACAGCAAGAGCGTGTCGGACGGCGAGAACACGGCCAACTACCAGAACCCAGAGTTCGACAAGTTATTCGTGCAGTTGAAGACGCTCGACGACGGCCCGCAGAAACAGGCGGTGATCGACAAGATGGTGGCCATCCTGCGCGAGGATGCACCGTGGAGCTTCGGGTTCTACCCCTGGGCCTCGGCGGCGGTGCAGAGCTGGGTGCACAACTCCAAGCCCGCCATCCTGATCCGCGACCATGGCCGCTACCTGCGCCTGGACGTGGCGGCACGCGAAGCGGCCCTGGCGACGTGGAACAAGCCGGTCTGGTGGCCCGTGGCCCTGATCGTGGCGGCGCTGATGGCGGTCTTCGTCTACACCCGTCGCAGCATGCGCCGTCGCGAACGCATGAACGCGCGCGGCGAGGTCCTCGCCGCCTGACCCGATGCTGAACTACGTTCTGCGCCGCAGTCTGTACGGCGTGCTGATCCTGGTCGGCGTCAACCTCGCCACTTTCTTCCTCTTCTTCACGGTCAACACGCCCGACGACATGGCGCGGCTGAACATCGGCGGCAAGCGCGTGACGCCGGAGCTGATCGCCAAGTGGAAGGAAGAGCGCGGCTACGACAAGCCGCTGTATCTCAACGAGGCCAGACAAGGCAGCGAGAAGTTCACCGAGACGATCTTCTGGGAGCGCTCGGTGTCGCTGTTCAGCTTCAGGTTCGGCCGCGCGGACAGCGAGAGCGCGGGCGACATCGGCACCGAGGTTGCACGCCGCATGTGGGTCAGCCTGCAGCTCGCGGTGCCGATCTTCATCCTGCAGATCATCGCCAGCGTGAGCTTCGCGTTGCTGCTGGTGATGTTTCGCCACACCCGGCTCGACCTCGCGGGCGTGGTGCTGTGCGTGGTGATGCTGTCGATCTCGGCGCTGTTCTACATCATCGTCGGCCAGTTCCTGTTCGCCCGCGTCTTCAGGCTGACGCCGGCCTCAGGCTACGCGCAAGGGCTGGACCTGATCCGCTTCCTCGTACTGCCGGTGGCCCTGTCGGCGATCGCGCGCCTGGGCACCGAGGCCCGCCTGTACCGGGCGATGTTCCTCGAGGAAATCGGCAAGGACTACGTTCGCACCGCACGTGCCAAGGGCCTGGCCGAAACCGTGGTGCTGTACCGCCACGTGCTGCGCAACGCATTGATCCCGATCGTCACCAGTGCTGGCGGCTACCTCCCCTATGTCTTCCTCGGCAGCCTGGTGTTCGAGAGCTTCTTCGGCATCCCGGGCCTGGGCGCCTATGCGATCGAGGCCATCAGCAGGCAGGACTTCGCGATCGTGCGCACGATGGTCTTCGTCGGCTCGGTGCTGTTCATCGCCAGCTACATCCTGATCGACATCATCTACACCTGGGTCGATCCCCGGGTGAGGCTCGGCTGACCATGCCCAAGCTGGTGCTGCTCTGGACCGACGCCGCGGTGTGGCTGCTGGTGATCGCCATGGGGGTCTATGCGGTCCATGTGCGCCGCACGCCCAATCTGGCCGCCAACTGGCGCAAGGTCTTCGGCGACGCGCCGGCCCTCGCATCGGCGGTGGTGCTCCTGGCCTGCCTGCTCATCACGCTGGCCGACAGCGTGCATTACCGGCCCTTGCTGCCGTCGGCCGTCGGTGCCAACGCCGGCAGCGTGGCCTACGACACGCGCACCAAGTCCCTGCTCGACGCGGCCTTGTCGGGGTTGATCGACTCGCGCGAGGTCACCTACTCGCGCCCCCTGTCCACCGTGAGCTACACCAAGGAGTCCAACGAGGCCGGCGAGCGCGTGGCGCCGCGCCTGCTGCATGGAGGCACGCACCTGAGGGATCCGGCGTCCCAATGGGCCGGCGATGTGATGCAGCGGGCAGGGCTCGGCTTGCTGGCAGGCCTGCTCGGTGCGGCCGCACTCGCGGCGCTGCTGCCGTCGCTGCTGGCGCGCGGAACGGGCCGGGGCTGGGGCGATTGCGCGCGCGCGGCCTGGCGCGGCGAGATGGCCATCCCCTGGCGGGCGGCGATCATCACGCTGCTGGCGCTCGGCGCGTTCACGGGCACGATCGGCGGCCTGGCCACGGCGTACCACGTCTTCGGCACCGACATCACCGGCAACGACGTGCTGTACCAGACGCTCAAGAGCATCCGCACCGCGGTGGTGATCGGCTCGCTCGCCACCCTGGCGACGCTGCCACTGGCGGTGGTGCTGGGCATCATGGCCGGCTACTTCAGGGGTTGGGTCGACGAGGCGATCCAGTACCTCTACACCGTGCTGTCCTCGATCCCCAACATCCTGCTGATCGCCGCGCTGGTGCTGATGACGCAGGTGTTCATCGACAAGCACCCGGAGATGTTCGAGACCAGCCTCGAACGATCGGACATCAAGCTGTTCCTGCTGTGCGTGGTGCTCGGCGCGACCGGCTGGGCCGGGCTGTGCCGGCTCCTGCGCGCCGAGACCCTCAAGCTGCGCGAACTCGACTTCGTCCAGGCCGCGCAGGCCTTCGGCGTCTCGCGCACCCGCATCATGACCCGCCACGTCTTCCCCAACGTCGCGCACCTGATGCTGATCGTCACGGTGCTCGAGTTCTCGTCGCTGATCCTCTACGAGGCGGTGCTGTCGTACGTGGGCGTGGGCGTCGACCCGAGCATGAACAGCTTCGGCGGCATGATCAACCTGGCGCGCAACGAGATGAACCGCGACCCGGTGATCTGGTGGCCGTTCGCGGCGGCGTTCGTGTTCATGGTCACGCTCGTGCTGGCGGCCAACCTGTTCGCCGACGGCGTGCGCGATGCGTTCGATCCGCGCTCGCGGGTGTTCAGGCCGCGTGTGATCCTCAAGAAGAAGCCCGCCTGACATGATGCCCCCAAGCTCACTGCGTTCGCGGCCCCCCGAGGGGGCGCCAGTGCCCTTCGGGCGGCCGGGCGGGCACTGACCATGCTCGACATCCAGGACCTCGAAGTCGGCCTCGACAGCGATGCCGGGCTCGTGCGCGCCATCGACGGCCTGCGCCTGTGCATCCAGCGCGGCGAGACCTTCGCGCTGGTGGGCGAGAGCGGCTGCGGCAAGAGCATGACCGCGCTGGCGCTGATGCGGCTGCTGCCTGAGAACGGGCGGGTGCTCGCGGGCAGGATCGAACTCGAGGGCAAGGACACGCTGGCGCTGTCGGAGCGGTCGATGCGCGCGGTGCGGGGAGGGCGCATCGGCATGATCTTCCAGGAGCCTTCGACCAGCCTGAACCCGGTGATGAAGGTGGGCCACCAGATCGTCGAGGCGATCGAGACGCACACGCCGCTGCGCGGCGCGGCCGCGCGCGCCAAGGCGATCGACTGGCTGAAGCGCGTGGGCATCCCGGAGCCCGAGCGCCGCATCGACGACTACCCCTTCCGCATGAGCGGCGGCCAGAAGCAGCGCGTGATGATCGCGATGACGCTGGCCACCGAACCCGACTTCCTGGTGGCCGACGAGCCGACGACGGCGCTGGACGTGACGATCCAGAAGCAGATCCTCGACCTGCTGCGCGACCTGCAACGCGAGCACGGCATGGGGCTGCTGCTGATCACGCACGACCTGGGCGTGGTGTCCGGCATGGCGCAGCGCGTGGCGCTGATGTACGCCGGCCAGATCATCGAGGTGGCGACCGCCGACGAGTTCTTCAGCGCGCCCAAGCATCCCTATGCGCAGGCGCTGCTGCGGGCCTTGCCGGATGCCGGGCGGCGCAGCGATGCGCTGGCGGCGATTGCGGGCACGGTGCCCGCGCTGACGCAGGCCTTCGCCGGATGCCGCTTTGCCCCGCGCTGCGCCAGTGTCATGCCGGCTTGTGCCCACACCGTGCCCGCATTGCAGTTCATGAGCCCGACGCGCAGCGTGCGCTGCCTGCTGTACCGCGACAACCCGGACCCGACTGTGGTGGTCCCCGTACCCGCCGTTGGCACGGCCGCGGGCCAGGCGAGCGCCGCGGCGATCGATGCCCCCTTGCTCGACGTCAGGAACCTGCGCGTGCGCTTCGCGATCCGCAAGGGCCTGCTGCAACGCACCGCCGGCTACTTCGACGCGGTCGACGGCGTGTCCTACCGAATCCAGGCTGGCCGAACGCTGGCGCTGGTGGGCGAATCGGGCTGCGGCAAGACCACCAGCGGCAAGGCCATCGTGCAGCTGCTGCGCGACCAGGCCACGATCGAGGGCGAGGCGCTGTTCGGCGGCAAGAACCTGTTCGCACTCGAAGGCGACGCGCTGCAGGCCGCGAGGCGCGACATCCAGATCATCTTCCAGGACCCGTATGCCTCGCTCGATCCGCGCATGCGCGTGTTCGACATCCTCGAGGAAGGGCTCGTCTCGCTGCGTCCGGAGATGGACCCCGGCGCGCGCCGGCAGCGCCTCGAACAACTGGCCGACCAGGTGGGCCTGCGCCGCGAGGCGCTCGAACGCTACCCGCACGAGTTCAGCGGCGGCCAGCGCCAGCGCATCGCGATCGCGCGCGCGCTGGCGGTGCAGCCGCGGCTGATCGTCTGCGACGAGCCGACCTCGGCGCTGGACGTCAGCGTGCAGGCGCAGATCCTCAACCTGCTGCGCGAGTTGCAGCGCGAACTGGGCCTGGCCTACCTGTTCATCACCCACAACATCGGCGTGGTCGAGTACATCGCCGACGAGGTGGCGGTGATGCAGGCCGGGCGGATCGTCGAGCAGGGTGCGAGTGCAGTGGTTCTTCGCCGCCCGGTGCACGAGTACACGAAGACGCTGCTTGCAGCGGTGCCGCGCCTGCAGGAACGCACGCTCGCCTGACGCTGTGCCGCGCCACCCGCAGGTCGGCCGATTGGATACACTGCATACTTGTATTCACGAAGGGCGCCAGCATGGCAACGTCAATCCGGCTCGACCCCGCCATCGAACAACGGCTCGATCGACTGGCCGCTCAGACTGGCCGCACCAAGGCGTATTACCTGCGCGAACTGGTTGCGAACGGTATGGACGATCTGGAGGACTACTACGCGGCCGCCGCGACGATGGAGCGCGTGCGTAAGGGTGACGAGAAGGTCTATTCCGCTGCGCAAGTGAGGAAAGACCTTGGCCTGGACGGTTGACTACACCGCGACGGCCAGGAAGCAGCTTCGCAAGCTCGACAGGCAGGTAGCCCGGCGCATCGTCGATTTCATGGATGAGCGCGTGCTCACCAAGAGTGGCCCGCGCAGCACAGGCAAGGCGCTGACCGGACCCATGCTCGGCGCCTTCTGGCGCTACCGCGTCGGCGACTGCCGAATCATCTGTGACATTCAAGACGGCGCGCTTCGTATCCTGGTGGTTCAGATCGGCGACCGGGCCAAGGTCTATCGATGAGCGCCAGCGCATCGCGATCGCGCGCGCGCTCGCGGTGCAGCCCCGGCTGATCGTCTGCGACGAGCCGACCTCGGCGCTGGACGTCAGCGTGCAGGCGCAGATTCTCAACCTGCTGCGCGAGCTGCAGCGCGAGCTTGGGCTGGCCTACCTGTTCATCACCCACAACATCGGCGTGGTCGAGTACATCGCCGACGAGGTGGCGGTGATGCAGGCCGGGCGGATCGTC
>Ga0209797_10001082_pt1 | contig 13686 bp, 12 predicted proteins | sample DOMMetBare3Fresh_2_FD_187472 | JGI IMG/M metagenome (GOLD analysis project Ga0209797, IMG submission 187472) | Wetland sediment microbial communities from St. Louis River estuary, USA, under dissolved organic matter induced mercury methylation -... | ecosystem: Environmental > Aquatic >... | reverse complement strand
CCCAGGTGCCGACGGGTGCGGCCGCCACCGCGCTCAAGCCAGGGCTTTCTTGAGGAAGCTGCGCGTGAAGCCGGGCGGGTGATCGGCCAGTTCGCCGAAGACCGTGTAGCCGAGCCGCTCGTAGAAGCCGCGCGCGCCGAAGATCGTGTCGACCCAGGCCTGCTTGCAGCCGCGCCGGAGTGCTTCGGCCTCGGCGGCCGCCATCAGTGCGCGGCCCAGGCCCTGGCCGCGCGCAGCGGCAGGCACGGCGAGCAGTTGCGTGTACAGCCAGCCGTAGGCGGTGTGGCCCCACAAGCCGCCGCAGACCGCGCCGCCACCGTCGCGCACCGCGAGCGCCAGCGTCTGGTGCCCGCTCGGGCCGCCGAGCGCATCGTTGTAGGCCGCGAGCGGCGCCTGGATCGCGCGGCGCAGGGCCTCGTCGGGTTCGGCGACGAACTCGATGTTCACCGGGTGGACCGGCCGCTGTTGACCGGTTGCACGCCCGCGGCCTGCGACAGCTTGACGAACCTGAAATTGCGCGCGAGCAATTCCGGCAGTGCCGCGGCAATGCCTTCGGCCGTGCCCGAGGCCGGCCTGTTCATGTGCGCGATGACGATGTCGCCCGGTTGCACACGCTGCAGCCGCCGCGCCACCGCGGCCGCGCCGAGCGTCGCGCCGTCGTCGGCATTGAGGCTGAAGCCGGCGATCTGGTAGCCCAGGCGGGCGATGCATTGCTCGCCCTGCGCGTCGTAGGCCGCGCCGGCACCGCGGAACCAGGTGGACGGCTGGCTCCCGGCACGCGAAATCGCCTGCGCACCACCGAGGACCTCTTTCTCGATCCCGGCCACGTCGCGCGGCCCGCGCATCCCGAACACGCTGCCGCCGACCACCGCAGGCACATGCGCGCTGCCGTGGTTCTCGATCTCGAACAGTTCGGGGTGCGCGAGCAACTCGCGCGTGGCCACTGGGTTGGCGTCGAGCCAGCGCCGGGTGACGAAGATCGTCGCCGGCACCTTCAGGCGCACCAGCGCCGTGATCACGTCGCGGTCATAGGTGCCGCCGCAGGCATCGAGCGTCAGCGCCACGTCGCGCGCGTGCGCGGGGCTGGACGTGTCGAGGCGCTGGTGCGGCTCGTGCGGCAGCATCGGCGCGGCCTGCGCGCCGCAGGGCAGCAGCAGGGCGAGCACGAGGAGCAGCGGCAGTTTCACGGCAAGAGGCATGGAGGGGAGGTTGTGCACGGCGACTCATCGCCGTACTGCTACAACGCGATGGTACCGAGGGCCGTTGGCACGCGCGGTCCCGGGCGCGCGGCTTCGAGGTTCCTTGCGGTAATCGTGCCGGACTTCTAGCCGGCCTTGTCGTCCCAGTGGAAGCGGTGCATCACGCGGTGCACCACCGGGGCCAGCAGCAGCGCGGTGGCGGCGATGAACACCAGGCCGGCGTACAGCGCGTAGCTGCCGGCGAACAGCTTGCCCGCGGGCGTTTTCGGCAGGTCGACCGGCCCCATGCCGCCGAGCAGCATCGCCGCGTTGAGGAAGGCGTCGAGCGCCGGAAGGCCCTCGAACGTCATGTAGCCGGCCATGCCCAGAGCCAGCGATACCGCCAGCAGCAACGCCACCATACCCGCGTGCAGAGCGATGCGACGCGCGAACCGGGCGTGTGACACCGGGGGCTGGTGCTTGCGCTCGTAGATCACGTTGCGGCTAGCCGGCGCGTTGGCGGTGCGCCGCGATCTGCTCGCGCACGCGCTCGGGCGCCGTGCCCCCGACGACCTGGCGTGCATTGAGCGACGCCTTCAAGGTCAGCGCGTTCTCGTACACGTCTTCGCCGATCGATGCGTGGAAGGTCTTCAAGGTGTCCAGCGGCAGGTCGGCGAGGTCCATGCCGCGTTCCAGACCGAACTTCACCGCCGCGGCCACCACCTCGTGCGCGTCGCGGAAGGGCACGCCCTTCTTCACCAGGTAGTCGGCGAGGTCGGTCGCGGTGGCAAAGCCCTTGCGTGCCGCGCGCTCCATCGCCTCGGGCTTGACGACGATGCCGGCCACCATCTCGGCCATGACGCGCAGCGTGGCCGCCAGCGTGTCCACGGCGTCGAACAGCGGCTCCTTGTCTTCCTGGTTGTCCTTGTTGTAGGCCAGCGGCTGGCCCTTCATCAGCGTCAACAGCGCCGTGAGGTGGCCGTAGACACGCCCGGTCTTGCCGCGCGCGAGTTCGGCCACGTCGGGGTTGCGCTTCTGCGGCATGATCGAACTGCCGGTGCAGTAGCGGTCCGCGAGGTCGATGAAGCCGAAGTTCTGGCTCTTCCACAGCACGATCTCTTCGGCCAGGCGCGAGACGTGCATCATCGTGATCGCGGCCCACGAGGCGAACTCGATCGCGAAGTCGCGGTCGCTCACCGCGTCCAGGCTGTTCATGCACAGGCCGTCGAAACCGAGCGCCTTGGCCACGCGTTCGCGGTCGAGCGGGTAGCTGGTGCCGGCCAGCGCGGCGGCGCCCAGCGGCAGGCGGTTGACACGCTTCCTCACATCGGCCAGGCGCTCGGCATCGCGCGCGAACATCTCCACGTAGGCCAGCAGGTGGTGCGCGAAGCTCACCGGCTGCGCCACCTGCAGGTGGGTGTAGCCGGGCAGGATGGTTTCGGTGTGCCGGTCAGCCACATCGAGCAGCGAACGCTGCATCTGCGCGAGCAAGGGCGCCAGCGCATCGATCTCGCCGCGCAGCCACAGCCGCAGGTCGGTGGCCACCTGGTCGTTGCGCGAGCGCCCGGTGTGCAGCCGCTTGCCGGCGTCGCCCACCAGCAGCGTCAGCCGCGCCTCGATGTTCAGGTGCACGTCCTCGAGCTCGAGCTTCCACTCGAAGCGGCCGGACTCGATCTCGCTGCGGATGAGCGCCATGCCGCGCTCGATGTCGGCGAGATCCTGTGCCGAGATCACGCCCTGCGCGGCCAGCATCTGCGCATGCGCCAGGCTGCCCGCGATGTCCGCCGCCGCGAGGCGGCGGTCGAAAGGCACGCTGGCGGTGTAGCGCTGCACCAGCGCGCTCATCGGCTCGGAGAACAGCGCCGACCAGGCCTGTGACTTGTTGGCGAGAGGGTCTGTGGACATGCCGTTCTCGGTGGCGCGCGCCTCGGGCGCTGCGTGACAATGCGGGACGCCGAGCCATTCTATCGACGCACCCCCTGCCTCCACCGCGCCATGCCCTCGATGCGACTGCCCGACACCGCGCCAGCGCAGCTGTCCACGCTGTCGCCGGCGTCGACCCTGGATCCGCTGCCGGACAGGCAAGGCGCCGCGGCTTCCGACGGCGCGGCTTTCGACATCTGCCATGGCGCGCTTGCGCTGCGCGCGCTGGTGGCCGTCAACGGCGTCGTGCTGCTCGGCACCCTGGTCGGTGCGGCCAGCCTGTTCGAGGCACTGTCGGCGATGGGTCCGGCGTTGATGATCGCGCTGCCGGCCACGCTGCTGTGGCTGGGCCTGACCTGTTCGCTGCGGCGCCAGATCGTGCGCGCGCGACCCGTGTGGCGCGTGCTCGGGCTCGCGTGCCTGGGCGCCTTGCTGGCCTGGGCGGCTTCGCTGCCGGTGGCTGCGCTCGGCCTGATGGAGCTGCAGCCGCTGCGCGCCGTGTCGCTGCCGCTGGCGGGCGCCGCGTTCGCGCTGCCGCTGACGCTGTGGCTGCAGTCGCGCGAGCGCCGGCGCATGCCCGCCGACGCGAGTGCGCGGCTCGCCGAGCTGCAGTCGCGCATCCGGCCGCACTTCCTGTTCAACACGCTGAACAGCGCGATCGCGCTCGTGCGCAGCGACCCGGTTCGCGCCGAGAGCGTGCTCGAGGATCTGGCCGAACTGTTCCGTGTCGCGCTCGAGCAGGAGGGCGGCGCGCGAGGCGGCAGCAGCGTCACGCTGGCCGACGAGATCGAACTCGCTCGTCGCTACCTCGCCATCGAGTCGCTGCGCTTCGGCGAACGCCTGCAGCTGCAGTGGCAGCTCGACCCGGCGGCCGACGCCGCGCGATTGCCGCCGCTGGTGCTGCAGCCGTTGCTGGAGAACGCGGTGCGCCATGGCATCGAGCCCGCCGAAGGCGGTGGCCAGGTGCGCTTGCGCACGCGGGCGCACCTCGGCCGTGCCGAGATCGTGATCGACAACACACTGCCGGGCCAGGCCGCGCCGAACCCGGGCCACGGCCTCGCGCTGGCCAACGTGCGCGAACGCCTGCGCCTGCTGCACGACCTCGACGCGCAGTTCGACGCCGGTGCGCGCGGCGAGCACTTCCGCGTACGCATCGTGGTGCCGATCGGCGACGGTCCATGAGCACCCTTCGGGTCCTGGTGGTCGACGACGAGGCGCTGGCGCGCAGCCGTCTCGCGCAGCTGGTGCGCGAGTGCAACGAACCGCGCTGCGAGGTGGTCGGCGAGTGCGCGAACGTGCGTCAGGCGACCGACTGGCTGCGCGAGAACGAGACCGACACGGTGCTGCTCGACATCCAGATGCCCGGCGCGCCGGGTACCGCGCTCGCCGCTGAACTGCAGCGCCTGGAAAGACCCCCGGCGGTGGTGTTCGTGACTGCTCATGGCGAACATGCGCTGACCGCGTTCGACCTCGACGCGGCAGACTACCTGACCAAGCCGGTCAAGCGCGATCGCCTCTTTGCAGCGCTCCAACGCGCCGCGCGCCGCGCGCCGGCGCGTGATGCAGGGCCCGGCGGGCCGGGCCCGGTGCTCGTGGTCAGCGAGCGTGGTCGCGTCGTGCGCGTGCCGCTGGACGACGTCCTGTACCTGAAAGCCGAGCTGAAGTACGTGACGCTGCGCACCGCGGCGCGCAGCTATGTGCTCGACGATTCGCTGACCGACCTGGAACAGCGATTGGGCGAGCGGGTGTTGCGCATCCACCGCAATGCGCTAGTGGCGCGCGCCGCGGTGCGCGCGCTCGAGCGCCGCAAGCTCGCGAACGCCAGCGAGGCCGATGACGAGGGCGAGGGCGCCGAGATTGGCTGGGCGGTTCAGGTGGCGGCCACCGGCGAATGGCTTGCCGTGTCGCGCCGCCAGGCCGGCGCGGTGCGTGAGGCGATCGAGAAGGGTTGAGTTCCGCCGGATCAGTCCGGCTTGACCGTCGCGCGCGCGATCACCGGCTTCAGCCGGTGTTCCGCAGTCCGGCCGCGATGCCGTTGATCGAGATGTGGATGCCGCGCTGCACCCGCTCGGCGCCGGGGTCGTTGGCGCGTTGCTCGCGGTGGCGCCGCATCAGCTCGACCTGCAGGTGGTTCAGCGGATCGAGATAGGGGAAGCGATGCTCGATCGAGCGCGCCAGCGACGGGTTGGTCGCCAGGCGGTGCGACTCGCCGGTGATCAGCGAGAGCATCTCGCCGGCCTTGTGCCACTCGGCCTGCACCGCCGTGAAGATGCGCTTGGCGAGCTTCTTGTCCTGCACCAGTTCGACGTAGCGCGCGGCGATGCGCAGGTCGCTCTTGGCCAGCACCATGTCCAGGTTGGACAGCAGGGTCCGGAAGAAGGGCCATTGCCTGTGCATCTTCTGCAGCAGTGCCAGCCGCTCGCGGCGCCTGGCCGCCGCGTCGCCGAGCCACAGCTCGACGGCGGGGCCGAATCCGGCCCAGCCCGGCAGCGCGACGCGGCACTGGCCCCACGAGAAGCCCCACGGGATCGCCCGCAGGTCCTCGATGCGGCGGCCGGCCTTACGCGACGCGGGGCGCGAGCCGATGTTCAGTTCGGCGATTTCGCGGATCGGCGTGGCCTCGAAGAAGTAGTCGGTGAAGCCGGGCGTGTCGTAGACCAGCGCACGGTACGCGGCGTAGCTCAGGTCGCTGATCTCGGCGGCCGCCTCGAGGAAAGCCTTGGGCGCGGTCTTGGTCGGGTGCAGCAGCGTGGCCTCGAGCGTCGCGGCGACCAGCGTTTCGAGGTTGCGGCGGCCGATGTCGGGGTGCGCGTACTTGGAGGCGATCACCTCGCCCTGTTCGGTCAGGCGGATCTGCCCGTTCACCGTGCCGGGCGGCTGGGCGAGGATCGCCTGGTAGCTCGGGCCGCCGCCGCGGCCGACGGTGCCGCCGCGGCCGTGGAACAGGCGCAGCTTCAGGCCATGCTCGCGCTCGAGCGGCGCGAACAGCCCCACCAGTGCGGTCTCGGCACGGTACAGCTCCCAGTTGCTGGTGAAGAAGCCGCCGTCCTTGTTGCTGTCGCTGTAGCCCAGCATGATCTCCTGTTCGGCGTGCACGCCCAGGCGGCTGCGCAGCACCAGCGGCAGCACGCCGGGCAGCGCGTAGTACTCGCGCATGACCGGCTCGGCCTGGCGCAGGTCCTCGATCGTCTCGAACAGCGGCACGACGATCAGGTCGGCCAGCGCCTCGTCGTCGAGCGTGCCGCGCAGCAATCCGCACTCCTTGTGCAGCAGCAGCACTTCGAGCAGGTCGCTCACGTCCTCGGTGTGCGAGATGATGTAGTGGCGGATCGCATGCCGGCCGTAGCGCGCGAGCGTCTCACGCGCCGCCTCGAACACGGCCAGTTCGCCCTGCGAGGCTTCGCTGTAGTCGTGCCCGATCACGCGCAGCGGCCGTGCGTCGTTGAGCAGTTGCATCAGCAGCTGGCGCTTGTCGGGTTCCGCGAGCGCGCCGTAATCGCGCTCGATGCGTGCCGTGGCCAGCAGCTCGGCCACCACGGCCTCGTGGCGGTCCGAGTTCTGGCGCAGGTCGATCGTCGCGAGATGGAAGCCGAACACCTGCACCGCGCGCATCAGCGGGGCCAGGCGCGGCGCGATCAGCGAGCTGGCGTGGTGGAAGTGCAGCGACGCCTCGATCGTGCGCAGGTCGGCGCCGAACTGCTCGGCGCTCGCGTACGGCTCCTGCGGCGCCACCGCGTGGCGCAGCGCCTCGGTGCCGGTGAGCTGGTGCAGCGTGGCCGCCAGGCGCGCGTAGACGCCGATCAGCGCGCGGCGGTAGGGCTCGTCCTCGCGGTGCGGGTTGCGGTCGGGCGAGCGTTCGGCCAGCGCGCGCATCTCCGGCGTCACCGGCGCCAGCGTCTGCGAAATCGACAGCTCGCTGCCCAGCACGTGAACCTCGGTGAGGTAGTGGCGCAGCGCCACCTCGGCCTGGCGGGCCAGCGCGAACGTCAGGGTGGCCGCGCCGACGTTCGGGTTGCCGTCGCGGTCGCCGCCGATCCAGTGCCCCATGCGCAGGAAGGGCTGCACGTCGTGGCCGTGCAGCGCACGCTCGATGTCGCGATACAGGCGCGGCACCTCGCGCAGGAAGGTGGCGTGGTAGTACGACAGCGCGTTCTCGATCTCGTCGGCCACCGTGAGCTTGACCGGCCGCAGCATGCGCGTCTGCCACAGTTGCGTGACGCGCGCGCGCAGCAGCGCCTCGTTGTCGGCGCGCTCGCGCTCGGTGCTCAGGCGGTCGCGTTCGCCCACCAGTTCGGCGATCGCGCGCTCGGCATCGAGGATGCTTTTCCTCTGCACTTCGGTCGGGTGCGCGGTCAGCACCGGGCTGATGTGCGATTGCGCGAGCGAGGCTGCGATCTCGCCGGCGCGAAACCCCGCGTCGAACAGGCGCTCGAAGGTCATCGCCAGCGAGCCCTCCTGCAGGTGTCCCTCGCGCTCGTGCACCTCGCGCCGCCGCACGTGGTGGCGATCCTCGGCGATGTTGGCCAGGTGCGAGAAGTAGCTGAAGGCGCGGATCACGCTCACCGTCTGGTCACCCGACAGGTTCTTCAGCAACCGGTCGAGCACGCGCCCGGCCGAGGCGTCGCGCTTGAGCCGATAGGCCACCGACAGGCGGCGCACGCGCTCGATCAGCTCGAAGGCCTCGGTGCCCTCCTGCTCGCGGATCACGTCGCCGAGGATGCGGCCGAGCAGCCGGATGTCCTCCATCAGGGGCCGGTTCTTCTCGGCGGCCTCGCGGTGAGTGTCGCGGGCGGCGGGGCGGGGACCTGGCATCGCGGGCTCCTGCAGGGGAGGTAACTCGGTTACGTGATCCGATGTTACCAATCGCGGGATGGCGCTCGATAATCGCGCCATGACTTCTGCTCTCGCCGGCCGCAAGCTCGTGATCGCCACGCGCGAGAGCCGCCTCGCCCTGTGGCAAGCAAGACATGTGCAAGCGCTGCTGGGCGAGCGCTTCGCCCCGATCGGCGTGCAGGTGGAGCTGCTGGGCATGACCACGCGCGGCGACCAGATCCTGGACCGCTCGCTGTCGAAGGTGGGCGGCAAGGGCCTGTTCGTGAAGGAGCTCGAGGTCGCGCTCGAGGAGCGCCGCGCCGACCTCGCGGTGCACTCGCTGAAGGACGTCCCGATGGACCTGCCGGCGACGTTCACGCTCGCCGCGGTGCTCGATCGGGAGGACCCGCGCGACGCCTTCGTGTCCAACCGATTTGCCTCGCTGGCCGAGCTGCCGCAGGGCGCCCGGGTGGGCACCTCGAGCCTGCGCCGCGTGGTGCAACTGGCCACGCTGCGGCCGGACCTGGTGGTCGAGCCGCTGCGCGGCAATCTCGACACCCGCCTGCGCAAGCTCGACGAGGGCCAGTACGACGCGATCGTGCTCGCGGCCGCGGGCCTCGTGCGCCTGGACCTCGCGCACCGCATCCGCGCGCGCTTCGATGCGTCGCAGATGCTGCCCGCGGCGGGCCAGGGCGCGCTGGGCATCGAGGTGCGGGCCGACGATGGCGCGCTGCGCGCAGCCCTCGCCGCGCTGATCGACCCGCCGACCTGGCTGGCGGTGCATGCCGAGCGCGCGGTCTCACGCGGCCTGGGCGGCAGCTGTTCGGTGCCGCTCGCGGCCCACGCGCAATGGCAGGGCGGCACGTTGCGGCTGCATGCCGCGCTCGGCGACGCGCGCGCGCCGACACGCGCGCTGCTTCGGGCGCAGGCCGCCGGTGCGGCGACCGACGCTGCCGGCGCCGAGGCGCTGGGGGCCCAGGCCGTGGCGGCGCTGCGTGCCCAGGGCGCCGCCGACTACCTCGGCACCTGATCGCCAGGCGATGGCCCTGCGGGTGCTCGTCACGCGGCCGGCGGCCCAGGCGCTCGGCTGGGTCGAGCGGCTGCGCGCACGGGGTATCGACGCCGTGGCGCTGCCGCTGCTGGCGATCGGCGCGGCCGAGGATCCTGGCGCGCTTGCCGACGCCTGGCGCGGCCTCTCCCGCTTCAGCCTGGCGATGTTCGTGAGCCCGAACGCGGTCTCGCACTTCTTCGCGGCGCGCCCTGTGGGCGTGGCCTGGCCGATCCACCTGCGCGCTGCAGCCACCGGCCCGGGCACGCTCGATGCGCTGGTCGCCGCAGGCGTGCCGCGCGAGCGGTGCGTCGCACCCGCACAGCCGCCGTTCGACTCGGCGGCGCTGTGGTCGCACCTCAGCCGCGAGGACTGGACCGCGCGCGCGGTGCTGATCGTTCGCGGCGACACCGGCCGCGACGAGTTCGCGCAGGCGGTCGCCGCGGCGGGCGGCACGGTGCACTGGGTGAGCGCCTATCGCCGCGGTGCACCGCAATGGAGCGATCGCGAGCGTGAGCTGTGCGCGGCGGCACTTGCGGCGCCCGATGCGCACCTGTGGCTGCTGTCGAGCGGAGAGGCGCTGCAGCATCTGGCCGCACTTGCGCCCGGTGCGCGCTGGAGTGCATCGCAGGCGCTCGCCTCGCACCCGCGCATCGCCGAGCGCGCGCGCGCCCTGGGTTTCGGCCGCGTCACCGAGGTCCCGCCGACCCTGGACGCCGTGGTGGCGTCGCTGCGGGACCATGCGCAGCCCGAGGGTCGCTCCGTACAATTGCCGCCACCTTGAGCAGCCCCGACAAAGACGCCATCCCCACCGCACCGGCGAGCCCGGCGCGTGCAGCGCTGGCGCCGCAGCGACCCATTGCCGTGTGGGTGCTGGTGGCGGCCCTTGCGGTGACCGCGATCGCGATCGCGCTGGCCTGGGACACGCAGCGCCGCCTCAGGCAATTCGAACGCGAGCTGGTGCAGCGCCAGGACGCGAGCCAGCGCGAAGCCACCGAGGCGCGCACCGCCGCGCACGGTGCGCAGGACATGGCGCGCGACGCGGCGGCCAAGGCCGCATTGCTCGAGGCGCGCGTCACCGAGGCCGCGATGCAGCGCTCGCAGATCGAGGAGCTGCTGCAATCGGTGGCGCGGTCTCGCGACGAGAACGTCATCGCCGACGTGGAGGCCGCGATCCGTGTGGCCCTGCAGCAAAGCGCGATCACCGGCAGCGCCGAGCCGCTGGCGGCCACGCTCAGACAGGCCGACGAGCGCCTCGCGCGGTACAACCAGCCGCGCCTGGAACGCGTGCGGCGCGCTGTGCTGCACGACCTCGAGCGCGTCAAGGCGCAGGGCTCGGTGGACATCTCCACGCTTGCCGCGCGTCTGGACGAGGCGGTGCGGCAGGTCGACGAACTGCCGATGCTTTCGGTGGCACCGCCGGATGCGCGCACCCGGCCGGGGGCCGTGGCGCCCAGCGCGAAGCCCTCGCCCGCCGCGGCGGCATCGGCAAGCGCAACGGGGGACGGTTGGTCCCAGCGTGCATCGGCGTGGTGGCGTGGCGCCTCGGCCCAGGTCGGCGACGAGCTGCGGTCGCTCGTGCGCGTGACGCGCATCGAGCACGCCGATGCAGCGTTGATTGCACCCGACCAGCAGTTCTTCGTGCGGGAGAACCTGAAGCTGCGGCTGCTGAATGCGCGCCTCGGGCTGTTCGCGCGCCAGTTCGACAGCGCGCAGGCCGACCTGCGCGAGGCCTCGGCCACGCTCGACCGCTATTTCGACCGTGCGTCGCGGCGCGTCGTGGCCACCGGCGAGCTGCTGCGTCAGGTCGGCTCGCAGGCGCGCCAGACCATCGTGGCGCGGCCCGACGAGACGCTGGCGGCGCTGACCGCTGCAGCGGCGGGGAGATGACTGTGCCCAGCTCGCTGCGCTCGCGCTCCCCGAGGGGACTGCGTGCCGCGGCCCCAGGCCCGGCGACCCGGGCCTGGACGGCACGCAGAGGCGTTGCGTCTCGCAACGCCGCGGCCTGCAAGGTCGAAGGCCGCTTGGGAGCGGCCAGGCGTTCCATTGAGACGGCCCGGTGCCTGCGCCCATGAGATCGGTCATCTGGCTCGTGCTGCTGGCGACCGCGGCGGTGGTGGCGGCCACCACCTTCGGTCCCAACGACGGCCTGGTGAGCCTGTACTGGAGCGGCTGGCGCGTCGACGTCTCGCTGAACCTGTTCGTCATCGGCGTGGTGCTGGCCTGCGTGGCGCTGATGGCGGTGCTGCGCGCCGTGCAGTCGCTGCTGACACTGCCCCAGCGCGCGCACGAGTGGCGCACGCTGCGGCGCGAACGCGCGGCGCAGTCGGCGCTGCGCGAGTCGCTGGCCGAGTATTTCGGCGCGCGGTACAGCCGGGCGCACCGGGCGGCCGCGCGCGCGGTGGCTATCCACGAGGCGACGCCCGATCTGCCCGACAACCTGTCGACACGCACGCTCGCGCACCTGTTGGCTGGCGCGAGCCTGCATCGCTTGCAGGACCGGCCCCAGCGCGACCGCCAGCTCGACAAGCTCAAGCGACTGCAGCGCAAGGGCGGCGCGGGCGCGCGCTCGGTCGACGATGGCGCGGCGCTGCTGGCCGCCGAGTGGGCGGTCGACGACCGCGACCCGGCGCGTGCGCTGGCTCTGCTGGGCACACTGGCACCCGGCGTGGCGCGGCGCACTCAGGCGCTGCGCCTGAAGCTGCAGGCGCAGCGCATGGCCGGCGAGCCGGCGGCCGCGCTGCACACGGCGCGCCTGCTGGCCAAGCACCAAGCCTTCTCGCGTGCGGCCGCCCAGGGTTTGCTGCGTTCGCTGGCCAGCGAAACTCTGGAGGCCGCGCGCGACATGGACCAACTCGAACGCGCCTGGCAACAGCTCGATGCGGTGGACCAGTCCGATCCCTTCGTCGCCGCGCGCGCCGCGCGCCGTGCGGTCGCGCTGGGCGCACCCGCGCGCGCCCGCGATTGGCTGCTGCCGTCGTGGGAACGCCTGGCCGAACTCGGGCGCGACGAGCGTGAGGCGGTGGCGCTCGCGCTGGCGCGCAGCCTCGACGGGCTCGAGCCGGACTGGCTTGCGCGTCTGCAGGCGGCCGAACTCGCGTTGCCGCAGGAGCCGGCCGTGCAGGCGGTGGTGGGCTGCGCCTATGCCGAGCGCAAGCTCTGGGGCAAGGCGCGCGCGCCGCTGGAGCGCGCGGCCGCCGCGCGCGCGCTGGCGGCCCAGGCGCGTCGCGACTGCTGGGTGCGCCTGGCCACACTGGCGCGCGCCGAAGGCGACGATGCGCGTGCGCAGCGCTGCGACCGCGAGGCCGCAGCGATCGTCTGACGCTGCGTCAGACTGCGCCGGGGTCGACGGCCAGCGCGCGCAGGAACGCCTCGCAACGCGCGAGCTGCCCGAGGCTCACGTACTCGTCGGGCTGGTGCGCCTGATCGACAAAGCCCGGGCCGCACACGACGGTGGAGATCCCGGCGCGATGGAACAGGCCGGCCTCGGTGCCGAAGGCCACGAGCGTCGTGTCTTGCGCACCCGCGAGGCGCTGCGCGAGTCGGACCGCCGGCTCGTCGGCGTGCGCAAGGAAATCGGGCACCGCGCACAGCGTCTTGAAGCGAATGCCGGTGGCCGCGTCGACCGCCTTCATCGCGGGTTCCAGCACGGCGGCATGCTCGAGCACGCGTTGCTGCATCGCCATCGCGTCGTGGCCAGGCAGGTTGCGGAACTCGTAGTGGAAGCTGCAGTCCTCGGGCACCACGTTGTCGGCGATGCCGCCCGAGACGACCCCCACGCTGGCGGTCGTGAAGGGCACATCGAAGCCCTCGTAGCGCGGCCCGCGTTCGCGCCAGCCATCGGCCATGTCGGCGATGCGCGCGATCAATCGCGCGCCGGCCTCGATGGCGTTCACCGAGCGCGGCGTGAGCGAGGAGTGCGCGGGCTTGCCCTTGATGCAACAGCGCCAGCGGTACACGCCCTTGTGCGCGATCGCCGGCACCATGCCGGTGGGCTCGCCGATGACGCAAAGGCGTGGCGCAAAGCCCGCGTCGCGCAGGTCGGCGATCAGGTGCTGCACCCCGAAGCAGCCGACCTCCTCGTCGAAGCTGAACGCGTAGTGGATCGCGAACGGCAGGTCGGCGGCGAGGTAACGTTCGGTCTGCGCAACCACCAGGCCGATGAAGGCTTTCATGTCGGCACTGCCGCGACCATAGAGGCGGCCGGCGTCGACCTCTGCCGCCAGCGGATCGCGTGTCCATGCCTGACCGTCCCACGGCACCGTGTCGGTGTGGCCCGACAGGATCACGCCTGCGCGCTTGCGTGCACCGATCGTCGCGAACAGATTGGCCTTGCGCCGCGCCGTGTCGTGCGTCAGGCGCAGCGGCACGCCAAGCGTGCGCAGATGGTCGGCGATGCACTCGATCAGCGCGAGGTTGGACTCGCGACTCACCGTGTTCAGGCGCAACAGGCGTTGGGCCCAGGCCAGCGCGGCAGGGGATGGACGGCTCGTGTCGGTCACTGCGCGAATGTAGCGCCTGATATACTTTCGCCCCTTCGCGGCTGTAGCTCAGTTGGATAGAGTACTTGGCTACGAACCAAGGGGTCGTGGGTTCGAATCCTGCCAGCCGCGCCAACTGAATCAACGGGTTAGCTTCGAGAGGGGCTAGGGCCTGTTAACACAAACGCAGTCCGTCGGCGATTAGCGAGAAGCTGATGAAGCCGATGAACACGACGTCGAGCTT
>Ga0209797_10001081_pt1 | contig 13693 bp, 14 predicted proteins | sample DOMMetBare3Fresh_2_FD_187472 | JGI IMG/M metagenome (GOLD analysis project Ga0209797, IMG submission 187472) | Wetland sediment microbial communities from St. Louis River estuary, USA, under dissolved organic matter induced mercury methylation -... | ecosystem: Environmental > Aquatic >... | reverse complement strand
TGTGGTTCGGCACCGACCAGGGAGTCTCGCGCTGGGACGGCAAGCAATTCAAGAACCTCGGTGTCACGCAAGGCTTGCTCGATCGCCATGTCTATGCGCTGGCGGCCACACCCAACGGCGAACTCTGGGCAGGCACCAAGACAGGCGTCGTCCGCATCGGTCGATGAAAGGATCACGATGATTTCCAAGCCCGTTCTCGCCGGCATCGCGCTCGTGGTGCTCGGCGCCGCGCTCGCCGGGGCCTACAGGCTGGGCCGCAGCAATGCGGCTGAATCCACCGCCACGGCGGCACGCTCGCCGCACGCCGCGGTGGGCGCGATGCAGGCTGCGGCGCCTCAACGCGAAGGCAAGGTCGGCTCGGACCCCACCCAGAAGTTCACCCACTTCCGGGTCGGCAACAAGAACGTCAAGCGCATCCATGCCGACGGCGACATCATCTGGGTCGGCACCTCGGGCGGCCTGGTGCGCTACGACACGAAGAAGGACGACTACAAGCTCTACGACACCCAGAGCGGCCTGCTGTCCAACGGCGTGTTCTTCGTCGGCCGCCTGGCCGATCGCATCGCGGTCGGTACGTATGGCGGCGGCCTGGCGCTGCTCGACCCGAAGACCGAGAAATTCGAGACCTTCAACGTGCCCGAGGGTCTGGGCGACGCTTTCGTCTACGACGTGCTGACGGCCAGGAACGGCGACGTGTGGATCGCCACCTGGTCGGGCGTCAACCGCATCCGCGGCGGCGACCTGCGTGACCGCTCGAAATGGGAACTGCACACCGTCGAGAACACGAAGGGCGGCCTGCCCAACGACTGGGTCTACGGCCTGGCCGAGGGCAAGAACGGCGAGATCTGGCTCGGCACCGAAGGCGGGCTGGCGCGATTTGGCGACAACCGCTGGGACAACTGGAACCACGCCAAAGGACTGGGCGCGCCGTATGAGCGGGTGAAGGACGCGATCGAGTTCAAGAACGACCCGGCCAAGCAGAGCCAGCACCACGCCAAGCAGAAGCAGGAGATGGGCCTGGCGAACGTCGACGTGGCCTACAACCCGAACTACATCGTCGCGCTGGCGGTCGACCGCGAAGGTGTCGTGTGGGCCGGCACCTGGGGCGGCGGCCTGTCCCGCTTCGATGGCAGGCAGTGGACTCAGCAGACCGTGACCGAAGGGCTGCCCGGCAATCATGTCTTCATGCTGCACGTCGACCGCCACGGGGCGCTGTGGATCGGCACCAACAAGGGCCTCGCGCGACCGAGGGCGGGCGGTGGTTTCGAGACCATGACCACGCACGATGGCCTGTTCGGCGATACCGTGTTCTCGATGGCGACCGGCCTCGACGGCACGCTGTGGGTCGGCAGCTTCGGCGGCGTCGCGCGCATCAAGCCTTCATGAACGGATGACGGTGGACCAGCGCGCCGATGCCGCCTCGCTGCACGGCCTGCCCGTGGGCGAGGCCGGCGTCCTGCTGTCGCGCCTGCTGGCGATCGCCGACGACGCCATCGTCATCGCCGACGAGGCCTTGCGCATCGTGCTGTTCAACGAGGGCGCCGAACGCGCTTTCGGCCTCGGCGCGCGCGAGGCGATCGGCTTGCCGATCGCCCAATTGCTGCCTGAAGCGCAACGCGCGAAACACGACACGCACATGCGCGCCTTCGCCGAATCGCCACGGGCCTCGCGCCGCATGGGCGAGCGCAGCGACATCCGTGCGCGCCGCGCCGACGGCAGCCTGTTCGACGCCGAGGCCTCGATCTCCCATCTCGAACTCGATGGCCGCACCTACTTCACGGCGATCCTGCGTGACGTGAGCGTCGCGCGCCAGGCCGAGCGCGAACTCGCCGCCAAGGCGATCGAGCTCGAGCGCGCGCGCGCCGAGGCCGAGGCCGCCGCGCGCGCCAAGAGCCTGTTCCTGGCGAACATGAGCCACGAGATCCGCACGCCGCTCAATGCAGTCATCGGCATGACCTCGTTGCTGCTGGACACGCCGATGAACGAAGATCAGCGCGACTTCGCGCGCACGATCCAGGGCAGCAGCGAGGCCTTGCTGGACATCATCAACGACATCCTGGATTACTCGAAGGCCGATGTCGGCAAGCTCGAGCTCGAGCGCCGCCCGTTCGATCTGCGCCGCGTGGTGGAAGACTCGCTCGATCTGGTGACCCCGCGCGCGCTGGAAAAAGGCCTCAACCTCGCCTACCAGATCGACGAAGGCACGCCCGAGACCCTGCTCGGCGACGCGGTTCGGCTGCGTCAGATCCTGGTCAACCTGCTGTCCAACGCGGTCAAGTTCACGCACCAGGGCGAGGTGCTGGTGTCGATCGACACCCGGCCCGCGCCGCAACCGCATCAGGCCCGGCTGCACGTGGCGGTGTCCGACACCGGCATCGGCATTGCCGCCGAGCACCTGCCGCACCTGTTCCAGAGCTTCACCCAGGTCGACGCGTCGACCACGCGCCATTACGGTGGCACGGGCCTGGGCCTGGCGATCGTCAAGCGCCTGGCCGGACTGATGGGTGGCGGCGTCGGCGTGGACAGCACGCCCGGTCGCGGCTCGGTGTTCCATCTCGAGTTGCCGTTCGACCGTGCATCGGGCGACGCCGCGCCTTTCCTGCAGCGCGACGCCCCCGCGCTGGCCGCACGCCGCATCCTGATCGTCGACGACAACCTCACCAACCGGCGCATCCTCACGCGCTTCGCGCTGCTGTGGGGCATGCAGCCGAGCACCCTGCCCTCGGCGCTGGAGGCGCTCGATCGCGTGCGCCACGGCGAGCCGTTCGACATCGCGGTGCTCGACATGAGCATGCCCGGCTGCGACGGGCTCGAACTCGCGGCCCGCCTGCACCGCTGCGTCGGCGCCGAGCGATTGCCGGTGGTGCTGTTGACCTCGCTCGGCCAGCGCGCGCTGCGCCACGACAGCGACGCGGCCTCGCAGATTGCCGCCTGCCTGAGCAAGCCGATCAAGGCCTCCCAGTTGTTCGACACCCTGGTACGCGTGCTGGCCGGCGAGTCGGTGCCGCAGCCTGCCCCGCCCGCGGCCCCGCCACCGGCGCACTCGCTTCGCGTACTGGTGGCCGAGGACCACCCGATCAACCAGCGGGTGGTCACTCGCCTGCTGCAGCACCTCGGCCACCGCGCCGACGTCGCCGCGAACGGGCGCGAAGCGATTGAAGCGGTGTCGCGCGAGCGTTACGACGTGGTGCTGATGGATATTCAGATGCCCGAGATGGACGGCATCAGCGCCACTCGTGCGATCGTCGCGCAGCGACGCGCCGCCGGTCTCACGACGCCGCGCGTCGTGGCGATGACGGCCAATGCGATGCCGGGTGATCGCGAAGCGTGCATCACCGCGGGCATGGACGGCTATCTCGCCAAACCGATCGAGCTGCAAGCGCTGGCTGATGTCTTGCGGAACTCGCTCGCCGAGGTCCCGACTGAAGCCGTGGCGCCGGCGATCGACGCAGCCCGGCTCGATCACTTGCAGTCGATGCAGGACGCGAGCCGGCCGTCGATGGTGCGCGAGCTGATCGACCTGTTCAGCGCCGACTCGGCAGCCCATGTGCAGCGCATCGTCGACGCGCACGCGCGCGGCGACGCCGAGGCCCTGCGCACGCTGGCGCACCGTTTCCTGTCGGCCACGCAGAACATCGGTGCGCTGCGCCTGTCGGCGCTGTGCGCCCACATCGAGACCGTGGCGCGCGAAGGCCACCTGAGCGCGGCGCGCAGCAGCGTTCAGGCGCTGGCGCCGGAGCGAGAGAGCGCGCTCGCAGCCCTCGACGCGCTGCGGCTGCATTACTGAAGCCCCATGAGCCCGACCGCGCCGACGCGCCGCGCCGTCCTCGCTGCCGCGACGGGCCTGGTGCTGCTGCCCTTGCCGTCACAGGCCGTTCAGCACGAACGCCGCCACGCCTTCGGCTCGCCGATCGATCTGCTGCTGCCGGCAGGCGCGCCGCGGCGTGCGGGTGTCGACATCCTGGCCGGCCTGGCCCGGATGAACGTGCGCTGGAACGCCTGGAAACCCGGTGACCTGACCGCGCTCAACGACGCGCTGGGGGCCGGCCGCGTGCACCGCACGACACCGGAGATCGTTGCGCTGATCCGAGGCGCGGCGCCCCTCGAGGCCGCCTCGCTGGGGTGTTTCAACCCGGCGATCGGCGGACTCGTCGGGGCCTGGGGCTTCCACGCCGACATCTTGTCTTCGGAGGGTGCGGCGCCTGACGCGAGCGACATCGGGCGCTGGACCGCCTCAAGGCCGAGCCTTGGGCAACTCGAGTTGCGGGGGCTCGACGTGCGCTGCCGCAATCCGGCGCTGCGGCTCGACTTCGGCGCCTATGCCAAGGGCGTGGCCATCGACTGGGCGTTCGATCGCCTGGCGCGCCGCCATGGCGTGCACGACGCGCTGCTCAACCTCGGCGGCAACCTGGGCGCGATGGGCGGCATCGACGGTCGCGCGTGGCAGGTGGGCATCCGCGACCCCCATGGACCGGGTCTGGTGGCCACACTTGCAACGCGGGGCCGCGAGGCCGTGGTCACTTCGGGCAGCTACGAGCGCTGGCGAATCCTCGACAACGGGCAGCGCGCCACGCACATCATCGACCCCGCGACCGGCACGCCGGCCCCGTCACTGGCGAGCGTCACCGTCGTGCACGCGAACGCCGGCCTGGCCGATGCGGCTGCGACGGCGCTGCTGGTGGCCGGACCCGCGCGCTGGCGCACGATCGCGCAGCGCATGCGGGTCGATCAGGTGCTGGTGGTCGACCAGGCCGGCAGGCGCGATGCCACACCGCGCCTGGCCGCGCGGCTGCAAATGCTTTCCTGAGCGGCGTGCACAGGTTCACGCGCTGGAGCGCCCTGCACTCCAGCAGCCACCCGGCGCGGCCGATAGCGCCGCATGGACTTCCTTCTGCTCGCTGCCGCCCAGGCCGCCACGCTCTGGCAGTGCGCGCTGTCGCCCGACCTGGTGCGGCTCGAATGCGTCGCCGACCCGATCGCGCCCGTCGCTGCAACGGCCACCACGGCCACGGTCAACGGCACGCGCTTTCCGCTCGATGCCTCGCGCCGCTGGGTCGTCGAACTGTGGAGCCCGCCCAGCGACGTCGACCGCGTGACTCAACTCGCGCGCGCGACGATCTGCTACCGCAGCCCGGGCTGCGAGGTGCAGTTGACGCTGCCGGCGGCGATTGCCGCGGCGCGCTGAGGCCGCATCCGGATCAACGCGCCGCCGTCGCGGCCACTCGGCGCGCCAGCTCGTCGTCGCGCAATGTCGTGAAATCGCTGGACACGACGCGCAGCACCGCCTTGCGAGACTGCGCATTCAGATGTGACCGCAACTGGCCGAGGAACGGGTCGGACGCCACCAGCGTCACACCGGCGCAACGCCCCTTGACGACACCGTCGTTGACCGCTTTGGCGACCTCGCGGGCGAAGCGATCGTGCTCGCGCTCACGTGGATCGGTGCGCGGCTCGTAGGACGTGCTGCCCAGCCCATGGCCCTTGCCTTCGGCATGGACATGACCCGGCCGGTCACCCGCCAACTGTTCCCCCTTGAGCCGGCTGCGCGGGTGCACGAGATCGGCCACATGTTCATAGCGTCCAGGGATGTCGGTCACTTCCAGGACGCGCGCCCGCGCCGCATTGGCGATGACGAGCCAGTTGTGCTTCACGTTGATCTCCGATGACTCTATGCGCCTCAATCTAGGCCGGGCACCGGTTGCAGCGTTGAGCCCACGCAAGGAGCGGGCTCGTCGCCGCGCCCGCCCTCGCTACCAGGCGCGCACGCGTCCCGTGTCCAGGTGGACGAATTGCTCGCGCGCATAGAACCCCACGCCGCCGCCACGCAGCGCCAGCGCTGCATCGCGCAGGTCGGCCAGAGCGACGCCGGCCAGGCGGAGGTCCAGCGCGCGGCCTTCCAGGTGCAGGCTGTGGCGCGCGACACCGCCGCCTCCCGTGCGGCGCAGGCGCTCGTTGGTCGCCTGGCCGCGATAACCCGAGATCACCTCGAAGTCACCGGCCTGCTCGAGCTCACGCTGCACGTGATCGAGCAGCGTGAACAGCCGCGGATCCATGCGGCCGACCTCGCCGCTGTAGTGATCTCGCAGGAAGCGGTCGAGCTGGCGCTGCGCCTCGGGCGGCGGCGCATCGTCGGGCCGGAACGCCAGGGCCAGGCGCTCTCCGGTGTGCAGGTGCACAAAGGACAGCCGGCGCTCGACACCGGCGGCGCGCGCCGGCGCAGCGGCCATCGGCAACGCGATGGACGCGGCGGTCATTGCCGACAGGCCCGCCGCGCGTCGCATGAAGAGGCGGCGGTGGCCGCAAGGGGGGTGGCTCATGGAGGAGGTCTGGAAGGGTCTGGCCGGTGCTTCAAGGTCGATGCGCGCCGGCGCAGCGCAGCGTCCAGGGCCCGATCATGCCCGTAAATGTCGTCGAAGAAATAGACCTGCGACTGCTTGACCAGTGCCGTGCCGTAAGCAATCAACACCGGCAGCGGTTGATCGAGGGCCACCGTCGAGGGTTCGTTGCGCGCCATCGCGTCGCGGATGCGGCGTTCGTCCCAGCCCGGCTGCCCATCCAGGACGAACTGCGCCAGCGCCACCGGCTGCTCGACGCGGATGCAGCCGTGGCTGAAGTCGCGCCGGGCGCGCTCGAACAACTGCACCGACGGCGTGTGGTGCAGGTAGATCGACTCTCGGTTCGGGAACACGAACTTGATGTCGCCCAGCGCGTTGCGCAGCCCGGGGCGCTGGCGAATGTGCAGCCGGCCTTCGAGCACCGCATCGAGCTTGGCCGCATCGAGCACCGCATCGGCCGAACTGCGCGCGCCGACGAACTCGAAGCCCTCGCGCTCCCAGTACGCCGGGTCGCGTCGCAGCCGCGGCACCAGTTCCTTGCGGGCGATCGATGACGGCACGTTCCAGTACGGGTTGAACTCGATGCGGCGCATCGGCTCGTGGATCAGCGGCGTGCGCGTGTCCAGCGCCTTGCCGACGATCACCTTCATCGACTGCCGGACCTCGATGCGGTCCCCGTGCACCTCGTAGGCGCGCAGCACGAACTCCGGGATGTTGATCACCACCATGCGCGGGCCCGCCAGCAGCGGCGTCCAGCGCAGGCGCTCGAGTGCGAGCTCGAGCTGGCGTACGCGTTGGGCCGGCGTGACCTGAAGCGCCGCGTTCGTGGCGGCACCGATCACGCCATCGGGCTGCAGGCCGTGGCGCTGCTGGAAGCGCTCGACCGCCGCCACCAGCGCGCCGTCGTACACCTCTGTCGGCGCTGCATCGGCCGTACCCAGGTCGCCCAAGGCTGCGAGCCGTGCGGCCAGCAGCGCCAGACCCTCCCAGGGCTGACCCGGCTCGAGCTTGCGCTGGCGCGGCGACCCCGCCTTCGGCAGCACCGGCAACGTTGATTGCCAGGCCGCGTGCGACTCGAGCCGACGGTATTGCGCCAGCGCCTCGCGCAGGCGCTCGTACTGGGCCAGCGGGGGCACGGCCTGGCGCACTGCGAGCGGCAGGTCCTGCAGCGCTAGCGCCGCGTTCAGCGCGGCCACGGCATCGAAAGGCGCGCGCCTTGGCAACGCTGGCGCCGCGCGACCATCGTGCAGGTCCAGCAGGTAGCGCAGCATCGCCGCTGCGAGCGCGGACTCCAGGCGTGCAGCGGCTTCAACGTCGAACGCGCTTGCCTGCGCGAGGGAGCGCCGCAGCGCCACCGCCTCGTAGTCATCGGGGTCCAGGCCGTGGCTTGCAGCGTCACCGAGCAGTTCCACGGCCACACGCGCTTGCACCGGGCCGAAGCGAATCGGTTCGGCCGCGATCGACATCGCGGCGAACAACTGCACCGCCGCCACGACCAGCGGCCCGGACCGGCGAGCAAGGCGTCTGTGGGGAACGATGCATTGCGGCACGATGAGTGATCCTGGCGCAGTCGAGCCCCGCGCGTCCTTGCGCGCGCTCAAGCGTGGTCGCGGCGAGGTGCGCTGAAGGGCCTCAGCTTCACCCACAGGCTGTAGCGATCGCGGCCCTCGTGCAGTGCGGCCAGTTCGGATTGGGACACTCAGCCTGTGCCGTCTTGCCGGCCTGCAGCGCCGGTGCGGGCCGATCGACGCGCTTTGCGCAAGCTCAAACTGCCGCGGGCGCAGCAATGCAGCATGGACGTCATCGTCACGGAGCCGGGCCATGAACGTCGGATCGATCTGCAAGCGTCCCATCGTCACCATCGATGCCGGACAGTCGTTACAGCACACCGCGACGCTGATGCGCGAACACCATGTCGGCGCGCTGGTGGTCATCGAGCCGAGCGAAGACGGCCCAGGCCCGCGCGTCAAGGGAGTCGTGACCGACCGCGACCTGGCGATCGAGGTGCTCGCGCGCGGCGGCGACGTGATGCAGGTGCCCGTGGGCCGCCTGGCCCAGGGCCCTCTGGCCAGCGTGCCCGAGCAGGCCGATCTGGCCGATGCGGTGGCGCTGATGCGCTCGCGCGGCGTGCGCCGTCTGCTGGTCGCCGACGCCGAGGGCCTGCTGGTCGGACTCCTGTCGTTCGACGACCTGCTGCCGGCCTGCGTGGCGCCGCTGGTCGGCCTGGCTGACGTGCTGCGCGCGGGGCGCGAGCGCGAGGTGGCCGAGCGGGGCGCGATTGCCGCGCCCGCACGACCAGCACTGCGCGTGTTGGCCGTGGACAGCGTCGGCTGGACCTACGACTGAACAGCCGCAGCGGCGCGCGCCCCGCTGCCGGGGATGCCCGCCGCGCCCAGGAACTCGTCGACGAAGGCCTCGACGTCGTCCCAGCGCGTGTACTCGTGGTCGTGCGCGGTGTCGGTGCTGCGGCCGCGCTGCTTGGCGATCATGCGCATGATCAGGCGCTTGAAGTAATCGTACTGGGTGTACTTGAGCGCCCCGGCCACGCACCGCGTCAGCGTTGGCTTCAGGCCGCTCTCGTCGATGAATTCGTCGACCAGGCGCTGCGCCTCCAGGCGGCTGTCCATGTCGTCCAGCGTCGCGGCCAGGCTGACCGAGAACAGGGCGACCGGCAGCGATGCAAGCCATTCGCGATGGCTCTTGACGAAGTGCATCAGCGCGCTCTGGTGTTTGCTCTGGTGCACCGAGCCGCCGATGAAGGCGGCCTGGTAGGCCGCGGAGACATCTTGCGCCTGGGCCGTGGCCAGATCGACCAGGTCGACGCGGTGGCCGCGCACGCGCAGCCGCTCGGCAATGAACTCGGCAACCTTGCGGGTGTGGCCCTCGGTGGTGGCGTAGGCGACGAGGATGGGTTGCATGCTGAACCTCCATGTGCATCCTGACGCCAGACGGCCCGCGCCGATTGAGGCGCCGCAACCCCAGCCGGCGCGAAGCGTTTTGAGGGGCCTGCCTTGAGCAGGCTCAGCACATGGTGCACGTTGCAGGCGATAGTGGCGGCATCCAAGCTGCAGGAGAGGTCGATGAACGCTTCCTGGACTGCCGGTGACCTGTGCCATCGCGACGTTGCGGTGGCGTTTCGTTCCACCGTGCTCAGCGATGCCGCGCGCGCGATGCGTGGCCACCACGTGGGCAGCCTGGTGGTGGTGGACGAGACGATCCTGGGCCGCATCGTGGTGGGCATGCTGACCGACCGCGACATCGTCACCTCCGTGGTGGCCAAGGACGTCGACGCCTCGACGCTGCGCGTGGGCGACGTGATGACCGAGGACGTGGTCTGCGTGCGAGAGGAGGACTCGCTGCACGATGTACTGGCCACGATGCAGCGCCGGCGTGTGCGCCGCATGCCGGTCACCGGACCGCAGCAGCGGCTGGTGGGCATGATCTCGGCCGACGACCTGCTGCGCGTGCTGGTCGACGAATTGCAGCACCTGTCGCAATTGATCGGCGAGCAGGTCAAGGTCGAGCAGATCGTCCGGCCTTGAGCGTGGAGATTGGTGCGGATCAAACCGCGCCGCCCGGCACGGTTTGAGAATGAGGCCATGAACCACGAATCACCGACCCAGCGCCTGGATCGCCTGCTGCATGCCAGCGCGGCGCCGTACACCCGTGGTCTGTCGCCCGTGTCGCTGTCGCTGGCCTGGGCCGACTGGGCCTGGCACCTGGCGATCTCGCCGGGGCGCCAGATGGAACTCGCGGCGCTGGCCGCGCAATTAGGGCGTGACAGCCTGCGCGTGGCCGCAGGAGGCCACGAGGACGAGCCCATCGGCGATGCCGACGACGACCCGCGCTTTCGCCATTCGGCCTGGGCGCGCTGGCCGTTCAACGCGCTGCGCCATGGCTTTCGCAACCAGGAGGCGTTCTGGCGCGAAGCCTCGCACATGCCCGGCATGACGGCCCACCACGCCGCCGAGACGCAGTTCTTCGCCAAGCAGTGGCTGGGCATGATGACGCCGGCCAACTGGCTGCCGACCAACCCGGTGGTGCTGGAAGACGTGGCCGCCAGCGGCGGCTCGCACCTCGCGAAAGGTGCAATGCACTGGCTCAACGACGTCACCGGCACGCCCGACCCAGAGCAGCAGGCCGAGGACGCCCGTTTCGTGGTCGGCCGCGACGTGGCCGTCACGCCCGGCAAGGTGGTGTGGCGCAACGCCCTGATCGAGCTGATCCGCTACACGCCGCAGACGGCCACCGTGCACGCCGAGCCGCTGCTGATCGTGCCGTCGTGGATCATGAAGTACTACATCCTCGACCTGTCGCCGCACAACTCGATGGTGCGCTACCTGGTCAGCCAGGGCCACGTCGTCTACATGCTGTCGTGGCGCAACCCGGACGAGAACGACCGCGACCTGTCGATGGACGACTACCTGCGGCTGGGCATCTTCGACGCGCTGCGCGCGATCGGCCAGTTGCACCGGCCGCGCCAGCGCGTGCACGCGATGGGTTACTGCCTCGGCGGGACCTTTCTCGCCATCGCCGCCGCGGCGCTCGCGCACGAGGGCGGCGCCCAGCAATGGCCCGACGTGCCGCCACTGGCCTCGCTCACGCTGCTGGCGGCGCAGACCGACTTCTCGGAGCCGGGCGAGCTGGGCCTGTTCATCGACGAGAGCCAGGTCGGCTACCTCGACCAGATCACGCGCGGCCAGGGCTACCTGGCCGGCTCCCAGATGGCCGGCTCGTTCCAGTTCCTGCATTCGCGCGACCTGGTGTGGACGCGGCGCATGCGCGAGTACCTGATGGGCGAGCGCGAGCAACGCACCGACCTGACGGCCTGGAACGCCGACACCACGCGCCTGCCGGCGCGCATGCACCACGAGTACCTGACCGCGCTGTACCTGCACAACGCGCTGGCCACCAGCAGCTATCGCGTCGACGGTCATGCGGTCTCGCTGGCTGACATCCGCCTGCCGATCTTCCTGGTGGGCACCGAGCGTGACCACATCTCGCCGTGGCGCTCGGTCTACAAGCTGCATCACCTGTGCGACGCCGAGATCACCTTCGTGCTCGCCGCCGGTGGCCACAACGCGGGCATCGTCAGCGAACCGGGCCATGCCAACCGGCATTACCGCATCGGACGGCGCGCTGAGCACAGCCCCTGGCTGGCGCACGACGCCTGGGAGGCGCAGGCTGAACTGAAGGAGGGCAGCTGGTGGCCGGCCTGGCATCGCTGGCTGGCCGAACGGTCGTCGCCGCCGGCGCGAGCGCGCGCCCTGCCCGCCAAGGCGGTGCTGGGCGACGCGCCGGGACAGTACGTGCTTCAGCGTTACGCCGACTAACCGGCCGCGGTCCGATCCTCGCGTATGCTGCCGCGCTCCGAGGACTCATGCTGAGATGTATTCAGACAGCCGGCCGCCGCGCCGTGAAGAGCCCGCCGACTCCTTCAGGCACCGCGATTTCGCGTTCGGCTTCTACCTGCACCTGATCGTGTACTGCGCTGCCGTGCCGGCGGCGACCCTGTTCGAACCGTTCGAAGGCCTGCGCTGGCGGCCGTTGCTGCCCCTGCTGGGATGGGGTATCGGCCTGGCCGTTCACGCGTTGGGTGTCTTCGTGCTGCCCCATGGGATGAAGGCATGGCGGGCCGCCCGCCGCAGGCGAAACCATGAGAACTTCCGGATCTAGGGTCAGTCAATGGGGAGCTGGCGGCGGCGCCGAGGCTTGCAGCGCGGCGATCACCTCGGCGTCGCTGACCTGGTGGAAGTCGTCGTAGTGCAGGCCGATGGCGCGAAACGGTTCGGGCTCGGCCAGGCAGACGATCCGGTCGGCTTCGTGCCGCAGCGCCATCAACGTGTCGTGCGGCGCCACGGGCACCGCGAGCACGATGCGCGCCGCGCCGCGCCGGCGCAATGCCTTGAGTGCCGCGCGCACCGTGGTGCCGGTGGCGATGCCGTCGTCGACCACGATCACGGTCGCCCCCTGCACCGGCAAGGGCGTGCGGCCGTGCAGGTAGAGCGCGCGCCGGCGCTCGATCTCCTGCCACTCGATGCCGGCCTGCTGGTCGATGTAGGCCCGGCTCGCACCGGTGGCACGGCTCGTCTCCTCGTCGATCACGATCTCGGGCCGTTCGCCGTCGACCACCGCGGCCACCGCCAGTTCGCTCTGCCACGGGGCGCCGATCTTGCGCACCAGCAGCAGGTCGAGCGGCGCCCCCAGCCGTCGCGCCACCTCGGCGCCGATCGGCACGCCACCGCGCGGCAGCGCCAGCACGACCAGCGGTCCAGGCAGATGCTCCTCGGCCATCCGCGCGGCCAGCAAGCGCGCCGCTTCATCGCGGTTCGCGAAGCGGCGGTTCATCAGGCTACCTCCATGCTGCGCACTTCATGCCAGCGCCTGCGCGCGACCGCTGTGGCCGACGAACCAGTCGGCCGCGAGGTGGGCCACCGCGTCGAGCGCGCCAGGTTCCTCGAACAGGTGTGACGCCCCGGGCACGACCTCCAGGCGCTTCTCGCAGCGCAAGGCGCGCAGCGCCTCGCGGTTGACGTGAAGCACCTCGCGGTCGGCCCCGCCGACGATCAACAGCGTCGGTGAGCGCACCTGCGGCAGGCACGGCGCGGCCAGATCGACCCGCCCGCCGCGCGACACCACCGAGCGCACGCGTGCGGGCCGCGCGGCGGCCGCCCGCAGCGCGGCAGCGGCGCCCGTGCTGGCACCGAACAGGCTGGTGTGGCGGCGCAGGTTGCCGAACACGCGCGCATGGACATCTTCGTCGTGAAGCCAGTCGAGAACCTCCACCACGCGCTGGGCCAGCAGGTCGATGTCGAACACCCTGGCCCGGTCGAGCGCCTCGTCCTCGGTCAACAGATCGAACAGCAGCGTGGCCAACCGATGCTCGTGCAGCACGGTCGTCACGAACCGGTTGCGCGGGCTACCACGCCCGCTGCCGCTGCCATGCGCGAACACCACGAGGCCTTGCGCCCGCGCAGGCCGGGCCAGCTCGCCCGGCAACCCGCGCGGACCGACGCGTGTGGCTTCGCACTCGATCAGCGGGCCCATCGATTCACCGTCCCATCAGCAGCAACGAGTTCAATCTAGGCCAGACGCGCTCGAGGGTATTGACCCCAATCACCGATCCGTGCGACCGCAGGCCCAGACGTGCCGCCGGAGACATGCCACGCGCTTGCGAATACTCAACCGGGCTGCGATTCGCGTGCAACACGCTATGTCCATGCCCGAGCGCCGCGCCACCCCCGTCGAACCCGAGGCGTGGTGGAGCACGGACAGTGCGGCACTGCTGCGCGCGCTCGGGAGTTCGACGCGCGGCCTGGCGCAGGCGGACGCCGATGCGTGCCTGGCCCGGGTCGGCC
>Ga0209797_10001080_pt1 | contig 13701 bp, 10 predicted proteins | sample DOMMetBare3Fresh_2_FD_187472 | JGI IMG/M metagenome (GOLD analysis project Ga0209797, IMG submission 187472) | Wetland sediment microbial communities from St. Louis River estuary, USA, under dissolved organic matter induced mercury methylation -... | ecosystem: Environmental > Aquatic >... | reverse complement strand
CCTTGACCAAGCGGTCGATGGCGGCGGCATGGCGCAATCCCTGTGTGACTTGTGCGCGGGAAAAGCGGCCCAGGTTCTGCTGCATGGCGGCGCGATTCGCCTTCGGCTTGTTGATGCCGTGACCGAAGCCCTTGAAGATCGACAACTGCACGGCCACGTTCTGATCGCGCAGGCCTTGATACAGCTGGAAGGCGTTCGGGATCGGCACGCGTGCATCCTGATCGCCATGCTGGATCAGCGTCGGCGTGCGGGCCTGCTTGATGTAGGTCATCGGCGACGTGTCCGCGTAGATCTTCGGATCGTCCCAGGGCGTCGCCTTCAGGTACTGACGCGTGAACGGATGAATGTCGGTGTTCACGTAATACGTCATCCAGTCGCTGATGCCGGCGCCGACGGAGATTGCCTTGAAGCGATCAGAGTGCCTGGTGGTGAGAAACGCCGAGATGTAGCCGCCCTGGCTCCAACCCATGCTGCCGACGCGATCGCGATCGACGAGACCTTGTTGCACGAGCGCGTCGATGCCGGAGAGCACGTCCCAGGCGTCGCCGATTCCGAGGTTGCGCACGTTGAGCGATCGGAACTTCTCGCCGTAACCGGCGCTGCCGCGATAGTTGGGCTCGAGGACGAGCGCGCCCTTGGCGAGGAACGCATCAATCGGATACGCGGTGCCGCTCCCATACGGAACCGGCCGCGAGACGCCGGTCGGTCCGCCGTGAATCACGACCAGCAGGGGATAGCGGCGACCTGCCTGAAAATCAGCCGGCTTGTGCAGCACGCCTTCGATATCCGCGCCGTCCTGGCTTTTCCAGCGGTAGACCTCTCGGCCGTGCTTCGGCCACGACGCCGTCTGCGCGCCGGCATTGCTCATCTTCTTCGCCGCCATGGTCTGCACCGGCGCCACATAGACCTCCGGGAATTCCGTCGCCCCTGACGCGGTGAACGCAACCTTCGCTCCATCACGCGTCAGCGAGAATCCGCCGCCGGTCCACTCGTCGCGAACCGCATGCCTGGCGATCTGCTTTGTCGCCGGATTGAGCGTGAACAGGTACGACCAGGTCTTTTGAGTTGCCGAGAAGTGAATGCCCGCCGTCGACCATGCGATCAGGTTTGGATTCTCGTCGAACGCGTCGGTGAGGCTGCGGATAGACGATGAACCAGGCTGTACGACGGCGACAACGTTGTTCTGGAAGAAGTAGAACGGCTTGCCCATCGCCGAGACGAACGCAATCTGCGAGCCGTCCGGCGACCAGTGTGGACTCGAGTCGGGTCCCTCCTGCGCCACGATCACTTGCGTCTGGCCAGATGACGCATCGATCACGGATATATCCGCAGTGCCGCCATCAGCCGGATCGCTGGTGGCGCGGCGATCGTAGGCGATGCGCAGGCCATCAGGGGCCCATTCAAAACTGCCGACGACGAAGTTGCCCTTGGTGAGCTGCTTTGTCGTCCTGGCTGCGACGTCGAGCAGGTGGAGGTGCGTGTACCGCTGGTCCTGATCCTCGATCTTGATGTCGCCCCAGCGCTTCTCGCGCTCCTTCATCGCTTCGGTCATCGGGTCGGTCATCGTGAACGCGATCTCTGTGCCGCTCGGCGCCCACGCGAAACTGGTGACGCCTTCTTCGGTGCTGGTCAGGCGCTCGGCTTCACCACCGCGCATGGCGATGCGATAGATCTGCCGCTTACCGTCGCGATCGGAGACGAATCCGAGCCAGGCGCCATCAGGCGAGAACGCCGGCGCGCTGCTCGACTTGCGTGCGTTGGTGATCTGACGCGATTGGCCGGTCGCGGCGTCTGCGATCCAGATTTCGGTCTCGTAGGCGTTCTCGTCCCAGTTCGTTTCGCGAATGGTGTACGCGACCTGTTGGCCGTCGGGCGAGATCGCCGGTGAGCCGACGAGCTTGAGGTTGATGACGTCGTCTATCGACGGCCCGGCGGGGGCCTGTGTCGACGCAGAGATGGCAGCGAACGCCACGCCAGCGGCGATGGTGATGACGCGGAGACGGCGGGCGGCATTCAGACTCATGGGATCCTCGCGTGTCAGACGGCGTCCAAGCGGACGAAGTATATTGACTCCAAGGAGTTCCAAATGCGCAATTTTGTATCCCTGCTCGCGGGCGCGGCGTTGGTCGTTTCCCTGGCGATTCCGGCGCTTGCCGCCGACATGACCGTCAAAGGTGAAGTCGTGGATGTGGCGTGCGCGGTCGACAAGAAGGCTGACGGCAAGGGCGCGGCTCACGCCGGCTGCGCGATGGCCTGCGCCAAGAAGGGCCAGCCGGTCGGCATCCTCACCGCCGACGCGATTTACACCGTGACCGGCGACTACGCCGCCAACAAGAATGGCAAGCTGCTCGATTTCGTCGCCAAGAACGTCATTGTCACGGGCGAGGTGACCGAGAAGGACGGCGTCAAGTCGATCAACGTCAAGTCGATCAAGCTCGCGAACTAACCCCGGCCAACAGGCCAACGGGACGGGCGCATTTCCAGGTGAGTGAGCCCGTTTTCGTTTGTACGGATACTAATCACTTAACAACACGCTGACCCGGCCGGGCTCACGCGCATAGGCACAAGGAGAAACCCATGCCTCGCGATCTGTTCGGCAATGTCACGCGTCCATCGATTTCCATCGGCAACCGCAAGTGGTACACGTTGCCGCTGTCACTGTTCTCGCACTCCGCGATCGTGCTCGGCCTGATCGCCCTTCCGATTCTCGCGCCCTCGGTCATGCCCTCGGTGTTTGCGGACAATGACGTCAACTGGATTCCGACGGTCCTGCCGCCGCCACCGCCGCCACCGATTCATCGCGAGCAGCCAGCGAAGCCGACGAGTGACCCGAACCTCGCGCCAGTGATCGCGCCTGACACAATTTCGCCTGAGCCGCCGCGGCTGGAACCGATCGAGTACGAGACGCCGGGCATTGTTGGCGGATCGATTGACGATGCCTCGACCGTGCTGATGCCGCCGCCACCGGCGGCCGCGGTACCGCAGCCGCCCAAGCCTCTGCAAGTCGGCGGGGTGGTCCGCCGGCCGACGAAGGTTGGCGGCCCCGATCCCGTGTATCCGCCGATGGCACGCGCGGCAGGCGTGCAGGGCATCGTGATCATCGAGGCCACGATCGGCGCCGACGGCAGCATCATCAACGCCCGGATTCTACGGTCGTTGCCGCTGCTCGATCAGGCGGCGCTCGAAGCCGTGCGCCAGTGGCAATACTCGCCGACGATGCTGAACGGCGTGGCGGTGCCCGTAATCATGACGGTCACGGTCAACTTCACCTTGAAGTGATGCCATCGGACGGTCGGCTATACTCTCGCCACAAACTGGGAGGGTGGCGAGATGCAGAAAGTGATCACGGCGGCATTGGCAATCGTCGCGGTGTGGCTGGCCGGTGTCACCGGCACGAGCGGCCAGCAACGCGACGCACTCACGCTCGCGCTCACGGGTGATTCGATCATCATGCAGCGCCTCTCGAAGGAGTTCGAGAAGGCCCACCCGGACATCAAGCTCAACTGGGTGGTGCTCGAGGAAAACGTCCTCCGGGAGCGCGTGACCACCGACATCGCCACCAAGGGCGGCTCGTTCGACATCCTCACCATCGGCGCGTACGAGACGCCGATCTGGGGGAAGAAGGGCTGGCTCGTCCGGATCGACGACGACCTGCCGGCGAGCTACGAGCTCGACGACGTCCTGAAGCCCATCCGCGACTGCCTCTCCTACGACGGGAAGCTCTACGCCGTGCCCTTCTACGGCGAGAGCTCCTTCACCTTCTACCGCAAGGACCTGCTCGACAAGGCCGGCCTGAAGATGCCAGACAAGCCGACCTACGACGACATCACCAAGTTCGCCAAGGCGATGCACAACCCCAAGGCCGGTGTCTACGGCATCTGCCTGCGCGGCAAGCCGGGCTGGGGCGAGAACTTCGCCTACCTGAGCACGCTCGTGAACACCATGGGCGGGCGCTGGTTCGACGAGAAGTGGAAGCCGCAGCTCACCTCGCCCGAGTGGAAGGAGTCCATCACCTACTACGTCGACCTCATGAAGAAGTACGGGCCCCCGGGCGCGAGCTCCAACGGCCACAACGAGAACCGCGCTCTCTTCGCCACGGGCAAGTGCGGCCTGTGGATCGACGCGACCTCGGCGGCCGGCTACATCTCCAACCCGAAGGATTCGCAGGTGGCGGACAAGGTGGCGTACGCAGTGGCGCCCGTCGGGAAGGTCCCGAACGGCGCGCAGTGGCTGTGGACGTGGGCGCTCGGGATCCCGACCTCGACGAAGCACGTCAAGGAGGCGAAGGCGTTCGTCCAGTGGGCCACCTCGAAGGAGTACGTCCAGCTCGTGGCCAAGACCGATGGCTGGACCGTCGTGCCGCCCGGCACGCGCCGCTGGACCTACGACCAAGCCGAGTACCAGGCCGCGGCCCCGTTCGCCAAGCTGACGCTGCAGGCGATCCTCCAGGCCGACCCCATCCACCCGAGCGCCAAGCCGGTCCCGTACACCGGCGTCCAGTTCGTGGGCATCCCGGAGTTCCAGGCCATCGGGACCTACGCGGGCCAGCAGGTGGCGGCCGCGCTCGCCGGGAAGGAGTCCGTCGGGAAGGCGCTCCAGAACTCGCAGGAGTTCACCGAGCGCACCATGAAGCGCGCCGGCTACTACAAGAAATAGGCCGTAGGGTGATGCGTTCGCCCGTGCGGCGGAAGGGACCCCTCTTCGCCGCACGGGCCCCACGCCCGTAGAGCACAAGGGGCGCGACCATGGAGACCGCAGCTGCCCCCGCCAACGCCCCCGCGCCCGCAAGGCGGGCCGCGCGGCGCGGGGGGCGCGACAAGACCCTGCTCCTGAAGCTCCCGTCGGTGCTGCTGCTGCTGGCGTGGTCGACGATCCCGCTGGCGATGACCCTGTGGTTCTCGTTCCAGCGCTACAACCTCCTCAACCCCGAAGAGCGCGGCTTCCTCGGCATCGAGAACTACCACTTCCTCCTCACCGACACCGGCCTCGCGACCGCCATCTGGAACACGCTGCTCCTGGTGGGGTGGGTGCTCCTCGTCACCGTCGGGCTCGGGACGCTGCTCGCCGTCCTCTTCGACCAGGACTTCTTCGGCCGCGGCGTGGCGCGCGTGCTCCTCATCGCGCCCTTCTTCGTCATGCCGACGGTGAGCGCGCTCGTCTGGAAGAACCTGCTCATGCACCCGGTGAACGGCCTCTTCGCCTTCCTCCTGCACAGCGTCGGTCTGCCCACCATCGACTGGTTCGCGGACCTCCCGCTCACCGCCATCATCATCATGGTGGCGTGGCAGTGGCTGCCCTTTGCCGCGCTCATCCTGCTCACGGCCATCCAGGCCCTCGACCCGGAGCGCAAGGAAGCGGCGCGGATGGACGGCGCCGGCCCCATCTCGATGTTCTTCTTCATCATCCTGCCGCACCTGGCGCGTCCCATCGGCGTGGTGGTGATGATCGAGAGCCTCTTCCTGATGTCGATCTTCGCGGAGATCTTCGTCACCACCTCGGGCGGCCCGGGCCTCGCCTCCACCAACCTGCCCTTCCTCATCTACCGCTACGCCCTGCTCGACTTCGACGTGGGCGGCGCTTCCGCCGGCGGCGTACTCGCCATCGTGCTCGCCAACGTCGTCGCCATCTTCCTGATGCGGTCCGTGGCCCGAAACCTGGAAGCGTGAGGAGGTCCGCATGAACAGGGCCCTGCGCCGCAAGTGGACGCTGACGGCCGTCGCCTGGGCCGTCGCCCTCCTCGCCTTCTTCCCGATCTTCTGGATGGTGCTCGCCTCCTTCAAGACCGAGATCGAGGCGGTGTCGACGCCGCCCAGGCTGTTCTTCCGCCCCACCATCGAGAACTACTTCGTCGTCCAGGCGCGCGCCGACTACCTCAAGTTCGCCTGGAACAGCATCGTCATCTCGTTCGGCTCCACGCTGCTCGCGCTCGCGATCGCCGTCCCCGCCTCGTACGCGATGGCCTTCTCCCCCACCAAGCGCACCAAGAGCACGCTGGTGTGGATGCTGTCGACGAAATTCCTGCCGCCGGTGGGCGTCCTCGTCCCCGTCTACCTCATCTTCCGGGACACCGGCCTCCTCGACGTGCGAACCGGGCTCCTCATCGTCTACACGCTCATCAACCTTCCCATCGTCGTGTGGATGCTCTTCTCCTTCTTCAAGGAGGTCCCGCGCGAGATCCTGGAGGCGGGGCGCATGGACGGAGCGGTGGCGTGGGGCGAGATCTACCACCTGCTCCTGCCGCTCTCGCTGCCGGGCGTCGCCTCGACCTCGCTGCTCGCCATCATCCTCTCCTGGAACGAGGCCTTCTGGAGCCTCAACCTTACCGCCGCAAACGCGGCGCCGCTCACGGCGTTCATCGCCTCGTTCTCGAGCCCGGAGGGGCTCTTCTGGGCGAAGCTCTCGGCGGCCTCGACGATGGCCATCGCCCCCATCCTGGTGTTCGGCTGGATGAGCCAGCGCCAGCTGGTGCGAGGCCTCACCTTCGGAGCGGTCAAGTAGCCGAGAGGAGCCGAACCGTGGCCAACGTCAAGATCGACAACGTCCGCAAGAGCTTCGGCGACGTCGAGGTCATCAAGGGCGTGTCGCTCGAGATCGCGGACCGCGAGTTCGTGGTCTTCGTCGGCCCGTCCGGCTGCGGCAAGTCCACGCTGCTCCGGCTCATCGCCGGCCTCGAGGAGATCACCTCGGGCGACGTGTTCATCGACGGCGTCAGGATGAACGACGTCGCGTCGGCCAAGCGCGGCCTCGCCATGGTGTTCCAGAGCTACGCCCTCTACCCGCACATGAGCGTGGCCGACAACATGGGGTTCAGCCTCCGGCTGGCCCGCGTACCCAAGGAGGAGCGGGAGAAGAAGGTGCGCGAGGCCGCGCGGATCCTCCAGCTCGAGCCCCTGCTCGCCCGCAAGCCCAAGGAGCTCTCGGGAGGGCAGCGCCAGCGCGTCGCCATCGGGCGCGCCATCGTCCGCAACCCCAAGGTCTTCCTCTTCGACGAGCCGCTGTCCAACCTGGACGCGGCGCTGCGGGTCCAGATGCGGATCGAGCTCACCCGGCTCCACGACGAGCTCGCGGCCACGATGATCTACGTGACGCACGACCAGATCGAGGCCATGACGATGGCCGACAAGATCGTGGTCCTGCAGGCGGGCGTGATCGAGCAGGTGGGCTCGCCGCTGGACCTGTACCACCACCCGCACAACCTGTTCGTGGCGGGCTTCATCGGCTCGCCCAAGATGAACTTCCTGCGCGGGACCGTGACCGGTTCGAAGGACGGCGCGGTCTCGGTGCGCCTCGCAGTGGGCGAGGCGCTGGACGTGTCGGCCGAGGCCGGCCACGCGAGCGAGGGCGCGCCCGTGACCCTCGGCGTCCGGCCCGAGGATTTCACGGTGGGCGAGGGGGGCCTGCTCCGCGGGGAGGTGCTGGTGGTCGAGCGGCTGGGCGGCTCGACCTTCCTCCACGTCAAGACGGGGAGCGGCGACCTGCTCACCGTCCAGGCGGACGGCGACAGCCCGGTGCGCATGCACGACCGCATCGGCCTCCAGGTGCGTCCGGGCGACTGCCACCTGTTCGACCAGACCGGCCTCGCCATCCCGCGCATCTCCCGCCACCCGCTCGCCGGCGAGAAGCCGGCGAGCACGGGCCGCGCGGTCACGTGAGGGAGCGAGCCATGGCGAGCCCCATCCAGCTCAACCGCGCCAACTTGAAGAAGGTCGCGGCACGCGCCCGGGTGCCGTCCTACGACCCGGCCGGCCTCCCCGGGAGCATCGTGCACGTGGGCGTGGGCGGGTTCCACCGCGCCCACCAGGCGGTGTACCTCGACGACCTCCTCGCCCAGGGCGGCAAGCGGGAGTGGGGGCTGTGCGGCGTGGGGCTGCTGCCCCAGGACGCGCGGATGCGCGACGTGCTGCGCGCCCAGGACTGCCTCTATACCGTGGTGGAGCGCAGCGCCGCCGGCGACGAGGCGCGCGTCATCGGCTCGATCGGCGGCTTCCTGTTCGCGCCGGACGGCCGGGACGCCGTGATCGAGAAGATGGCGTCGCCGGAGTGCCGCATCGTCTCGCTCACCATCACCGAGGGCGGATACTACGTCAACGAGGGCACCGGCCAGTTCAACGACGCACATCCGGACATCCGGCACGACCTCGAGCACCCGCACGAGCCGGCGTGCTCCTTCGGGTACCTTTCCGAGGCGCTCGACCGGCGGCGCCAGCGCGGCCTCGCCCCCTTCACCATCATGTCCTGCGACAACCTGCAGGGGAACGGCGACGTGGCCCGCCGGATGTTCCTCGCCTTCGCGGGGCGCAGGGACGAGGGGCTGGCGAGCTGGATCGCCGACAACGGCGCCTTCCCGAACGCCATGGTGGACCGGATCACGCCCGCCACCACCGACGCCCACCGTGCGCTGGTGCGGGAGTCGTTCGGGATCGAGGACGGCTGGCCGGTCGTGACCGAGCCCTTCAAGCAGTGGGTCATCGAGGACCGCTTCCCGCTCGGCCGGCCCGCCTGGGAGCGAGTGGGCGCGCAGATGGTCTCGGACGTCCACCCCTACGAGATGATGAAGATCCGGCTGCTCAACGCCAGCCACCAGGCCCTCTGCTACATCGGCATGCTGCTCGGCTACCGGTACGCGGACGAGACCATGGCCGACGCCGACATCCGCCAGCTCGTCGAGCGCATGATGGACGACGAGGTGACGCCGCTCCTGCCGCCCGTGCCGGGCATCGACCTCGCCCGGTACAAGCGGACGCTCGTCGAGCGCTTCGCCAACCCCGCGCTCCGCGATCAGCTGGCGCGCATCGGGACGGAGGGGTCGGCGCGCATCCCGAAGTTCGTCCTTCCCTCGATCCTGGAGCGGCTCTCGCGCGGAGGGCCCATGCGTGCGCTGACGTTCACGGTGGCGGCCTGGTTCCGCTACCTCGTCGGGACCGACGAGCGCGGCAACCCGCTTCCCATCAACGACCCCATGTCGGAGGAGCTGGTGCGCCGCGCCCGCGCCGGAGGCGAGAGCCCGCACGAGCTGCTCGGCCTCGAGAAGCTCTTCGGGAACATCCTGCCCGTGTCGCCGGCCTTCGTGACGTACCTCGAGGAGGCGCTGAAGGCGCTCCACCGCGACGGGCCGAGGCAGGCACTGGTGAAGTGCCTGCGCCCGTGACGGCCGGCACCGTCCACCTGGAAGCTCCGCCGGCGGGAGGGCACCATGTTCCTCGGAATCGATCTCGGCACCTCCGAAGTGAAGGCGCTCCTCGTCGACGAGTCCGGGGCCGTCGCCGGCAGCGCCGGCTCGCCGCTCGAGGTGCAGCGGCCCCATCCGCGCTGGTCCGAGCAGTCGCCGGAGGCCTGGTGGCAGGCCACGCTCGCGGCGGTGGCCGCCCTCCGGCAGGCGCACCCGCAACGGCTCGCCGCCGTCCGCGGGATCGGGCTCTCCGGCCAGATGCACGGCGCGACGCTGCTCGACGCCGCCGACCGGCCCCTGCGGCCCGCCATCCTCTGGAACGACGTGCGCTCCGGCGCCGAGTGCGACGAGCTGGTCCGCAGGGTTCCCGCCACGCACGCCATCACGGGCAACCTCGCCATGCCGGGATTCACGGCGCCGAAGCTCATCTGGGTGGCGAAGCACGAGCCCGAGGTCTTCGCCCGCGTCGCCACCGTCCTGCTCCCCAAGGACTACCTGCGCCTGCGCCTCACCGGCGACAAGGTGTCGGACATGTCCGACGCCGCCGGGACGCTCTGGCTGGACGTCGCCCGCCGCGACTGGTCCGACGCCATGCTCGAGGGGTGCAGCCTCTCCCGCGCCCACATGCCGCGGCTCGTGGAGGGCAGCGGCGCGAGCGGCCGCCTCCTCCCGGATCTCGCGGCGAGCTGGGGCATCCGCCATCCGGTGACCATGGCCGGCGGGGGGGGCGACAACGCGGCGAGCGCGGTGGGCATCGGGGCGGTGGCGCCCGGCGACGGCTTCGTCTCGCTCGGCACCTCGGGCGTGCTGTTCGTGGTGAACGACCGCTTCTCGCCCAACCCGGCGCGCGCCGTCCACGCCTTCTGCCACGCCCTGCCGCGGCGCTGGCACCAGATGAGCGTGATGCTCTCGGCGGCGAGCTGCCTGCGCTGGGTCACCGGGCTCGTCGGCGGCGCGAACGAGGCCGCGGTGCTCGCCGAGGTCGCCACCCTCGACGAGGCGGGGAGGGCGGGCGCGCCCATCTTCCTGCCCTACCTCTCCGGCGAGCGCACGCCGCACAACGATCCCGCCGCGCAGGGCGTGTTCTTCGGCCTGACGCACGGGGTGGACCGCCGGGCGCTCGTCTACTCCGTCATCGAGGGGGTCGCATTCGGCCTGGCGGACGGGCTCGACGCGCTCGCGTCCGCGGGCACGAGGGCCGGCACCCTCTCGCTGGTCGGCGGAGGGTCGCGGAGCGCGCTCTGGGCGCAGCTCATCGCCGACGTCCTCCAGACGCCGCTCCGGATCCACGCGGGCGGCGAGGCCGGGGCGGCGCTGGGCGCGGCGCGACTCGGCCACCTCGCCTGCGGCGGCGACGAGAAGGCGGTCTGCACCCGGCCGCCGGTGGCGAGCGAGCACGCTCCGTCGCGCGACGCGCCGGCGCGCTTCCAGGGGCGCCTGGCGCGCTTCCGCGCCCTCTACCGGGCGCTTTCCCCGGTCTGGAAGGAAGCGGGCGGGCGCGAGGGCTGAACGAGAGAGGTTCCCCTGCGCGCGGCCTGTCGGCCGGCGGGGGACGAGCCCCCGCCCTACGCGTGGCGTCCGAGCAGCGCGGCGACGCGCTCGAGGGTCTCCCACCACCGCGTCGTCGCCGGCACGCCGAGGGCTTCCTCGACCACCAGGCTCGGGAAGGTGAAGCCGCCCGGCCGGCGGTGCCAGAGGCCCAGCGCGTAGGCCCCCTCGACGCGATCCAGGCGAACGCGCCACTCCTTGCCCGCGGGCGCGAGGAGCGGCATCGCCGGGCGTGCTTTCGGCCGCCCGCCGAGCGCCGCGACCCAGCCGCGCAGGTCCTTCGAGAAGGCGACGCCGCGGAACGGCTCGCTCCGCACCAGCGCGACGATCTCGCCGGCCGGCCGCACGGCGATCCCGGGCTCGAACGGAAGCCGCGCCAGGATCTCGCGGCGGATCGCGGCGGGCGTGGCCTTTCCGCGGACGACGAACGTCCCCGCGGCGCCGACGTTGACGACGTCGAGGTGCGCCAGGTCGGCCGCGAGCCGGGCGGGGCGGAAGACGTTCTTGCCGCCGACGTTGGCGGCGCGCAGGAAGACGACGTGGGCCATCGCGCTCGCGCGGCCGTGCGTGCGGTGGCGCGCCCCTACCCCTCGAAGACGTCGTGGACGTAGTCGTGCGCGGTGAGCGCGCTCCTGTCGAGGGTTCCCGCGCGGACGCGCTTCACGATCTCCTCGCGGGGGAGGTCGAAGATCGCCGCCAGGACCTGGGAGCGCTCCTTCGCGCTCGCCTGCCCCACCACGAAGAGCGCGCGGGCGCTGTGCTGGATGTACCGGGGCGAGAGCAGCTGCCGCCGGAGGAGGTCCATGATGACGGAGGCCTTGGAGCGGTCGAAGCGCGCCGGATCGCCGCGGCGATCCTGCTCGGCGAAGAAGGCGTTCGTCCACTCGTCGTGGTAGTCCCACACCTTCTGGAACAGCTCGCGGGTGAAGCGGGTCCCGGCCTTCACCTCGGCCGCGTTCGCGCCGATCACCACCCCGTCCTCGGTGAGCGTCTGGCGCTGGAGGTGGCCGTCCCGGGTGATGGCGGCCTCGTGGCGCACGAGCGACCAGAGCCACGACACGTTGATCCGGTAGGTGGCGAGGTCGTTCATGAACCGCAGCTTGAGCTCGTAGTCGTCGATGGCGGCCGCGAAGTTGCCGTTCAGGATCTGGAAGCCGTAGTTCGCCGCCATGTAGAAGGAGTGCTGGATGTGCTCGATGGTGATGTCGCCCTTCGGGACGCTGTAGATGGAGTCCCACAGTCCCTGCGTGAAGAGCTTCTCCGGCGCGTCCAGGCTCTCGCGGGTGACGACCGAGGGCGTGATCTTGCCCTGGGCGTCCAGGAGGCCTCGGGACTTGAGGAGCTGGCGCTCCGCGTCGCTGAGGCCGCTCGCGACCGTCGGCACCGGCTTGCCCTTCACGTCCACCGTCTGCCGCGGTGCATCGATGAGCGCCTGGAGCTCGCCCACCTTCGCCTGCAGCGGTCCGTTGCCGGCGGCGACGTAGGCCAGCTCGGGGCTCGCCACCCAGCTCTGCCGGTAGGCGTCGTAGAGCCGCCCCTTCACCCGGCCGGCGAGGATGTCCTCCAGGAGAGGCTGCTGGCCCGCGGGCAGGGGCTTCTCGGGCACGAACATGAGGCCCAGCAGGCGCTCGCGCAGCTTGTCGGCGACCATGGCGCGCAGGGCGAGCGGGTTGTACCGCGAGCGGCCGTAGGGGTCGCTCGACTGGTAGATCATGACCGCCGCCATGCCGCCGATGGGAGCGGCCGTCCTGAGCTCGCCGTCCTTCATGCCGGCCATGAGCATGAGGAGCGCGTTGTACCGCTGGTAGGCGATCATGGTCGGAACGGCCATTCCGACGGTCTGCGGGTCGGGGAAGACGCCCTTCGGGTCGTCCTTCCACATCTCGATGAGGCTTCCGGTGTAGTCCCAGCGGCCGACGTTGGTCCCGAGCAGCCGGCGCCGCAGGACCCAGGCGATGGCGGGCAGGTAGCGGCCGGCGTTTCCCTCCTCGTAAAGCATCTTGATCTTGAGGGTGCCGGCCGGGACGCCGATCATCCCCTCGAGCCGCGAGAGGAGCTTCTCGACGATGAGGGCCTCCCGGGGCGTCTGGAGCTTCGGGATGTAGAAGTACACGCCGCTGCCGGCGCGCGTGAGGGAGTCGTAGTTGTTGAAGGTCCAGAGGACGGTGATGGGAACGAGGCCGGGGACCGGCTTGCCGTCCACAGTGATGTGGTCGTACCGCAGATGGAAGCTGGGGGGCCGGGCGAACCGCGTCGGCCACTGCGACGGGGGCTTGTCGATCCGGTAGGCGCGCTTCTGGCCCTTCTTCACCACCTCGTAGGGACGCCCCGTCCAGCGGCCCTCGCAGATCTCCTTGGCGTTCTGCAGCGCCGAGAAGGTCCCCACCGGCTGGCCGACGGGCGTGCCGTCGGGCTGGAAGTGCGGCGGCGAGGCGTCCTCGAAGTCCGGCATGTTCACGGCCGCGGGGCTGTTGAGCGCGTTGAAGGCCATGTCGAGGGGGTGCCACGGCCCGGTCAGCTCCAGGCCGGGGTTCTTCAGCGGCTGGGCGTGCTCGGGGACCGGCGTCTCGTCGTTGAGCCGCCAGCGCCACTTCGTGTCCCGTCCGAGGAAGTTGTCGACGAGGCCCTGGACGATCTGGCGGAAGGTCCAGGGCTTCCCGCTCACCGGATCCTCGAACGCTTCGTCCCACCTCGGCCAGGCGTACTTCTCCCTGACCGGGGCGGGGGACTGGAGCAGCGCCCGGCGCGCCTTCAGGGCCAGGACGATCTCCGGTTGCAGCTCCCGGGTCAGCGCGTCGATCGTGTCCTCGACGCTGACATCCCGGCCGTTCACCTTCTTCTTCCCGAAGAGCTCCGGGAACTTCTGGAGAATGTCCTCTCGGATCATCGCCTGGGTCCTCCGGTGTGAGCGCGCCACACGCGCGGGGCGAGACTGGGCGCACTCGACTCTACTTCGGAAGCCGCTCCACACATCTAGCCCCATT
>Ga0209797_10001079_pt1 | contig 13703 bp, 15 predicted proteins | sample DOMMetBare3Fresh_2_FD_187472 | JGI IMG/M metagenome (GOLD analysis project Ga0209797, IMG submission 187472) | Wetland sediment microbial communities from St. Louis River estuary, USA, under dissolved organic matter induced mercury methylation -... | ecosystem: Environmental > Aquatic >... | reverse complement strand
CAGAACACCTGCATCTTCTCGACCGAGTTCTCGCTCAAGGTGATGGGCGACATCGCCGAGTACTTCGTGCACCACGACGTGCGCAACTTCTACTCGGTGTCGATCTCCGGATACCACATCGCCGAGGCCGGCGCCAACCCGATCAGCCAGCTCGCGTTCACGCTGTCCAACGGCTTCACCTTCGTCGAGGCCTATCTGGCGCGCGGCATGCACATCGACGACTTCGCGCCGAACCTGTCGTTCTTCTTCTCCAACGGCATGGACCCCGAGTACACCGTGATGGGCCGCGTGGCGCGCCGCATCTGGGCCACCGCGATGCGCGACCGTTACGGCGCCAACGAGCGCAGCCAGAAGCTGAAGTACCACATCCAGACCAGCGGGCGCTCGCTGCACGCGCAGGAGATCGCCTTCAACGACATCCGCACCACGCTGCAGGCGCTGATCGCGGTCTACGACAACTGCAACTCGCTGCACACCAACGCCTACGACGAGGCGATCACGACGCCCACCGAAGAGTCGGTGCGGCGTGCGATTGCGATCCAGCTCATCATCAATCGCGAATGGGGCCTGGCCAAGAACGAGAACCCGAACCAGGGTGCCTTCGTGATCGACGAGCTGACCGAGCTGGTCGAGGAAGCGGTGCTCGCGGAGTTCGAGCGCATCGCCGAGCGCGGCGGCGTACTCGGCGCGATGGAGACCGGCTACCAGCGCGGCAAGATTCAGGAAGAGTCGATGCACTATGAGATGCAGAAGCACACCGGCGAGTACCCGATCGTCGGCGTCAACACCTTCCGCAACCCGCAGGGCGACTCGGTGCCGGAACACATCGAGCTGGCGCGCAGCAGCGAGGAAGAGAAGCGGTCTCAGCTTAAGCGGCTGGCGGACTTCCACGCGCGTCACGCGAAACAGGCGCCCGCGATGCTCAAGCGCCTGCAACAGGCCGTGATCGACAACAAGAATGTGTTCGAGGTGCTGATGGACGCGGTGCGCGTGTGCTCGCTCGGTCAGATCACCGGCGCGCTGTTCGAGGTCGGCGGGCAGTACCGGCGCAGCATGTGATGGCCACGCTGACCTACGCTGCGTTCGAGGCCGCGGCGCGCGCCGAAGGCTTCGACGAAGTGCTGGTGCGCGAGTGGGAGCCCGCGCTGGTGCTCGAGACGCACCGTCACCCGTTCGCGGTGAAGGCGCATGTGGCGCGCGGCGAGTTCTGGCTCACCGAGGGCGAGCAGGTGCGCCACCTGAGCGCGGGCGAGGCGTTCGAACTCGCCCGCGACGTGCCGCACGCCGAACGCTACGGTGCGGACGGCGCCACGGTCTGGGTCGCGCGCCGCCACGCGCCCTGAGCGTCAGCGGCGGATGCCGCCGGGTTCGAGCAGGAAGAACTGCGGCTTGAGCCCGGCCATCGGGCCGCGCAGCTTGTCGATCTCGGCGGCGGGGCCGTGGACCTCCAGTCGAGCGATATCGGCGATCTTCAGCGTCTCCTGCAGCAGCGCGCCGACGTTGTCCAGATGGGCGAGCAGCGCCGCCGCATCGTCATAGCCCTCGCGGCAATGCGCGGTGTCGCCGTCGAAAGAGAACGCATAGTGCACGCAGCCGCGCTCGTTCTTCGTGCGCTCGATGTACGCGGGCACGCCGGCCCTGAATGCGGCCAGCTGACCCGCGTGGATCTTGAAGTACGGGACCAGGGTGCATACGGTGTCGGCGGCCATCGGGGTCTCCTCGTGAATGGAGTGGCATCGTCGCGCGCCGACACCGGGGCTGTCAACGCGAATCGGGACCCGCCGGCGCGAAGCGCCCCATCGCCGGCCCAGGCGCCCCGGTCAGCCCGACTTCCCGAGCAGCGTGAAGTGCTCGACCTGCGGCGGCTGCGCGAAGAAAGGGCCGACGATGGCGCGCCATTGCGTGAACAGCGGTCCCTGCCGGAAGCCCACGGTGTGGTCTTCCAGCGTGTCCCAGAAGATCATCAGGACATAGCGCTCGGGGGACTCGACGCCCTTGTTGACCTTCCAGCCGCGAAAGCCCTTCGCCTGGCACACCACCGTCGTCAGGCCGCGCACGATCGCTTCGTCGAACGACGCCTGCTCGCCAGGGCGAATGCGGATGTCGGCGACTTCGAGGATCACGTGGCCGCCCTCACATCTTGCATCCACGGCCCGGGTCGGCCAGGGCCTTGACCGCGATGCCGGTCACCACGTTGTAGTTGCCCTTGACTTCACGAATGTAGAAGTCCTGGGTCGGGTTGTGCTGCGGGCTGAGCACGAACTTGCCGCGCGGGCTGTCGATCGGCGTCTTCTTCATCGCGGCGTACAGCGCGTCCTTCTTGCCCATGTCGCCCTTGACCGCATTCAGGCCGACCGCCAGCATCTGCGCCGCGTCGTAACCCTGCAGGGCGTAGACGTCGGGGTTGGTCTTGTAGGTCACGGCGAATTTGTTGCGGAACGCGGTGTTGCGCGGCGTCTCGATGTTGTCGCCGTAGTGCAGCGCTGTGATCAGGCCTTGCGCCGAGGCACCCTGCGCCTCGAGCGTGCCGTCGGTCAGGAAGCCCGAGCCCATCAGCGGGATCGTGCGCCGCAGACCCGCGGCGTCGTAGTCCTTGACGAACTTGACCGCACCGCCGCCGGCAAAGAAGGCGAACACCACATCGGGCTTCTCGGCGGCGATCGCGGTCAGCAGCGGCTGGAACTCCACGTTGGGGAACGGCAGCGTCAGGTCCTTGAGGACCTTGCCGCCGCCCTTCTCGAAGGCCTCGGTAAATCCCTTGACGGTCTCGTTGCCGGCGGCATAGCCCCACGTGATGGTCATCGCGCGCTTGTAGCCCTTGCCGGCCGCCACCACGCCGGTCGCGTAACCGGGCTGCCAGTTGGAAAACGAGCTGCGGAAGATGTTGGGCGCGCACTGCGGACCGGTGATGCCGTCGGCGCCGGCGTTGGGCACGATCAGCAGCGTGCCGCTGTCCTTGGCCGCGCGCGCCATCGCCAGCGCCACGCCCGAGTGCACGGTGCCGACGATGACGTCGACGTTGTCGCGCTTGATCAGCTTGTTGACGTTGTCGGTGGCCTTGCTGGGCTCGCTCTCGTCGTCGACCTTGACGTACTGGATCGAGCGCCCGCCGAGCTTGCCCCCCTGCTCCTCGACATACAGCTTGAAGCCGCGCTCGATCATGTCGCCCAGCGCGGCGAACGTGCCGGTGGCCGGCAGCATCAACCCGACCTTGAGCGGCGGCGGGCTTTGCGCGAACGCGGTGGACGAGAGGGCGGCGCAGGCCGCGGCGGCGAAAAAGGTGTGCGACAGGCGCATGGTGCGTGGCTCCGGCATCCTGGAACTGGGGATGCGCGAGCATGCCTGCACGTGCGTCCGCCGGGCAACGGGGTTATCGCGAGGGATGCGGGGCGAGAGGCGCGCCGGTCAGGGCCTGGATGGCCGCCAGATCCCACCCTGGTGCGGCATCGACAAGCACCAGGCCCGTGGGCGTGACATCGATGACCGCGATGTCGGTGTAAACGCGCGCCACGCAGCCCAGGCCGGTGAGCGGGTAGCTGCAGCGCTCGACGAGGCGGGCCTCGCCGGTCTTCGTCGTGTGCTCCATCATCACGAAGGTCTTCTTCGCGCCGATCGCCAGGTCCATCGCGCCGCCGACCGCGGGAATCGCGCCGGGCGCGCCGGTCGACCAGTTGGCCAGATCGCCGTTGGCCGCCACCTGGTACGCGCCGAGCACGCAGATGTCGAGATGGCCGCCGCGCATCATCGCGAAGCTGTCGGCATGGTGGAAGAACGCGCCGCCCGGCCGCAGCGTCACCGGCCCCTTGCCGGCGTTGATGAGGTCGAAGTCCTCCTGGCCCGCGGGCGGCGCCGGGCCCATGCCGAGCACGCCGTTCTCGCTGTGCAGGATCACCTCGCGCTCGGGGCCGAGATGATTGGCCACCCGCGTGGGCAGCCCGATGCCGAGGTTGACCACGGCGCCGTCGGGAATATCGCGCGCCACGCGCGCGGCCATCTGGTCACGGGTCCAGCGCTTCGTCATGGCTTGAGGCCTCCCGCGCCAGTCGCGCTGCGTGCGATCGGCACCACGCGTTGGACGAAGATGCCGGGCGTGACGATCGCTTCCGGGTCGAGCGCGCCGAGCGCGGCCACCTCGTGCACCGTGGCGACCGTCACCCGGGCGGCCATCGCCATCACCGGACCGAAGTTGCGAGCCGTCATGCGATAGGTCAGGTTGCCCCAGCGGTCGCCGCGCTCGGCCTTGATGAGCGCGAAGTCGGCGTGGATCGGGGTCTCGAACACGTAGCCGCGGCCGTCGATCTCGCGCGTCTCCTTGCCACGGGCGAGCTCGGTGCCGTAGCCGGTGGGGGTGAAGAAGCCGCCGATGCCGGCCCCCGCGGCGCGGATGCGCTCGGCCAGGTTGCCCTGGGGCACCAGCTCGAGCTCGAGCCGGCCGGCGCGGTACTCGCGGTCGAAGTGGTGGCTGTCGACCTGGCGCGGGAACGAGCAGATGATCTTGCGCACGCGCCCTTTGGCGATCAGCGCCGCCAGGCCGCTGTCGCCGTTGCCGGCGTTGTTGTTGACGATCGTGAGTTCACGCGCGCCCTGCGCGATCAGCGCCTCGGTCAGCTCGTTGGGCAGCCCGGCCGTGCCGAAGCCGCCGATCATCACGGTGGCGCCGTCGGGCACGTCGGCCACCGCGGCTTGGCAGCTGGAGACGACCTTGTCGATCATGCGCGCGTCACGGTTGGGGCGCGGCGCCGTCGAAGGCGCGCTGCAGCAGGACGCGCAGCGCCGCGCGCTCGAGCGGACGAGGATTGGGGTACGGGGTCTGCACCGCGAGGTCGGCGGCGCGGTCCAGCCCGTCGGCGGGCATGCCGATCGCGGCCAGCGAGGTGGGCGCCCGGTAGCGTCGCGCGAGATCCTGCAGCGCATGCGGCACCTCGTCGGCGTCGACACCCAGCGCGCGGCCCACCCTGCGCACCGCGTCGGGCGCTGCCGCCGCGTTGTAGGCCAGCGCATGCGGCAGCACCACGGTATGGACCTCGGCATGCGGCAGGTTGAAGCTGCCGCCCAGCGTGTGGCACAGCTTGTGGTGCAGTCCCATCGTGGTGGCGCCGAGCACGCTGCCGCACAGCCAGGCGCCGTACAGGGCGTCGCTGCGGGCACCGAGGTCGTGCGGGTCGGATTGCAGCGGCGCCAGTGCGGCCGCGTTGGCGCGCAGGCCTTCCTCGGCCATCAACGCGATCACCGGGTTCCCGTCGGGCGCGTACAGTCCCTCGGCCGCATGGGCGATGGCGTTGAACGCGCTGGTGACCGTGATGGCGAAGGGCAGATCGAGCGTCAGCTCGGGGTCGTAGATCACGGTGCGCGGCATGACGCTTGCATCGCGCCCGGTCTTCTTCAGGCCGCCCTCGGTGATGCCGTAGATGGGCGTCATCTCGCTGCCCGCGTAAGTGGTGGGCACGGCAATGATCGGCAGGCCGCTGTCCAACGCGATGGCCTTGCCGAGCCCGGTCGTGGAGCCGCCGCCCAGCGCCACCGCACAGTCGGCACCCCGCCGCTGCGCCTCGATGCGCGCCGCGTGCGCCGATTCGATCGGCACGTGCATCACCGCTTCGGCGAAGACGCCGGCCGCGCGCTCGCCCAGCAGCGCGGCGACGCGCGCGCCGGAGCGCGCCTGGCCGGGCGTGCACAGCACGAGCGCACGCCGTGCGCCCAGGCGATCGACCTCGGCGGGGAGCTGCTGCAGCGACCCCGCGCCGAACACCACACGCACCGGGTTGGCCTGGTAGACGAAGGCATTCATCGGACCGCCATTGCAGCACGCCCTCGGGACGTGGCGGCGAAGAACTGTTTTCCGCGCCCGCGTGCCCTACCCCGGGGCCGATCCCGATGGGCTGAGCGGGGGCGCGCGGATGCAATGTGGATGTTCCCAGGAGAACCCCCACCATGCTCTTCCCCACCACCATCGTCGGCAGTTTCCCCCAACCCGACTGGCTGATCGACCGCGAGAAGCTCGCCGGGCGCTTCCCGCCCCGCGTGCGTGCGAAGGAGCTGTGGCGCGTGGCCGAGCCGTATCTGCAGCAGGCCTGGGAAGACGCGACGCTGTTGGCCATCCGGGCGCAGGAAGACGCCGGCCTGGACATCGTCAGCGACGGCGAGATCCGGCGCGAGAGTTACTCCAACCGCTTCGCCACCGCGCTCGAAGGCGTGGACCTCGACAATCCCGGCACCGCGCTCGACCGCTCCGGCCACCCAAACCCGGTGCCGCGCATCGCCGGCAAGATCCGCCGCAAGCATGCGGTGGAGGTGGAGGACCTGCTGTTCCTGAAAGCGCACACCACGCGCAAGACCAAGATCACCGTGCCCGGCCCGTTCACCATGAGCCAGCAGGCGCAGAACGATTTCTACAGCACCGACGAGGAGGCGGCGATGGACTACGCGGTGGCCGTCAACGCCGAGATCCGCGACCTCTTCGCCGCCGGGGCCGACATCGTCCAGATCGACGAGCCCTACATGCAGGCACGGCCCGAGAAGGCGCGCCAGTACGGCCTGGCCGCGCTCAACCGAGCGCTCGACGGCGTCAACGGCGCGACGGCGGTGCACATCTGCTTCGGCTACGCGGCCATCATCCACGAGCGGCCGAGCGGCTACAGCTTCCTGCCCGAGCTGCGCGGCTGCCGCTGCAGGCAGGTGTCGATCGAGACCGCGCAGAGCCACCTCGACTGCTCGGTGCTGGCGCAACTCGACGACAAGCAGATCATGGTCGGCTGCATCGACCTGTCGGACATGACGGTCGAGTCGCCCGAGGTCGTCGCGGCGCGCATCCGCCGCGCGCTGCCCTACGTGGCCAAGGAGCGTGTGATCCTGGCGCCGGATTGCGGCATGAAATACCTGCCGCGCGACGTGGCGGTGGGTAAGCTGCGCGCGATGGTGGAGGCGGCGCGGATGCTGAGGGCGGAGTACGGGGCGGGCTGAGGGGCGCCTCGGAAGCACGGCGTGCCGGGGGCTCGCGACCCGAAGCAGGCGTTGAAGCGGCGAGGTTCAAGCGTCGGCTCTGGCGATGAAGCGAGCGGTGACCGCCGGCGCGCTGAGGTTCGCTATGAATGCATCGCGATCATTCGAGCCGTCGGGCCGGATGCGCGAGATCGACCCAAACCCGCCGGCCGGATTGCTCCAAAGCAGACGGACGGCGAGCCATCGCTTTTGCTTGTTTCGCTTCTACGAAGCGGCCGTTCGTGGTCTCACACACCCGGCCATCTGCTGACCGTCGCAGGCAAGACCCGAGCACCCGCTTGAGACTGGGCACGGTCATTCGACCCGGAAAGGCGAGTGTCGGCGGCCGTCGGGACCGGCCGTTCGAGTGCTGCTCCGACCAATGGCCGCAGTGCCCAGGAAGCCGCTGCTGGCCCCGAAGGTCGAGCGTGACCAGCCATCGCTGGCGACGCGCTCGGCTACGTCAGCTCTCTCTGGGCGCCATCTGGCGGTCACGAGCCACTCCTGCCCTTTGGCCAGCGGCGGTGGACGACGGCATTGGAGCGGTTGCGGCCGGAGGCCGCCGCCCGGCGCCTCGCGTCAAGTCGTCGTTGGGCCTGGCGACCGGCACTGGCCCGAGTGGCGGCTATACGAGGTGCTGCCGCAAATGGTTGTACGCCGCAACCGAAAGTGCGATCCCCGCTGGGGCGCACGATCAGGTCAAAGCGCTGCCTGTCCTAAACAGACACACCGCAAGACCCTGGATTGACATGCGCGATAACGCGCATATGATGATCGAATGCGAGCGCCATTGGGACAAAGGACCACTGATGCAGCGCCTTCGCTCCGCAAAGATTCGGACAAACTGCGGCCAGCATCGCGTCGCCAGGCGCTGCTGCTGGAGTTCGTTCGGTCTCGTCTGTTTGTCGATGCACAAGTGCTGAGCGACGAACTTGGCGTCTCGATTGCGACGATCCGGCGCGACCTCACCGAGCTCGAGAATCAGAACTTGTTGAGGCGCACGCACGGCGGCGCAGTGAGCGTCACGCAGGTGACGCATGACGACGAAACGGCAATCCGGGAGGCAACCAATCCAGAGGAAAAACGGCGGATCGCTGCTGCCACCGCCGACATGATCTCAGAGGGCGACGCGGTCGTGATCGACAGCGGCACCACGTCGCTGCAGGTGGCCAAGCTGCTCGCGGGCAACCCATCTTTGACCTTCGTGACCAATGGAATGGATGTGCTGGCAACCCTGGTTGCTGGCGGAGCACGCGCGATCCATGTCATCGGCGGCGAGTACGTCGCGATCAATCATTCGTTCAGCGGCGTGATGGCGGCCGCGATGGTTCGGTCCTTCAATGTTGACAAGGCGATCCTCAGCGTGGCCGCGGTCGACGTCGGTCGCGCACTGATCTGCACGTCGCGCCCGCAGATCGCCTGCACCCAGCAAGCAATGATCGAAATCGCTCAGACTGTCTTGGTGGTCGCGGACCATTCCAAGCTCGAACGAACCGCCCTGTCGGTCATTGCCCCGCTGGAGCGAATTGACCACATCGTCACCGGTATCGAGGCACGCGCAGCCGTGGCCGCCGTTCCGGAAAAGCTGAAGAAGAAATTCGTGTTTGCGTGAGCCGGACTATCAGGAGAGTCTCGTGTCGGGCATAGCGGTTCGCAATCTGGTCAAGCAATGGGGCAGCGTCCGGGCGGTCGACAACGTCAGCTTCGAGACGGGCGCTTGCGAGTTTGTCGCGTTGCTGGGTCCTTCCGGGTGCGGAAAGTCAACGACGCTGCGGCTGATCGCTGGTCTTGAACAAGCGGCCTCAGGAACCGTCAGCATCGCTGGGCGTGACGTCACGTCGCTACCTTCCTCGAAGCGCAATGTGTCGATGGTTTTCCAGTCTTACGCGCTATTCCCGCATATGACGGTGGCCGAGAACATCCTATTCGGCTTGACGGTCCGCGGCACCCCGAAGGCGGAGCGCCAGCAGCGGCTGGACAAGACAGTCGATCTGCTCGGCTTGTCCGAGCTGCTTGACCGACGACCCAGCCAGTTGTCGGGTGGCCAGCAGCAACGTGTCGCACTTGGCCGCGCACTGATCGCCGAGTCGCCGGTCTGTCTGCTCGACGAGCCGCTGTCCAACCTGGATGCCAAGTTGCGCGCCGAGATGCGCAATGAGATCCGCTCGCTGCAGCAGCGCCTGCGCATCGTCATGGTGTTCGTGACCCATGACCAGACCGAAGCCATGAGCATGTCCGACCGCATCATCCTGATGCGTGAAGGCTGCGTGGAGCAAAGCGGCACACCTACGGAGCTCTACGAGGCACCCGTCTCGACCTTCGCCGCGCGCTTCATCGGCACGCCCGCGATGAACATCCTCGACATCGCCCCGTACGGCAACGGTTGGGCGATCGACGGTCTTGCACAGACGCTGCCCGACCGGCTGTCTCCGGGGCAGTACCAGCTCGGGATTCGGCCCGAGCACATTCGTTTCTCCGACAGCGGCTATCCGGCGCGGGTCGAGAGCGCCGAGTATTTCGGTGCCGACACGATCACCGCGTGCCGAATCGGCGCGCAGCGCATTCTGGTCCGTACGCCGGGACGCGCGCCCTTCGCAGCAGATCAAGCGGTGTTTCTGAGTTGGTCCGGATCGGCCCAGCACTTCTTCGACAAACGCAGTGGCTTGCGTTGTGAGGCGCTTGAGGGAGCGACGCTTCCCTCGTGAACGTGGCATTTCAACTGGAAGGAGATTCTCGATGCTTAAATGGAAGAGGACGTTGGTCGGACGGGTGCTCGGAACGTTGGCGGCGCTGGCGCTGTCGACGGGCGCCGTGACGGCCAAGACGGAGGTGACTTTCTTTTACCCCGTGCAGGTGGGCGGCCCGCTGACGAAGATCGTGGACGGCTACGTCGCCAGCTTCGAAGCGGCCAATCCGGACATCAAGGTGGTCCCCGTCTACTCCGGCAACTATCTGGATACGACGACGAAGTCGCTGACTGCAGCCAAGAGCGGCAAGCCGCCGACGGTTGCCGTCCTTCTGGCGACGGACATCTTCACGCTGATCGACGAGGACGTCGTCCAGCCGATCAGCGACTTCGTCAAGACGGCGGACGACAGAGCCTGGCTGAATGGCTTCATGCCGGCCTACATGGCCAGCGCCAAGGTCGACGGCAAAGTCTGGGCGGTGCCGTTTCAGCGCTCGACGGCGGTCCTGTACTGGAACAAGAAGGCCTTCGCCGAAGCCGGGCTCGATCCGAAGAAGTACCCCAAGACCTGGAGTGAGATGGTCGCGTACGGCAAGGCGGTGACCAAGAAGGACGCATCGGGCCGCGTCGTGCGCTGGGGCGTCGGCATCCCGGGCAATGTCGGCTCGGCGCAGTGGCTGTTCGGCGCGCTGGCGGCGCAGAACGGCGTGCGCCTGATGAACGACGCGGGCAACAAGACCGACCTGACCAATCCGAAGGTCGTCGAGGCGCTCAAGTTCTGGGTCGACCTGAACAAAGTGCACGGCATCCACCCGCCCGGGATCCAGGAGGGGGGCACGACGCCCTCGGACTTCCTCGAGGAGCGGATCGCCATGATCTGGACGACGACCGGCAACCTGAGCAATCTGCTGGCCAACGCGAAGTTCGAGTTCGGCCTCGCACCGTATCCCGGCAACCCGGCGCCGGCCTCGGTGCTCGGGGGCGGCAACCTGTACATCTTCAAGAATGCGCCGGCCGCGGAGAAAGAGGCCGCGATGAAGTTCATCAAGTTCCTGACCTCCGACGAACTGCTCGCCGACTGGGGCATCAAGACCGGCTACGTCGCCCCGCGCGACGGCGCCTGGAAGACCGAGGCCATGAAGGCCTATGCCGCCAAGGTGCCCGACATCCTGGTTGCGCGCGACCAGATCCCGGTGTCGGTGCCGGAATGGTCGACGCACGAGAACGCACGCACGGGCAAGGTGCTCAACGATGCGCTGGCCGCTGCACTGACAGGCAAGAAGACGCCGGAGAAGGCGCTTGCCGATGCGCAGGCCGAGATCGAAGCGATTCTCAAGCCTTATCGCTGATCGAGCTTGCCCCCGCCCTCGCGGGCGGGGGCCCTCCGTCACCTTGACTCGCCCCGATATCGAACGTCACCGATGAAGCCATCGCGCAATGTCCTGTACGGCAGCCTGCTGCTCCTGCCGGCGGTCGTGTTGCTGTGGACGTTCACGTACCAGCCGATCCTCGGGACGATCATCGACAGCCTGTTCTCGACGCCGCGCGGCAAGCGGCCTGCTGCCTTCGTCGGGCTCGATCAGTACCAGAGGATGTTCGACGACCCGGTCTTCTGGAAGGCGATGGTCAACAACCTGATCTATGCCCTTACGACCATCCCGCTGTCGATGGCGCTGGCGTTGGTGATGGCGTTGCTGGTGAACTCGCGGCTGAAGGGCCAGGCCGCGGTACGCATGGCGTACTTCACGCCGACGATCCTGCCGATGGTGGCCGTAGCCAACATCTGGCTGTTCTTCTACGCGCCCGACTACGGGCTGGTCGATCGCTTCCTGCAGATCTTCGGATGGGGCGGCAACAACCTGCTCGGCATGCCGCAGACAGCGCTCGGCGCGCTGATCGCGATCACGATCTGGAAGGAAGCCGGCTTCTTCATGATCTTCTACCTAGCGGCCCTGCAGCAGATATCGCCCGCGCTGCTGGAGGCAGCCAGCCTGGAAGGGGCGAGCTACGGTCAGACGCTGCGCCGGATCATCCTTCCGCTGCTGATGCCCACCACGCTGTTCGTCTCGATCAATGCCGTGATCGGCGCCTTCCGCCTCGTCGACCACATCATTGTGATGACCAAGGGTGCTCCGGACAACGCGACGACGCTGCTGCTGTTCTACATCTACCAGGTCGGCTTCGGATACTGGGACACCGGCTACGCCGCGGCGCTCACCGTGATCCTGCTATTGATCCTGGCGCTGATCGCGCTGTTCCAGTTCGGCTATGCCGACAAGAAGGTGCATTACCGATGAGTGCGGACTTCCGACGGAAACCGGTCGTCGCGCTGACCAACTTCGCCGGCTGGCTGCTGGCCATACTCTGGGTGCTGCCGCTGTTCTACGCCTTCTGGACGGCCTTTCATCCGAGCGAGTTCGCGGCCCGTTTCGACCTGTTCTCGCCGTGGACGCTCGAGAACTTCCAGCGTGTGTGGCATGCGGCCCCCTTCGCTCGCTACTTCTTCAACACCTTCGCGCTCGTCAGCACGATCCTGATCTGCCAACTGGTCATCTGCACGATGGCGGCCTACGCCTTCGTCTGTTTCCCGTTCCGCGGGTCGGATGCGCTGTTCATGATGGTTCTGGTCCAACTGATGATCATGCCGGAGGTGCTGCTGGTCGAGAACTACCGGACCTTGTCGAAGCTCGGCCTGCTGGACACCACGGTGGGAATCGCGCTTCCCTACCTGGCGTCCGCCTTCGGCATCTTCCTGTTCCGCCAGACGTTCAAGAGCATTCCCAAGGAATTGGAGGAAGCGGCCAGGCTCGAAGGTGCGAATGGTCTGCAGGTCCTGTGGCATCTCTACGTGCCGCTCGCCAAGCCGACCTACATCGCCTATGGCCTGGTCACCGTGTCCTATCACTGGAACAACTTCCTGTGGCCGTTGGTCGTCACCAACTCGGTCGAGACCCGCCCCATCACCGTCGGCCTGCAGGTCTTCGCGACAATCGAGCAAGGCATCGACTGGAGCATGGTCACCGCCGCCACCATGCTGTCGGTGACGCCGCTCGTCGTCGCGTTCCTGCTGTTCCAGCGCCAGTTCGTACAAAGCTTCATGCGCGCCGGCATCCGCTGAGCCGTCCTGCGGAGTCAAGCCATGCTGATCGGGCATCTGTCGGACATCCACCTCTTCGTCAGGAAGCCGGACTCGACATTCATCCGCCCCGACATTGCCGACGCGCTACAACGCATCGTCGCCGACATTGCGGCCTTCGTGCCCGCCATTGATATCGTCGTGCTGACCGGGGACCTGACGGACTGTGGTGCCAAGGAAGACTATGCCCTGTTGCGCGAACTGCTCGCGCCTCTCTCGGCAAAGGTCCTTGCCATACCCGGCAATCATGATCTGCGCGCGAATTTCCGGCGGGCGTTCAACGACATCTTGCCCTTCGAGGAAGGCGAGTCAGCGCAGTACGAGGTTGTCCATGGCGGCACTCGCTTTCTGGCGCTGGACACTGTGGACGAAGGCAACGTGGCGGGACGCTTGTGCCCGCAGCGCTTGGCATGGGTCGAGAAGAAGCTGGCTGAGCCCTTCGCTGGTCCGACCACGATCCTCATGCACCACCCACCCAATGTCAGCGGGATCGCCTTCTTTGACAACATCGGCTTGGTCGAGGGCGCCGGCGAATTCGGCAGGATGATCGCGCGGCACCGCGGAAGCCTCAACATCATGTGTGGGCACATCCATCGGCCGACACAGGCATTGTGGAACGGTGCCTTTCTGGCCGTTGCGGGCAGTCCCGCATTCCAGACCGATCTCGACCTGCAAGTCCCGGCGGTGGATCCGACCGTGGTCGATATCCCGTATGCCTACTTCGTCTACAACCGCACCGGGGATGGCAACTTTTCAGTTCATCCGCGTTATGTAGCCCTGTCGGACCGGACCCGTTCGCCCTGCGCCGGCGTCGGTCCTTGACACGGACGCACCGCCAGAGGCAGCCGAACATTGCTCGCCCCAAACCCGTGACATTCAACCCGACCGACCACCCGCATCGCC
>Ga0209797_10001076_pt1 | contig 13718 bp, 12 predicted proteins | sample DOMMetBare3Fresh_2_FD_187472 | JGI IMG/M metagenome (GOLD analysis project Ga0209797, IMG submission 187472) | Wetland sediment microbial communities from St. Louis River estuary, USA, under dissolved organic matter induced mercury methylation -... | ecosystem: Environmental > Aquatic >... | reverse complement strand
GGGGACCCGTCCCGCGATCGAGCCTGCCCGAACTCGGTGCCATCTTCTGCGGCGATCCGCGGTATAAGCGGCGCGATGGCCGACGCGCTCCCGATCTGGAAGCGGCCGCGAGCGAGGCTCTACGCCCTGGTCGCGCTCCTGTGGCTGGTCGCGCTCGGCGCCGTCGCGGTGTCCTGGAAGGTACTCCTGCCGTTCGTGCTGGCGGCGCTCGCGGCCTACGTCCTCGACCCCGTCATCGTCGCCATCGGCCGGCTCCGGCCCGCCGGGCGGACCCTTCCGCGCTGGACCGCGGTGCTCCTCGTCTACGCCCTGGTCGGCGGCTTGCTGTACTTCACGGCCGTCTCGGTCGTCCCGCAGGTCTACAAGGAGGCGGTGCGCGGCCTCACGCAGGCGCGCGACTTCCTCGCCGGCCTCACGCCGGACCGCATCGACGAGTACGCCGGCGCCGTCGACGCCTTCCTCAAGCGCTACGGCATTCCGCTCGACGTCGTGCCCGACCAGGAGGGCGAGGGCAGCCGGGTCACCGTCGACCTCGCCGGCGCCTTCGCCGCCGCCCTCTCGAACCTGTCCGGGACGCTGACGGCGCGCCTCGGGGACGTCCTCGGCCTCACCCAGGCGCTCGTCGCCGGGGCGGTCCGCGCCATCTTCTTCGTGGTGCTGCTGCTCATGCTCACCTTCTTCATCTCGGTGGACGCGCCGCGCATCGTGGGCTTCGGCGAGACGATGCTGCCGCGGCAGTGGCGGGGCGACTACCGGAGCATCGTCCGCGGGATCGACGCGGGCCTCGCGGGCGTGGTGCGCGGGCAGCTCACCATCATGCTCATCAACGGCGCGCTCACCCTGGCGGGGCTCCTGCTCCTGCGCATCCCCTTCGCCTTCGCGCTCGCGGCGCTGGCGACGGTGCTGTACGTCGTCCCCATCTTCGGGACCATCCTCTCCTCGATCCCCATCGTCCTGCTCGCCCTCACCCAGGGCCTCTCCAAGGGGCTGCTGGCCCTCGCCTGGATCCTGGGGATCCACGCTCTCGAGTCCTACTTCCTCAATCCCAAGATCATGGGCGACGCCTCCCGCATCCACCCGGTGCTCATCGTCCTGGCGCTGGTCGCCGGCGAGCACTGGTACGGCATCGCCGGGGCCCTCCTCGCCGTCCCCGTGGCCTCGGTCGTGGTCGCCGTCTTCAATTTCCTCCACCGCAGGGCGGTGGAGATGGACGAGCAGCTTGCCCGGGCGGCGGCTGCTCCCCTCGTTCCCCCACCCGCCGCCTGAACGCCAGAAGGAAGACCGCATGCGCCTCGCGCTCCCAGCCCTCGCCCTCCTCTCCGTCGCCGTGCCCGGCCCGTCCCGGGCGCAAGCGCTGAAGAGCGAGGAGGACAAGACCCTCTACGCCCTGGGGCTCGTGGCGGCACGAAGCTTCGTGGACTTCAAGCTCACGCCCCGCGAGCTCGACATCATGAAGAAGGGCCTCTCCGACGCCCTCACCCCGGGCAAGAAGACCGAGGTGGATCTCTCCGCCTACGAGCAGAAGGTGCAGGAGCTGGCCCGCAAGCGGCTGGTGGCGGCGGCCGAAACGAAGAAGGAGAAGGAGAAGACCTTCGCCGACAAGGCCGCCGGCGAGAAGGGCGCGCAGAAGAGCGACTCCGGACTCATCTACCTCTCGCTCAAGGACGGCGCCGGAGAGAGCCCCAAGGCCACCGACACCGTCAAGGTGGACTACGCGGGAAAGCTCACCGACGGCAAGGAGTTCGACAGCTCCTACAAGCGCGGCCAGCCCGTGGAGTTCCCGCTGAACGGGGTCATCCCGTGCTGGACCGAGGCCCTCCAGAAGATGAAGGTCGGCGGAAAGGCCAAGCTCGTCTGCCCGTCCTCCATCGCCTACGGCGACAACGGCCGCCCGCCCATCATCCCCGGCGGAGCGACGCTGGTTTTCGAGGTGGAGCTCCTCGACATCAAGAAATAGGCGGCGGGGCCGACCCCGGGCCCGGAGGGGCGTGGGGTCGACCTCCCGAGGGCGTGGCATTGAGCGAACGGCCGCGCCGGGATAGGAGTGGAGGAGGTTGATGGACGCTCCGGGGCGTCCGGAACCGGGGATTGCATCTTGGCCGTGGGTCGACGTCTTGAAAGGGCTCCTCGGGGGCCCGGGGGACGGCAATGAAGCGCCGCTACTACCTGCTGATCGCGCTGCTCCTCGCGGTCCTCGTCTGGCTGCTCTGGCCACGCGGCCGCGGGCCCATTCCCGAGCCGGGGGCCGGCCTCCCGCCGAGGGCGGAGGCGCCCGTCGCCGCGGCGCCGACGGGGCCCGTTGCCCCCGAGGCCGCCGCACCCCCGGCCGCCGCCCCCCCGGCCACCGCCCCTCCGGCTGCCTCGCCCGCACCGGCTCCGGCCAAGCCGCGCGCCGCTGCGCCCGCCCCGCGGGCGGCCACCGCCCCGGCGGCCCCATCCGCCCCGCCGGGCGGGCCCGGGCCCGAAGGCGCCGCCCCCCTCGCCGCCGCCCCCGCCGCTGCGGCCCTGGCCGAGGGCAGGCCGCCGCCGGCCGCCGCCGGGCACGTCGTCGGCCGCGTCGTGAAGGAGGACGGCAGCCCGGTGACGCGCTTCACGCTCAACGGGACCGGGGTGTCGAACCCGGGCGGCGCCTTCCGCCTCGAGGCGCCGCGAAGCGGAAAAGTGAAGATGGTCGTGCGCTCCGAGGGCAACGCCACCGCGCTCGCCCGGGCCAGGGGCGTCGTCGGGGAGGTCGCGGTGCCCGACGTCGTGGTGGATCCGGGCGTGGCCGTCGTCGGCGAGGTCCTGGACGCCGACACCCAGGCTCCGGTGGTCGAGGCCCATGCCGCGCTCGCCGACCTCGAGGACGTGGAGACGACGCTCGCCACCGGCGAGGAGCTGACCCGGCTCGTCCAGCCGGCCGCGACGGGCTCGGGGGGCATGTTCCTCCTCGAGCACGCTCCGCGCGGCCGCTACGTCCTCCTCGTGGCCCATCCCAGGTACCGGATGGAGCTCGTGGAGGTGGACACCAACGACCAGCGCGCCGACCTGACGCTGAAGCGCGGCGGCACGGTCTCCGGCAGGGTGCTCTCCGCCGGCGGCCAGCCCGTGGGCGGCACGCGCGTCGTCGCACTCTCCCGCTCGGCCATGGACGCACGCGAGGGCAAGACGGACGCCAACGGCCAGTTCCAGCTCGGGCCCCTCCAGCCGGGCCGCTACGCGGTCCTCGCCTGGTCGGCCGGCGCGGGGCAGCCGCTCGGCTCCCAGGTGGTGGAGGTGGTCGGGAGCAAGGTCGCCTCGGTGGACTTCAGGGCGCGGGAGGACGGGACCACCGTCCGCGTGCGCATCCTGGACGAGCGGGGCGCTCCGGTCGCCGGCGAGGCCCTGCTCGCCCGCGGCGACGTGCCGCTTCCGAAGACCTTCGCCGGGCTGGCCGAGAGCGCGGCGCTGCTGCCGGCCGCGAGCCACGGCGACCCGCAGGTCATCCCGCACGTACCCCCCGGCACCTACACCCTCTTCGTCCTGCGCGACGGGCAGCCCGAGCCCGCCTTCGTCCGCGAGGCGCTGGAGGTGAAGCCGGGTGCCGAGATGAACGTCGTGGTGAAGGTCCCCGACCGCGCCGCGCTGTCCGGCCCGGGCCTCCCGGGCTCCGCCCTCGCCGCCCTGCGCTGACCCGCGCCTTCGCTCCGGGTTCGGCTCGAGTGCTGGTATGCTCCCCCGCCGCGGAGGGGGGGATGGAGCGCGCATGCGTACGTCCTTCCTGCTCGCCGCGGTGCTGGCCGTCGCCGCCCCGCCCGCCGCGGCCCTCGACAGGTTCGAGATCCAGGTCTACGGCCCCGACCTGAACGCTCCCGGCGAGGTCGGCGCGGAGCTGCACCTCAACTATGCGTTCCGGGGCGAGGCGGCTTCCGCGTTCCCGGGCGAGATCCCGCCCGACCGCTCGGGTCACTTCACGATCGAGCCGGCGATCGGCGCGACCGAGTGGCTCGAACTCGGCGCCTACCTCCAGGCCCTCTCGGCCCCCGGCTCCGGGCTGCGCTACGGCGGGTTCAAGCTGCGCGCCAAGATGGTGGTCCCCCAGCGCCTCACCGGCGACTTCTTCCTCGGACTCAACGTCGAGGTCGGCCGCGTCCCGAAGTCGGTGGAGGAGGAGGGCTGGGCGAACGAGTTCCGCCCCATCCTCGGCTGGACCGACGGCGTCCTGCTCGTCGACCTGAACCCCATCTTCGGATACGCGCTCTCCGGCCCGGACGCGTTCCGCGTCGCGCTGGAGCCCGCGGCCAAGGTCTCGGTGAACACCCAGCTCGGCTTCGCGCTCGGCGTCGAGTGGTACGCCGAGCTGGGCTTCGCCGACGCCCTCCTGCCGGCCCGGGAGCAGCAGCACCTCCTCTTCGCGGTGCTCGACCTCGCCGCGCCCAAGGGCGGAATCGAGAGCTGGGAGCTCGGCGTCGGCGTCGGAGCCGGGCTCACGGAGGCGACCGACCGCAAGTGGCTGGCGAAGGCCATCGTCGGCCGCGCCTTCTGACCGTGGTACCCCGAGGGGGTGGCGCGGCGCCACCGCTTGCGGGACCCGCAGCGAAGCCATAGGGATCCTCCACTCGGGGAGGATTCCATGGCCGGCGACAAGCTCGTGCTCTTCGGCGAGACCACCTGGACGAGCCCTTACGTCTACTCCTGCTTCGTGGCCCTGAAGGAGAAGGGGCTCGACTTCGAGATGAAGCTCCTCTCGCTCGCCGGCGACGAGCACCGGCGCCCCGAATACCTCGACGGGTCGCTCACCGGGCGTGTCCCCGCCCTGCGCCACGGCGACTTCTGGCTCTCCGAGTCCTCGGCCATCGACGAGTACCTCGAGGACGCGTTTCCACCGCCGCGCCACCGGCGCCTGTATCCGGAAGTGCACCAGGACCGCGCCCGGGCCCGGCAGATCCAGGCGTGGCTCCGCAGCGATCTCATGCCCCTGCGCGAGGAGCGGCCCACCACGACCGTCTTCTACGGCGAGAAGGCGGCGCCGCTCGGCGCGGCGGGCCAGGCCGCGGCGGGCCGCCTCCTGCGGACGGCGGACCTGCTCGTCCAGGAGGGGGCGACCTCCCTCTTCGGCTCCTTCACCGTCGCCGACGCCGACCTCGCCCTCATGCTGCAGCGGCTCGTCGCCAACAAGGACCCGGTGCCGCCCAAGATCCGCGCCTACGCCCTGGCGGTCTGGCAGCGGCCGTCGGTGAGGGAGTTCGTCGAGCACCCGCGCCCGCCGCGCGAGCCGGCCGGGTAGCGCGTCCTCCGGCCGCGTCTCACCGCAGGCGCTTCCAGTAGATCACCTCGGCCACGTCCGGCAGAACGAGGCCGGGGACGGCGCCCACGCGCGCATAGCCGTGCCGCTCGTAGAAGCGCTGCGCGCCCTCGTTGAAGTCCGACACCAGCAGGAAGGCGTGGCGGCTCTCCCTCGCCACCTCCGCCTCGAAGGCGCCGAGGAGCGCGGCGCCGGCGCCGCCGCCCTGCACGCCAGGCAACACCGCGATGAGCTTCAGGTAGCCGCCCATCGCCAGCGTTCCAGCGCGCAGGAACCAGGCGAGCCCGCGCACCGCGCCACCCGCCTCCTCCAGGAGGAGGCCGTCGCCGCGAGCGAGCGCCTGCGAGAGGTCGGCGGCGATCCGGCCGGCGTCGCGGCCGTAACGGACCATGAGCGGCAGCCCCGAGAGGCCTTCGGCGAGGGCCGCCACGTCGGCCGGCACGAGCGGGCGGATGCTCACCTCGCCCCCAGCGCGTCGCCGGCCGGCGGGAGGAACGGCGCCGCCGCGTCTCCGCGGGAGGCGCGCACCACGACCCGGGCGCCGGCCGGGAGGTCGAGCCAGACGCGGGTCCGCCCCGGCTCGGTGGACATGCCCTGCAGGCGGGCCCCATCCACGGCCATGTCGAGGTCGCCCGCGGGCACCGCCAGCGTCAGGCCGGGGAGGTCGGCGGCGCCACGGTTCTCCACGGCCGCGGAGCCGTCGGGGAGGTAGCGCACCTCCAGGTCGCCGAGCGCCCGGAGCCGGTCGCCCGCCTCGGCCCAGGTGAGCGTGGCGAGCGCGCCCGCCCGGACGTGGGCGGCCATGCGGGCCAGCGCCGCGTCGAACGCCGGGTGCAGCTCCAGGGCGCCGCCGGGCAGCTCGCGCACCACCAGCCGGGCGAGGTGCTCGGAGCGGCTCGTGGTCCGGGCCGAGGCCGAGAGGTAGGTATGGGCGACGAAGATGCCGCGCTCCGCCTCCAGCCGGACGAGCGGCCCCTCCTCCATCGCCGCGGCGAGCTTCTCCGGCGGGGCGTAGAACATGCTCGACTGGAAGACCCAGAGGCGGGGGTCCATGGGCATCGGGTAGATGGGCGGGCGCGCCCGGTCCGGCTCCTCTCCCCCCAGCACGTTCACGATCCGAGGCTCGGGCGCGAAGCCGCCCACGTCCCCCGCCTCCCAGATCCACCGGAACCCGGCGCCGGCGAGCAGGTCGCGGATGCCGTAGCGCCCCTCGTCGCGCCATCCCTCGCTGGAGAAGGCCTCGCAGTTCGTGTAGGGCTCGTGGTCGATCCAGGTCACGACGCCGAGCGGCGCGAGCGCCGGGAGCGCCGCCCGCACCGCCTCCCGGTCGTCCGGCTCCCCGCTGATGGAATGCGAGGCCACCTCCGAGCCCGCCGCGAGGAGCTCCTGGGCGAGCTCCAGCGTCTCCGGCTCCTCGAGCCCGCCGCGGCGCGCCCGGAGGAAGAAGCTCTTCGTGATCCGGATCCCGTGGCCGAGCAGCCCCTCCGGGCCGCCCTCCCGGCACAGGAGTCGCGAGTCGCCGTGGAGCAGGGCCCGCAGCGCGACCGGGTCGGTGCGATCGGCGTGATCGGTGAAGACCACCGCCGCCCGGGCGCCGTCGGCCCACCGCTCCGGGATGAGCGGCAGGAGCTCGCCCCCGGCGAGCGGGTACAGGAGCGCGCGCGCCGTCACCGTCTCCCCCTGCCGGCGGGTCCGCTGGCCGAGCGGGCGCTTCCGCTCCAGCTCGGCGAACGGGACCGGTCCGTGCTGCGAGAGGCCCGGGAGCGCCGGGAGGCACCGCTCGTAGACGGCGAATGGGTGGGATTCCGCGTCGTCGAGGACGAGCTCCACCTCGACGTCCTCGCCCCGGGGCGCGTAGCGGGCGGCGGCGAGCCCCGGGCCGCCGGCCACGGCCATGGCCGGCGTCGCGACCAGGATGGGCGTCCCGCGGTCCACCCGGAGCGCGCGGGAAAGCCTCTGGAAGGACAGGTCGCGCCCGAGAGCCCGCGCCGGCCCCCGGAACAGGAGCCGCACCGCCTCCCGCTCCACGGCGACGTCCACCTCGTACGCGATCGCCACCTCGAGGGAGAGCGCGCCGCCCTCGACGGGGGCGATGCGGAGGGAGACGGTGTGGCGGTGGTCGCCGCCGGTCGCCCGGAGCGCCTCGCCGTCGGAGCTCCAGGCGAGGGCCCGGCCGGGCTCGAGCGGCAGCACCTCCACCGACAGGGCCAGCAGGGCGCCTCGTCCGCCCGGCAGGTCCGGCGCGGCGGGCGCCGCCGGTGACGCTCCGGAGAGGAGGGCGAGCACGAGGGCGAGCACGGGCACCCAGGATCGCCGATGCCCGCCCGAGGTCAAGACCGCCCCGCCGATGGCGGGGCCTCGCCGGTCAGTTGCGCGGCTCGGCGAGGACCATGACCTCCTTGATGCCCTGCCCCCTGCGCCCGAGCACGGCGGCCGCCTCCTCGAGCGGGTAGCGGCCCGAGACGAGCGACGGCAGCGCCATGGGCCAGCGCCGCGCGAAGACGGCCAGGTCCTGTACCGCGGCGCGGTAGGACTCGGCGCCGGGGTTGACGGTGCCGAAGAGCACCTGGTTCTTCATGATCACGCCCGGCATGATGTCGGCGAGGTCGCCGTGCACCGGCGTCTTCCGGCCGGGGATGCCGGTGAAGATGAAGACGCCGTTCGGCCCGAGCGAGCGAATGGCCTCGAAGGCCAGCGGGCCGGCGCCGGTGGCCTCGTAGATCACGTCCACGCCGCCGAGGCCGCGGGCCAGGTCGGCGAAGGTGGTCTCCTTGCCCGAGGCGTAGTGCATGCCGAGCGCCTCCACGATCTCGGACTTCTTCCCCCGCGCCTCCGCCGAAAAGACCGTCGTGCGGTAGCCCCGCACTTGCAGGGCGAGGCCGCCGAGGATACCGACCGGGCCCGATCCCAGCACCACCGCGCGCCGGTCCCCTTCCCGCCCGCCGCCGGACTCGGAAGCGAGCTGCGCCCAGGGAAGCCGCCGCTGCACGTCCTCGAGCTGCGCCAGAGCCTGCTCGGCGACGCTCAAGGGCTGGGCCAGCACGGCCACGTCGCGCAGCTCGCGCGAGACCGGGTTCATGTACCGCACGTCGTCGACCACCAGGTCGGCCATGTAACCGTGCGCGCCGCGGATGCCGCGCTGCACGAACTCGCCGCTCTGGCAGAAGTCCGGCCGTCCCATGCGGCAGGCGCGGCACTCCGGGCGGCGGCACGGCCGGCGCACGGAGGGCACGACGAGGTCGCCGGGGCGGATCCGGTGGACCGACGAGCCCGTCTCCACCACCTCGGCGAGCGACTCGTGGCCGATGACGAGGTAGGGCGAATCCTCCGGCGGCGTGCCGTAGTGGAACGAGGCGATCTCCCGGTCGGTGCCGCACAGACCCACCTCCAGGACGCGGACCTTGAGGTGCGACGGGCTGACGATGTGCGGCTCGGGATGATCGACGAGCCGGATCTGGCGCTCGTCCGGGAAGACAGCGACGGCACGCATGGGCGAAGCCTCCGTGAGCGCGAGGACGCCGCCTAGGCGTTCTGCGACAGGATGAGGTGGACGTACTGGGCGCGCTCGAAGGCGCGCGGGTCCTTCGCCTCCCGCTGCGACAGCGTCCCGCGGAAGTCGGCGATGGCGGAGTAGCGGCCGCGCTCCATCCAGTCGTCGAGCCCGTTCCGGAGTGTCGCGAGGTGCGCGACGCCGTTGCGGATCAAGGTCGCCGCGAGCTGGACCACCTGCGCGCCGGCCAGGAGCTGCTTCACCACCCCGGCGGCGTCGTGGACGCCCGTCGAGGCGGCGAGGTCGCCCTTCACCCGTCCGTGGAGGATGGCGATCCACCGCAGCGGGAGCAGCATCTCGTTTGGCTGGCTGAGCTGCATGGAGCTGTGCAGCGCCATGCGGTCGAGGTCGATGTCGGGCTGCAGGAAGCGGTTGAAGAGGACGAAGCCGTTCGCGCCGGCGGCGTCGAAGCGCCTGGCCACGTGGGCGAGGGAGGTGAAGAACGGGGACAGCTTCAGCGCGATGGGGATCTTCACCGTGGAACGCACCGACTGGAAGATCTCGAGGTACTGGCGCTCCAGCTCCTCGCCGGAGACGTCCGGGTCGGCCCCGATGTTGTAGATGTTCACCTCGAGGCCGTCGGCACCCGCGCCGGCGATCTGCGCGGCGTACTCGCTCCAGCTGCCCGGCCAGGCGCAGTTGAGGCTCGCGATCACCGGGATGCGGACGGACTTCTTGGCCCGCTCGACGAGGCGCAGGTACTCGTGGGGGCCGATCCGCTGCGGCGGGAGGTAGCTGCGGGCCTCCGGGCTCGAGTCGGCCGCGACGGAGAGCTTTTCCTCCAGCTCGGTCTCGGCCGCCTCGATCTGCTCCTCGAAGAGCGAGCGGAGCACCACCGCCCCCGCGCCGCTCGCCTCGGCCGCCTGGAAGTTCTCGACCCGGTTGGAGAGCGACGAGCTGGCGACGACGAGAGGGCTCGGCAGCTTGAGGCCCATGAAGGTCGTGGAGAGGTCGGCCATGTGGCGGCTCCTGCGAGACCGCGGGCCTTCGGCCCGCCGGCGTGAGGGGAAGTCCGGGCACATCCTCGCCCGACCGGGAGCCTTTGGGAAGGGGAGTCTCGCCCGGCAAACGCTTGCGCCCCGGCCAGCGTTCGGGATACGCCTCGCCTCCCCCGGAGGAACCCTGGAACGCCGAGACCCGAAGCTCGCCGGCCTCTTCGCCGCGCTCGGCGCCTACCTGGTGTGGGGCCTCTCGCCCGTGTATTTCAAGGCGCTGCGAGCCGTTCCGCCGCTCGAGATCCTGTCGCATCGCGTGGTCTGGTCGGTACTGCTGCTCGCGGCGCTGGTCACCTGGTGGCGCGCCTGGGGGCAGGTCGCCGGCGCGCTCTCGAGCCCGGGGCACGTCGCCGTCTTCGGCGCCACGACCGTCCTCATCTCCGGGAACTGGCTCCTCTACATCTGGGCCGTCAACTCGGGCCACCTGCTCGAGGCGAGCCTCGGCTACTTCGTGAACCCGCTCGTCAACGTGCTGCTCGGCGTCGCCTTCCTTCGCGAGTCGCTGAACGGCCGCCAGAAGGCGGCGGTGGCGCTCGCCGCCGCGGGCGTGCTGTGGCTCGTCGCGAGCTACGGCCGCTTCCCCTGGATCTCGCTGGCGCTTGCGCTCTCCTTCGGGCTCTACGGCTTCGTCCGGAAGAAGGCCGGCATCGGCGCGTTGACGGGGCTCCTCGTGGAGACGGCGCTGCTCGCGCCGCTGGCGCTCGCCTATCTGTGGAGCCGTGCCTCCGCCGGCGCCGGCGCCTTCGGGAGCGCCCCGGGGACGACGGCCCTCCTCGTCTCCGCCGGCTTCATCACCGCCATCCCCCTCGTCTGGTTCACCGTCGGCGTGCAGCGGCTCCGGCTGTCGACGATGGGGTTCCTGCAGTACCTCTCGCCCACCTGCCAGTTCGCGCTCGCGGTGTGGCTGTACCGGGAACCGTTCACCCCGGCCCACGCCGTCACCTTCGCCTTCATCTGGGCGTCGCTCGCCCTCTACAGCTTCGACGCGGTCGCCTCGCGGCGCGCCGCTCCCGCCGTGGCCCCGCTGGACTGAGCCTACGGGGAAGCCTCCGGGTGGACCGTCAGCACCGGGCACGTCGCCCGGCGCACCACCCGCTCGGCCACCGAGCCGAGGAGCGCGTGCCTGAGGCCGGTCCGGCCGCGCGTGCCGATGACCACGAGGTCGAAGCGCCCGGACGCGGCGAACTCCACGATCTCCGCGGCCGGCTCGCCCACCGACTTCGCGGTCCTGGCGCCCGCCGCCCCGAGCTTCTCCGCCTCGCCCTTCCACTCGTCGAGGACGGCGTCGGTCTGGCCGGCGAGGTCCTGCAGCATCTTCGGGCTCGGCAGGATCGTGCCCTCGGGAAGCGTGTACCCGGGCAGCGGGTAGGCGTGGAATAGCGTCAGCTCGGCGCCGAACCTGGCCGCGAGCCCCGCGGCGATGGCCATGGCGCTCCGGGAAGGGGGGGAGAAGTCCACCGGGCAGAGGATGCGCTTCCACTCCACCGGGCTCATGGCTTCACCCAGTTCGACAGCAGGAACTCGGCCTCGAGCGGCGTGAGGTCGAAGCGGACCGCGGCCTCCTCCAAGAGCTTGCCGCGCGGGGCGGCCGGGGCCTCCTTGGCACGCTCGTCGAGCCACCGCAGCGCGCGCCGGATCCCCTCGCCGTGCGGCAGGATGCCCTTCGCCTCGGCCATGTTCGCCTCCCCGGGGCCTTTCGGGCCGCCCCGGACACGGTACCGCCGCGCCGCGGTGCCGCCAAGGCCCGGGCCGGGTCTGTTGAAACGAGGGCTGCGCCCTCGCCCCGCCGAGCGAAGCTCGTCGGGGCCCCACTCCTGCTGCGCGGGGCCCAGGCGCGCGGCGGCTTCGCCTTGCACGCCGTCCCGCGGGCGCGGCTTCGCCGCGCTGTCTTCCGATTCGCGAGCGTTCCGTTCAGGCCCGGGCCTCCGCCTCCCGCGCCGGGCGCAGGAATCGAGCGAACCAGTCGGCCGCGAGGCGGGCCACCGCCTCGAGCGTGCCCGGCTCCTCGAACAGGTGGCTGGCCCCCGGCACCACCACGAGGTGCTTCTCCCCGGGGATGAGGGCCAGCGCCGCCCGGTTCGCCTCGATCACCGGCTCGTCCCGCCCGCCGACGACGAGCAGCGTGGGCGCCCGGACCACGGCGAGCGCGCCCTCGCCGGCGAGGTCGGGGCGGCCGCCGCGCGAGACCACCGCCCGCACCTGGTCCGGCGCCGCGGCCGCCGCGACCAGAGCCGCCGCCGCGCCGGTGCTGGCGCCGAAGTACCCGGTGACGAGCCGGGCCGTCTCGGCCTGGCTCCCGAGCCAGCGCGTGGCGGCGACGAGCCGTCGCGCCAGGAGGTCCACGTCGAAGCGCGTCGCCTCGCCCCCGGCGCCGCCCGCCTCCTCGGGCGTCAAGAGGTCCATGAGGAGCGTCGCGAGCCCGCTCTCGCGGAGCACGCCCGCCACGTACTGGTTGCGCGGGCTGCGCCGCGACGAGCCCGATCCATGGGCGAACACCACGATCCCTTCCGCCCCGGGGGGCACGCCGAGGTACCCGGAGAGGAAGAGCCGCCCCACCGGGATCGAGACCTCGCGACCGCCCGCACGCGAATCGTCGGGCGGGTCGTCGCCGTCCTTCCCCTCGATCCACTCCTCTGCCCAGGGGTCCGCGGGCGAGCCGGGCTCGGAGAGTCCCACCTCGGCGCGGCGGGCCTTCTCGAGGCAGGCCACCACCTCCTCGTCGCTCGTCTGGCCGAAGGTCTTGTACCAGACGCCCACGGCGATGAAGTCCTCGGGGGCCTCGACGTACACGAGATCGTCCACCTCGGGGAGCAGCGCCGCCGCGGTCTGGAAGGCGACCACCGGGGCGGCGACCACGAGCCGCGCGGGGTTCCGCTCGCGCACCGCCTTCACCGCGGCCCGCATCGTCCCGCCCGTGGCGACCCCGTCGTCCACGAGGATGACGGTCCTGCGGGAGAGGTCCGGCAGTTCCCGATCGCCGCGATACCGGCGCACTCGCCTCTGGAGCTCCACCCCCTCCCGCTCGGCGACGGCCGCGATGGCCTCCTCCGTGAGGCCGAGCTCCCGGACCGCGCCCCTGGAGACGTACACCGCGCCGCCCTCGGCGATGGCGCCGATGCCGTATTCCGGGAAGCCGGGCGCGCCGATCTTTCGCACCACGAGCACGTCGAGGTGGGCCTCGAGCGCCCGCGCCACCTCGTACGCAACCGGTACCCCCCCGCGCGGGAGGCCGAGCACGATGGGGTTCTCGTCGCGATACCTGCGCAGCAACACGGACAGCCTGCGGCCCGCGTCCTGGCGATCCTCGAAGAGCATGGTGGCCTCGCGGTGTGGACGCCTACAGATTTTGCATCGGTCGTTCCCGCGGAAGGCCTCCCTTCGGGGCGTCCGCCGCCACGCCCCAAGAGGCACGCTGGGCCTCGGGCCCCGGACGCCGCACCTTTGAGCTGGAGGTGCCCGGGTCGGGTGCGGCGCGGGCCGCGCGCGGGCGGGCGAGAAGGGAGTGGTCCCATGCTGGTCGGCGAGGCGATGACCCCACGGGCCGAGGTGGTCGGGCCCGACGAGACGCTGCAGGCTGCGGCCTTGAAGATGCGGGGGCTCAACGTCGGCGCGCTGCCGGTCGCCGATGGCGAGCACCTCGTCGGGATGATCACCGACCGCGACATCGCCATCCGCGCCGTGGCAGCGGGCAAGGACCCGACCCGCACCCTCGTAAGGGAGGCCATGACACCGCAGGTCGTCTGGTGCTTCGAGGACCAGGACACGCTCGAGGCGGCGCGGATCATGGAGGACAAGGCCATCCGCCGGCTCATGGTGGTGGACCGGGAAGAGCGGCTCGTCGGCATGCTCACCGTGGACGACATCGCCAGCGGGGCGCGCCAGGAGCGCCTGGCCGGCGAGGTCATCGACA